>Ga0302326_10029666_pt1 | contig 10968 bp, 9 predicted proteins | sample Palsa_T0_3_FD_202264 | JGI IMG/M metagenome (GOLD analysis project Ga0302326, IMG submission 202264) | Peat permafrost microbial communities from Stordalen Mire near Abisko, Sweden - Palsa_T0_3 | ecosystem: Environmental > Terrestrial > Soil > Palsa > Peat permafrost | place: Sweden: Abisko...
ACGTCTGTATATTATGAAGTCTGAGGATGGAGTTATATGTCGTTTTGGTCGCGCATCGGAAATGTGCTTCGCGGCGAGCGTTTGAGCCGCGAGATCGACGAAGAATTCGAGGCGCACATCCACGAAGCGCTGGCCCACGGCCGCGACCCTGCCGAGGCCCGCCAGGCATTCGGCTCCGCGCTGCGGCAGCGCGAAGATAGCCGCGACATCCGCGCAGCCGCGTGGCTCGACTCCCTCCGCGCCGACGCCATATTCGGCTGGCGGCAGCTCAAGAAGCGGAAGGCGACCTCCGCCGCGGCCATCCTGTCGCTCGCTTTGGGGATGGGAGCCTGCACGGCGGCATTCCGGCTCATCGACGCCGTTTTGCTGCGGCCTTTGCCGGTGGCCAACCCGGAGCAGCTCTACGCTGTCTCGCGCCAGGAATTCCGGCTCGCCGCGGATGGCCAGGCCCATATCTACGACGGATGGGCGTATCCCGCGTTCCGCCTGATGCGCGCCGCCGTGAAGGACCAAGCCGAGTTGATCGCCGTCTCCGGTATCGACCGGGCAGACCTGACCTATGCCTCCACCCAGGAAATCGAGAAAGCGCACGTGCAATACGTTTCCGGGTGGATGTTCGGCTCATTCGGACTGCGTCCCGTCCTGGGCCGGCTGCTCACCGAAAACGACGACCGCCAGCCGGGCGCGCATCCCTACGCCGTGCTCTCCGAGGACTACTGGGCTCGCCGCTTTGCCCGGGACGCGAAAGTTATTGGGCGCACATTCCGTATGGAGAAGCGCCTCTACCAGATCGTGGGCGTCTGCGCCGGACCCTTCACCGGTACCGAAACCGGCTTGGTCACCGATATCTTCGTGCCCACGATGATGAATCCCAAGGTCGAGAATTCCGACTCCACCTGGCACAGCACGCTGGCGCGATTGAAGCCCGGCTCAGCCGTGGAACCTCTGCGCGCCAGGCTGGACGCAGTCGCGCGGGCCTTCGAAGCTGAGCGGGCGAAAGGCTTCGCCGGAATGTCCAAGAAGAGCATCGACGAGTGGCTCAAGCAAAAAGTAGTGCTGCACGCCGCCGGCGCAGGCTTTTCCGCAGTGCAGAAGTACTATCGCCGCCCCCTGGTGGCTTTGGGCGTGCTCGTGGCGCTGGTTCTGCTGATCGCGTGCGCCAACGTCGCCAATCTGATGACCGCTCAGGCGGCGGGGCGCGCGAGAGAGATGGCGCTGCGCGTCTCAATCGGCGCGGGACGTTGGCGTCTGGTGCAACTGGTGCTGGTGGAAGGTGCATGGATCGGCTTTCTGGCGGCTGCGGCCGGCGCGCTCTTCGCCTGGTGGTCCGCGCCGCTTGTCGTCGGCATGCTCAATCCATTGGGCGACCCGGTGCGCTTGTCCCTCCCGGCTGACTGGCGCGTGCTGGGATTCGGACTGGCGCTGACCATCGGCGTAACGCTTCTGTTTGGTCTGGCACCGGCACTGCGCGCCTCTGCCGTGAAGCCGGCCAGCGCCCTCAAGGGTGGCGACGACCCGCACTCCCGGCGCCGCCTGATGCATGCGCTCGTCGCCGCCCAAGCCGCGTTCTGCGTCCTGGTGCTTTACGCCGCCGGGCTGTTGGTGGCCACTTTCGAGCGGTTGTCGCAGGCGCCTGTGGGCTTCTCCGCGGAACGCCTGCTCACTCTCGAAACCGTTGCGGAACGCGCCCAACCGCCGGTCTTTTGGGATCAGGTGGCCGAACATCTGCGCACCGTGCCGGGCGTGGAGACGGTCGCGCTGGCCAGCCGTGCGCTCCTCAGCGGTTATAGTTCAAACGACGCAGTGGCCATCGACGGCGGCCCGCCCAGCGAGGACCTGGCCTATTTCCTGAATGTCTCGCCCGGCTGGGTGGACGCCATGAAGATTCCCCTTATCGACGGCAGAGACTTCCGCGCGGGTGACACCTATCCGGGTGCGGCCATCGTCAGCGAAACTTTCGCGAAGCGATTCTTCCAAGGCAGGAGTCCGGTAGGAAGGTGGTTCGAGGAAGTGTCGGACGAAGGCTCGCGGTTTCGCATTCAAATCGTCGGTCTGGTCCGCGACGCCCGTTACATGGATATCCGTGGGCCGCTGCTGCCGGTGGCCTACATTCCGTTTCGCCGAATTGGCGGTGCCGGCGGCGTCGGCGGTGTCGACGGCAAAGGCGCATTGCAGCCCGTGCGCCGCGGGACGATCCTTGTTTGCACGTCCGCCGCCAACCCGGCTGGCCTCGCCGCGGTGCTTCGCCGGGAGGTAACCAAGGCGCGACCCGAGTTCCGCGTCAGTAGCATCGAAACGCAGATGCACATCGACCAGGGGCATACGGTTCGCGAGCGGTTGCTGGCCACGCTGGCGCTATTCTTCGCGGTGGTCGCGCTCTTGCTCGCCGGCGTCGGGCTGTACGGCGTGCTGGATTACTCCGTGCTGCAGCGGCGGCGCGAAATCGGAATTCGCATGGCGATCGGCGCGCAGTCCGGCGCGGTCGCGCGGCTGGTGACGCTGCCGGTCTTCTCGATGGTGCTCGCGGGTGCGCTGGCTGGCTTGGCGCTCGGTATGGCAGCCGCCCGTTACGTCGAGTCGCTCTTCTATGAAGTGAAGGCCACCGACGTGGGTGCGCTGGCCGTGCCGTCGCTCACCATTCTGGTAGCCGCGCTGGTGGGCGCGGTACCGGCGGTGATGCGGGCAGTGCGAATCGATCCGGCCGCAATGCTGCGCGCCGAATAGGCGCCTGCGAGCGCCATGTCGAGCGATGCCGAGAGCATCAAAGATCGACATCCGACAGCTTCTTGCATGAGCTTGAAGACGGGCAAACCGATGGACCAGATGAGCGTTTCAACGGTCCGGGAAGCCTTGCGGCGGATGGAGGATGAGGACGCCAGAGTATTACGGCTCGCCAGACCCACTGCCGAGGATGTCCTTTCCGACCTGACGGGGCAACAACTGGAAGACATCCGCCGGTGTGTTCGGGCGAGCGTCGAGTCGATGGATGCCTGTGACTAGCGGGAATATGCAGGCCGCGAAGGTCTGAAGAAGTTGGCGGATGCCGTGAAGACCAGGGGGCGCAAGCGCCTCGCCGCGAAAGTCTCCGGCGCATGACCACCTACCGCGTCTCCAGGGACGCGGAGCGCGACCTCAACGAAATTTTCTTCTACTGGGTTCAGCGGGGCCGGCCTCGAGGCCGCTCTGGCAAATACCTCATCTATTACCGCAGGACGCGTCGCGGGACAGAGATCCTCCACATTTTCTACGGCGCGCGAAATCAGAGACGAACCTTCAAGAAGCGGTGAAGCAGTCACCCGAGGTTATCCGCGCCTTACCAATAGTTTCGAGAGTGTAGATGTAGGCCCACGCTTCGACCGCCAGGCCGCTGTCCAGTAAGACAGTCACAACTTGCCGCTCAAATTCATGCGGCAGGGTATTGCCGGGGCCGCATCCTTCGTATGCGTCGAGAGACTCCCACAACGAAGCTGGGTCAGTCAACAGGTAAATCTCGCCGCTGACCCACGCGTCGTCTGTACGGACTGTCATTCCCGGATAGCCGTCCAGTTGGAACAGTGCGCCGCGTGAGCGGCCCATGCCCACCAAACGGGATACGGAGCTCAGTAATCTCGACCACTGCGTACCGGCAGCGGCGCGGAGAGTGCCGTAGACAAAAAGATACGGCGGCTCAGTCATCGAGTTATCCTACCGCCTTTCCTCCAGATGCACTCGCTCCGAGTTCCACACGAAGCGTCGCCCGTTAAGGGGCACGCCCTCCGAAGGTCCACCCAGGACGTGCACGCGCGCGGCCGGTTGCCCTGAGTTCATCTCGACGCATTCCGGAAATCCGTTGGAAAGGAAGTATGCGCCGTGCAGCCTGTTGGGCAGGCCACTTACAAACGCGGGCCGCGGATCATTGGCCAGGTCTCCCCCCAGCCCCCGGCAAACGGCTGCCGCGGTGGCCGGAGTGGTCCGCCACGGCCCTAGATTGTGCTCTAATGCCGCCACGTTGAAAACCATTAGTGCCGCAGCCATCGCCCAGGTGACCTTGCTCTGCGCGGAGCAATCCAGCAGGGCTGCCCAGAAAATAGCGAATCCCACAAGGGGCAGATATAGCACTCGCGCGCCCGCGAAGTCGGGCTGAAACATCAACAGGTGCTGGACCGGTATGTCCGCGGCGAGCACCAACGCGAGGCCCGCCAGCAGGCGCGGCCGTCCTTCCATATAACGTGGCTCGCGCCGTGCGCCAGCACGCGCCGCAAAGACAACCAGTATCGCCAGGAATCCGGACGCCGCCGCGCGCAGCCACCATTCCAGCGGCACCGACCAGTTCACCGGAAAAAACAGGAAGGCCCATTGCCGGAACAATAGCGCCTCCAACGTATGCAACGGCCGCGAGTGCCAGATCGCGCTGACGCCCGTGCTGTCGTCATATCCGCCGATTCCGCCCAGCGCCCACCAGCGGTAGGCAAACAGAATCGCGCAAACCGCGCCCAGCGCCAGGCTCGCCGCGATGGCCCGCCGCCATTGCCCCCGCGGTAAGAAAGGCAGCAGCGCAACCGGCAGCAACGGCAAACAGAATGCCGATTCTTTGGTGTACACGGCCAACGCCGCGCACACCATCAGCGGAACATACCACCGCCGCCGGCCCGTGCGGCAATATTCCAAGACGGCCAACAGCGCGCACAAAGCGAAGAGCGTGGCCAGCAAGTCGAAGCGCGCGTCCGGCCATGAGACAGTTTCCGCGCGCGATCCGTGCAGCGCGAATAGCAGCGCCGCCACCAATGCCGCTGCGCGCCGTATCCCCAGCCGCGTGACAAGAAAATAAACCAGGCAGGCATTGGCGGCATGCGCGGCGATGCTCCACAGGTGCCAGCGGACAGCATGGCCGCCCGCCCATTGGTAATCGAGCCAGTAAGAAATGAATCCTACTGGACGGAAGAAAAGTCCGTGCCCGCCGGGAAATCGGCGGAACGCATCCGCCAGTATCTGCCAGGTAGTGTGCGAGGCTTCCGCGATGTGCCCATAGTCGTCGTACACAAACGGCGATTGCAAATTGGGCCAAAACGCCACCGCCGTGGCGATTACAAGGACGGTCAACCCCACCTTGCCCGGCCCGGGCAGCGCAATCGCGGCGGCGCGATTTCCAGCGGCTATCAGGGCCAGCAGCACGAACGCGACAGCCGCCGCGGCGCCGGCATTCACGGGAGAATTCACGGTAGCCAGCGCGGAACGAAACGGTCCCACCATAAACCTGATGGCCAGCAGCGCCGCCGCCACAGCCATCAGGGAGTAAAGCAATAGGAAGAGGAATCTGCGCAGTTTTCCAGTCTAGCGCTGCACGCATGGTAAAATTCGAAGAGTCCCCCTTCGACATGGACTTTCTTAAGGGCCTCAACCCTCAACAACGTGAAGCCGTCGCCTGCACCGAAGGCCCTCTGCTGATTCTGGCCGGAGCAGGCAGCGGTAAAACACGCGTCATTACTCACCGCATCGCCTATATCATCACGGCGCGGCACGTGCCCCCGTCTGCAATTTTGGCAGTGACCTTCACCAATAAAGCGGCTGCGGAAATGCGCGCGCGCGTAGCCTCGCTTTTGAGCGATGTGGAACTTTCCTCCGCGCCCAATCTCTCGACCTTCCACTCATTCTGTGTGCGGCTGTTGCGGCGGGATGGCGAGCCTCTGGCGCAGATTCGCCCCGGCTTCACGCGCGGCTTCAGCATCTACGACGACGAAGATCAACTGGCGCTGATCAAGGCCGGCTACCGCCACCTTGGCCTCGACGAGAAGTTCATGCAATACCGCGCCGCGTTGTCCCGCATCAGCCAGGCCAAGAACATGAAGCAGACGCCGCAGGATTTTTATCGCGACGCGAAAGATCCGGCGGCGGGCAAGCTGGCTGTAATCTGGGACGAGTACGAGAAGGCGCTGCGTACGGCCAACGCCCTGGATTTCGACGATCTGCTGCTGGAGACGGTGCGCCTACTCTACCACGACGAAGCCACTCGCGCGCTATATAACCGGCGCATCGGCTACATGATGATCGACGAGTATCAGGACACCAACCGCAGCCAGTATGAGCTGATGCGCCTGCTCTCGGAAACTCACGGCAATGTCTGCGTAGTAGGCGACGAAGATCAATCCATTTATAGCTGGCGCGGCGCGGACATCAAGAACATTCTGGATTTCGAGCACGACTTTCCGCGCGCCCGCGCCATCCGGCTGGAACAGAATTACCGCTCCACCAAGAACATCCTGGCGGCCGCCGGCGCAGTGGTGGCGAAAAACAAGGCGCGCAAGGGAAAAACCCTTTGGACCGAGGCGGACCGCGGCGAGATGCTCGGATTGTATGCCGGGTGGGACGCCGAGAACGAAGGTATGTTCATCGCCAAAACCATCGAGCGCCTGCTGGCGCAAACTCCCACCGATCGCGTTGCGGTGCTGTACCGGACCAACTCGCAATCGCGGCAGATCGAAGAAGCGCTGCGGCGGCATGGCCGGAAGTATCTGGTGGTGGGCGGATTCAGTTTTTACCAGCGCGCCGAGATCAAAGACGCCGTGGCGTACCTGAAGCTGGCGGCTTCGGATCGGGATTCCGTGAGCCTGCTGCGCGTGATCAACACGCCGGCGCGCGGTATCGGCCGCACCACTGTCGACCAGGTGGACGCGTTTGCGCGGGAACATGGACTGAGTTTGTGGGACGCCCTCTCGCGCATGATCGACCAGCAACTGTTCCCGGCGCGCGCCCAGTCGGCGCTGCTGTCGTTCCGGACCATGATTCAGGAGCTGTCGCTGCGGGTGGCGAGCGAGCCGCTGCCGGATGCCATCACCTTCATGCTCGACCGCACCGGCTACGGCAAGATGCTGGAACAGGAGGGCACTCCCGAATCCGAAGGCCGGCTGGAGAACCTCCACGAGTTGGTGAACGCCGCCACCGAAGCCGCGGGGCGCGGCGAGACCTTGGGCGATTTTCTGGATCATGCCGCCCTGGTGGCCGACGCCGACGCGGTGGACGAGCACGCGCAAGTGAGCCTGTTGACGCTCCACAACGCCAAGGGTCTCGAGTTTCCCATCGTGTTTTTGGCCGGCATGGAAGAGGGGCTGTTCCCGCATCAGCGATCCATGGCTTCGGTGGCGGCGCTCGAAGAAGAGCGGCGCTTATGCTACGTGGGTATGACTCGCGCGCAGAAGCGGCTGTATCTGACCTGGGCTAAGTACCGGCGCCGGTTTGGGGGCGGGGAGCAGGAGCGCATGGTGCCGTCGCGTTTCTTGAGCGAAGCGCCGGCCGATCTGATCGTCAATCTGGGCGAAGACGATCACGTGCCGCAAGTGGATCTGCACGCCGAGCGGTATCAGGTACGGCAAAGCGCGCAGCGGAATACTTTCACCGGAAAGACTTATAATTCCCTGGAGAATATCTCGCAATTCTTCTCGGAGCGGGGAGTTGCGTTCCCGGCGCAGAAGCCGGGCCTGACGCAGCGTCCGGCGGCCGCCGTGGCAACCCCAGTCCGGCCCCCCGCGGCCGCGCCGGTGCGCAAATCCGCGCGGACCGGCATGACCGTGGAGCATCCGAAATATGGCACCGGCACGGTGGTGCGGCGCGAGGGCGACGGAGAAGACGCCAAGATTACTGTCAGCTTTCCGCGGTATGGGCTGAAGAAGCTGGTGGAGAAATACGCGGGACTGAAGAGAGGTTAACATGGACACGACAAAGATTACGGACAGAGTGGAACGAAAGAAGTTGAAGAGGGTGGCGCGGAAGAAGGCCGCTCCAAAGGCCAAGCGCGCGGCAGGCGTGGCCCGCGGCTCCATGAAGAAGAAAGTCAAGAAGATGGTGCAAGGCCAGCGTAAACGCTAATTTCGGGACAGGCCGTTGAGCCAACTATTCCGCACCAAGAGCATTGACGCTCTGATCAAGGCTTCCGAGGAGCCCGATAAGCGCCTGCGCAAGACGCTGGGCCCTTGGAGCCTCACGGCGTTCGGTGTGGGCGCGGTCATCGGATCGGGCATTTTCATCCTGACTGGCACGGCGGCGGCGGGCGAAACCCTGCGCAATACGTCCATCCTGCACGCCACCGTGCTCGATCTGATCATGCATGGTCCGCACGCGTTGTCCATGCTGGGGCGGCCGGGCGCGGGACCCGGCATTTCGCTGTCGTTTCTGCTCACCGCCGTTTGCTGCGGCTTCGCTGCGCTCTGCTATGCGGAGCTGGCCTCCATGATTCCCATTGCGGGCAGCGCTTACACCTATGCTTACGCCACGCTGGGCGAGATCATCGCCTGGATCATCGGGTGGGACCTCATCCTGGAGTACGCCGTCTCCAACATGGCCGTGGCGGTGGGCTTCTCCGCTTATTTCAACGACATCCTGGATGGCATCTTCGGCTGGCATCTGCCCGCGAAGATCTCGGGGCCGATTATCGCCGAGGGCCAGTTCACCGGCGCCTGGTTCAACGTGCCGGCGCTGCTGGTCCTGATCGTCCTCACGTATATCCTGGTGCGCGGCGTGAAAGAAAGCGCCAGCACCAACAACGTCATGGTGCTGGTCAAAATCGCCGCCATTCTGATTTTTGTGTTCGGCGCGGCCCACTCGGTGAACAGCGCTAACTGGCATCCCTTCTTGCCCAACGGATTTCCGGGCGTCCTCACCGGCGCCGCCATTGTGTTCTTCACTTACATCGGATTCGATTCCGTATCGACCGCGGCGGAAGAATGCAAGCAACCGCAGCGCGATCTTCCACTGGGAATCATCGCGACGCTGATTATCTGCGCGGTGCTCTACATCTCGGTCTCGCTGGTGCTCACCGGCATCGCCAATTACAAAACCCTGAACAACGCCGCCCCGGTGGCCAACGCGCTGAAGGCGCTCGGCTTTAATCGCATTCGCGGATGGGTGAGCGTGGGCGCTATCGTAGGTATGCTTTCCTCGCTGCTGGTGTTCCAGTACGGGCAGGCGCGCATCTGGTTCGCCATGTCGCGCGATGGGCTGCTGCCGGGCGCTTTCTCCAAAGTCCACCCGCGCTTTAAGACGCCGCACATCAGCACCTGGATCGCGGGCCTTGTGGTGGGTATTCCCGCAGGCGTCTGGGACATCGGCACCTTCGCCGACCTGGCCAATATCGGGACGCTGTTCGCATTCATCGTGGTGTCCGCCGGCGTGATCGTGCTGCGCCGCCAGCAGCCGGACCGCCCGCGCGGCTTCCGCGTGCCGGGGTCGCCGTTCTTACCGGCGCTCTCGATTGTCGCTTGCCTGGTCCTGATGATGGCGCTGCCGCTCGAAACATGGCTGCGCTTCGTGGTCTGGCTGCTCATCGGATTTGCCATCTACTTCCCGTTCGGGCGCAAGCATAGTGTGCTGCGGAAGGAAGCGGCATGATGGCCGTTGAGGTCAATCGCCAACAACTGGCCGAGTTTTGCCGCAAGAACTCAATTAGGCGGCTTTCGCTTTTCGGGTCGGTGCTAACGGAGCGCTTTTCGGAATCCAGCGATGTGGACGTCTTAGTCGAATTTCAGGCCGGTACGCGCGTCGGTTACCTTCGAATGGCCGCCATGGAGCGAGAGCTGTCGGAGTTGTTTGGCGGCCGTAAAGTCGACTTGCGGACGCCGTGCGAACTGAGCCGATATTTCCGCGATGAGGTTCTGCATGCAGCCGCCGTTCAGTATGCCGCCGAGTGATCTGGTTCGGTTGCGGCACATGCTGGATGCCAGCCGCGAGGCCGCAGCCTTTTCCAGTGGCAAAGCTCGGGAGGACCTCAAGCGCGATCGGGTGCTGATGCTTGCCGCTGTGAGGTGTATCGAGATCATAGGTGAAGCGGCTTCGAGGATCGGCCCAGAGGTGCGATTGCAATACGCGCAGATTCCGTGGACTGACATTGTCGCAATGCGCAACCGTCTCATCCACGCCTACTTCGATATTGATACGGATTTGGTCTGCGAAACGCTTATCGTCGACCTGCCGCGGCTGATCCGGGACCTGGAGGAGATCCTCGATGTGGGCGCTAGCTGAGTGAACTCACGCGCCAATGAAACGCGCTGGGTGTTTTCAACGCTTTCAGCAGCGCGTTATTCTAATCCGGCAGCGTGAACAGATACGCAACCAAATTATCCATCTCTCGCTGCGTGAATTGATACGGCGGCATGAAGCTCCCCGGCGAAAGCGCCTCCGGATTGGCGAAATGCTGCGCAACCCAAGTCTTGGTCCGCCGGCGCGCCACGCCATTCAACGGAGGACCCATCTTCATGCCCACGCCGTTGATCTGGTGGCAGCTTCCGCAATTCCTGGTCTGATACGTCAGCGCCGCTTGCACCGCGAAATCCGGCGCATTCGCCAGCGCCTCGGCATTGCGCGGCGTCAGCTTCAGCAGGAAAGCCGCCAGCGCGTTCAGTTGCGCATCGCTCAACTGGATCGCGGGCATCGAACTGCCCGGCACCATGGCCGCGGGATGCTTGAAGTGCTCGATCATCCAGGCGGCAGTCTTCTTGATGGGCACGTTCGCCAGATCCGGCCCGATCCGCGGTTTTCCCTCCAGGCTGTGGCAGCTGGCGCAATTCTCTTTCCGGAAGTATCCGATGCCGGCCAGTTCCTGCGGCGAAAGACCGATCCAATCGGTTGGCGCCCCGTAGTCGATGGCCGCGGCGTTATCGGGCTTGGGCGTGGTAGCGATCGCGGCCACCGTCAGGCCGGTCCAGCCCAGCACCGCCAGCGCCACCACGCCGAACGCCGCTGTCCGCCGTGTCACCCGCATCACTTGCCCGCGATCCACGAACGGCGTCAGCAGCAGCGCCAGCACCGCCAGCCCGGGCAGCACCACGCTGCCCACTATCGCCAGCGGTCCATCGAAGAACTTCAGCGTCTGAAATAGAAACAGGAAATACCAGTCCGGGCGCGGGGTGTAGGTGGCATCGGTCGGATCGGCCAGGCGTTCGAGCGGCACGCGCACCGCCGCCGCCATCACGAACAGAACCACGAACGCGGCGAAAATCGCGA
>Ga0302326_10029668_pt1 | contig 10968 bp, 9 predicted proteins | sample Palsa_T0_3_FD_202264 | JGI IMG/M metagenome (GOLD analysis project Ga0302326, IMG submission 202264) | Peat permafrost microbial communities from Stordalen Mire near Abisko, Sweden - Palsa_T0_3 | ecosystem: Environmental > Terrestrial > Soil > Palsa > Peat permafrost | place: Sweden: Abisko...
ATCGGCTATCCAGATCGCGAGGCGGAGCGCGAGATCTTGCGGAACACAGAGGGTGTGCACGGCGAACATGCAGCGGCTGTGCTTTCGGGCGACGATCTTCTCGATCTGCAGCAGCGCGCCAGCAAGATAGGAGTGGACGAAACGCTGGTGGACTATATGCTGGCGATCGTCGAAAAGACGCGGACGCATGAATCTCTGGCGCTGGGCGTCAGTCCGCGCGGCGCGCAAGCGTTGTATCGCGCCACCCAAGCGCTGGCGATGCTGGAGGGCCGCGACTACGTAATACCGGACGACGTAAAGCGCCTGGTGATCCCGGTCTTCGCGCATCGGGTAGCCATCAATGCCCGCGCTTCCCTGACACAACGAAGCACGGAACTAAGCGAAAGAATACTGCAAGAGATTTTGACATTGGTCGAAGTCCCGCTCTGACCCTCCCCGGCTCGGGGAACCAGAAACCAGAAACGAGAAACCAGAAACGTTCTTATGAAGACTGCGATCATCGGTTTGCCCATGGTGGGCAAGACATCTTTATTCACCATTTTGACCGGCGTGCATGAGGCCGCGCGCATGGGTCTATTGGAGGCGCGCGTGGGCGTGACCAAGGTTCCGGACGCCAGGCTGGATGCACTGGCGAAGATTTTCGAACCTCCCAAAATAACTCACGCAACGGTGGAATATCTGGATTTTCCCTCCATTTCGAAAGAGGCCCTGCGCGATCCCAGTTACTTGGCCAGCATGCGGGTAGCGGATGCGCTGGCTCACGTGCTGCGCTTGTTTCCAAGTGATACGGTTCCGCATGAGAAGGGGTCAGTGGATCCCGTGCGGGATCTCGAAGACGTGGAAATGGAACTGATCTTGAGCGATCTGGTCGTAGTCGAGAAACGGCTGGAACGCTTGGAGAAGGACCGTAAGAAGGCCAAGAGTCCGGAGCTGGACCGTGAGGTCGCATTGATTGAGCGATGCAAAGCTACGCTTGAAGCGAACGTCGCATTGCGAACCTTGGAACTTACCGCTGACGAGGAGAAGCTCATCCGTGGGTTTCAGTTCCTTTCGCAGAAGCCGATGCTGTTTGTGCTGAATATCGGCGAAGAAGATGCCGGGCGGATGCACGAGGTGGAGGAAGAATACCGGAAAGGACCGCTAGCCGGCCGCAGCCATACGGCGGTGACTGCGATCTGCGGAAAAATCGAAGCAGAGCTGGCCGAGCTGTCTCGGGAAGAAGCGGCCGAGTACGTTGCCAGCTACGGCCTCAAAGAATCGGGACTCGAACGGCTGATCGCTGCAACCTATGCGCTGCTGGGCCTGATGTCATTCCTGACTGCCGGTGAAACCGAAGTGCGCGCCTGGACCATACCGACGCACAGCACGGCGGTAAAGGCGTCAGGCGCGATCCACAGCGACTTCGAGAAGAAATTCATCAAGGCGGAAGTGGTGAATTGGCAGACGCTGATCGATCATGGTGGTTACCCGGGCGTCCGGGAAAAGGGCCTTCTCAGGCTGGAGGGAAAAGAGTACATCGTCAAGGACGGCGACGTGTTGGTGATCCGGCACGGGTGAAACCCGTTTCTGGTGTCTGGTTTCTAGTTTCTCGTTCGTGGGGTCTTCGGGGGGTGTAGTGTGGGCGTTGGGAGTAGAAAAGGCCTGCGGCGGCGGCAACCAGGCAGCCCCAGGCGAACCAGTCGCCGTATTCCGTGTAAAAGGTCGTGCTATCCATGTACGCGAATTTCATTTGGCCGACAGCTTCTTGATACATGGGCCAGCGCTCTACAATGCGGCCGGCTGGGTCGATTGCAGCGGTGATTCCGTCATTGGTCGCTCGCAGGAGCCAGCGGCGATTCTCGACGGCGCGCATCCGGACTATCGACAGGTGCTGCTCGCGCGCGGCGCTCTTTCCGAAATAGCCGTCGTTTGAAATATTCACCAGCAGATTCGCGCCGTGTTTGGCGAACTGGCGGACATCGGCCGGGAAAGCCGATTCGTAGCAAATGAAGACGCCCATTTTTCGGCCGTTCATCGCGAAAACAACGGTGCGAGTGCCGGGTGCGAAGTCGCCTGCTTCTTTCGTGATGCGATTCACGAAGTTGAACACTCGGGGTACATACTCGCCGAACGGCACCAAGTTGATTTTGTCGTAGCGATCCTCCAGATCGCCGTCGGGACGAAGCAGCACGGCGGAATTGAGCGGCGCGCCCTGCGGCGTTTCGCCAACCGTTCCAAACAAGAAAGGTGCGTGGGTGTCGCGTGCCAGGCGGGCGGCTTCCTCGCGAAATGTGGAGTCTTGATAGTAGTAGAGCGGACCGGGAACTTCCGGCCATAGGATCAACCGCGCGCCGTTCCGGAGAGCAGCTTCGCGCGATATGGCAATCAGGTGATCGCGCTCGCGGGCGGCCGAGGCTTGAGTCCATTGCTCGTCCTCGGACATGTTGGGCTGGATCGCGACGGCGGTTTCGGTACCGATCACGGGCGCCGGAAGGTTGGGCAACAGCAGGAGCGCCGGAGTGACAGCGAGCCAGTATAAATCGCGGCGATTCCGGTTGAGGATCAAAACCGCGACCGTCGTTCCCATCCAGGCAAATAAGAACGAGATTCCGTAGACACCCAGGTAGGGTGCAATGCGCAGGGGCAGCGCCATGTCGATAGCGGCATTTCCCAAGTCGAGCCAGGCGAAGCCGAACGTAGCGTGCGTGCGTTCAATGCCGGTCCAGAGTGCGGCGATGGCGGGAATCGCGTACCGCGTTTTGATAAGAACCGCCGCCAATAGGCTGAACAACGCCATATGGATTCCTTTTAAGACGGAGAACAGCACAGATGTTCCCCAGCCGCCCCAACGTCCCATGCCTCCGTGATATTCCAGGACGAATTGGATCCAGTAGCAGACGCAAAACCAGTAGACGAATCCGGCGAATTCGCCCAGCAGAAATCGCCACAGCGGACGGTCTTCGCGTGCGAGTGCGATCAGCAGCGGCGTTAATGCCAGAGGCGCCAGCCACGGTAATCCGGAGTTGTGCAGCGCCGGGTTGGGGAAAGTCAGGACTAGAAGCACCGCCGAAAGCAGCGCGAGAGCGAAGTTAAGCAGAGACTCGGGTGGCTTCTTCATTCACCAGATCGGCCATGTAGGAACTGCGCACTAAAGGGCCGCTGAAGACCATTTTGAATCCAACGGCAAGACCGTACTCGCGATAAGCGTCAAACTGAGCGGGCGTGATATAGGCTGCCACCGGCAAACTGCGGCGCGTGGGTTGCAGATACTGGCCAATGGTGGCGACGTCTACATTGGAACCTCGAAGATCGCGCAAAAGCTGTTCCACTTCCTGCGGCGATTCGCCCAAACCGATCATCAATCCCGATTTGGTGAGGGCATCCGGGCGGTAAGTTTTCGCGAATCGCAGAACATTGAGCGACTGTTGGTAATTGGCTTGCGGGCGAACGCGCCGGTACAATCGGCTGATGGTCTCCATGTTGTGATTGAACACATGCGGACCCGCATCCAGTACGCGTGCCACGGCATCCAGATCGCCGCAAAAATCGGGAGTTAGTACCTCAACTCGCGCATCGGGCAGCGCTTTACGCACTTCGCGTACGGTTTCCGCAAAATGGTGGGAGCCGCCGTCGGGAAGATCGTCGCGGTTTACAGCGGTGATCACCACATAGCGCAGCTTCCAACTCGCCGCCGCGCGCGCTACATTGGCCGGTTCGTCAGGGTCCAGTGTAAATTCCTTTTTGTGGGGGGACCCTTTGGGCACGGAGCAAAATCCGCAGCCACGCGTGCAGAGATTCCCCAGGATCATGAAAGTTGCCGCGCCGCGGCTGAAACATTCGTGAAGATTCGGACAGCGCGCGGATTCACACACCGTGTGCAGGTTCAGGCCTCGGATCTCGCGTTTGAGAGCGTCCACCGCCTGAAAATGTGTCGCGCCTTTGCGCAGCCACTCCGGCAAGCGGGGCTGCGCCGGAGCGCGCGGCTCAAGTTGGACAAGCTGTCGGGGGGACGAATCGAGCTCCAACTCAGTATCTTCGCACGATCGGATTCTTGAAGCCGGCCGCTTCTAACTTGGTGCGCGTCTGGGCTTGGGTGGCCGAATCCTGGAACGGGCCTACCAAAACACGGAAGATACCTTCGCGCGGCCCGGGTGATACTTGCGCGTGAAATCCCTTTTTGTTGAGAGCCTCGGTGATGATCTCAGCGTCGGGGCGCGAAGTGGCCACCACCTGCCAATATGCTCCCGAGGCTGGTTCTCCGTTGAAGGCTGCAGGTCCCACCGCGGTCGGCTTCGGTTTCGCGGGCGCCGCCGGAGCAGGGTTGACCGGAGCCGGAGCAGGCAGTTGTTCGGGATGGGTGGTTGCCGGTTCTGTCACCGCGGGTTTCGTTTCCGGCGGTTTGGCTGGAGGCTCCTGCGCCGGCGCAGGGTTGGAACTGGCGGGCTGCGACTCGGCCGGTGGAGAATCCGCGGCCACGGTTTTACCGGTGTTGTGAGCAGTCTCAGTGGAGGGAGCCGAGGAGTTGCGCCCCACGATGTAGCCCATCGAGAAAAACACGCCCAAGAGAACCACCACAATCAGAAACACGCTGATGAGCTGCCGGTTCCCTAGTATTAATTCAAATTCGCCTTCGTCGCTCTTAGCCAATCCTTTAGCCTTCCTGCTTTTTGGCGCCCAGCAGATCGATGGCTCGCCCTAAAGATGAGAATATATCGATGGGCATCGGAAACACAACCGTGGTGTTCTTCTCGGCGCCGATTTCCACCAGCGTTTGCAGATAGCGGAGTTGGATTGCAGCCGGCTGTTTCTGGATCAACTCGGCGGCCATGGATAGTTTCTCAGCCGCCATATATTCGCCCTCGGCGTGAATGATCTTGGCGCGGCGCTCGCGCTCGGCTTCGGCCTGTTTGCCGATGGCGCGGATCATTTGGTCGGGCAAATCCACCTGCTTCACTTCCACCACCGTCACTTTTACGCCCCAGGGTCCGGTGTGTTGGTCGAGCACCGATTGCAAGCGAAGGTTCAACTTTTCGCGCTGGCTCAGCAGTTCGTCCAGTTCCACCTCGCCTAACGCGCTGCGTAATGTCGTCTGCGCTACCTGCGAAGTGGCATACAGAAAGTTTGTCACTTCGAGCACGGCCTTGGTGGGATCCATTACGCGGAAATAGACCACCGCGTTTACTTTGACGGTGACGTTATCGCGGGTGACAACGTCCTGAGGGGGGACTTCCATGGCTTCAATGCGGAGTGAAATGCGCACCATGCGATCGATGGGAGCGAAGACCAGGATTACGCCGGGTCCTTTAGGTTGAGGCAGAACGCGGCCAAGCCGAAAAATTACAGCGCGTTCGTATTCTGCGAGAATCTTGATCGACGAAAACAAGTAAATCACGACGATCAGTACGGGGATCAGGATAATCAGATCGGGCATGGGGGTCTCCGGAGGTCACTTCACTATACATCGGGGGAGGGAATGGTGGGGCAGCCAATCCTGGCTGCCGCCGGTTTTTAGCCGGCGCCTCGCCCACCAAAGAAGCCGCCTCAAAGGCGGCTGCCGGCAGAATTGCCCGCCCCACACTGCTGATTCTGGAGTCGCGCGCGGCAAGAATTTTTCCGGTGACACGGCAACATTACTGTGGTACCTTAAGAGACTAGGCAGTCTGTGAAGGACTACATCGCGTTAACGAAGCCGCGAATCACGTGGCTCATTTTAATGAGCACCGGCGTCGGGTATTTTTTCGGCGCACGTGGCGGTTGGCACTTCCTGACGCTGCTCCACACCATCATCGGCACCGGGTTGATCGCTTCCGGCACCGCCGCGCTCAACCAGTGGTATGAGCGTGTTGCCGATTCTAAAATGAAGCGCACGCAGGCGCGCCCCTTGCCATCCGGACGGCTATCCGCTGCGAACGCGCTGATCTTTGCAATTCTCATTTCCGTGGCCGGATTCGCGGAGTTGTTCCTCAAGGTGAACGCGCTGACGAGTTGGCTGGGACTGTTCACGCTGTTGAGTTACCTTTTCGTCTACACACCGCTCAAGCAGCGCTCGCCGCATTCCACCACCATCGGAGCCATTCCTGGCGCCATGCCACCGCTCATCGGCTACGCGGCTGCCAGCGGTACGCTCACTTGGGACGCTTGGATCCTGTTTGCAATTCTGTTCTTTTGGCAGTTCCCGCATTTCTACGCGATCGCCTGGATGTATCGCGAGGACTACGAACGGGCCGGAATCCGCATGCTTCCTGTAGTGGAGCCGGATGGAGAATCCACTGCGCGCCGCATTCTACTCTATTCGCTGATCCTGATTCCCATCAGCCTGGTTCCGAAATTCCTGGCTATGACCGGCAATCTATACCTGATTGGAGCGCTGGCGCTGGGTCTGCTGTTCTTGTACGCCGGGGTGCGCGTGAGCTTCGACCGGACCCGGCAACAGGCCCGGCGAGTGCTGCTCGCCTCCGTGATTTATCTGCCGGTTTTGTACGGTCTGATGCTTTTCGATCGACCGGCATGAAGCTTGCAGTAGTCCTCGCGCTTACTCTTACGCTAGGGGCGTGCATTCCAAGTAAAAGCTCGCTGCCGCTGTTTTATGACGTTCCCGAATTCCAACTGATCGCGCAGGACGGGCAACCGTTCGACAGCAAGATTCTGGCCGGCAAGATCTGGGTGGCGGATTTCATCTACACTACTTGCCCTGGGCCGTGCCCGCGCATGACGTCGCAGATGCATGATGTGCAGAAGGCGATCCTGACCATGCCGGATGTAAAGCTGGTATCGTTCACGGTGGATCCGGCGCGCGACACGCCGCCGGTGCTGGCAGAATACGCGAAGCTGCACGGAGCATCCGCCGAACACTGGTATTTTCTCACCGGCCCGGTCTCCACTTTGCAGAAATTGGATCGGGACACGTTTAAATTGGGCAACCTGGATCGAACCCTGCAGCACAGTACTCGCTTTGTGTTGGTGGACCGGCAGGCGCGGATTCGGGGATATTACGATACCTCCGAATCGGGCGCGATTCGGAAGCTCATCGAGGGCATTAACGCTTTAGCCCGGGAGAGTTCCTGATGGATATCCATACTCTACCTGCTGTGAATGCCACGCTCAACGGTACGTCCGCCGTATTGTTGGTCACCGGTTACACACTGATCCGCCGCGGCAGGATTCAAGCGCACAAACGCGTGATGCTGACGGCGTTCTGTGTGTCGATTGCATTTCTGATTTGTTATCTGGTGTATCACGCACAGGTGGGATCGGTGCATTATCCGAAGACCGGCCCGATTCGAGTGGTTTACTACACGATTCTGTTTACGCATACGATATTGGCCGTGACGGTTCCCGTGCTGGCAATCATCACGCTGCGGCGGGGGCTGCGCGGAGATTTCGTGCGGCATCGGAAGATCGCGCGGTGGACCTTTCCTATCTGGTTGTACGTCAGCGTGACTGGGGTGGTTGTTTATTTGATGCTTTATCAGTTCTAAGAAAACCGGGGACACCTTTGGAGTTTTCTTGGCCGGCGCCAGTTCGGACGCTGGCCCAAGGTGTCCCCGGTTTTAATTAGAACGAGAACCTGGAGCCTAACTGGAAGGCTCGTGGGCCGCCGGTGCCGAACGTACCGCCTGCGCGGCCGCTGGGTTGGCCGAATCCGGCATCCAACAAATTACTGTCGTAGCCTGTGGGGTTCGAAAAGTTGAAAATGTTGAACGCTTCCGCCAGGATCTGCAATTCATAGCGTTCCCTGTAGCGGAACAACTTAGTCAGGCGAATGTCCTGCGAATTGAAGTTGTGGCCGAGTTGGTAATTGGCCGGCAGCGTCACGGTCGGGAACGTTTGGTTCGGATTCGGACTGGTCTTGCCTGCGTAAGTCTGGTTGTACTGACTCACGAGAGTGGGCAGCTGCGAAGTACTCAAGCCGGCGTTAAACAAGCTGCCACCCATACCAGGCAACGGGAATCCGGTGATTCCGCTGCCGGTGAGATCGGCCCCGGGAATGGTCGGCTGGAACGGCCCACGGCTGCTATAGCTGGAAATGAACGAGAGCCTGAACTTCCACGGAAGGTCAACGGTGCCGCTCACGGTCAGCAAGCTCTTGGCCGCCTGCGGTCCCCAATACTGGAACCAATTGTCGTTGTTGTAAATGCCGTTGATGCCATGTTGGGATTGCAGCGCATAGGAAGCCAGTAACTGGTAACGGTGGGCGAATCGCTTGTCGAGTTTCACCAGCAACGCCGAGTAATCGGTTCGGCCGCCGCTGATGGTAACGCCAACGCCGCCATTCGAGCATGGCGCATCGACTACTAGCTCCAGACTGCCAGGACAAATTGGAATGACAGGCGTCTGCACTCCGTTGATGTAACGGTAATAGTGGTTCAAATCCAAATCACGGAGCTGTTGATGCAGGAAGAGGCGGTAAACATAGTCGGCGCTAATCGCCCAATCCTTGGCCAACTGCCGCTGCACGCCCACGCTGAAATGGTTAGCCTTGCCGGGCGTAAAGTCCTTCGGGAACAGTTCGTCGGCAGTTTTGAATAGGTCCACGGTTCGGACCGCCAGATTGGTGTTGTTGGGATTCACGCCCAACTCCTGGATGAATGCGGAACGAACGGCAGGCAGAATCGCTTCCAGGAACGCACCGCTAAACGGAGTCGGACTCTGGAAGTCCAGCGGAGTTCCTTCCGGAACGAACGGAATTCCAGGGATCGGATTGGGAACGATGCTGCCCGGCAGCGAAAGATAGCCAGATCCGAGGGGACTTAAGTAGGCGCGCTCGATCAGGCGCAGCTCGATGTCGATAGTGTCATAGTAAACACCCGCTCCACCGCGGAATACGGTCTTGTTGTCTTTGAAGGGCGACCAGGCGAATCCGAGCATTGGGGAAAAATGCAGGCCGGGGTGAAGTTCAGGGCCAAGATTGTTGGCTCCGAAAATTGGAGCCAGCCACTCGGGCTTGGTTAAATCGTGATTTAAGGCGTTGCTCTCGTAGTTGTAGCCCAAGCCAAAATTCAACGTGAGGTTCGACTTCACCTTCCAGGAATCCTCCCAATAGAAGTGGAAGGTGTTATCGTGATCCGCATTGCCGATCTGGAAGGGCGGCGGCTGCCGCGTATCTCCCACGCTGAAATCCCAAGTTTTCAACGGGAGCTTAAGAATATCGGCGAGGGTGTTGAACGTCTTGGGAATTAACGGCAGCAGAGCCGGCTCGAGTTCAGCTACTTCTTCGGGCGAAAACAGCGTAATGGCGGCCGGCTCGTCGATGGTATATGTTCCGGTGCCTTTCTGATATTCCCATTCACCGCCCATCTTCATGCGGTGCTTGCCCTTTTGCCAGGTGAAGTTGTCGGCACTGATGTAGCGGCGCAGCACTCGGGATTGCGGAGCGTTCCCCTGGTTGCCAAAGGAGAGTCCGGTTCCGTCCACGTTGACGTTCGGGCCATCCAAACCGATGCAATCGGGGCACTGGGTTGTGGAAGGAAGACTGTTCCGGTTGCTCCAGTAGGTCATGGAGAATCGCGCCTCGTTGACCACCGACGGTGTGATGGCGCTGATCAATGAGGCTACGCCCGAATCTGCCCAATTGACATTGCTTACCCAGGATGACGGTAAGCCACCCCCGTTCGGGGCGAAGCTGTGGTTGCCATCGTGAGAATAGCGAATGAAGAAATTCTCTTTTTCGGTGATGCGGTAGTCGAGGCGCTCGGTTTCTTCGGTGCCGACATATGGACTACCGGCAACTGTTGCGAAGCTTCGGAAGAGCGGGTCGGTTGGGGTGGGCGCGAATTGGCTCTCCTGATTATTGTGTTCGATACTCGAGAAGAAGAATAGCTTGTCCTTTTTCACCGGGCCGCCGATCCAGGCGCCGGACTGCCGGCGCGCGAAAAACGGACTGGGATCCACCGGATTGCGATCCAGAACCGGGTACGCTGCCATGTTGTGATCCCGGTAGAAGAAGAAGCCGCTGCCATGGAAATCGTTACCGCCGGAGCGCGTAACAACGTTTATGGCGCCACCCGCGCCCAGGCTGGTGGATAGATCGAAGTTCACGCTGGATACCTGGAATTCTTGTACGATCTCCTGCGAGAAGTTCTGCTGCGTTCCACCTGTGACGGAGTCGCGCACGGTGGCGCCATCCACTGTGATACGCGTCAGGTCGGAGTCGGCTCCCAGGATGGAAACGTCGAAGGCGCGGTTATACTGGCCCTGGCTGTTGGCCGAGACGGTGACGCCGGGTTCGAGCATCGCCAGTTGCAGGAAGCTGCGGCCGTTCAAGGGAAGGTCCTCGATCTGTTGCCGGTTCACCGTGCCTTCGATGGCGTGTTGTTCGTATTCGATTTGCGGTGTGACCGCTTCCACGGTGACGATGTCCTTGGCGGCGCCCACTTGCAGGTGCAGATCCACGGTAGTCAGGCCGCCAACCGTGATGGTGGCCTCGCGCAGCAGTGTCCGGAAGCCGGTTACTTCCGTCCTAATCTCGTAAGTTCCGCCGGGGAGAGCAGACGAATTGTAAAGGCCGGACGCGTTGGTGCTGACGTTTCTCACCAGGCCGGTTTCTTTATTAGTAATGGTAATTTGAGCGTTGGGAATGACGGCGCCGGATTCGTCGAAAACCGTTCCGGAAACATCACCGACCGGCGCTTGCGCCAATCCGGTTACAACCGACCCAAATAACAGAAGCACAGACAACGAACAGAGTTGCAGTGTCGCTTTCATGTAGAGGCCCCCAAGCCTTCGCTGAACGAGAATTCAAGGTCTATGAAATACTTTCACAACTGAGCGATACTGTCAAGGGGCCCGGAAGGCCCCTAGGGTCTTCAGTACCCGAATTCAAGGGATGCCAGGAATTCAGGAAGTTGAGGAAGTTAGGAAGCGGTGGCTATAGGCCTCCAAAAAGCGGCTAACGTCTTCCAAAACAATCATCTGCTGTTCTGTATCCTCGCAAGGCTCGCTAATCTGGAGTCCAAACCCAAGGCCTATGAAGAAAAAAACCGAAAGGGC
>Ga0302326_10029669_pt1 | contig 10968 bp, 7 predicted proteins | sample Palsa_T0_3_FD_202264 | JGI IMG/M metagenome (GOLD analysis project Ga0302326, IMG submission 202264) | Peat permafrost microbial communities from Stordalen Mire near Abisko, Sweden - Palsa_T0_3 | ecosystem: Environmental > Terrestrial > Soil > Palsa > Peat permafrost | place: Sweden: Abisko...
GGAGAGGTACACCTGCACGCTCTGCACTCGCCTGCTGGCATGCACTTTTCTCCCGACGAGACTTCGGGCCGCCCTGGCCAGCGAAAAACCAGCGATAACCGCCGGAATCGACTTCGTCTCGGGCTGCGGCGCACTATTCTGCAATCCCACATGCAGAAGCACCAGATTGCGCGCCAGTATCGCTAATGAGCGGCAGTCGATCGGCAGGAAGGGCAAGGTTGTAGAATTGCAGAGAACCGGCTTTCGAAATGGAAAATCCGAAATGGAAAATCCGAAAAGGAGTGCGTTTTCGATGCCTCGATCTCAATTACTACTACCGTACCTCGCCTTGCTTGCAGCGCCAGGCTGGGCTGCGGCCGACCAGCCGCTGCTGATCCGGCATCCCACGGTCAGCGCCGATAAGATCGCCTTCTGCTACGCCGGGGATATCTGGACGGTGGGCCGCGAGGGCGGCGACGCGCAGCGGCTCACGGCCGGTGTCGGCATCAAATGCGACCCGTACTATTCGCCGGACGGAAGGTGGATCGCCTTCACCGCCGACTACTATGGCACACGGGACGTGTTTGTGATTCCCGCGGCGGGCGGCGAACCAAAACGGCTAACCTGGCATCCGGCTGGTTCCGCCGCGGCCGGTTGGAGCCCCGACAGTAAGAGCATCTTGTTCGCCTCCACCCGTTACAGTTCCACCGACCCGCCCAAGCTGTTCACCGTTCCGGTGGAGGGCGGATTTGCAACCGAACTGCCTTTGCCTACGGGGTCGGGCGGCTCTTTTTCGCCGGATGGATCGCGGATTGCGTATTCGCCGAAATTTCAGTGGCAGGCCGCTTGGAAAAGGTATCGTGGCGGCCAGACGATGGCCATCTGGATCGCCTCCCTGGCGGATTCTCATGTTGAAAAAATTCCGCGCGACAATTCGAACGACTTCGATCCTATGTGGGCCGGCAACAAAGTCTACTTCCTCTCCGACCGCAGCGGCCCCGTCAGCCTGTTCGTTTACGATACGGAGACCAAGAAGGTTTCGGAGGCGGTGAAGAACAATGGGCTCGACTTCAAATCCGCCTCGTCCGGCGGCAACGCGATCGTGTGGGAGCAGTTCGGCTCTCTGCACCTGCTGGACACGCGCAACGGGAAGGCGAAGACTATCGATGTGCGCGTCCCCGGTCAGTTCGCCGAGGTGCTGCCGCATTTCGAGAAGCTTTCCGCCGACCGCATTCTGAGCGCGCGGATTTCGCCCACCGGCGCGCGCGCAGTATTCGAGACGCATGGTGAAATCGTCACCGTGCCCGCCGAGAAAGGCGATATCCGCAACCTCACCAACAGTCCGGCGGTGGCCGACCGCGATCCGGCGTGGTCGCCGGACGGCAAACGCATCGCCTGGTTCTCGGACGAAGGCGGAGAGTATGCGCTCGTCGTCCGCGATCAGAACGGGTTGGGCGACGTGACCAGGATCGACCTGGGCAAGCCGGGGTCCTATTTCTATTCGCCTGTATGGTCGCCCGACAGCAAAAAGATCGCTTACACCGACAAGCGCCTCAACGTCTGGTATGTGAACGTGGAGAAGGGCGCGCCGGTGAAGGTGGATGCCGATTTGTACGATAGCCCGTTCCGTTCGCTCGATCCGGTCTGGTCGCCCGACAGCAAGTGGCTGGCATATACCAAACAGCTCAAGAGCCATCTGCACGCCGTGTATTTTTACGAATTAGGGGCCGCCAAAGCGACTCAGGTTACCGACGGACTCAGCGATGCGCGCTTCGGGAGTTGGGACAAGGGCGGAAAATATTTCTACCTGACGGCCAGCACCAACCTGGGGCTGGCGGCAAGCTGGCTCGACATGTCGAGCATCAACCGTCCGGTGACACGTAATGCGTACCTCATCGTGCTTTCGAAGGACGACCCGTCGCCGCTGGCGCCGGAGAGCGACGAGGAGAAGTCCGAGGATTCCAAGAAGCCCGACGCCCCGAAGCAGGACGCAACGGCGAAGGACAAGGATGGAGGGGCGAAGGATAAGGGCGAAGAAAAGAGCGATAAGCCAAAGGAATCGGCGGCAGTGAAAATCGATTTCGACGGCATCGGCCAGCGAATTCTCGCGCTGCCTGTTCCCGAGCGCAATTACATAGGTCTGGCGGCCGGCAAGGAGGGCGAGTTGATTCTGCTGGAAGGCCAGCCTCTGAGCGATGAATCGGCAACCATCCAGAAGTTCGATCTCAAGAAGCGCAAGACGGAAAAGCTGGCGGACGAGGCTACCGGCTTTCAGATATCCGCCAACGGCGAGAAGATGCTGTTCCGCCAGGGCGGGATCTGGCGGATCGCGCCCGTCGAGCCGCTCAAACCCGACAATGCCCCGTTGAAACTGGCGGACATGGAAGTTTGGGTAGACCCGCGCGCCGAGTGGAAGCAGATGTACCACGAGGTGTGGCGGATCGAGCGCGACTTTCTGTACGATCCGCACGCGCACGGCTTGGACCTGGCCGCCGCGGAAAAATTCTATGCTCCCTTCCTGGAAAACGTCTCCAGCCGCGATGACCTGAATTACCTGTTCACGGAGATGCTGGGGAACCTGACGTTGGGCCACGTGTTCATCGGCGGAGGCGACAGGCCGCGGCCGCCCTCGGTGAATGTGGGGCTGCTGGGCGCCGACTATGCTATCGAGAACGGCCGCTACCGGTTCACCAAGATCTTCGACGGCGAGAACTGGAATCCCGACCTTCGCGCGCCGCTCACGCAACCCGGCGTCAACGTCAAGGCCGGGGAGTACCTGCTGGCGGTGAACGGGCGAGACGTGCCCGGCACGGAGGATGTCTACAGCTTCTTCCAGGAAACGGCCGGCAAGCAGGTGGTGCTCAAAATCGCCGCCGATCCGGCGGGAACAGGCGCGCGCGAAGTGACGGTGACGCCACTCGGGAGCGAGGCCGGGCTGCGCCATCTGGACTGGATCGAGTCCAACCGGCGAAAGGTGGATCAGTTGAGCGGCGGCCGCGTAGCGTACGTTCATTTACCGGACACGGCCGGGGGCGGCTACACCAACTTTAATCGCTACTTCTTCGCCCAGGTCGGCAAGGATGCGGCCATCCTGGACGAGCGGTTCAACCATGGCGGCGACTTGGCGGATTACATCATCGACTACCTTCGGCGGCCGCTGCTGAGTATGATCACGGCGCGCGAGGGCGCCGATTTCTCTAGTCCCGGCGGCGCGATCTACGGTCCCAAAGTGATGCTCATTAATGAATTCGCGGGCTCTGGCGGCGATGCCATGCCGTGGTACTTCCGGCGAGCCGGAGTCGGCCAGTTGGTGGGCACGCGCACGTGGGGCGGACTGGTGGGGATTTACGACTATCCGGAGCTGATCGATGGCGGAGGGGTGACGGCGCCGCGGGTTGCGATTTATGGGCTGAAAGGCGACTGGGAAGTGGAGAACCACGGCATCGCGCCGGACGTGGAGGTGGAGATGGATCCCGCGCTGGTTCGCCAGGGGCACGATCCGCAACTCGAAAAGGCGGTGGAGGTTGTGATGGAGCAGCTCAAGAAGAGTCCACCGGCGGTGTATAGCAAGCCGGGGTACCCCGACTATCATCAGAAGGTGGGGAAGTAAGTTCGGCGGGTGATCGTGCTCGCTGGACGTACGCTCGGAGGACTCTGTTTGTGCGTGTAGAAGAGTCTCCGAACTCCTGAAGTCATGGAATTTGGGCTCAACCCATTTTCGTGGCGCCATGCGAGTTTCACTCGCCATGGCAAGCTGAAGCATGCCCCACATCGGACCGGGCTTTTTGTATTACTATCCCTCCATATTCTTTGCACGCCGCGACGATTGGCGCGCCGATTCAAAAGCTGAACGCTGAGAGCTGACCGCTGATAGCTTGCGCGCAGCGCATCGTGGGACATGCTTTAGCTTGTCCTGGGCGTAGCTCACGCCATTTCCCCGAATTAGGCCGCCGAAAATTGTCCCGTCCGTTCTCGGGAGCTGACGCGATCGCTCAGACATGGCACACCGCCGAGTGGTTGAAGAACAGGAGTGCCTCAATGATTGTTTTCCGCGTCTCACTGACCCACCGATGCCCGCTCTGCCGTCACCGAACACCCGCACGGGGGGAAAGCTCGCGGCCATAACTATCTGGGGCCAAGCCTGAAGAGCTGAGTCCGCGTGGCATAGGATAATAACGGCAGAGCCTAGATTAATGAATCTCTCTTTGTACTGCGTCGTCTCAACACTCCTGCTGGCTGGATCTCTGCCGGCAATCCCCCAGGCGGATGACACAGATCTCGCCTCACGAACCGGGCTGCCGCTTGACCAAACCGCAAGCCGGGGAATCGTTACTCGCGACCCGTCGACAATCGTGAAATGCAAAGACGAGTTCTGGGTCTTCTATACCGGACGTGGCATTCCTTCGTTTCATTCCAAAGATCTGGTGAAGTGGGAACCCGGCCCGCCGGTGTTCCGGGTTGCTCCCGAGTGGATTGCCGCAACTGTTCCCGAGAACCGGAACATGAACTACTGGGCTCCCGACGTCATCCGCCTAGGCGATCGATATCTGCTCTACTACTCCGTCTCCAGTTTCGGTAAAATCACTTCGGCAATCGGTCTCGCAACCACCCCCACTCTCGATCCAGCCGATCCAGCCTATCGATGGACCGATCACGGCATTGTCGTGCAATCGCGGGAGGGCGGAGACTTCAACACAATCGATCCGTCGGTGTTTTCCGATGACAACGGAACCTTGTGGCTTGCATTCGGTTCCTACTGGAGCGGAATCAAGCTCGTGCAACTCGACCCGAAAACCGGTCAGCGTTCGACCCCCGACGTGCCGCTCTCATCGCTGGCGTACAACAAGTCGATCGAGGCCTCGTGCCTTTACAAGCACGATGGATATTACTATCTCTTCGTCAATTGGGGCTCGTGCTGCCGCGGTGTGGACAGCACTTACAATATTCGCGTTGGACGAAGCCGTAAAGTGACGGGTCCGTACATCGATAAGGATGGCGTCGACATGCTAAAAGCCGGCGGTACACTCCTGCTTTCCAACAAAGGACCGCTCTTTGGACCCGGTCACGCCGGCATCCTTGTGGATAACGGAAAGAGCTGGTTCACCTCCGATTTCGAGGGCGATAGCCGAATGGGAGGGAAAGCAACCCTCGCTATCATGCCGCTTACCTGGAAATCAGGCTGGCCCGAGGTGGAGGTCGTCGACAAATGACGCCCGTCCACGCCCCTTCAGCGGATCCCTTCCACTTTGACGCGTAGTTGCCTATGCCGGGATCGACCCCAAACGGTGTCGCGGAAGCGTCGGCGGATTCCTCTCGATAAGTTGGCTTGTGCAGTTAATGTGGCGCCACCACAGCGGGCCGGAGCGGTAGGACAGAATGGACGGGTGCTCCCCGTAAGTTCTTGCGGCGGGCCTCCCGGCATGTCGCTCGGGCCCAAGGACGTATCAGTCTCTCAATTGCCGATGCCAGAATCTCGTGCGACTTGCTAACGCTCACCCTCTTCGGTTCTGATAAAGGAATGTTGACTCCGATTCAGAACCGAATCACGTCATTTGTTCACGAGTCGATACGGTTCGTCTCTTTTGGGGCCATGCTCGCCCTGCTTGCGACTCCCGCTTCGGCGCTGCCCCAACCTCAAAGCACGGCGGCTGAGCCCCGGCCGGCTTCGATTCCCGCCGCGCCGATGGGCTGGAATTCCTGGAACAGTTTCGCCAATCTGATCGACGCGAAAATCGCCACCGAGCAGGCCAAGGCGCTGGTGGATTCCGGGTTGAAGGCCGCAGGCTACGAGTACGTCGTCATCGATGAAGGCTGGTGGAAAGGGCAGCGCGATCGCGAAGGAAATATCGTGGTGGATCCGCAACAGTGGCCGGCCTTGCGGCCTGGGCAAAAGGCGGGCGACATGTCGAATCTGGCGGATTACATCCACGGCCTCGGCCTGAAGGCGGGGATTTATACCGACGCAGGCAAGAACGGTTGCGGTTTTGCCGGCCCGGACATCGGGCCCAAATACCCCGGCACCGGGAGTGAGGGTTACTACGATCGGGATTTCTTGCAATTCGCGAAGTGGGGGTTCGACTACGTGAAAGTCGACTGGTGCGGAGGTGCGGACGAAAAGCTCGCCGGAGCAGTTCAGTACGCCGAGGTCGCTCGGGCGATCCGGAAAGCGGAACTGGAGACCGGACACCACCTCTATCTGTCCATCTGCGAATGGGGATCGCAGAAGCCCTGGACCTGGGCCCCCGGGGTAGGTGGCAGCACTGCCGACATATGGCGGACCGGAGGCGACATCGTTGAGCCGGTTGTCGAAGCGGCTACCGACGAAAAGCACCTGAAGAGGATTGTCACGCTCAACAACGTCCTCAAGGCATTCGACGCCGGCATCCACCCGGAAGCGCAGCACACCGGCTACTACAACGACCTCGACATGATGGTGATCGGGATGCGCGGTATGACGGAACCTTGGGAGCGGGTTCACATGGGCCTGTGGACTCTGTCCGGTGCGCCACTCATGATCGGTGCCGACCTCACGAAGTTGAACAGATCAAGTCTCGCCATGCTCACCAGTCCGGATATCCTGGCCGTCCACAACGACCTTCTCGGAGTGCAAGCCATCAAGGTGGCGGGTGTGAAACCGGCGCTGGAGGTTTGGGCAAAACCGCTCGCGACTTCTGGTAAGCGCGCGGTCGTGCTGCTGAACAGGACGGAATCCGCGGCAACTATGTCAGTGAAGTGGTCACAGCTCGGACTGGTGGCCTCCGCTGCGAGGGTCCGCGATCTATTCGCTGCTCGGGACTTGGGCCCGTACGACTCAGCGTTTAGCACGCCAGTTCCGGCCGGGGATCTGGTCATGCTGGTTGTATCCGGGCAGGACCGTGCACCCACCCTCTACAGCGCAGTCCAGGCTGGAAACGAACTCGCCGGCGGCGCGGTGTCCGAGCCGTGCGGTAGTTGCCCCGGAGGCCAGAGCGTGACAATCGGCGGGAAGAAATCGCTCGCATTTAAGGGTGTACATTCAGCAACTCCAGCATTTATTCGAGTTATCTATCGCAATACCTCGAAAGCTACGGTTGTGGCTCGCCTGGCCGTGAATGGATCGCAAACCACCGCCGTGGCATTTCCGCCTACCGGAGAGGAGCGGAGGACTCTTACATTGGTGCTCAACATGCGCGATCAGGAAGAGCTTTATTGAAAGTGCCGAGGAGAAAGACATGCTCTGAGCCGGAGAGTCCTTTCACGGCAGGGATGGGCTGGCCCGCGAAACGAAACTCGCTATCGTAGTCATCATCGATCAGGATGACGTTTTGCTCGCGCGTCCGCCGAAGCAGTTCAAGCCTGCGATCTAAGCGGAGTGCGACGCCCAGGGGAAACTGGTGCGCCGGCGTAATGTAGACAGCACGAGGCGCTACCCGGCCGAACTCGGGAATTTGCATCCCGTAAGCATCGACGGAAATCGGAACGACTCGCGCTCCGGCGAGGCGGAAGATTTCGGCGGCGTCTTTGTAACCCGGGTCCTCTATCCACAGCCGGTCGTGAGGACGGATGAGGACGCGGGCGAGCAAATCCAGGGATTGCTGCGTGCCTGAGGTGATTACAATCTGTTCCGGAGAGCACGAGACGCCGCGGGCAACGCCGAGGTGAGCGCTGATCGCGGAGCGTAACGCGGGGCTGCCAGCCGGGTCGGCATCCGCGAGATCCGCGGTTGAAATGGTGCGGAGCCCGCGCGCTTCCAGGCGGGCCCAGATCTCCATTGGGAACTCGGACAACGATGGCTGAATCGGCAGGAACGGACGGGCGGCTCGCCGCCTGACCTCGGGCGACTGGCGGCCTTTTGGTTGGGCTTTGGCGGGAGCGAGGAAATCCTCCGGAATGTTGTCGCTCACGCGGGTGCCCGAGCCAGTCACGGCGGAGAGGTAGCCTTCATCACGGAGCTGCCCGAAAACGTTCACTACGATGCGGCGAGAGACCTTGTGTTGGACAGCCAGAACTCGCGTCGGCGGTATCGGAACCCCGCGCCGAAGTCGGCCCTCCAGAATAGCCGTGCGAATCTCCTCGTACAGCCAACGGGTAATCGTAAGGCCGGATGGCCGCGGGCTCAGGGCAAGATCGATTGGCTCCGGTCCGTGAGACATTGGACCACTTCATTTTATCCGATTGGCTCCATTATGTGGACCGCTCTCGAGGTACGATTTCGACATGAGCGATCGGCGCGAATTCTTATCGGCACTGGGCTTGGCGACGGCGGCGGCCATCGCACCGGCCTTGGAAGCTCGGGAAATCCAGGCCAACACGCTGCACAGGCAGGCTCTGCCAGAGCCGTTTTCCGGATGGGAAGCCCGGTTTGTCGACGTACAGTTTCCGGCCGGAGTCGCCTCGGCGCCGCACCGGCATCCTGGATTCGTATTGGGGTACGTGATCGAGGGGGAGTTCCGTTTCGCCCTCAACGGCGACCCGCCGCGGATACTCGGCCGCGGTGAAGTCTTCTACGAGCCGCCAGGAGCGGAACATACCGTCGGAGACAGCGCAAGCACCAAGCGCGATGCTCGAGTTCTGGCGATTATTGTGGCGCCCGTGGAGAAAGCATGAGCGGCCACAAGTTGTCCATCGTCGCGCTCACCGGGCTGCGGATCGCACTCGGTACAGCCTTCCTGTCGGCCGTCGCCAGCCGGCTAGGCTTATGGGGAAAATACGGCGGCGACTGGGGGCGCTTCGTGAAATACGCCGGTGAAGTGAATTGGTATCTGCCGGCGGCCCTCGTGCCGGCGGTAGCTGTCTTGGCCACGGTGTTCGAGACAACGTTTGGAGTGTTGCTGGTATCTGGGTGGCAGGTGAGGCGCGCCGCCGCCGGTAGCGCGGTGCTGCTGACGTTGTTTGCCCTGGCGATGTTTTCGGGTGACCCTAAGTCTCCCTTTGACTATTCCGTGTTTACCGCGGCGTTCGGCGCTCTTACCTTGGCGGCGCACACCAATAGCAAGAAGAAAGAAAAGGACTAGTGGAACGTTATGGAACAATTGACCATTCCGGCAACAGATAAGGCCCAACTACTGCGCTCTGGCAAATGCGATTGGAAGCCGCTTGACGAGCCCGATGTATCCGGCATCGCCGTCAAGGTTCTGCGTTTCGACAACGTCAACCAGAGAGCGCCCACGATACTACTCAAATTCGACTCGGGGGCGTCGTACCCGGCGCACGACCATCCTGGAGGAGAAGAAGTCTTCGTCCTTGAAGGCGAAGTAACTTTCGGCAAGCACCACTTGGAAGCAGGCGATTACCTCTACACGCCGCCCGGCGAGAAGCACGCCGTGTGGTCGCGAAACGGGTGCGTAATCCTGCTGTCCATTCCCGAAGAGGTCATCATTCTGAAACCGGAATCCTCCCGGACTTAGCGCTCAGCTTCCTCCGCACGCTACCAGCCTATATAATCGCCAATGCAGCGCGGTGATCTCGGGAAGTCGTGTAGCGCCCCGAATACAGTTGGTCCGGAAGACTTCCAGGTAGTAAAATACGTTGGAACATTGTCTGCCCAAGGTAACTTCTGCCGGACGTTTCTTCCGACGCGCGACAACCGCACCGCTCGTGTGCTCCCGGCGGCTGGCGTCCGATGAGACGATTCACCATCCGGGTGCCTGGTAACGAGCGCCTGCTTGTGGCAGTATTGGCACTCCTCGCCACTTACATTTTCTTCTACGAATATCTGCCGCCATTCCACAAAGTCCGCCTTTTTTCGGATATCGACGGCTACCACTTCCCTCTCCAACGCTATGCATTCGACTCGCTGAAACAGGGCCGCTTCCCACAGTGGGACCCTTCGATTTACTGCGGCATTAGCTTTGCCGGAAACGTGCAGGCGGCCCTTCTTTATCCCCCAACCTGGCTGCTGTATGCGGCCAGTTGGCGGTTTCCGCATCTCCCATTTCGCGCGCTCGAGTGCTTCGCGTTCGCGCACGTCTGGCTGGGATTCCTGTTCTTCTATATGTGGCTGCGCGGCCGGCGGTTGGACCAAATCCCCTCCTTATTGGGAGCCGGCGTGTTCGCTTATGGCGGGTACATGATCTCGCAGATCGTCCATCTCGGGGTGGCTAGCGGGCTGGCGTGGATGCCGCTGGGATTGTGGGGCATCGACGAAGCCGTTGACCGCCGTGACTGGCGCCCCCTATGGAAAACCGTGCTCGCCTCCGCCATGAGTTTCCTCGCCGGGTATCCTGGGTCCTGGCTGGTATTTTGCACCACCACTTTTCTCTATGCCCTGGCCGGGCGCGGGCGCTGGCGTGCTGCCGCGGGTGTCTGTGCCGCCGTCGCCGCGTCCCTTCTGTTGGCCATAGCGGAAGTGCTCCCTGTCCTGGACGCACGGTCGTTTATGGCCGTCGGCGAAAAATATGGGGGCGGGGCGAACCACTGGAGTTTCCTCACCCCCTTCTTCGTGCCGAACTGGTTCGATTTCAACCTTTACACCCGCGCGCCGTATCCCGACGCCATGTATTTATACGTCGGGCTGTCCGCTATATTCGCATTTGCCTGGGCCCTGCGCCGTTTTCAACTCCGGCCGTACATCCAACCCCTGGTTCCGGCGCTCTTCTGCCTGATCTTGGGCACCAACGTCAACTTCTGGCCCTACAGGGTAATAGTCAAGATCCCGGCCCTCGAAAGGGTGGCGCAATCTTACAATTTCTTCGAGGGTGTTGCAGCCATGGCAGCCCTCATCACTGCCATCAGCCTGCAAGACTTCCTGAAGCGCACTCCTGTTAAGACACCCCCGCACTGGATGACCGTCGGCGCCGTGATCGCGCTGGCAGCATGGTCCGTCCGGCAGATTCGCCACTGGCCTCATGGCGGAACATTTCCGGTCGGCGAGCGCGCCGTGGTTGAGACCGCCATCGGCGTCGTTCTCTTCTCAGCGGTGCTTTTTCTGTACCGCGCGCAACTGGGTGCCCGGCGCGCATGGCTGGCTGCCGCGCTGCTCCTGGCCGCCGGCGTCGACTACAAAGTCTT
>Ga0302326_10029672_pt1 | contig 10967 bp, 10 predicted proteins | sample Palsa_T0_3_FD_202264 | JGI IMG/M metagenome (GOLD analysis project Ga0302326, IMG submission 202264) | Peat permafrost microbial communities from Stordalen Mire near Abisko, Sweden - Palsa_T0_3 | ecosystem: Environmental > Terrestrial > Soil > Palsa > Peat permafrost | place: Sweden: Abisko...
TTCGCCTTCCCGGCCTCGCGCCGGACTTTCTCGGCCGCCAATCGTTCGTCTTCGGCGGCTTTGGCCTGCGCGGCGGCCGCCCTCGCCTCCTCAATCTGCTTTTTCTTTTCCGCGGTCAGCCTCGCCTGTTCTTCGGCGGCGCCGCGGGCTTTTTCGGTCGCGGCGATCCGCGCGGTTTCGGCGGCGAGCTTGTTGCGCTGGGCCCTGGCAAGGTCGGTGTAGAAGCCGGACGGGTTGGCAGCCACAAAGGAGTCCCAGGCTTCCTTGGTTCCGACGCGCTCGGCCAGTTCATAGTCCCGGCGAGTATCCACGTTGGCGCTCGCGACCGGCGGCGATGCCGGCGCAGGAACCAGCGCTACGTCGTTGCCGCCGAGCGACCCGTAGACGAAGGGCTCCTGCTTGTTGCCGGTGGCATTCATCACATCATCACGCACCAGCCGGAATGCCTTGCCGAGTTCGAGACCTGGCCTGGCCAGGTATTTCAGCAAGGCGGTGGTGAACGGACTGTTCCTGGTGTCGCCATCCAGAGCCGTCGACCCGCCTTTTGCGGCGAACGCAATCAGAGTGTTCGGTCGGGCCGGTTCGACGCCCGCAAGACCGCGGCCGAGCGAGCGGGACGACACCGTCCGCTTCATATTCTTGGCGAACGGATTGTCGCGGCAGGCGTCGAGAATGACCAGACGCAATTGCTTGGCAGGCTCGATGGCCTGAAGAATCCTGTCGAGCGAAATCGCTTCATCATAGGCGTCGGTGTCGCGTTCGAGCGCGGCGTCGACCGGAACAAGATAGTTGGTGCCGTCGACCTCTATGCCGTGACCCGCGTAATAGATCACCGCGATATCCGCGTCCCGCGCCTTCTCGGTGAAGTCGCGCAGCGCACGCCGCATTTCCGCATTCTTGAGATCGCGCCGGGACTCGACGACGTCGAACGCCGCCTTCCTGAACATCTCGGTGATGGCCAGCGCATCATTGGCCGGATTGGTCAGCGCGACGACGTTCTGGTAATTGGAGTTGCCAACCACGAACGCAATGCGCTTCTCCGCGAAGGCGGATTGGCTGGCAAGGCAACCTGCCAACGCAACAGCGACGAGGGCGGCGAGCCGGCGCATCACTATTCCCGGGTTCCAGTCGCAGAAACCATATCATTTGCCAATATGACAGCAAGACGTCGGCCGCTGTCTGTGATCTCGATCACCGATCCCGCCCGTGCCGGCCAGGGGGCCCGAACCCCAAAAATATACCCGTTGTGACATCGCAATCGGTGACTTGCCATCCTGGTAACGCTTATGAAGGGCTCGCGCAGCGCGCGCGGGGGTAAATACAATGAGCATCGAGATCGACGTTCTGAACGGAGACGCATCCTGGCCGATGGCCGAACCGCTGTTCAACGCGGTCTGGCCGCCCGAAATGGTCGCAACGCTGCCCTGGGCCGGCATTGTCTTTGCCCATGCCGACCTGCGCGTGCTGGTGCAGGCCGAGCCGGAAGGCGTGGTCTGCCATGTCGGCATCTATCGCCGCGAGGTCACCTGGAACGGCCGCAAGTTCAAGGCCGGCGGTATCGGTGGCGTTGCGACCCGCGCGGATCTGCGCCGCAAGGGCTATGCCAGCATCGCGCTCAATGCCGCGGTTCAGGTCTTGAAGGACGAAGGCGCCACCGATTTCGGGCTGTTGTTCTGCGAACCGCACAACGCGCCGTTCTACATCGGCCGCGGCTGGAAGCCGTTCGACGGCGAAATCTGGTGCGAACAGCCCGCGGGTCGCATTCGCTTCGAGGCCATCGCGCCCTATGTCTACCACATCAAGCGCGCGCCGCCGACCGGGGTCATCGACCTCTGCGGCCTGCCATGGTGACGACCAAGCATGTTGCAGGGCTGGCGTCAGGCTCGGCCTGGGCATCGCCTTGCTGATTCGCCCGACACGCTGCGACAAATGAGCTGGAGTAAACAAGCTGGGCGAAATGACCGACAGCCCCCCGGCATCTGGCATTGCACAAATTCGATTTATTGCTATGCATTTCCGTCTCTTCAGGAGCGGTTGATGGCTTGCAGATCTGGTTTCATGATTGCGATGTTGACGGCATTGCTTGCCGCGGTGCCGGCGAAGGCACAGGCCGGCGGACCGGATGGAATCTGGCTCACGCAGGCGGGTGATGCAAAAGTGCGCGTCAGCAAATGCGGTGGAGGGATTTGCGGCGTCGTGGTCTGGCTGAAGGACCCGATCGATCCCGCCACCGGGAAACCGCAGATCGACGACAAGAATTCCAACCCGGCTTTGGCCAAACGTCCGATCATCGGGCTTTCGTTGTTCGCCGGCATGCGGCCCGCCGGGGCGAACAAATGGTCGGGCCAGATCTACAACGCCGATGACGGCAAGACCTATGCAAGCAGCATCGCGGTTGCGGGACCCGACACGCTGAAGGTCGAAGGCTGCGTCGGCGGGTTTTGCGGCGGAGAGACCTGGAGCCGCACCACGCGCTGAAATCAGGCCGGCATCGCCTTCAGCGCCGTCGCCGCCGAAGCGTAACCGCCGCGCGCACCGTCGATGAAATGCACATGGTCGCTGCGCAGCGCCGAGGGCGTAAAGCAGGTCATCATCGCGGCATCCTGCCGGTGCAGACCGTATCGCGCGATCGCCGCCGAGGCTGCGGCCGCGAGGCGTTGCGTCAGCGCGCGCTCCAGTTCCGGCGTGCAATCGAGGACCATCCGCAAGCCGTCGTCATATTTGCGGAAGTCCGAATTCTCCACCACCTGCTGCACATAGGTTTTCGGCACGAAGCCGCCGACGCTGATGCCAAAGCGCATCACCACATAGGCGAACAGCGTGTAGCCGAGCACAAAGGCGCGCCGCCGAAACAGCGATCCCCCTCGCTTGGTGCGCGCCTCGAGTTCGTTGCCGGCCGGCGGCCAGCGCAGCGGCGGGCCGCCCGGGGGGACCGGCCGTCCGGAATCCGGACTGCGCTCGACCAGCGCGATGATGTCTTCGATCAGCTTGCGAAAGGCGTTCGGATCGGCGCCGCGCGCCGGCACCACCAGCACCGAAAGGATGAGGCCGCGCATGGAAGGAATTTCCTCGAACCGGCAGGAAAGCCCGGTGAGATCGGGCTGCGTGCCCGGCGGCGCCATCGGCACCGCGAACTCGCCGCGCTTCATCGCGGCTTCGGCCCAGCCGAGGCCGCCGCCGGAAAACATCGCATAGGACAGATTGGCCGACGGCCCGAAGCGGGCCACGCGAACGTCAAGGCCCTGCGCTCGCACCGCGGCGACCGGCACCAGCGCCACCCGCATGATAAGGTCGAGATCCTCCTTGACCCAGGTCGCGGTCGCCGCCATTGCCTCACGCGCGCGATTGAGATCGTCCGGCGCCACCGCGAAGCTGGCGCCATCGCCGCCGAACACAAACGGAAATTCGCGACCACCCAGCGCATTGGCGACGGAAGCGATGACCGCGGCACCGGCCACGTTGACAGCCTTGTAACGCGCCTCCGCGATCGCCCTGGTCGACTCGACAATATCGGCGACGCCGATGCTCCAGTCATCCGGCAGCGGCGAATACAGCGCCGGGTCCATCAGGCTGGCGAAGCCACGAAAGACCGCAATGCTGCCGTAGAATTTTTCGCTTCCGCCTGGCGTGGTCATTGGCGCGGGACCGTCCGGAGTTGAGACCGTTGCTCGGTACGGCTAAAGATACGGCCAAATCTGAAGATGGGTTCGCGTCGACCTATTCAATACAAAAAACTTCGCGGCAGAAAGGGCATTCAGGGCAATCGCCTGAATTGTCCCGTGTGAACCCGCGACCGTATTTTCAGTCGGCTACGCCATCCCGCGCAGTACCAGCCGATTGAGCCGGGCGGCAAACGCGGCGGTATCCTCCGGCAATTCGCCGTCGAGGATTTGCGCCTGCTCCAGCAGCAGAAACGACAGGTCCGCAGCCGCGTCGCCTGCGCCGGCAATGGCCGTGACGAGCGGATGGCGCATGTTGATCTCGAGGACCGGCTTGACCCCCGCCCCTTTGTTTTGCTGCGCCAGCAATCGCTCGAGCTGGCGGTCCCGGCCCGCTCCGCCCGCCACCAGGCATGACGCACTGGTGGTCAGCCGCTGCGACGCCCGCACGTCGGACACCCGCTCTCCCAGCACCTCCTTGATCGCGGCGATGGTCGCGGCCTCATCCGGACCGGATGGCTTGTCGTCATGGACCTTGTCGTCCAGCAGCGGAATCAGCCCGAAGTCGATGTCGCCCTGGCTCAGCGATTTCAGCGGCTTGCCGCCGAAATCGAGCGGTGCCGCGGTCCAGAAGGCATCGACCGGGTCGGTCAGCAGCAAGACCTCGATGCCGCGGGCGGTGGCCGATTCCAGCTTGGGATTGGATTTCAGCCGCTCGAGACTGTCGCCGGTGAGATAATAGATCTCGGTCTGGTTCGGCTTGAGGTCCTCGGCATATTGCTTCAGCGACCGCTTCTCGCCTGCGGTGGTGGTGAAGCGCGACAGCGCCAGCAATTTCTCGCGCCGTTCGAAATCCTCCCAGATGCCCTCCTTGATCACCGCACCGAATGCGTCCCAGATCCTGGCGAAGTTCTCGGGCTCCTTCTCGCTCAGGCTTTCCAGTTCGCCGATCACGCGACCGGTCACCGCTTTGCGGATCTGCGCGAGCTGCGGATTGTTCTGCAGCATCTCCCTGGAGATATTGAGCGGAAGATCCTCGCTGTCGATGACGCCGCGAATGAAGCGCAGATAGGCCGGCAACAGCTCGGCATCGTCGGCGATGAAGACGCGGCGGACATAGAGTTTTATCTGCCCCTTGCGCGACGGCTCGAACAGATCGAACGGCTTGGTCGAGGGCGCGAACAACAGAACGGCATAGGACTGACGCCCTTCGGCGCGATAATGCAGAATCATCGCCGGATCGTCGAAGGCGCCGGCGATCGCCCGGTAGGCCTGGGTATAATCCTGCGGCGTCAGCTCCGATTTCGGCCGCTGCCACAGCGCGCTCGCCGAATTGATCTGACGCGGCTCGCCTTCCTCAGGCACAAGTTCGATCGGAAACTGGATGTTGTCGGAATAGGCGCCGACGATGCGCTCGATCTCGTAGGTCTCCAGATATTTCGCGGCGTCCGGCTTGAGATGCAGCACGATTTCCGTGCCGCGCGTGACGCGGCGGGCGTCCTCCTCGCTGGCAGGCGCGATTTCAAATCCGCTGCCGCCCGAAGACGACCAGGTCCAGACCTGGTCGGTGCCGGCGCGGCGGCTGGTGACGACGATGCGATCGGCGACCATGAAGGCGGCATAAAATCCGACGCCGAACTGGCCGATCAGGCCGACTCCTTCCTTGGCCTCGGTCAGGCGCGACAGGAACGACCGGGTGCCGGAACGCGCGATGGTGCCGAGATTGTCGATCAGCTCCTGCCGGTCCATTCCGATGCCGCTGTCGATGACGCGCAGCGTGTTGGCTTTCTTGTCCGGCGCAATGCGGATACGTGGGGCTTGCCCGTCGGCGATCAGATCGGGGGCCGCGATCGCCTCATAACGCAGCTTGTCGCAGGCATCCGACGCGTTCGAGATCAATTCGCGCAGGAAAATATCGGTCTCCGAATAGACCGAATGCACCATCAGGTGCAGCAGTTCGGCGACCTCGGCCTGGAATGGCTGGGAAACGGCTGCGGTATCGGTATTCGCGGTCATGATCGATCTCGCTTCGCGGTGAGGGACGCAAGGTGGCGGAAAAATCGGATATAGCAATGTCCTTGACGGAGGCAAGCGGCCTGAAAAGGCGGAGTATTCGAACGCTGTCAGGATACGAAGATACGCAACACCCGATTCTCGCGATTGGTCGAGTGCGATGTTTCCAGGCTCGCAGCACGATCACAGATCAAGAACCATTTCTCCGAAATGCAGACCGCTGCGGAGACCACCATCGCCGGCAGACACCTCATGAATTTCGAATGCACTATCGATGACGTGTTTGATTTTGCGGTGTGTAATCAGGGCGTAGCACCCGTTGTCGTCGGCGGCAGATTTTCCGCCAGCGTCTCGGTGATGACTGACCGGAGCCGGGTTAGAGCAGGCTCTAATGGCCGCCCGCCATCATGCAGACAGAGCGCGAGCGCCGTCTGCGGAGCCGGCGGCAAACCAACACTATCGCCGAGCACGCGCACCCCGGCGGGCAGCCCGACAGCCGTACGCAAGGTTATGCCCAGCCCGGCCTCGACGGCGGCCCAGAGCCCGTGCAGGCCCGGGCTGGTGAAAGCGATGCGCCACGGAAGACCCGCGCGATCCAACGCCGTGAGCGCGCCCTGACGGAAAAAGCAAGGTGACTCGTACATCGCAAGCGGGATCGCCTCACCGGCCGTCCAGATCGGCTCCGCAGAGGCTGGGCCGATCCAGACCAGCGGCAGACTGGCCACCGGCTCGGCATCGCCGCGCGCGTCATTGCCGAGCGCCAGGACCAAATCCAGCTCACCCTTATCCAGGCGTTCAAGGAGCCGTCGGTTGCGATCCACGACCGCTTCGATCCGGACTGCGGGATGAGCGCGTTTGAAACGTCCGAGAGCCGTCGGCAGCCAGGTTTCGGCAAAATCGGCCGGCAAGCCGAAGCGTACAATCCCGTCAACGGCACGGCCGCGAACGGCGACGACCGCTTCATCATTGAGATCCAGGATACGACGGGCATAGGCGAGCATGACATCGCCGGCCTCCGTCAGAGCCAAGCCCCGCCCCTGTTTGTGAAATAGCGGCTCGCCCACCTGCTCCTCAAGCTTGCGGATTTGCTGGCTGACAGCCGACTGCGATCGGCCGATGCGCCCGGCCGCCCGGTTGAAGCTGCCGAGCTGCTGGGCGGTGACCAGCGTCCGCAGCACGTCCATGTCCAGATTGATGTGACCCATTATTCAGTTTTTCGCATTGGTTATATTAGAATTACCGTATTTTCTTACATGTTAAAATGCCTATTTTCAGGAAGTCCGTCCCGGTTATCGCCTCGGATGCACCTCGCGAACCCTTGATAACCGACATGTTTGGTCGCCACCCCTGGAGAATTCCGCATCATGACGAGCACCACGGTGCTGAAAGCCTGCGCCACAGGCCTGTTCTGTTTAATGAGCGCGCTGCCGATTGCGCGCGCGGGCGCGTCCCCTGCCGCCGCCTTGCTGGTGGGGACGTGGACTCTTGTGGCGGCCGATGTCCTGCACCCTGACGGCACGCGAACGCGCGACTACGGCGTCGATCCCAAAGGCCTGCTGCTGATCGACGCGCAGGAACACTACTCGCTCCAGATCTTCAAAGCCGAACGGCCCCGCTTCGTTTCCGGCGAGAAGCTAACGGGAACGCCCGCCGAGTACGAAGCAGCCGTCATGGGCTCCAGCACTCACTTTGGCACGATCAATGTTGATGCGGCAGCTGGAACACTAACATTCCACATCGAGAAAGCGTCCTTTCCCAACTGGGAAGGAGCCCAGCAACAGCGACGCTACGAGCTGAACGGCGACGAACTGAGCTATCGCGTGCCGCCTCGACCGGATGGAAACACGCCGATCTCGGTCTGGCGGCGGTTGAAATAACGGGTCCGCAAGCCCTGCGTGAATGAGAGGTCGCGGATCACCATTGATATCCGGGAACGCTCCGTCGCTATCTGGACCAGAACAAGCGCGATCAATTCATGCCGTATTGCCGGCGTCGATGGTCAGAACAGTGCCGGTGATGTTGCGGCCGCCGTCGCCCAGGAGATACTCGACCATGCCGGCGACATCGTCGGTCTCAGGCAATCGTCGGAGCGCGCTGCGGCCGGCGATGCGCTTGCGCTGATCGTCCGACAGGCTCTGGGTCAATTCGGTATCGACGAAGCCCGGCGCAATCGCGTTCACGGTGATCCCGAGCTTGCCGACCTCGCGTGCCAGCGACCGGGTAAAGCCCGTCGCCGCGGCCTTGGTCGCGCCGTAGACCGACAGGCCGTTATATCCTGTGGTGGCGATGATCGACGACATGTTGATGATGCGGCCGGCGCCGTCGGCCATCATGTGCCGCACCACATATTTTGTCAGAATGACCGGGGACAGGACGTTGAGGCGCAGCAAGGCCTCGATCTCGCTGTTGTGCATGGTCGCGAGCAGGCCCTCGGTGCCGATCCCGGCATTGTTGACGAGGCCGTAAATCGCGCCGAATTCGTCACGCACACCTTTCACGAAGGCCGGAATGGCATCGGTGTCGCTGAGGTCGAACGCCCGAAAGTGAAGCCCGCCGGTACCTTGCCTGATGACGTTGCCGATCGTCTCGCGCAAGGCGTCGCTTTCGCTCCGCGCCACCGCGATCACATTGTAGCCGGCGGCGGCAATCCTTCGCACGATGGCAAGGCCGATGCCGCGGCTGCCGCCGGTGACCAGAACATTATGCATCGTGTCGGGCCAGCTTTCCGGCCGCCGTCACATCGAGCGATGCCACGAAACGGATCACGGCTGGGACCTTGTGGGATGCCAGCGATGCCCTGCACTCGGCCAAAATCTCGTCGCGGATTACGTCACTCCGGTCGGCGCCGTCGCCATCGGCCAGGATCACATCGGCGACCACGATGGCGCCGGTGATCGGGCTGCGGCGCGATCTGGCACGGGACATCCGCACCTCGGCATGCCGGTTGATGACCGCCTCGATTTCCTCGGGATGAGCCTTGAGGCCGCCAATATTGATGATGCCGCCGCGCCGGCCGACGAAGTGGTAGCGGTCGCCGCGCTGCTCGACCATGTCGCCGGTGTCGACGAATCCCTGCGCGTCGGTCAGGGCCGCCGCCTGGCGGCCGACATAGGCATGCGCCGTCCGCTTCGATCGGATCCGCAGCGATCCGTCCTCGACCTTCATCTCGACGCCGTCGCGGGTCACGCCGATCATGTCGGCGGGAAAACCTTCAAGGCCATCGTTGACGGCAAAACCGACACCGGCCTCGGTCGAGGCATAGGCGTGACCGATCGAGGCGGCCGGAAAAGCGCGGCTTAAACCGTCCAGCACGGCCTGGTCGGCGATCTCGCCCGACAGGCGAACGTAACGCGGAGAGAAGTCCGAAGCCGACCCGCTCATCAGGAGCTTGCGCCAGTGCGACGGCGTACCCGAGATGTGCGTGACCGATTTTTCGCGTAAGCGTGCGACGTAATCGGCGACCGGCTCTGCCGGCTCCGACAGCACCATCGAACCGCCGCCGATGATGGCGCGCAGGAATATCTGCAGCCCGCCATAACGCCTGATGTCATAAAAGGTCGCCCAGACCGGCGACGCGCCCCGCGCCGGGCCATCCGCGACGATCGCGCCGGACAGTCCTTCCAGGGTGTGGCCGACGATTTTCGGCACCCCCGAGGTGCCCGATGTCAGCATCAGCCATTCGGTCGCGCGTTCGGTTCGCGAACGTGATGCCGCCCGCATCGGCGTTTGCGCCGACACGACCAGGTCGATCCCGGACGCCGCCCATTGCGCCGGGCGATCGGTGACGACGGCATCGATCTCGGCATCTTCGACCAGGGTCGAAATGTGTTCGGCGGCGAGATCGGGTGGACACAGCAGCATGCGCCGGGCCACGCCATCAATCTCCAGCATCGCCAATGCGGATACCAGTTGATCCGCCACCGCAAGCAGTACCGACCGCCCGGAAAGCCCGGCGAGCCGGCCCTCAAGGCAGGTTTCGCCGGCGAATTCCGTCAGTTGCACCACCTGCCGCGCATCCGAAAGGCTGCGGCCCTTCAGGTGCGGATCAAGATAGTCACGCAGCGCGAAGATTTCACGCGGGGACATTTTCATAGGCCCTGATGAAGTCGCCTATTGTGAGAGGGAAGCTTGCATCCTCCGATATGGTAAACGGATCGATGCCGAGATCGTCTTCAAGCCGCGCGACCAGGATGGCGAACCCCAGCGAATCGAAACCGGTCTCGTGAAGCGACAGATCATCACCGAGCGGCGGCAGATCGACCTGCTGCTCGACGGCGATCTGCTGGATCGCCGAAATAATCCTTAACCTTACCGACATGGATTGTTTCGCCTTCTCATTAAATTGTGAAAGCGCATGATAGAGCGAAAATGTGAAACAATACCGTCGCTCCCTGATCTTTTACGTCCATGGTAAATACGATGCTCGCCGTCAAACCCCATTTTCGCGAGATACAGGAAAGCGATATCGACGCGATCGGCGATTTGCTGACCCGGGGCTTCCAGCATCGCAGCCGCGAATACTGGATGCGTGGCCTGCGCCATCAAGGCGCGCGGACTGTCCCGCCGGGCGCGCCACGCTACGGTTACCTGCTCGAGAACGACGGCGTGCCGGTCGGCTGCCTCTTGATGATCTATTCAAACAAGACCAGCGACGGTGAAACCGTAACCTGCTGCAACGTTTCGAGCTGGTATGTCGATCCGGAATTCCGCAACTATGCGGCGCTGTTCGCTTCGATGACGCAGAAGCGCCGGGAAATTACCTATTTCAACGTCACGCCCGCGGCTGCGACATGGCCGATCCTCGAAGCGCAGGGTTTTGCGCCGTATTGCGGCGGCCTGCATTTTTCCGTGCCGGCCTTGTTGCGAAGCGGACGCAACATGATGGTCGAAGCGGTTACACCGGCTACACTTTCCGTCGCCGGCCTGCCCGAAGCGGATCTCGGGATGCTCAAGCGCCATGCGCAATATGGCTGCCTCAGCCTGGTGTGCCGCACCGCTGAAGCCGTGCTTCCTTTCATATTCTTCTCTTTAAGAAAACGCCGCGGCTTTATCCCGCTGCCCGCCATGCAGCTCGGCTATTGCCGCAGCATCGACGACTATATCGACTGCGCCGGTGCGATCGGGCGCTATCTGCTGTGGCGGGGAAAACCGATCGTCATCGCGGATGCGACGGGAGCTGTGGCGGGATTGCCCGGCATCTACAGCGAGGCGCGGGGACGCAAATATTACAAGGGCCCGCACCGGCCTCGCCTCGGCGATCTGGCCGACACCGAACTGGCCATTTACGGCATGTGA
>Ga0302326_10029674_pt1 | contig 10967 bp, 11 predicted proteins | sample Palsa_T0_3_FD_202264 | JGI IMG/M metagenome (GOLD analysis project Ga0302326, IMG submission 202264) | Peat permafrost microbial communities from Stordalen Mire near Abisko, Sweden - Palsa_T0_3 | ecosystem: Environmental > Terrestrial > Soil > Palsa > Peat permafrost | place: Sweden: Abisko...
TTTCGGAATCGCGCGGATTTTCGCGCTCGAAAACTCATGTCGATAGCAGGCTCAAACTCTCCAAAGCCCCGTAAAATAGAGGTTTTATTGACCATCCGCCTCCAATAGCTGGACACGAGTGAGGTGCTCCTCCGCCCTACCAAAAACAACTTCGGTCAAACCCAATCAAACCCAATCAAACCACTTTGATGAGGTCAATGAGTGCTCCGCTCGCGCGAAAAGAAGGTGATTGGCGGCCGAAAGTTTGGTAAAGTTTCTTCGATAAATGAAATCCTTAGACGTGCCTTATGAAATCAGCGACCCAGTCAACGCCCGCATTTTGGCGGTGTCGGAGGATAAGTTGCAGGGGTTTCAGCGCGCACCGTTGCAAGAAATCGCCCGGCTAACGGGCCTGGATGTTGGCGTGGTCTTTGAGCGTATCCGGGCGATGCTGCTGGCGGGGACGATCCGCCGCGTGCGCCAGACGCTGCTGGCCACCAACCTGGCCCAGGGCGCGCTCGTGGCCTGGCAGGTGCCTACGGACAGGTTGGATGCCGCTTTCGATTTCATGTTTGAGCAGGACCCTTTCACGGGCCACGTCGTCCTGCGTTCGACCGATACGGCCACGGCCGGGTCCAACTATAAATTGTGGACCACGCTCAAAGTCCCGCAGGGGTTTTCCATGGTCGAACATTGCGAATTCCTGGCGCGGCAAACCGGCGCGGAACATTTTCGCCTGATGCCGGCCAAACGGCTCTTTGCCCTGGGCGTCGGCCATGTTCGGCGACGCGGCCTGGAACCGGGAGCGAAAGCAGCCGTTCCCGCCGAGGTCACGGAAGTGGCGGTGGTGGAATTGAACGAGCTGGAGTGGCGTATTCTCACGGCGCTCAAACGTGAATTCGCGGCGGACGAATTGGTGGAGGACTTGTGGAGCGCGCGCGCGGCCGAGGCCAATGTCCCGTTGGATGTTTTCTGCAAGGCGGCGGCCGACTTTGACCGGCGCAAAATTATCGGGCGATTTTCGACTTTTCTGGAGCACGTCAAGCCGTTGAAGGACGGCGACCGTGTCACACGCTTCAATGCGCTTTTTCATTGGGCCGTGCCGCCGGGGCGGGAAATTGAAACCGGCCGTGAAGTGGGCCGGCATTACATCATGACTCATGCTTATTGGCGCGAAGGCGGACCGGAATTCCACAATGTCAATGTCATGGGCGTGGCGCACGGCATGGAGAAGCCGTTGGTGCTGGCGCACAAAGAAGCCATTGACCGTCACCTGGCCGCCTGTGGAATTCCTGTCAGTTATACGAATGTGTTTTGGGGTGGCCGCAGCGAGATCAAACCCTCAGAAATAGCCCCGGCGGCCTACCAAGCCTGGCGTCTGAAAATGGGATGGTCGGAAAAGCGGACCGCCGCAAGCTGAAAAGTTCACCACGAAGAGCACGAAGGACACGAAGATTTTGAAGAAGGGCGCAAATCAGCTTTTGGTAGGGTCGCCTCGCCGAGGCAACCTCGGACGGCTCGGCGAGCCGTCCTGCCTCCGAGTTGAGGATCATCGTCAAAACCCGATTTGCGCCTTTTGAAAAAGCCAGTAAATCGTTTTCTTTGTGGTTGAACAATACTATTGACAACCTCCAACCACAAACAAGTTTTTTGGCTGAGCCTGCTGCTGGCGGGCGCCACCGTGGCCCTCTACTGGCCGGCAACGCGTTATAGCTTCGTCGCCTTGGACGACGATCAATATGTCTTTGACAATCCATGGGTGACGCATGGCTTGGATTGGTCCACGTTCAAATGGGCCTGGACGAGCACCTACGCCGCCAATTGGCATCCGCTCACATGGCTTTCGCACTTGTTGGATACTTCGATCTACGGCACAGACTCCGGCGGCCCCCATTTCACCAACGTTCTACTGCACGCGCTCAATGGGCTGTTGCTCTTTCTGGTCTTGCTACGATTGACAGGCGCGCAGTGGACGAGTTGGATCGCTGCGGCGCTGTTCGCCTGGCATCCTTTGCGCGTCGAATCCGTGGCTTGGGTTTCGGAACGCAAAGACCTTCTCTGCGGACTTTTTTGGTTGCTCACGCTCTGGGCTTACGTTCGCTATGTCGAAGAAGCGAAAGCCCGAAGTTCAAAGCTCAAAAGCTTTTATGCGCTGGCCCTGGTTTGTTTTGTTCTTGGCCTGTTGTCCAAGCCGATGATCGTCACGCTGCCTTTCGTCCTTTTATTGCTGGATTATTGGCCTCTACGACGGCCACGCGCGTTCATGGAGAAATGGCCGTTTTTTGTCCTCGCCGCCGCGAGTTGCGCTGTCACTTATATAGCGCAACATAATTGGGGCGCGATAAAATCGTTTGAACAAGCGCCGCTTCTTTTGCGCATCGCGAATGTCCCGGTGGCTTACCTGACTTACATCGCCAAGACTCTGTGGCCGACCGATCTTTGCGCTCTCTACCCTTTGCCTGCTCAAGCGCCCCTGATGACCGCGGCCTTTTCGGCATTGGCTCTGGCGGTGATGACGGCGCTGGCCGTCCGCTGCCGGCGGGAGCAACCCTGGATTTTGGTGGGATGGCTTTGGTTTTTGGGAACGCTGGTTCCGGTCATTGGATTAGTTCAAGTCGGCGGTCAAGCTTTGGCGGACCGTTACACATATCTGCCGTCCATCGGCTTATTCATCATGTTGGCTTGGAGTGTTGGTCATTGGATCGAACGTCAGCCTGCGGCGCGCGGTTTCATTGGCGGCGCGACCTTCGTTTGTCTGCTAAGTTGTGTTTTTGCCACAGAGCGGCAATTGCCTTACTGGGATGGGAGCTTGCCCCTGTTTGGCCGCATCGTTTCTTTCTATCCCGATTGCGCCGGAGCGCAAAATGGCATGGGCGTCGCGCTTTCCGTCCTCGGACGGAAGACCGAGGCCGTGGCCCATTTCCAGGAGGCTCTGCGTTTGGAGCCGGGTTCAGTTCACGCTCATTACAACCTGGGGATTGAATTGACAGGCATCGGCAAATTGGACGAGGCCATGACGCAATTCGAGGCCGCGCTCAAACTCAATCCACGCAGTGAGCAGCTCCACAACAATGTCGGCGTCGTTTTGGCGCAGCAAGGCAAGTTACCCGCCGCGCTGGAGCAATTCCAACGATCCATCGAGCTTAATCCCCTCTATCCCAAACCTTATCTCAACGCCGCCCGGGCGCTGGAAGGACTGGGCCGGACGAATGAGGCGAAGACCTATTACCAAAAAGCGGGGCAACTCGATCCCTCTTTGAGTTCAGCAAAATCAGAACAAGCAGCTCCGTCAAAGCCGTAGCTTGAGGCACGGCCAGCGATGGTTTAGTTATGTGGCGCTTTTGACCACGTTGCGTATGGTTGCTGGGTAATTAGCATTGGAAAGGCGCAAAAAATGAATGAAACAAAACTCGGCGGGAAGTTCACATTTCGTGGCACGTCGTTGACGGTTCAACGCATTGGCTATGGAGCGATGCAATTGGCCGGCCCCGGCGTGTATGGACCACCCAAAGACCCCGACGCCGCTGTCGCCGTGCTGCGCGGAGCCGTCGCCGCGGGGGTGAACCATATCGATACGTCCGACTTCTATGGACCGCATATCACGAACCAAATAATCAAGAAGGCCCTGCATCCTTATCCGTCGGGGTTGGTAATCGTTACCAAGCTCGGCGCTCGCCGATCGGCGGACAAGTCATGGCAGCCGGCCATCTCGCCGCCAGACCTGAAGGCTGCTGTCCACGACAACCTACGCAACCTGGGCCTGGACGTGCTGGATATTGTCAACTACCGCGCAATGGGAGCGATCCACGGCCCTGCGGAAGGGTCCATCGCCGAGCAAGTGACGGTGCTGGCTGACCTCCAAAAGAAAGGGTTGATACGACACGTTGGCCTGAGCAATGTCACTGCAACCCAATTAGCCGAGGCCCAGGCTATTACCGATATCGTTTGTGTGCAGAACAACTACAACCTCGCCCATCGTGAAGACGACGCCCTGATCGATGGCTTGGCCAAGCATGGCATCGCGTACGTGGCGTTCTTCCCTCTGGGCGGCTTCACGCCACTGCAATCATCCACGCTCTCCGACGTCGCCGACCGCCTTGGCTCCGCTCCGATGCAAGTCGCGCTGGCCTGGCTGCTGCATCGCGCGCCCAATATCCTGCTGATCCCGGGCACATCATCTGTTGTCCATTTGCGCGAGAACCTTGCCGCTGGGCAGTTGACTCTCTCGCCACAACTGTTGGCGGAGTTGGATGGGATTGCTGCTGAGTCGAAGGGGGCACAGCCTTAACATAATCGAAGTCGGCCAAAATAAATCCGAAGCCCATATCGTGAGTTGTTACGCCAGCGGCTATGAGATATAAATAATGGCATGAGTAGCGTTCAAGAAATCGAATTCGCCATCACGCGGCTCAAACCTAAGGAAGTCCATGCCGTGGCTGATTGGTTGCTGGAATACCGCGAAGCCCTTTGGGATAAGAAAATCGCTGCTGACGCTCGCGCCGGGAAGTTGGACTCGCTCATTAAGAAAGCCAAAGCCGCCCATCGCGCAGGAAAGGCAACGCCCTTTCCGTGAAATCAAGCGCGTTGCCGGATTTTTGGAAGCATTTCAATCAGCTGCCGCCAAACGTCCAAAAGATTGCGCGCAAGAATTTCACTCTTTGGAAAAAAACAACCAAACCTGAAGTCTCGCGCCTTCAAAAGAATGAGGCGCAGACGAATTGGCAAAAGGCGGAGCAACTGGAACCCTCTTTTCGAGCAGCAGAACAAACGAACCATCGAAAGCCCCTTATCCAAAATCATCTCCCAGCCATCGAGTAATCCGGGTTAATCGCTAGTATTTGCATTCCCACATAACTGTGATATGTTAGCAACCGTTAGAAGGCGCTTCGGCGTTTATGTTCATTGAAAAAGCGGTTCAAAGCAGTTGGTGGCCTTTGCCGTCAGTTGCACGTGATCAAACCCTGACGTCGTAGGGAATGATGAACGCCAAAGGAAGCAACGACGGAAAAAGTCGATCAGTCAAAGCCAGTCAAATGACTTAGAGATGGGATGGGCAGGATTTTTTCGCGTTCTCATTTCTCCCCGGTGGCCAGCAAGGTTTGAAAATGAGGCGGCTGTTCCTCGCGGGCTACGACTGTCACCTCGATCTTCTTAAATCCAGACTCCTCCAGCCAGCTTTGCAGGTCGGTTTCCGCAAAACCAAGCCAGCGGTCGCCGTAAAGATCGTGGGCCTGGTCGAATTGGTGCCGCAACAAATCCAGAATCATGATCTGCCCGCCCGCCCGTAAAAGCTTGTAGGAGCTGGCTATGCATTTCGTGGGATCGGCCGCGTGATGAAGAGCCTGGCTCAAAACCACCACGTCCACGCTTTCAGGCTCGATCGGCGGATTCTCCAAATCGCCCAGGCGAAACTCCATGTTTTTCAGCTTGTTTTTCTTCGCCTTGTCGGCACCAAAAGCGACCATGCGTTCGGAATTATCCACGGCGATCACTCTTTTCGCCCGGCGCGCCAGCAATTCGCTCAACAAACCTTCGCCTGCCCCCAAGTCGGCGATGACCAGCGGGGGTAGCAGTCGCAAGAGAAGCTGCCCGAACGCTTGCCAGGAACGACCCGGGCCGTAGCTGCGGTCGAACCGGCCAGCGACCTGATTGAAGTAAAGCTGCGCCTGCTCGGTGCGGCGGATCAAAATCCGCTTGAGGTTAAGTTGGTCACTGTCATGTTCCGGCATTTCCTTGGCCCCGCGCACGGCCAATTGGACGAAATCCGCAATCGTCGCATCACCTTGTGCCACAATGTGATAAAAAGTCCGCTTTCCCTCGCGCCGCGAGGCCAGCAAACCCGATTCCTGCAACAATCCCAAATGAGTGGAGATGCGAGACTGCCCCATGCGCGTGATTTCCTGTAACTCATTAACGGATAGCTCATTACGCTCCAGGAGCGCGACGATGCGCAATCGCGTCGGATCCGAAAGGGCTCGCAATGTTTTTAAAGTGCCCGGCATCGAAAAATAAAAATTGACTCCGCCCAAAAAGCTATATATCTTCCTATCAAGATACGTCAATATGTCTCTTAGTCAATTTTAAATATGAACAAAAATTTCATCTTTTCCTCCGAGTCGGTCGGCGAAGGTCATCCCGATAAAGTGTGCGATACGATCTCCGATGCCGTGCTGGATGCCTATCTGGCGCAGGACCCGCGCAGCCGCGTGGCGTGCGAGACTTATGCCAAGAGCAATATGGTCATCGTGGGCGGCGAAATCACCAGCAAAGCCAAGGTTTCCATCAACGACATCGTCCGCGAGTGCATCGCCGACATTGGTTATGTCAACGATGATGATGTGTTTCACGCTGAGAAGGTATTTATCACGAATCTTTTGACTCGCCAGAGTCCTGACATCGCCCAGGGAGTCGATGCCCGGGCGGCCGAGGGAAAAGAGAGCGACGAGCAAGGGGCGGGAGACCAGGGACTCATGTTCGGTTACGCCTGCGACGATACACCGGAGTTGATGCCGGCCCCGGTCATGTACGCCCACCGCCTCGGGCGTGAGTTAAGCCGTGTGCGCAAGATGGGGAAAGTGGCGTGGCTTCGCCCAGATGCCAAAACGCAGGTCTCTGTGCAGTACGAAAACAACAAGCCGGTGCGCATTGTGAACGTGGTTGTCTCCACCCAGCACTCGGCTGACGTCAAACATAAGGAAATCAAGGATTTCATTATCAAGGAAATCGTCCACAAAGTTCTGCCGGCGGCCATGCTGGACAAGAAGACTCAGTTTTTGATCAATCCCACCGGGCGTTTTGTCATCGGCGGGCCGCAGGGAGACACCGGTCTGACCGGGCGCAAGATCATCGTGGACAGCTACGGCGGCATGGGCCGGCATGGGGGCGGCGCTTTCAGCGGAAAAGACCCGTCCAAGGTGGACCGCAGCGCGGCCTACATGGGGCGCTACGTGGCCAAAAGCATCGTTGCCGCCGGGTTGGCGACGAGCGCAGAAATTCAATTCGCCTACGCCATTGGTTATCCTGATCCGGTCTCCATTTGCATCGACACCTTCGGGACAGGAGTCGTCAGCGATGAGAAAATCGAGCAAGCCGTGCGGGAAGTTTTCAGCTTCAAGCCGGCGGCCATTATCAAGCAATTGAATCTGCTGCGTCCCATTTACTCCAAGACCACCAACTATGGTCATTTCGGCAAAATTGATGATCTGAACAGCATTACCTGGGAAAAAACCGACAAGGCCGCAGCCTTGAAAAAAGCCGCCAAATAATCATCTGTCAAAATAATACTCCAACTTTATGCCTGTAAAACTTTCTCCTTCACGCCGAGTAAAACCCTCGCTCGCACCCGCCGCCAAAATTGGCAGCGCCGCCGATTTCAAAGTCAAAGACCTAAGCCTGGCTGAGTATGGCCGCAAGGCCATCGACATCGCCGAGCACGAGATGCCCGGCCTGATGTCCATTCGCCGCAAGTATGCCGCCGCCAAACCTCTTAAAGGCGTCCGCATCACCGGTTCGCTGCACATGACTATTGAGACAGCAGTCTTGATCGAGAGCCTGGCCGCGCTGGGAGCGAATGTGCGCTGGGCCAGTTGCAATATTTTCTCCACGCAGGATCACGCCGCTGCGGCCATTGCCAAAGCAGGCCTCCCGGTTTTCGCGTGGAAAGGTGAATCGCTGGAAGAGTATTGGGATTGCACTTTCCGGGCGTTGGCCTTTCCCAACGGCCAGGGGCCGCAATTAATTGTTGACGATGGTGGCGACGCCACTTTGCTCATCCATAAAGGCTACGAACTCGAAAACGGCGATGGCTGGGTCAACACGAGTAGCGCCTCCCACGAAGAGGACGTCATCAAAAACCTCCTCAAACGCATTGCCAAAGAACAACCGCGTTTCTGGCATGGCGTGGTCAAGGATTGGAAGGGCGTCAGCGAAGAAACCACCACCGGCGTGCATCGGCTTTACCAAATGAAAGAGGCCGGGAAACTTTTGGTTCCGGCCATCAATGTCAATGATTCCGTCACCAAGTCCAAGTTCGACAACCTCTACGGCTGTCGCGAATCTTTGGCCGACGGTATCAAGCGGGCGACGGACGTCATGGTGGCCGGCAAGGTTGCTTGCGTCTGCGGTTATGGAGATGTTGGCAAAGGCTCGGCGCATTCGTTGCGGGGCTTTGGCGCGCGTGTGATCGTGACGGAGATCGATCCAATTAACGCGCTGCAAGCGGCGATGGAGGGCTTTGAGGTCGCGCCTCTTGAGGACACACTGGGCCGCGCTGATATTTACGTTACGTGCACCGGCAACTGCGACGTGATTACCCTGGACCACCTCAAGAAGATGAAAGACCAGGCCATCGTTTGCAACATCGGCCATTTCGACAACGAGATTCAGGTGGACCGCCTCAATGAAGCCCCCGGCGTCAAGAAACTGAACATCAAACCGCAAGTGGACAAGTACACCTTTGCCGATGGGCGCTGCATTTACCTCCTGGCCGAGGGACGTTTGGTGAATTTGGGTTGCGCCACGGGCCATCCCAGCTTTGTCATGTCGAATTCCTTTTCCAACCAGGTCCTGGCGCAGCTTGATCTTTGGCAGCATAAAGACTCTTACAAGCCCGAGGTCTATCGTTTGCCCAAGAAATTGGATGAAGAAGTGGCCCGCCTGCACTTGGAAAAGATCGGGGTCAAACTTACCCAATTAACGCGCAAGCAAGCCGAGTATTTGGGCGTTTCCCCGGACGGCCCTTACAAACCGGAGCATTATCGGTATTAGTCCAGCGTGACCGTCACGTCGCCGCCGACGATGCGCTCCAAATGCCCGTGCAGACCGCGCACGAGCAGAGCGCCGTCGCTGTCCAACGATTCGGCGCGCCCGCGTATGACGCGGTCGCCGACGCGAATGGCCACTTGGCGTCCCAAGGTGCTGCATCGTTCTTCCCATTGCTCGGCCAGCCGCTGAAAATCACCTTCCAGAACCATCTGATAATCGCGATCCAATTCACGCAAAACGGCCAAGGCCAATTCGGAGCGATTCACTTTCTGTCCGGTCTCAATCCTGAGCGACGTGGCGGTGCGCTTGAGGTCGTCCGCAAAATCGTCAGGCTCCAGGTTGACATCCATACCAATGCCCAGAAGCACTTCCTGCACGCGATCCAGTTCGGCGCGCATTTCCGTGAGGATGCCGGCAATCTTTCGACCCTTAATCAGGATGTCATTCGGCCACTTGATTTCGGGCACGATGCCGGTTTGCAACGTGACGGCGCGAGCGAGGGCGGTGGCGGCGGCGACGGTTAATTGAGTCGCGGCTTGCGGTGGAAAGCCCGGCCTCAACAAGACCGTAAACCAAAGACCTTTACCGGCGGGCGAAATCCAGGTGCGTCCCATGCGGCCACGGCCCTTGGTTTGAGATTCGGCGAAAACAACCGCGCCTTCCTTCGCGCCGCCCCGGGCCAGGCGCGCGGCGACGTCATTGGTCGAAGTCGTTTCCTGGAAAACGTGAATCTCGCGTCCAATCACCCGCACTTTTCCCAGGCGCGATAACAGATCGTCCGCATGCAGAGTGTCAGGCGAACCCAACAAGCGGTAACCAAGATGGGGGCTGGCTTCGATGTCGTAGCCCAGCGCGCGCAAATCCTCGATATGCCCCCAAACTCCGGCGCGAGTCATATCTAATTTCCGGGAAAGTTCGGTGCCCGAAATCCCCAAAGGAGCGGCCCGCAGGGCGGACAAGATTTTGGCGTCCACGCTCATGACGCGGCTTCAAAATCCAAGGCCACGTCCATGGCCCGCGCCGAGTGCGTCAAAGCTCCGACCGAAATGAAATCCACGCCCGTTTCGGCAATGGACCGCACTGCTGCGAGCGAAACTCCGCCGCTGGCTTCCGTCCGGGCGCGCCCGTTGACCAGCCAGACGGCCGCGCGCAAATCCTCGTTCGACATGTTGTCGAGCAGAATGATATCCGCCCGGGCCATCACCGCCTGCTCCACCTGTTCCAAGGTGTCGGCTTCGACTTCTATTTCCAGCTTGGGATATTTCGCGCGCGCGCGGCGCACGGCCGCGTCAATCGCATTGGGGGGCTCCAGTCGCAGGGAGGCCAAATGGTTGTCCTTGATCAAGACGCGATCATAAAGACCGGCCCGATGATTTGTGCCGCCGCCGCAGGCCACGGCGTATTTTTCCAACTGACGCAGCCCGGGTGTGGTCTTGCGGGTGTCGAGAATGCGCGCTTTTGTTCCCGCCACCGCCTCGACGAAGCGCGAGGTCAAGGTGGCCACACCGGAAAGTCGCTGGACAAAATTGAGCGCGACCCGCTCCGCAGTGAGCAAGGCACCCGCCGGACCGCGCAAGCGCAAAAGGGTCTCTCCGCGCTGAGCGTGCCGGCCATCCTCGGCGTGGCGCTCGATTTCAATCTGGGCTGAGACTTCCTTGAAAACCGCCTCCGCCACCGGCAGTCCGCAAACGACCAAAGGTTCCCTCGCGACCAATATGGCAGCGGCCATTAAGTCGGACGGCACCGTGGCCAGCGTGGTCACATCGCCCGTGCCGACGTCCTCGGACAAGGCTCTGCGAACGATTTCAAGATCAACGATCAAGAGTTGAAGACTAACACTGCGCCAAATCCAAAGCGATTAAGATCGACGGTCACGGACTCAGATCCTTTCAAAATACCGTTTCTTTTCCCAATCGGTCACGGCGTTATCGTAGGAGCGCGCTTCGGCCCGGGCGGAGTGAGCGTAGAATTCCACCACGGCATCGCCCATCACTTTGCGGGCCAGTCGGCTCTTGTCAAGTAAGTCCGCCGCTTCGTGAAGGGAGGTGGGCAAACTCGGCAACTTTGAGTCAGCGTAGGCGTTGCCCTTATAGACCTCACCGCAATCCAAACCTTCCTCCATCCCGGCCAGACCCGCCGCCATCATCGCGGCAAAGGCTAGATAAGGATTAGCATCAGCGCCGGGCATCCGGTTCTCGATGCGAAACGATTTCCACTCGCCGACC
>Ga0302326_10029675_pt1 | contig 10966 bp, 8 predicted proteins | sample Palsa_T0_3_FD_202264 | JGI IMG/M metagenome (GOLD analysis project Ga0302326, IMG submission 202264) | Peat permafrost microbial communities from Stordalen Mire near Abisko, Sweden - Palsa_T0_3 | ecosystem: Environmental > Terrestrial > Soil > Palsa > Peat permafrost | place: Sweden: Abisko...
TGGTGTTTTCGGCTGTAACGGCTGCAAGAATGTTTCTCATTCTCCGCCGTAGAGTTACGCCTTCCTTGTTGTGGGATGGACTTGCTTGTGGCGGCCTTGTTTATTTCGTTGCTTATCTGACCTTGCGGATGGCGACCTATTACTATCTGGCTCCCGTGGATCTAATCGCAGTGGTTTATCTGGCGCACGTATTTTATTCTTCCTGGCCAAAGATGGGGCCGGGAATTCGTTTCGCGGCATTCGTGGTTGCGATGATCATCGCGGGACAAAACCTCCAGCAAACCGGCTTCCAACTGATGTTCCGGAAGTACGTCCTCTACAAAAAAGAGGCCCTGGCCCGGATGATTGTGGACAGGTACCGGCGCGACCCCGGATCCGTCCGAAGCCTTTTTTTTCCATTTGCGCCGGCTTACACTCTCGCTGAGTTTGGCGCTTATTTGAGTTATCGGGGATTACCGTTGGAAGTGGACGGTTCAGGAGTTTCTTCCGCCTCGCCAACCGTCGAGATTTTCTCTCCCAAAATCCCAAAAACCGGCCGCTGCATCTATTTTATGGCGTTCGTTTGCCATGCGGGACAGCCTGGTGCGAGTAGCCTGACGATCGCATTGCCGGACGACCCCATGTTGCCCTCGGAATCGAAGCTTTTGGAGGAATCGGAAGCGAACTTGCGGGCTTTTGATCCCCGGCCTCAGCCTCCTCGCTTATTTATGAGGGCGCTCGAAATATTACGGTACTGGGAGTGGTACTAAAGAGGAAGTGGCGCGGGAAAACTGGAATAGGATAGTGGCCGGAGATTTTATGGATACTCAACTGACTCGGCGTAGCGCGGTGCTTGGTATGGGCTTGGGTGCGGCGGGCTTCGCTGCCGCGGCGGAGAAGGCGCCGATGGGCATGAAGTCTGAGAGCGTGGATACGCCTAAGCTTTGTCTGGAAATTGGGAGCGGGGGACTGGCGGCGGGGGCCATGGATGAAGGCGGGATGCGGCGGATCAAGCAGCTGGGGGTGAATCATGTGATCGCTTCGGCGGGCCCGATTCCCTGGGATGAAGCTCGGCTGCGCGAGATTGCGGATCTGTTGAAGGGCGGCGGGTTGTCGCTGGGCAACATTATGATCTCGGGATTCAACAAGGCGATTTATGGGCGTCCGGGGCGGGATGAGGAGATTGCGAAAGTTCAGGAGTCGATTGTGGCGGCGGGGAAGGTGGGCTTGCCGGTAGTGGAGTACAACTGGTACGCGCATCGCGCGATGGAAGGGTATTACGAGGTTCCGGGACGGGCGGGGTCGGGTTATACGGGTTTCGATTACGAGCGGATGAAGGGGCTGGAGCCGCTCGTAAATGAGGGCGCGCATAACCTGGAGGAGATGTGGGGGACGATCGGTTATTTTCTGAAGGCGGTGGTGCCCGTTGCGGAGAAGGCTGGGGTCCGACTGGCGTTGCATCCGAATGATCCGCCCGCGCCGATGAGCAGAGGGTCGCAGCAGATCATGGGGACGGTGGAAGGGTGGAAGCGGCTGATCGAGATTGTGCCGAGTAAGAGCAATGGCATTACGTTCGATTGCGGGGTGACGCGGGAAATGGGGCACGATCCGGTGGAGGTGTGCCGGTACTTTCAGTCTCGGGACAGGATCAATCATGTGCATTTCCGGAATGTGATTGTGGAGAAGCCTTATGAACACTATGAGGAGGTGTTCATCGATGAAGGGTTGAACAATATGTATGCGGTGATGAAGGAGTTGATCAAGCAGAAGTATCCGCGGATGATTTATCCGGAGCATCCGAGGGCGCTGGATTATGACAAGGAGCGGGCGGGCTTCCGGACGCAGTATCCGGGCGGCGGTGGGTATGCGGCGTTTGCGTTCAATGTGGGATATGCGCGGGCGATGATGCAGGCCTGTTTGAATCCAGCTTAGCTTTGGCCGTGATGAAACGGAACTAGCGCTTTTGCAGAATGGCGTATTCGGCTTTGGCTTTGACGAGGATCGGGAGGCCGGGGTCGGCGTCTGCCCAGAGTGAGAGAAACTCCTCATAGGCGGCCTTTGCTTTCGCGGTATCGCCCGCGAGCTGAAATGCCCTGCCCAGTTGCAAGCGCGCGAGAGCGATCATTGGATCGTTGACGATGACGCCGCGGTATTCAGGTATCTTTTGGAATTCGCGGGCAGCTTCGGCGCCTTGATGGGAATCCAGATACGCCAAGCCACGCACGTAGACGGGGTAAAGTGCGCCATAGAACCCTAGATAGGCGCTTGGCGGGCCGCCGAGTTCGCAAGGGCCGGCCGTTTCCAAGAGTTCCAGCGCCTTTGAGGTTCCGCGGCCGTCCTTGACCGCACTGAGCGCGCGGATGGCGGGCAGATAACTTAACCTGACCGCCGTATCCTCGGGAAAGCGCTTTTCGAGATCGCTGGCGAGCCTTTCCGCGCCGGGAAAGTCATCTGCAAGCGCCAGTGCGAAGGCGGAGCCATACTGAACGTCACGGCCCGTAGAAAGCGCAAGCGCCGCGGCGGCGCTGTTTCTTGCTTCGGTTCGGTTGCCGGAGAAGCCCTCCCACAATGCGAGTCCCGCTTTCCAGGTGGCGGCCCGTTCGCGCTCCGGCACACGTAAAGAGATCCCGGCAGCGCGCTGTACATTTTTCCGGGCCTTTTGCAACTGTCCGGAGTGCGCGAAGGTGAGAGCCTCCGCGTAGGCAAGCCAGTCCTCCACGCCGGGCTTGCCCACGCTCTGCGCTACTTCCCGTTCCATAGCCGCATGGTCTCCTTCGAGGAAGGCATTGTCGTAGCGCTGCATGGCAAGTTCCGGCATCTCCAGTTTGCGCGCGGATGCGAGGCGCAAAACGGCGTCAGATTCCGGTAGACGATTCAGGTAAGTATTCGCGAACGCGACCTGCAAATAGGCGATGACAAAACCTGGATCATACGACAAAAGCTTTTGGGCGCTCTCCAGGGCCTTATCGTACTTGCCCAGGGGAGGGTAAATCATCGAGGCCAGGAACCCGTGGACTTCCAGTTGGCGAGGATACGCCTGTATCCACTGCTCAGCGGTTGCTTGCGCTCTTTCCAGGTTTCCTGTCACCTGGGTATCGTAGGTCATATCGACAAAGAACTTCTCCGCGTCGCTCAGGCTAGAGCGTGACTGACGGGCCTTACCGAATTCCGCGGCGGCGCGGCTCGATTCACCCAAGACCGTGTGCGCCAGCCCGAGGCGAACATGCGCCATGGCGAATTGCGGGTCGATCTCGATCGCGCGCTGAAAAGAAGGCGCGGCTGCGCCATCGCCTTTGGAAGAGACCTCCTTCACACCCTGACTGTAGGCTTTGAGCGCGTCCAGCGAAGAAGTGGTAGCCTCCGCGAGCGGGGTGTCGTGCTTCTCAATAGTCGCCAGCGATTCGCCGATCTTCTGCCGGAACTTGCTGGCGATCTGGCTGAGGGAGTTGAGAACGTCTTCTTTTCTGGCTGGCTGGGCCTGCTCTTCATCGATTACATCTCCGGTGCGGCAGTTCTTTGCGCGCAGGCCTAGAACGAACTGGCTCCCCAAGGGCGCGATGGAGCCTTCGAGAACCGCGGCGCTTCCGGTCCGCTGGCAAATTTCGCGGGCGACCTTCGGTGTGAGACGCGCGTCTGCCGCCTGACCCATCAGAGGCAACACGTGCTGAATGCGCTCATCGGAGATGAGACTGAGGAAAGGAGATTGTTCGAGCTGGATCGACAAGCCCTGGCGGAGTGTGCCGTCGAATACGGGGTCGCCGGTATTGTTGGAAAAATCGGCCAGGACCAGCGTGTCTTTGTCGGTCAGTTTGGATGCAGGGCGCTGCGCGGTACGGCCGATATATAGGTACGCGGCGCTGGCGGCCAGCAGCACCGCGGCGCCGATGGGGACGATCCACTTCCAGCGATTGGGCGCGGCGTTGGCGACCACAATTGAAGCCGCACTGCCTGACTGGCGGCCTGAATCCCGATCCCGTTTGAGGCGCTGGAGGTCGGCTCGAATTTGCGAGGCGTGCTGATAACGCAGTTCTCGATCCTTTTCGAGACACTTTTCGATCACTCGTTCGAATTCCAGGGAGAGGTCCGGGTTGAGACGGCTAGGCGGAACCGGAGTTCGATTCAGGATGGATTCAAAGATGAGACCGGTGCTATCGCCGCGAAAAGGGAGTTGGCCGGTGGCCATCTCATAAAGCACCACGCCGAAGGAGAAAAGGTCGCTGCGTGCATCCAGGGGCTTGGCGCGAACCTGTTCCGGAGACATGTACGACACCGTTCCCAGGACGCTGCCTGCGTTGGTGATCTGGTCGATCGTTTCTGTGCCGTTGTCTTCGGTGGAAGCGCTGACATAGCTCACCTTCGCCAGTCCGAAATCCAAAATCTTGGCGTGACCACGCGTGGTGACGAACAGATTGGCGGGTTTGATATCGCGGTGAACGATACCGGCATTGTGAGCCGCATCCAAGGCATCCGCGATTTCGACGGCGAGCGTCAGTAGCGGTTCCGCTTCCAGACATGCCCCTGAGACCTTCTGCTTCAGGGTAGTTCCTTCCAGATACTCCATGACGATGAAAGCGAGGCTATCCTCCTCGCCGATGTCGTAAATGGTGCAGATATTCGGATGATTCAGGGCTGAAGACATTCGTGCTTCGCGGCGAAAACGGCCTAGCGCCTCAGGGTTGCGGCCAAATTCATCGGACAAAAACTTAAGAGCGGCCAATCGATGAAGGCGGGTATCTTCAGCGCGATACACCACCCCCATACCGCCGCTGCCGAGCTTGTTGAGGATTCGGTAGTGGGAGAAGGTGCGGCCGATCAGAGAATCTTCGCTGGGTCCGCTATTGGCTTCCGCGATTCCGCGCGCGGCGGCTTCCATCGCGCCACCTTCGAGGAAGCCCTCCGCACGCGATTCCACCGTCAGCAGAGATTGGACTTCACGCCGCAGTTCCTCATCGCCTTCGCAGCCGGCGCGCAGAAACGCATCGCGCTCATCGAGTGGGCGGTCGAGGGCCGATTGCAGCAACGCGTCAACTTGTTTCCAGCGATTGGGATCCATCGGCAGTTGCGCCTGTCAACTCGCGGTAAAGCCAGTTGCGGGCAGCCCTCCAATCCCGCTTCACGGTAATCGGCGATATTTTTAGCACCTCCGCTGTTTCTTCCACGCTCAACCCGCCGAAGTATCGCATCTCGACAACCTTCATTTTGCGTGGATCGAGTTGGGCCAAGGCATCGAGCGCGACATCGAGCGCGACAAGATCGATATCCTGATCACCGCCGCCCGAAACGACGGCGTGTTCCAGGGCGATGTGCTGCACGCCGCCGCCGCGCTTGAGGTTGCGGCCGCGCGCGTGGTCCACAAGAATTCTCCTCATCAACTGCGCGGAGACGGCGAAGAAATGAGCGCGGTTCTGCCATTGCATGCGGTCGTAATCCACAAGGCGCGTATAGGCCTCATGCACCAATGCCGTAGTTTGCAGGCTGTGGCCGGGCCGTTCGCCGTTCATATAGCGGCGGGCCAGGCGGTGCAGTTCGTGATAAACGACGGGGGTCAACTTTTCGAGAGCGCTCCGATCCCCCTCGCTCCAGGCGCGCAGCAGCGTGCTGATCTCGCCCACCGCAGGTTCACCGGGTTCCGCCGCTCGCTGCATAGCCGATGAGATTATACCGCCGGAGCATGATCCGCCCCGAGGCTACTCTCCGCCTATTACAAGCGAGGTACTCAACATGAGAACATTACTGACGTCTTTCGCGGCGAGCGGTCTGCTCGCGGCAATCGCAATGGCACAACCCGCGCCGCGTTACAGGATCACCGATCTGGGTACGCTGGGCGGAACATACAGTTACGCTTATGGCATCAACAATTGGGGCCAAGTATCCGGAGGAGCTGCGACCCGGACCGAGACGGACGGAATATCCCAAACCGCCTTCCTCTGGTATGGCGGCCGTATCGTCAACCTCGGCACATTGGGCGGACCACAGTGCCCCACCTGCAGCAGCGAGGCGGGAGGCCCCAACGTGAGCGGCGCTTCACCACTTGTTTCAGAAACGTCCAGACCAGATCCGCTGGGCGAAGACTTTTGCGGCTTCGGTACTCATTCCCAATGCCTGGCAGCGGTCTGGAAGGATGGGGCAATGACAGCGCTACCGACGCTGGGCGGCAACAATGGCCAAGCTTATTGGATCAACAATCCGGGCCAAGTGGTCGGTTTTGCAGAGACGGGCACGCGTGACGCAACGTGCGCCGCGGCGACTCCTTTTCAGGTCTTTCGCTTCAAACCGGCGGTCTGGGGACCGAACGGAGAAGTCAATCAGTTGCCTCCGCTACCCGGCGACACGGTGGGATTCGCCTGGGGAATTAACGATAACGGCGAGACGATCGGGGTGTCGGGCCTGTGCGGAAACACATCTGTTCCTCCGGTGAGTCCGTTCAGTCTCGAGCCACACGCGGTGCTTTGGGATAAAAACGGGGTTCCGATCAACCTCGGAAGCTTGGGAGGGACGTTTAATGTTCCGGCCGCTATCAATAACCGAGGTGACGTGGCAGGCGCGTCGCAATCCTCGCTGGATGGCAATATTCATGCGTTCCTGTGGAGCAGAAGCACGGGCATGCAGGACCTGGGGCTATTTCCGGGCAGCGTGGTAACGGCTGCTCCATGCTGTAACACCATCAACAACAGCGGGCAGATCGCGCTCAACTCGGTGGACGCGATGGGAAACATGAAGGCGCTTCTCTGGCAGAACGGCAAGATGTACGACCTCAATACGCTCATCCCGGCTGGCTCACCCTGGTTGTTGCAAAGCAGTAGCTCGATCAACGACGCCGGAGAGATTGCCGGGCAGGGGTTGATCCACGGGGAGGTGCACGCTTTTCTTGCGAGCCCTATCTAAACGACTACCGGTTCAAAGCCGGGAAGATGTGGCGCGGGCGCTCTTAACCCAAACGGGTGCGGGCGCCTGCCACGGCGGCTTCGGATCTAGCGGGCTTCTTGCGATCTACCTGGGAGGCTAGCTGGAAGCGGCGGAGCTGGTCGGTTACGCAGACCAGGAACATCGGCTGGCGCGCGTTTTTCATTAGATCTACGACGCGGTCTGCGCTTTCTTCGAGGTAGATCGTTTTTCCGTCAGTGAGGAGATGGATTTCGGAATCGTGCGCGACTGCGTCGGCCAGGCGCTTGCCCATTTCCTTTTGCAGGTAGCGGAGCACGCGGCGGATTTTTTGAAGGGAAAAGCCTTTCTTGCGGAGGGCTGCTATGACGGAGACTTCGACTACTTCGTCGGGAGCGTAGACGCGGCGATGGCCATCCTGGCGGGGAGAGACTACATTGCGCTCATCCCACCACTGCAACTGGCGGAGACTGACGCCGGAAATACGCGCAACGTCGCTGCTGGTGTAGACCTGCTCGGCGCCCGGTTCCACGGTTCTCGATTTTCTCGCTTTGACAATCCCTGCCTTGACCATGCGTGATGCCTCATCCATGAATTCGGGGCCTCTCAGGAGTTTACTAGAGAATCGGGGAGTTGACGAGACCGAAACAATAAGAATTCCTTCTAGAGTGATAAACTATTCTTTTAAGCCTACCGAAGGATTTCTGTGTCTGAACACCTTACCCGAAAAGAACTGCGCACCGATGGGTTCGCCGTCGCAGTCGAGCACAATGTAGAGTATGTCTCCGAACACCGTAAGCAACTGATTCAATATGGCGGAATTGGGATCGCCGTAATTCTGGCTGCGGCCGGGATATACGGGTACATCACCCACTCGAAGACCGTGCGTGAGGAGCAGCTGGCGGATGCGATCACGATTCAGGAATCGCAGGTAACGCCCGGCGCGCTGCCGGGTTCCGGCGCGTATACATCGGAAGAGGCCAAGACGGCGGCGGCTCAAAAAGCTTTCACGGCAGTCGCCACGCAACACGCCTCGGCAAAAGAGGGGCTGATCGCGGAGTATTACCTGGGCTGCATCGCCGCTGACGCCGGGAAACTCGATGAGGCTCGCAAACATTTCCAGGCTGTGGCCGATTCCAGCGATAAGGACTACTCGGCGCTGGCGAATCTGTCGCTTGCGGAAGTGGATTACTCTCAGAACCGCGCGGCCGACGGGGAGAAAATTCTGCGCGGGTTGATCGATCATCCGACATTGCTGGTATCGAAAGATCAGGCGATCATCTCACTGGCGCGCCACCTGGCGAAAACCAATCCGGCGGAAGCCCGCAAGCTGCTGGAACCGGTGATCAAAGGGACGAGCGTCGCCAGCCAGATTGCGGTCGGCGTGATGAGCGAGATTAAGTAAGGGCCGATTGCTTTCCTCTTTGCGCTTTCCGCTCGCCGGCAGCCGCGGGCGGAGGTATCCGGAACCGGAGCATCCGTATAGAAGCCTGTTTCAAAGGGATCGGGCGCGGATTGTCCACGCGCGGGCGTTCCGGCGGCTGGAAGCTAAGACACAGGTATTCGCGCCGGGGATTTCGGATCACTTTCGCAACCGGCTGACACACACGATCGAAGTGGCGCAGATTGCGCGGACCATTGCGGCGGTGCTTGGGTTGGATACGGATCTGACCGAGGCGCTGGCGCTGGTGCATGACATCGGGCATCCGCCTTTCGCGCACGCCGGGGAGGCGGAACTGAATCTTCAAATGGTCCGGTTCGGGGAAAAGTTCGACCACAATATTCAAGCGCTGCGGATTGTGGAAACCTTCGAGCAGCGATATGCGCGGTTTCCCGGGTTGAACCTGACTTTCGAGGTGCGCGAAGGGGTGGTGAAACACTCGCGGGATTTCGAGAAGGGTGAGTTTCCGGAGTTGGATGAGTATCTGCCGGGGATGCGTCCGCCGCTGGAATCGCAGTTGATCGATTTGGCGGACGAGATCGCTTACGACGGGGCGGATCTGGACGATGGGTTTGCCGCTGGACTCTTTAGAGCGCGGGATGTGGCGGACCACGTTCCAGCTTATGCGGAGTTGTTCGAGACGATCGAAACGCAATTCCCCGGAGCGGACGAGCATGACCAGTTTCAGGAGATTCTGCGATTGCTGACGGATTGGATGGTGTCCGGGCTGATTACGGGGACTATGGAAGCGGCGAAGGCATCCGGAGCGCGTGATTCGTGGGAGGTCCGCGAGGTGAAGACGCGGATTGCGGCATTCACGCCTGAGGCGCAGAAGGCTTCGCGGGATTTGAAGAGCTTCATGCTCAAGTTTGTGTTTTCGAATGAGCAACTGGCGGCGGACCGGCGGCGGTCACGGACGATGATCGGGGAACTCTTTCAGTTCTTTCTGGAACATCCCGAGAAACTTCCGGAATGGCACGCGGCACGGGCCGTGGGTCAGCGCGCGCCGCGTGTTGTTTGCGATTACATCGCTGGGATGACGGATCTGTTCTTCCGCCGGACGTACGAAGCGGCTATTGGGCCGCGGTAAGCGAAAACTGAAGATCGAATCGGACACCGCTTCCGAAGATTCTTTTGAAAAGTCAAGCTTCCGAGTAGAACTCAACCCCTAATCAATTAATAGGTCGCGCTGTCCGCCCTTCCTAGAACCCAAACCACCCCGGGCAAATGACCCGGCGAGGGGGGTCAATAACCAGTCAATAGACCCGTTACGTCCGCCCGGTCGCAGTCACAACCACGCAACCGATTCTTTCTAAACGGTTTATCCAGGAATTGGTACATCCCAGGTACTCGCCCGGACTATACTGTGACCGGAAGGATGATCACAAGAACTAATGCCACCGCTAGTCACGAAGATGGACCGTAGATCCCAGCAAATCCCTGAAAACAAAAGCTCGCTCAAAAAGGCAGAACCCGGCAACAACCGCCTCCCGGCTCTCGAACCAACTTTCGCAACCGGATTTGGACCATAATAGCTAGGTTTGCCTATGTCCACGCCGCTGATCGAGAAGATCGCCTACCAGGGTTGGCCCCATTGCTACCGTATTTCCAACGGTGAAGTAGAACTGATCGTCACCGGCGACATCGGCCCGCGCATCATGCGGTTTGGCTTCATTGGCGGCCGGAATCTCTTCAAGGAGTACGAAGAGCAGTTGGGCGGGATGGGTGAGCCGGATTGGAAGCTGCGCGGCGGCCATCGCATCTGGGCCGCTCCGGAGGATGCCAAACGAACCTACGCCCTCGATAACTCACCCGCTCACATCGAGATCACCGATGGCGTGCTGATGGCAACCTCGGACGTAGAGGCGGATTCGGGGCTCACCAAGCAGCTTGAGGTTCACCTGGCAGCCGAAGGTACCGGCGTGACCGTGATTCACCGCCTGAAGAACACGCTGCCCTGGCCCATCGAACTGGCTCCTTGGGCGCTCACCATGATGACCCCTGGCGGAATGGGCATCACCGGCCATCCTCCGCGTGCGACGCACCAGGAAGTCCTGCAACCCACTCATCCGCTCGTTATGTGGGCCTTCACCGATTTGAGCGATCCGAGATGGAAGTTCACCAGCAAGTATCTGTTGTTAAAGCAGGATCCGGACAACAAGGAGCCGCAGAAGATCGGGCATTTCAATCCGGATACCTGGGGAGCCTATCTGTTGGGCTCCGAGCTGTTTCTGAAGCGGTATACGGCCGATCCGGGCCGGACGTACTCGGATTTCGGCTGCTCATTCGAGGTCTTTTCCCGCAACGACATCCTGGAGCTGGAAACCCTTGGGCCGCTGCAAAAGGTCGATCCTGGCGCCGCGGCGGTTCACGTGGAGACCTGGTCGCTGCATAGGGGCGTTAGGATTGCCGAGTTCACGGATACGGAGCTGGATCGGGCACTGTTGCCCCTGCTGGCGTTATAAAAAGCTACACTGAAGGATTACATGCGCGTTACGGTTATCGGTACAGGTTATGTCGGAACAGTCACGGGGGTGTGCCTTGGATATCTAGGCCATCATGTCACGTGCATCGACACGGATGAACAGAAGATCGAGCGGTTGCGGGCCGGCGACATTCCGATTTATGAGCCGAATCTGGCTGAGCTCTTACCCTTGGCGCAGA
>Ga0302326_10029677_pt1 | contig 10966 bp, 6 predicted proteins | sample Palsa_T0_3_FD_202264 | JGI IMG/M metagenome (GOLD analysis project Ga0302326, IMG submission 202264) | Peat permafrost microbial communities from Stordalen Mire near Abisko, Sweden - Palsa_T0_3 | ecosystem: Environmental > Terrestrial > Soil > Palsa > Peat permafrost | place: Sweden: Abisko...
GATAAGCTCGAACGTGAGGCGCGGGCGAATCCCAAGCGCCGCGGTGCGCTCGATGCAGCCCAAGCTGTCGTCGCGGCGCTCGAAGCCGGAAAGCCCGCGCGCAGCTTCTCGCTCGGCAGTCCCGAACGCGAGATTGCGGACGAATCCTTTCTGCTCACCGCTAAGCCGCTGCTGTATGTCGCGAACGTTGACGAAGATCAAATCGGTAAGCCGGGTCCGCTAGTCGATGCCGTGCGATCGGTGGCGAAGGAAGACGGCAGTGCCGTCGTGGTCTTGAGCGGGAAGATCGAATCAGAACTGGCCGGCCTCACGGACGAGGAGGCGCGCGAATTCTGCGCTGAGCTGGGCATCGAACGCAGCGGCCTGGACGAGCTTGCGCTATGTGCCTACGATCTGCTTGGACTCATGACGTTTCTCACCGCCGGCGAACAAGAAGTTCGAGCTTGGACTATTACCAAAGGGACCAAAGCACCGCAAGCGGCGGGCAAGATTCATGGTGACATCGAGCGAGGATTCATTCGCGCTGAGATTGTCTCGTACGATGATTATGTTGCTTACAAAACAATGGCCGCGCTGAAGACCGCTGGAAAAGTGCGCAGCGAGGGTAAGGAGTACGTGATGCAGGAAGGTGACGTCGTCAACTTCCTCTTTAACCTCTAAAACCTTAAGACTAAGGGCGCTTGGCAAGCCCAGCGAGAGCCGTTTCCAAAGGGTGTTTTGTGCGGTTTCCCGTAGCCTTTGGGGTTTGATCTCCCCGGAGGCTGAAAAATACTTTATGACCACTGCGGTACGCGAAGTCTCAGTTTTTGGAGACGGTATTGCCTATTTCAACGAGGCGGCCGATCTTCTCGAACTCGACTCGGGAATGCGGAGAATCCTCACGCACCCATCGCGTCAGATCATCTTCTCGATTCCGTTCCAGCGAGATAGCGGCGAATTCGAAGTCTACACCGGCTATCGCGTGCAATACAATTTCGCGCGTGGACCCGCCAAGGGCGGCATCCGGTATCATCCGGGCGTGACGCTTGACGAAGTTACGGCGCTGGCCTTCTGGATGACCTGGAAATGCGCGGTCGTCGATCTCCCATTCGGCGGCGGAAAAGGCGGGGTGACTTGCGATCCGTCGACCCTGTCGATGAACGAACTCGAGCGCATCACGCGTCGCTACGCCGCAGAGCTCGTCGAAGTCGTCGGTCCCGACAAAGACGTTCCCGCTCCCGACGTCAACACCACACCGCAAGTCATGGCCTGGTTCATGGATACCTACTCGATGCACGTTCGACAGAACGTACCGGGCGTCGTAACCGGCAAGCCGCTGGAGATCGGCGGGTCACGCGGTCGCGTCGAAGCGACGGGACGCGGCGTCACCATTTGTGCCCTCGACGAAATGCACCAGATGGGACTGCTTCCCGAACAAACGCGGGTCGTCATTCAAGGCTTCGGGAACGTCGGGCTCTACGCAGCTAAACTCTTTGAGGAGCGCGGCTGCAAAGTGTGCGGGATCTCCGATGTGACCGGTGCGTTCTACAACGCTGAAGGAATCGACGTTCCGCTCGCAATCGATCATGCGGTCAAGAATCGTAGCCTCGAGGGATTCAAGGGCGGCGACCGCATCAGCAATGCAGAGCTCCTCACCTCGGATTGCGACGTGTTGGTGCCTGCGGCGCTCGAGAAGGTCTTTACCTCGGAGAATGCATCGAAAGTCAAAGCGAAGCTGATTGTCGAGGGCGCAAACGGCCCAACGACGCCCGAAGCCGACCGCATCTTCAAGCAGAACGGCATCGTCGTCATCCCCGACATCATGGCGAACGCCGGCGGCGTGACCGTATCATACTTCGAGTGGGCCCAAGACCGCATGGGCTATTTCTGGAAGGAGGCCGAGGTCAACGAGAAGCTCGAGGACGTGCTGCTCTCCAATCTCGGGGAATTGCGTACGATCAAAAACGCGCGCAACTCGAACTACCGCACCGCGGCCTACGCCCTCGCTATCGACCGTGTCGTGCGAGCGCTGAGATTGCGCGGAATTTACGCGTAGCTCCCAAGGAAACGAAAAGGAGCCCGGGCAGTGCCCGGGCTCCTTTTTTTGCGCTCAGGTTATGGAAGGGGAAATATCGGTTCTCCGAGCGCTGCGTCGATGTTCGTTCCGTTGTACGGATCGGCCGTTGCGATCGCGTTGAGTTGGGCGTTGGTGATCGCCGGGATCGTCATGCCGAACGAAGTATCCGCAGCCTTGATGAAGGTGTTCGCAATCACTGCGTAGCCCAAATCCGACGGGTGGAGTCCATCCCAGGTCACGAGATTACCACCGAACTGGAACGTTGCCGAGGGCGCGCCCGGGATGATCGTATCCAGATTGGGCGCCGAACCGGGAACCGTCAACGACGGTGCAAGGGCCGAGAAGGTCGCGTTGATCGGCACGAGTGCAACATTCGGTCCCGAGCCGGTCGCAACCGCGTCGATTACTTGGTTGTAACCGGCGTTGAGTTGCGCAACTTCCGTTGCGAACGCGGGCGTAAGGTAGTACGCGCCGAGACCGCTGCCTGTTCCGCTAGGATCGAGCTGCGGCGTGAGACAGGTTGACGGGGACACACCGCAATTCTGAACGATCGCCAGGAAGCCGCTCTCGGTGAGATAGCCTCCCGTCGTCACGCCGTATTGCGTTGAAACGTAGCTCGAGATCGCCGTTGCCGCGGCCGTTGCGTTTGCGCCTAGCGCAGGTGTCAGCAGCGTTGCGAGATCGGCAATAAGGCGATTTCCTTGCGGAAAGAATTGCGGCGACGAGAGCACGTTGGGGAGGTCCGCAATCAGTATTTTCGTGCCCTTCGCCGTTAGCGCTTTGATGATTTGCGTGAGATCGGCTTGCATCTGCGTGGGCGAATCGCTGGCAACCGGGTTGCCGCCCGAGAACGAGAACTTGAGGACGTCGTTTGCGCCGAGCCACACGGTGGCGAGCTTCGGCTGCAATGCGGCGGCTACGTTCAGCTCAGTCAGCTGCGATACCGAATTGCGATACGCGCCCATGACCGGATAGAATAATGCGCTTTCGCCGGATACCAGCGACTGTAGACCGCCCGAGGTCGGGTCGTTCGGGAGTAACTTGTACCCGCAGTTCGGCGCGTTGGGCGGGCCCGTGAGCGGTCCGGTCATTGCGACAGCTTCGTGCATCGTGATGCCCGGAACGCCGAGGTCGAGGTTCTGTGTATTGGCCAGTCGCGTGTTGGCGTAGGCGGTTGCCGAATACGCCTGGTCGTTGAACGGGTCGCAGCCCGACTGAATGCTCGCGAACAACGAGGTTTTGTTGATCACGAGTTGCGTGCCGAGGCCCGGTCCCGCGATGAGCGGAAGCGGCGACGTCGAGGGAACGTACATGCTCGCTGCCGGTACGCCGGTGAGTTGCACGTAGATGTCGGCCCAGAAGCCGTTCTCTTGTCCCGGTGGCACGGCATTGCCCGGATATGCCGAGAGCGGCGAGGTTACCAACGGATTCGCTTGGCCCAGGAAACCGTCGGATTGATATCCGGCGGTGAGGCTGTCACCGATGCCGACGAGCGGCGTGCCGCCGGCCGGCGTGACGATCGGTTGTGGAGTGGCCGCGGGCGGCCCCACGCCGCTGCTGCCGCCGCCGCAAGCGGCCAGCGCAGTAAGCGTGAGGATCGCGAGCGGACGCGAGAGATACGATAATTTCATTGCGTTACCAAATCCTTAGATCGGAAGAACGACGGGCGAGCCGACGCCGAATTGCACTTGAAGTTGCGTAGCTTTCAGACCGCCGATTGCCGGGACGGTGTTGGAGCTGCACGGCAGGCCGTAGCACTGCAAATACTTCACACCGTACGGACTGTAGTTCGACGGGCCGCCGCTGTTGAGCACGACCTGGATGAACCCCATTTTGCCCACACGCTGCGTGGCGCCCAGGAAGTAGGCGTTCAAGTGTTGCGGATACGGATCGGTCGGCAGATAGTCGCGCGACGCCTGAGGCTCGTAGAAGAAGCGCAGGGTCTTGTTCACGTTATATTCCAGGTAGAGAACCTGATAGAGCTGCGCGGTGTTGGTTTGGTTGACGCCGTTGAGATGGGTCAGCCAGGTCGGCGCAACCGTGAACGTGCCGAACAAACGCGACGTCTTGAGAAACGGGACGGTCACGGCGACCGAATCGTATTGCGCCGAGCGCGTCGGAATACCGGTGACCGGCGCTCCGTTGAGCGGGTTCACGAACGGCACGACATCGGTTCCGTTGCCGGATTGATCGATCGTCGACCAGCGCGCGACGTAGGTCGGCGTTACCACGATCGGAAGCTTGCGGCCGCCGATGTTTCCAACCAAAAACAATTGCTCGTAGCTGAGCAACAGGAAACGATCCTTGGTGGTGAGATCCAGCTGCGGATTCGTTCCGGGGCAACTTCCGACGGCGGTCTTGCCGAGACTCTGGCAGGCCGCATTCGGGAAGCCCGCTGGTAGATAGAAAGGAACGACTCCGCTATTGAAGCCGTACGGATAGTGTTGCAATTCGTAGTACGACGCAACGACGCGTGAGGTCGGACTGAATCCGTAGGACGCCATGCCGTCCCCGCCGCCCTGCAGCCACTTGCCGCTTGCGGTGCCGATGTTTCCCCACGGATACGCCATCGAGAAATCGGCGAAATACGTAAAACCGGTCGGAAGACCGGCTTGCGCGGGACCACCGACGGGTTGCTGATTGACTGGAGGAACTTGCGCGACGTTAGACTGCGTACTGTCTTGACGTTTCGTTGCAGTCTTCGGCTGCGCTTGTTGATCCATGGCGTTGCGAATCGCCGTATTGGCGCCGCTCACGACGCCGTTGGCGAGGGCTCCGCTTTGGTCGGCTTGCGCCGGCACAACGGAAAAACCGAACGAGAGGGCAACAAGAAGTGCCGTACTCGCTCGGGTGAGATTTTTGAGCATAATCGTCTCCAACTCGAGGACCGGCCTATTAAAAGTATCAGGTTCCGGCTCGCGACCTCTTCGGGTCGGACGACGTTAAAACCCTTATGTTTAGCTGGGAACTGCAGGCGCTTCTGGTGCTCTGTCTACGAAATCTCCGCGCGGTTTGCCATCGACATGGCTCGTGCCGCGCAACTCGAGACTCTTGATGATGACGTAGAGCACCGGCGTAATCGCCAGGTTGAGGAACGTCGAGAGCAGCATGCCGCCGAAGACGACCGTACCAAGCGAATGTCGCGCTGCGCTGCCTGCGCCGCTTGCAAAGACAAGCGGGATAACCGCGATGATGAACGCGATCGAGGTCATGAGAATCGGACGAAGCCGCGTCTGTGCGGCGCGTAACGCCGCGGTCACGACGTCGGCGCCCGCGCGAATCTGCTGGTTCGCGAACTCGACGATCAAAATCGCGCTCTTACTCGCAAGGCCGATCAACATAACGTAACCGACCTGCGCGTACACGTCCTGGGCAACGTTGGCGTAGAGCAGCGGTAACGGAATGTGGCGCAGGTTGATAAAGGCGAGCGCACCAAGCAGCGCGGCCGGCACCGCGAGCAACACGATAAGGGGATCGATCCAGCTTTCATACTGCGCGGAGAGAACCAGATAGACGAAGATCAGGCCAAGCAGGAAGATCAACGCGCTCTGCGCACCGGCTGCGATCTCGTCGAGCTGGAGTCCGCTCCATTCGTAGGTGATCCCCTTGGGCAACACCTTCGCCGCAATCTGCTGCGTCGCATCGATCGCTTCACCCGAACCGTGGCCCGGCGCTGCATTGCCGTTGATTTCGACGTTGCGATAGAGATTGTAGTGCGTGATGACCGGCGCGGTCAGCGTCATCTTCTCGCTGACCATTGCACTCAGCGGCGTGAGCCCAGCCCCGGTCGCGTTCGTGTTCGACGTCGGGCTTATCGGCGTACCGGTCGTCGACGAGCGTACGGAGAGGTACTGCAGAGCCGCCGGGTCGTTGCGATATGGCGCGTCGGCTTGCACGATCACTTGCCACGAACGGTTCAGGTAGGTGAAGTTGTTGACGTAGAGCGAGCCGAGATCGACCTCCATCGTGGTGAACACGTCGCTGAGGTTCGCTCCGAACGACTCGACCTTGTTGCGGTCGACATCGACTTCGAGTTGAGGCGAGTTGATCCTGAATTGCGTGAAGACTTGGCTGAGTCGCGGATCTTGCGCAGCAGCGCCCATGATCGCGTAGGCCGAACCGGCGAGCGCAGGCAAACCCAGATTCGCACGGTCTTCGACCTCGAACTGGTAGCCGCCGAAGCTGCCGACGCCGTTGATCGCCGGCGGGTTGACCGCAAAGATCTGTGCCTCGGGGACGTTCTTGTAGAACATGAAATTGAGGCGACCGAGCAACCCTCCGACGGAATGCTGGGGACCTTTGCGCTCACTCCATGGTTTGAGAAGGGTAAAAATAATTCCGCGGTTCGACGCGGATCCGGTGAAACTGAACCCGGTGACATTGAAGACGTGAAGCACCTCCGGCTGCGCGCGGATGATGCTTTCGGCCTTGATCGCGATCTGTTGCGTAGCAGCGAGCGAGGTGCCTTCGGGCGCTTGCACGAGCGTGATGAAGAAGCCTTGATCTTCATCCGGAATGAACGCAGTCGGCGTCGTTTTGAACAGGAATCCCGTTAGCAGCAGCGCTAGGACGAAGACGCCGAACACCGGCCAGCGATTGCGGAACAGCTTCGGCAGCGTTCGCGCATACCAATCGCGGAAGTTATGTAGCCCTATGTTGAACCAGCGAAAGAATCCCCAATTCGATTCGGTTTCGCCTCTGAGTAAACGTGCGGCCAGTGCGGGCGCAAGCGTGAGCGCCTGAAAAAGCGAGATCGTAATGGCCGCTGTGATCGTCAGTGCGAACTGTTTGTAGAGCTGGCCGGTGGTGCCCGGGAAGAACGCGACGGGGAAAAAAACGGAGAACAGCACGAGTGACGAGGCAACGATGGCGCTTTGAATCTCGCGCATCGCTGTTATTGTAGGAGCCGTGCCGGACGTCTTGTCGGCTTCCATATGTCGTGCGATGTTCTCGATGACGACGATCGCATCGTCGACGACGAGTCCGGCGGCAAGCGTCAATCCGAAGAGCGTGACCGTATTGATCGAAAAGCCGAAGACCTTCATCACGAAGAACGAGCCGATCAACGAGACCGGAATCGTCGCTGCCGGAATCAGCGTGGCCTTGGGATCTTGCAAGAAAAGGAAGATCACCAAAATGACCAGGATGACCGAGAGTACGAGCGTAGTCACGACTTCCTTGATCGATTCGCGCACGAATAAGGTCGTGTCGAACGCCACCTCCCAGGTAATGCCTTGGGGGAAGTTGGCCTGGAGTTGCGCCATCTTCTGTTTGACCAAATCCGCGGTTTGCAATGCGTTGGCATCAGGATACTGGAGCACGCCCATGCCGACGACATTTTCGCTGCCGTCGAAGCGCAGATCGGTCGAATAATCCTGAGCCCCGAGTTGAATCCGCGCGACGTCGCCCAGGCGGGTGAAGCCGCCGTTGGGATTCGCGCGCAGGATGATGTTCGCGAATTGTTGGGGCGTCGAGAGCTGGGTGAGCGCATCGATCGCGTAGGTGTATTGCTGATTGGGCGCGCTCGGCGCGGCGCCAACGCTGCCGGCGGCGACCTCGACGTTCTGCCCTTGGAGCGCAGTGACCACATCTGTCGCGGCAAGACCCTCGCCGGCCAGCTTGAGGGGATCGAGCCAGATGCGCATCGCATATTGGCGTTGTCCGAAAATACGTACCTGCGAGACACCGGCGATGCGGGAGAGATCGTTGACGACGTTGAGCTGGGCGTAATTGCTCAGAAATAGTTTGTCGTACTTCGGATTGGTGGACTTGAGTGCAATTCCCATGACGAACGCACCCGAGTTCTTCGAAACTGTTACGCCGACTTGCTGCACCGTTTGCGGCAAAAGGCCAATTGCGGACTGCACGAGATTTTGCACGTCGGCGGCGGCGATGTCGAGGTTGGTCCCTAAGTTAAAGGTCGCAGTGATCGTCGAAACGCCTTGCGCGCTGGTCGAACTGATGTAGCGAAGACCTTGCGCCGAGTTCACGGCGGTTTCGAGTGGGTTGGTCACCTGCGCCTCGACGGCTTGCGGGCTGGCACCGACGTAGCTCGCGGTGACTGTGACCACCGGCGGCGCGATCTGCGGATACTGGTCGATCGCGAGCGTCGGCAGTACGACCAATCCCGCGATGAGGATGATGATCGAACAAACCGCGGCGAAGATCGGCCGGAAAATGAAGAAGCTGCTCATTGTCTCCCGCTACAGGTCACTAAAGGCTTGTTCGGCGTGATAGGAGCTGCGCGAGAGCGGACTCGAGACGACCTGATGGAAGCCTTTGCTCCGGGCAAGTCCGCCCAAACGATCGAATTTCTGCGGCGTTACGAATTCGACGACCGGAAGATGTTTCTTCGTCGGCTGCAGATATTGGCCAATTGTGAAAATGTCGACGCCTACTTCCCGAGCGTCGTCCATAGCCTGTTCGATCTCCTCCTCGGTTTCGCCGAGGCCGGTCATGACCGAGGTCTTGGTGAATCGCTCCGGGGCGCGTGATTTTGCGTGGGCGAGGATGTTCAGCGACTGATCGTAGGTCGCGCGCTTATCGCGAACGTTCGGCGTCAGACGGCGCACGGTTTCGAGATTGTGCGCAAAAACGTCGGGATGGGAATCCATCACAATGTCGAGCGCGCGCAGATCGCCGCGATAGTCACCGCTGAGAATCTCAACTTTGGATCCCGGCACGCGCTCGTGGATCGCGCGCACGGTGTTCGCAAAGATCAGCGCGCCGCCGTCGGCGAGGTCGTCGCGGTCGACCGCGGTGAGCACGAGGTACTTCCAGCCAAGGTCGCGCACGGCATCGGCGACGCGAACCGGTTCCATCCAGTCGACCACGCCCTTGGGATTGCCGGTCTTCACGTTGCAGAACCGGCAGCCCCGCGTGCACGTATCGCCCAAAATCATAATGGTAGCCGTGCCCGCTCCCCAGCACTCGGCGATGTTCGGACAAGCGGCCTCTTTGCACACGGTGTTTAGCGCGAGCGTATTGACCTTGGCGCGCACGCGTTCGTAGTCATCACCCGACGGCAACGCAACGCGCAACCAATCCGGCTTGCGCGCGTGCGCAGGCTTACCATTAATTAAATCGATCTCAATTGCCATAAGCCACTAATCGTGTATCAAACTCGCGAGCCAGTTCCTCAATCAAGACGGGTTTGACCCGGTCGATCGTGACATGCCCACCGGTCTCTTGCGAGATCGAGGTGATGCCGCGGTCGGTCAGCCCACAGGGGTTGATCAGGCGGTCGTAGTCCAGCGCCGTCGAGACATTCAGCGCGATGCCGTGCAACGATACCATCTTTTGAACTGCAAGGCCGATGGCACAGATCTGGTTGCGCCCGACCCACACGCCGGCGTGTTCGCTCCAGCGCTCGGCAGTGATTCCGAAGCGCGCAACGGCCTCGATCACGGCACTTTCGAGCGAGCGCACCAGCGGCACGATCTCGCGAAAGCGCTCGAGCTTGCGAATGGGGTAGACCACGAGCTGTCCCGGCCCGTGATAGGTGACGTCACCGCCCCGCTCGATCTCCACCAGATCGACCCCTTGCGACGCGAGGCGTTCAGGGGAGAGAAGCACGTTATCTCGCTTGGCCTGCCGCCCCAGCGTGATCACCGGCGGATGTTCGACGAAGATCCACGTATCGGGCTCGCGCCCCTCGCGCACCGCCTGGTGGAGCGAATGCTGAAGCTCCCACACCTCACGGTATGGGCGACGGCCAAGATCGAGAAGGCGCGCCGCCTTTGCGCTACTTCGCTGCGACGGGAGTCTTTGGTTTGGGATTGACAATGTGTATGGCCTTGCCGTGCGCGGCCTCGGCCGCATCCATTATGGACTCGGTCAAGGTCGGATGCGGGTGCACCGACAGACCAATGTCCTCGAGGGTAGCACCCATCTCGAGCGCGATCACGCCTTCGCCGATCAGTGACTCGGCTTGCGGCGCGACGATGTGCATGCCGAGCAACAAGTCGGTCTTGGCGTCGCCGACGAGTTTGATCAACCCGTCGGTCTCGTTCATTGTGCGCGCGCGTCCGCTCGCCGCGAGCGGGAACTTGCCGACGCGGACTTCGTAGCCCTTGGCCTTGGCTTCTTCCTCGGACAAGCCGATCGTGGCAACCTCGGGATCGGTGTAGACGCAGTTCGGAATCGCGATTGGATCGAACGCAGCGGACTTATCGCCTGAAATCGCTTCGGCGGCAACGACACCTTGCTTCATCGCACGGTGTGCGAGCAACGGCTGACCTGTGACGTCACCGATGGCAAAGACGTTCGGGACCTTGGTGCGGCACTGCGCATCGACGGCGATGAAGCCCTTGTCGTCGGTTGAAAGTCCCGCGGCAGCAAGGTTGAGCGTATCGGTGACCGGTCGGCGTCCGACGGCAACCAGCACCATGTCGAACTCCCGCGTTTCGTCTTTGCCGTTCGTACCCTCGCCGTTGATCGTCGCCTTGACTGTCTTGCCGGATTTTTCGATCTTTCCGACTTTGGTGTCGAGCATGATCTCCACGCCCTGCTTCTTGAGGATGCGTCCCAGCGTCTTGGAAATCTCGATATCCGTGCCGGTGAGAATCTGCGGGAGCGCTTCGACCACGAGGACCTTGGCGCCGACGCGCGTGTAAACCGTTGCGAACTCGAGACCGATGACGCCGCCGCCGACGATCAACATGTTCTTGGGAATGCGCTTCATTTGGACGGCATCATCCGAGTTGATGATGTATTCGCCGTCGCGCGGCCAGGCTTTGACGTCGACCGGGGCCGAGCCAGTGGCAATGACTACGCTCTTCGCTTTGATCGTATCGGTGCCGCCGTCTTTGTTCTTGACGACGATCGTGCCGGCGTCTTTGAAGCTCGCGTCGCCATACAAAAATTGCACCGTATTCGCTTTGAAAAGCGTTTTGACGCCGTTGACGTTAG
>Ga0302326_10029679_pt1 | contig 10965 bp, 10 predicted proteins | sample Palsa_T0_3_FD_202264 | JGI IMG/M metagenome (GOLD analysis project Ga0302326, IMG submission 202264) | Peat permafrost microbial communities from Stordalen Mire near Abisko, Sweden - Palsa_T0_3 | ecosystem: Environmental > Terrestrial > Soil > Palsa > Peat permafrost | place: Sweden: Abisko...
CGACAGATAAAGATTGCCCGCCCGCACCAGCGATGCGAGGCGGGACGAATTTTCCAGCCGCATAGCGGGAACGCTGCCGGCCTGATAGGGATGCGTGAGCGCACCCAGTCCGCCCGTGGCGGGACGCATGCTGATTTCACTTTGTGCGGCCACGCATCCTGATAGCAGCAGGACGAGCCACGACGTTCGAATCAGAGTTTGAAATGCCATTAGAATACCTGGACGCGAGCTACACCAGTTTATTACGCTTGGCGCGCGGTAACTGTTCCGAAATTACCGCAACCGTTACCGAGCCGTGACCGTCAGGGAGCGGTCCCCTACCGCAACTCTTCCATGATTTCGTCGAGAGCCTGTTTGGACGGCCGGACTTTGGCTTCCGGCAGCGTGGCCAACGGTTCTTCCGCCAGGTGCAGCATCTCCAGGAAATTCGGCTTTTCGGTGTTCACGTAAAGAACTCCGGTCAGCACTTCACCCTTCTTCTCGGCATCCTCTATGGCAGCCAGCGCCGCCAGTTTCTGGGTCGGGTCGTAATCCCGGTGAAGCTTGCGTATGCGCAGATGCGAGCCGTCGTGAAGCTGCACATCGCGCACTTCGCCTTCCGGGATCTCGACCGAGATCTCATCGTACGCCGGCACGAAATCCAGCTCGTGCAGCACCTCTTCGTGGTCCTTCATGTAGCTGTAGCTCTTGGTGGAACCGTCGTGATCGTTGAACGTCACGCACGGCGAAACTACGTCGATAACCGAAAGCCCATTGTGTACGATGGCGGCTTTCAGCAACGTCTGCAGCTGCTTCTTGTCGCCCGAGAAAGATCGCGCCACGAACGTAGCGCCCCACTTCAGCGCCAGCGCGCAGCAATCGAAAGGCGGCAGATCGTTAATCACCCCGGTCTTCAACTTCGAGCCGACATCGGCCGTGGCGGAGAACTGCCCCTTGGTCAAGCCATAAACGCCGTTGTCTTCGATGATGTAAATCATTGGCAGATTGCGTCGCACCAGGTGCATGAACTGGCCGATCCCTATGGAGGCCGTGTCGCCGTCCCCGGTTACGCCCAGACCCAGAATTCGGCGGTTGGCCAGCATGGCGCCGGTGGCCACCGATGGCATGCGGCCATGCACGGCGTTGAATCCGTGCGACATGTTCAGGAAGTACGCGGGAGACTTCGAGGAGCAGCCGATGCCGGAGAATTTGCCGACCCTCCAGGGGTCCACGCCCAGCTCGTAGAAGCATTCGATAATGCGCTCCGAGATGGAATTGTGGCCGCAGCCCGCGCACAGCGTGGTCTTGGCGCCCTTGTAACTCAGTACCTCGAGTCCAGCGCGATTTAGCTTTTTGGGCGCTGCCGTAGTGATGGTGCTCATCTGCCCTCCTGGCGGATCACTTCGTCGGTAACGGTGCGGGCATCCAAAGGCAGCCCGCCGTAATATCGTATGCTCCTCAACTTCGCCGTTTCTTCCGGAGCCATCTCCATGCGCATCAGCATCAGCAACTGCCCGTCGCGGTTCTGGTCCACCACGTAAATACGCTCGTGGCGCCGCACGAACTCGAGCAGTTCCGCGTTGAACGGATACGCCCGCAGCCGCAGGTAGCTGGCCGGGATCTCGTGCTCCGACAGCAATTGATCGCAGCTCTCATCCACCGCGTAATGCGACGTGCCTGCCGCGATAAAGCCGATCTCCGCGCCCTCATGGTATTTGACAACGGGAGCCGGAACGTAGTTCCGCATGGTCTCGAACTTGTGGGTCAGCCGGTCCATGTTGTGGATGTAATCGTCTTCGCGCTCGGTGTACTGGGCCCGCTCGTTGTGCCCGCTGCCGCGCGTAAAGTAGGCGCCCGCCGGGTGGTTGGTGGCCGGCAGCGTCCGATAGCCCACCCCATCGCCGTCGACATCTTTATAGCGTGCGAAGCTGCCCAGCTTTTCCAGATCCTCGGCGCTCAGAACCTTGCCTCGGTCTATGGGCTTCCCGGGATACTCGAATGGCTGGGCCATCCAGTTGTTCATTCCCAGGTCCAGGTCGGTCATGACAAATAGCGGCGTCTGGAAACGCTCGGCAAAATCGAAAGCTTCGATCGACATGCTGAAGCATTCTTCCGGAGAATAAGGGAAGAACATGGGATGCCTGGTGTCGCCGTGCGAGAGCAAGGCCGTCGAAAGGATATCGCCTTGCATGGTGCGCGTCGGCAGGCCAGTCGAAGGCCCTACACGCTGTACGTCGAAGATCACCACAGGTATTTCCGCGTAGTATCCGAGGCCCACGAATTCCGCCATCAGCGAGATTCCCGGCCCGGCGGTCGCAGTCATGGCACGCGCGCCAGCCCATCCCCCGCCCAGGGCCATGCCGATAGACGCCAGTTCATCCTCGGCCTGCACCACCGCGTAGGTGGCCCGGCCGGTTTCCGGGTCGATGCGGAATCGCTTCAGATACCCGATCAGGGATTCGACCAGCGAAGAGGACGGCGTGATGGGATACCAGGTAACCACCGTGACCCCCGCGAACATGGCTCCCAGCGCGCAGGCGGTATTGCCTTCGATGATGATCTTGCCGGCATTCTCGTTCATCCGCCGGACCTGGTAGGGGTCGGTCTTGACGAAGGCGGTCGAGGCGTAATCGTAGCCGGCCTTGGCCGCGCCCCAGTTCAATTCGGCGGCTTTAGCTTTGCGCTTGCCGAACTGCTTCACCAGTGCGGAGCGGATCTCGTCCATGTCGATCGACAGCAACTGACTCACGATGCCGTCGTAAATCATGTTGCGGACCAGTTTGCGCAGCTTGGCATCCGGGCAAACCGGCGCCACCAGCTTATCGAACGGCACCGGGTAAAAGTGCAGGTCCGAGCGCAGCGCGTTGAGCTTGAGCGGCTCGTCGTAAACCACCGCGGCGCCGCTATCCAGCTTCATCACGTCTTCCCGCGCTGTCTCCGGATTCATGGCCACCAGGAAATCGATCTCCTTTTTGCGGCCGATGTAACCGTGCTTGCTGGCGCGAATGGTGAACCAGGTGGGCAGCCCGGCGATGTTCGACGGGAACATGTTCTTGCCCGATACCGGCACGCCCATCTGGAAAATCGAACGCATCAGCACGGTGTTGGCGGTCTGGCTGCCGGATCCGTTTACGGTTGCGACTTGCAGGGAAAAATCGTTGACAACTCTCTGACCGGGCTCGCTGGAGCGAGGCTCCGCCGGGGATACCTCTAACGTTGACATCTATGACGGTCCTTGTTGTGGGAAATGACCCTCTTCACTAAATCTTCCTCTTGATTATACGGCAGAAAAAGGCATACGGTTCCCGGGCCGAGTCAAATGGGCAATCTAAGGTAGCGTGCGGAATCCGTGTTCGCGAAAGTGCCGGTCGAAGCAGAAGGCCTCAGAAACGCCATTGTCGCGCATGACGATGAAGCTGACGCAATCTACGACGCTCAGCTTCTTGCGGCTCGCCGCCAGGGCCATCTCTGTGGCCACCCGGTGCTGCTCCCGAGTTACCCATTCAATTTGAAGGATCGGGACCACATCCTCGTGGATAGCTCGCAGCGCGCCCAGTCCGAGGCGCCGCTGGGCCAACGCGCTCGCCTCTATCAAAATGTAATTATGCGTAACCAGAATCGCGGACTCGTTCAGCAGCTGATGCCGAGCCTCTGCAGCGGCATCGTGGTTAGTATCGTCGCGATCAAGCACCGCGTAGAGAGCCGAAGTGTCAACGAAGACCATCAACAGCGGAACGCCGTTGCCAGATGACGGTCATGTTCAACGCTTCCATTCCGCGACCCTGACGAGAAGCGTCCGGCAACTCGGAGGGCACGGCGGACCTGTTCCTGACGGACAGGCTGGTTTTGCGCACTCAGGTATAGATCCACGCTTTCCCGCACCAGGTCGGCAATGGGCTTTCCGTTCTCCGTTGCAAGCCGCCGCAGTGCCCGCAACTGGACTTCGGTCAATTGAATCGCCGTGCGCACGATAGTATCTTAGCATTTCGATGGTGGCGTCCGGCGCTCGGTAGTGTCCTAAAGACCTTATTCACATATGCGATGAGTAAGCCGGAACCCATCACCCGGAACCCAGAACCCTTCCCTCTCGTATCTTCCTCACCTCTTCCAATCGCTCCCCAATGCGCTTCTCCGACCCCCGGTCCGTCGGCTGATAATACCGCCGGCCCACCAGAGACGGCGGCAGGCACTCCATCCCCGTAATCGCATCTTCGAACTTATGCGCGTGCTGGTACCCTTCGCCATAGCCCCACTGCTTCATCGCCGGCGTCACCGCATTGCGCAGGTGCAGCGGCACGGGCTCCGCCATGGTCGCCTGCACATCCTCGTCGACCGCGCCCAGTGCGCGATACGCAGCGTCGGACTTGGCCGCCACCGATAAGTAAATCGCCGCCTGCGCCAGCGCCAGGTCGCCCTCCGGAATCCCCAGGAAATGTACCGCCTGCATCGCCGCCACGCTCTGCTCGAGCGCCCTCGGATCGGCCAGTCCGATATCCTCAATCGCCATGCGCATCAGGCGCCGCGCGATATACATGCGATCCTCGCCGGCCTCCAGCATGCGCGCCAGCCAGTACAGCGCAGCGTCCACATCGCTCGACCGCACGGATTTGTGCAGCGCCGAGATCAGGTTGAAATGCTCCTCGCCCGACTTGTCGTACAGCAGCACCTTGCGCTCGATGGCGTCCTGCACGGCCTGATCGGCCAGTTGATGCGGCGGCGAAGCGGCCACTGCGGCTTCCAGCGTGTTGTACGCCGTGCGCGCGTCCCCATTGGCGAAGATCGCGATCTGCTCCAACAGTTCCGGCCGCACCTCGATCTCCAACTCGCCCAGGCCGCGCTCGCGATCCGCCAGCGCGCGTTGCAGCAGCTTTACAATGTCGGGCGGCGCCAGCGCCCGGAGCGCATAGACCCTGGAACGCGACAGCAGCGCCGCGATCACCTCAAAGGACGGATTCTCCGTGGTGGCGCCGATCAGCGTGATGTCGCCGCGCTCCACGTACGGCAGGAACGCATCCTGCTGCGCCTTGTTGAACCGGTGAATCTCGTCGATGAAAACGATGGTGCGCCGGCCCAGACGCCGCAGCCGCTCTGCATCCGCCATCACCGCCTTGATTTCTTTGATGCCGCTCAGCACCGCGCTGAATGGAATGAACTCGCCGCGCGTGAGCCGCGCAATCAGCCTGGCAAGACTGGTCTTGCCCACCCCCGGCGGTCCCCAAAGGATCACCGAACTCATCTCGTCATGCTCAATCTGCCGGCGCAGGGGTTTGCCCGGCCCCAGCACGTGCTCCTGGCCCGCCAGTTCGTCCAGCGTGAGCGGCCGCATGCGGTCGGCCAGCGGACGTTTTTTGTCCACTTTCTCTGGTTCACCGAGCGGTGCCGGATCGAACAGGCTCAAGCGGCGAGCGACCTCTGGCGCCGGGCTTCGTAAAGCAGGATGCCGGCTGCAACCGCCGCGTTCAAGGACTCCACACCGAGGGTCGGAATCGAAATATCCAGGGCGGCCGAGCGCAATTGCGGACTCACGCCGCGCGCCTCATTTCCGATTACTAACGCGCATCTACGGGAGAAATCCACCTCGCCCAGCGGCTTCGAAGGCGTACCCGCGCTCGCCGGCACGCCCGCGTATACGTCCAGCTTGTTCTGCTGCAATGCCGCGCGCGCCAGCGCCGTATCCAGGCCGTAGGCAAATGGCACGCGGAACAACGAGCCGGCCGCTCCGCGCAGAGCTTTCGGGTTGAATGGACTTACCGTACCCTTCAGGAACATGAGTCCGCTTGCTCCGAAGGCCTCGGCGGCGCGCGCGATGGAGCCCGCGTTGCCGGGGTCCTGTAAGCCGTCCAGCACCACCACCAGGCTCCTCCCGCGAAACAGTTGCGGCAGGTTCCAGACCGGCGGCCGCACCAGCGCAATCACTCCCTGGCTCGCCTCGGTCCCGGAAATAAATGGGAACAGCTGGTCCGCCACCACCGCCACGCGCAGCCCGGCCAGGCGCTTGACATGACTCTCCACTGCCGATTGCACGGACTCCGAACACAGCACCACCTTCACCGCGCAATCGCTGCGCAAGGCCTCTTCGAGCAGGTGAAACGTCTCCGCCACCAGGTAGCCTTCCTGCGTCAGGCCGCCGCGCCCGATAGCGCGTCGCACGTCCTTCAGCAGCGGGTTGACCGCGCTCGAGATGATCTCAACCCTGGGCATCTTACAATGTGTCTGGGATCAGAATAGCGCAGATGAAACGGGCGGTATGGAACATCGTTGTAGTGGCCATCTCTCTGGCGCTGTTCTATACCGCCTGGATCTCCATCGAAATTGAGCGGCAATCCACGCGCGATGAAGCTCAGCCAGCGGACGTGATCATGGTGTTGGGAGCGGCCGAGTATCGCGGCACCCCGTCGCCCGTACTCAAAGCGCGCCTCGATCACGCGCTGGAACTCTATCACCGCAAGCTGGCACCGCGCATCATGACCACCGGCGGCGCGGGCGGCGATCCGGTCTTCACCGAGGGCGAAGTGGGCCGTGCATACCTCAGTAATAACGGAGTGCCTTCCGAAGCCATCGTGGTCGAAAACGAGAGCGACAGCACGGTCGCTTCCACCGCGTTGGCTGGTGAGATCATGCGCCGCATGCGACTGACCTCCGTCATCGTGGTAAGCGACGGATACCACATTTACAGGGTGAAGAAAATGCTCGAGTTTCGAGGGCTGAAAGTCTACGGCTCACCGCGCCGCGAACATCCGCACGACAGTCTGCGCGAACGCTGGAACTACCTCAGGCAAGCCCTCGGCTATATCTTATGGTCGTGCGGCGTACCGTTGTAGGTAGCGAGGGGGTGTAAGTAGCGAGGGGGCGAAGAGCGAGGGGGCGAGCGGGCGAAAAACCTTCAGTGCCGCGCCACAGGATCGCCCGCTCGCCGGTTCGCCCCCTCGCCCCCTCAGCATCTAGCTCGGTCAGAGGCTTCCCCGGGGCCCGCCCGCTCAGCCGCTATAGCTTTAACAGCTCCCGTAATCGCCGGGTCTGCACCCGGCTCACCGGAATCTCCGTATGCTTCTTGTCGTCCATGCGGAGCTGATAGCTGGACTTGAACCACGGCACCACTTCTTTGATCTTGTGAATATTCACCAGATACGAACGGTGTACGCGCCAAAAGGTCTCCTTGTCCAGATTGGCCTGCAGGTCCTCGATGGTGCGGTAATTGGAATGTCCCTCCACATTGCCCGCCACCAGCGTGATCAGTCCGTTGTCGATCGTCGCATAGATCACGTCCTGCGCATCCACGATGAAGTTGCGGTTGGCGTTGCGGATCAGCAGCTTGGTGCGATGCGGCGCGGGCTGTGCGGGGGACTCCGGCGACGCCGTTTTTTGTTTCTCCTGTACCGCGCGGCGCGCCCGGTCGATGGTCTCCGCAAGGCGTGCCTTATCCAGCGGCTTCAACAGGTAGTCCATGGCCTCCAGCCGGAAGGCCTCCACGGCATACTGTTCGTAGGCGGTCACAAAGATAAAGTGCGGCAAGGCCATCCCCGACTCCCGCAACTCGCGCACCACCCCCATGCCGTCCTGCCCGGGCATGTGGACGTCCATGAAAACCAGGTCCGGCTCGGCCTTCTGGATCAACTGCACGGCTTCCAGGCCGTTGCGCCCGGTGGCCACTACCTCCACTTCCGGAAATTCCCGCAGCAGGTATGCCAGCTCGTCGCAAGCCAACTGCTCATCGTCTACCAGGACGGTGGTCAAAATTGCCGTCGCGCGCTCTCGCATCGAGTTGGTATTATAGCATTTCGCCCCGCGCCGGCCTGGATGCCGTAGTGCGGTCAGGTACCCTGCCTAAATTGAGAGGAGATAAGCACTTGCCCAACAAAGAGAACGTGCCGATCGCGCCGGCACAAGGGAAGCTGGGGGTCCTGGTCCCCGGCATGGGCGCCGTCACCACCACGTTCATCGCCGGTGTGGAGGCTATCCGGCGCGGCCTCGCCAAACCCATCGGCTCGGTCACTCAGATGGCCACCATTCGCCTCGGAAAGCGTACCGAAGGCCGCAGCCCGCGCATCCATGACTTTGTCCCCCTGGCCAGTCTCGACGACCTGGTCTTCGGGACCTGGGATATCTATGAGGACAACTGTTACGAAGCGGCCGAGAAGGCCGGCGTCCTGGAAATGCCACTACTCGAGAAGCTGCGTGAGCCCCTGTCCGCAATCCGGCCCATGACCGCCGTCTTCGATCGCGAATACGTCCGCCGTATCGACGGCCCTAATCAGAAGCCCCGTGGCTCCAAGAGGGATCAGGCCGAAATGCTGATGGAGGACATCCGCCAATTCCAGGAGAGCACTGGCGCCTCCCGCCTGGCCATGATCTGGTGCGGTTCCACCGAAGTTTTCCATAAGCCCGCCAATGTGCACCAGACGCTCAAGGATTTCGAGTGTGGCCTGCAAAAAAGCGACCCCGAAATCTCTCCCAGCCAGATCTACGCCTATGCCGCGCTGCGGATGGGCGTGCCCTACGCCAACGGCGCTCCGCATCTGACTACGGATACGCCGGCATTGCTGGAACTGGCGCGTGACCGGCAAATACCGATCTGCGGAAAGGACTTCAAAACCGGCCAGACTTTCATGAAGACCCTGATTGCCCCGGGCTTGAAGTCGCGCATGCTGGGACTCAATGGCTGGTTTTCGACCAACATCCTCGGCAACCGCGACGGTGAAGTGCTGGACGATCCCGGCTCCTTCAAGTCCAAGGAAGAAACCAAGCTCGAAGCGCTCGATCAGATCCTGCAGGCAGACCTGTATCCGGATCTATACAAGAACTTTTACCACAAAGTGCGCATCAACTATTACCCGCCGCGCGGGGACGCCAAGGAGGGCTGGGACAACATCGATATCTTCGGCTGGCTGGGCTATCCGATGCAGATCAAGATCGATTTTCTGTGCCGCGATTCGATACTGGCCGCGCCCCTGGTGCTCGACCTGGTGCTGTTCATGGACCTGGCGCAGCGCGCCGGCATGCGCGGCATACAGGAATGGCTGTCATTTTACTTCAAGGCGCCCATGCACGCGCCCGGCCTCTATCCCGAGCACGATATCTTCATCCAACTGATGAAGCTGAAAAACACGCTGCGCTGGATGCAGGGCGAAGACTTAATCACGCACCTGGGATTGGAATACTACGATTAGTGGCTACCATTACCCATCACCCATTAGCCACCACCCTATGAAGGTTCTTGTCATCGGCGGTACTTTGTTCATCGGCCGGCAGCTGGTCAAGGAATTGCGCAACGCCGGGCACGACGTAGCCGTGCTGCATCGCCAGCCGCACCACGGCATGACGCTGCGCATCGAGAACCTGGTGGCGGACCGCAACGATCCCGAGGCCGTCCGGCAGGTCTTGGCCGGCCGGCGCTTCGAGGTGGTCTACGACAATGTCTACGACTGGGAGCGCGGCACCACCGCGGCTCAGGTGGAGGCTACCGTGCGCGCCTGCGGCGACCGCGTGTCGCGCTATATCTTCATGTCCAGCGTAGCCGCCTACGGCGATGGCTTGAATCACTATGAAGGCGACGCCCTGGCTCCCGACAATCACCCGGACGCCTATGTTCGCAATAAGGCCATGACCGAGCGCATGCTGTTTCGTCTCCATCAGAAACATGGGCTGCCCGTGGTAACCTTCCGCCCTCCGTATATCTATGGGCCGGGAAATCCCTTTTACCGCGAGGCGTTCTTTTGGGATCGCATGCGCCTGGGCCGGCCGATTATTATCCCCGGAGACGGCCACCGCCTGATGCAGTTTGCTTATGTAAAGGATTTGGTGCGTGCCCTGGTGCGCGCCATGGAAGTGCCCAATGCCGAAGGCGAGGCTTTCAACATCGGCGACTCCCGCCCGCTGACCCAGGCGGAGTTGGTGCAGGCTCTGGCCGCCGCGGCTAACAAGAGCGTCAATCTGGTCCGCGTCCCGCGCGAAACCATTTTGCAGGCGGGCGGCAATCCGATGGGCGAGCCGGCGTATTTCGGCGTGTACTTCGACCTGCCGCCCATCACCGAAAAAATGGGCAAAGCCGCGCGCGTCCTGGGCGTGCGCCCCACGCCCTTCGAAGCGGGGCTCAAAGAGACCTGGCGCTGGTATCTGCGCAATCGCAAACGGGCGCAGCCGGGCTTCGCCTTCGAGGATCGCTTGCTGGATCTGGCGGCCACCCGGACCGTCGGCGTGTTTTAGGGCCATGGCTCTGCAATTGGACGATGCCGAAGTGCGCGTGCTCGGCGCGCTCATGGAAAAGGAAATCACCACGCCCGAGTATTATCCGCTGTCGCTCAACGCGCTGGTGAATGCGTGTAACCAGAAATCCAATCGCGATCCGGTGGTAGCTTATGACGAGCAAATCGTGGATGCCGCGCTCGCCGACCTGCGCGCCAAAGGACTCGTACTGCGCATCAGCGGCCACGATATGCGCGTGCCAAAGCATCAACACCGGTTGTCGGAGTCCTTCAACCTTGGCCGCCGGGAAGCCGCGGTGTTATGCACATTGATGCTGCGCGGGCCGCAGACTGTGGGCGAGCTACGCGGGCGAACCGAGCGGCTCTATGAGTTCGACGATCTGGCGGCCGTGGAAGCCTGCCTGAACCGGCTGATGGAGTGGCAGCCCGACCCGCTGGCCGCCATGCTGCCCCGGCAAGCCGGATACAAAGAGACGCGCTATGCGCACCTGCTCTCGGGCGAGCCCCGCGTGCAGGCCGCGCCGTTGCCGGTTTCTACCCTGCGCGACGACCCCATCGCACGCTTGCAATCCACCGTGGAGAATCTTGAAAGAGAGCTGGCGGATTTGCGGCGGCAGTTCGCGGAATTCCGGAAACAGTTTGAGTGAGTCGTTTTATCGCGTGGCGCACGCTTCAGCGAGGGCCCCTGCCGGGCGGCAGATGGAACAGCAGCGAGACCAAGGGTGCGGTGAAGTCGGATTGTGCGGTAATTTGAAAGAAGAACAGCGGCCGCAGCTACGGTCCT
>Ga0302326_10029683_pt1 | contig 10965 bp, 7 predicted proteins | sample Palsa_T0_3_FD_202264 | JGI IMG/M metagenome (GOLD analysis project Ga0302326, IMG submission 202264) | Peat permafrost microbial communities from Stordalen Mire near Abisko, Sweden - Palsa_T0_3 | ecosystem: Environmental > Terrestrial > Soil > Palsa > Peat permafrost | place: Sweden: Abisko...
AGGAACTCGGCGCACCCACCAGAATGGCGGATTTGGCACCTTTCCAGACGCGCAGATCGGCGCGGGAATTGCCGGCATAAGTGAACGGCGCATCCCCGATACGTTCGCGAATGGCGCGCAGCTTCTCATCGCCGGTAACGTTGCGGCGTCCGTCGCTCGCGATGACCTCGTCGAAAATGCCGAGGTGCTCCGCCACCCGATTGGCGATCGAGAGATCGGCGCCGGTGGCGAGAATCAGGTGATGATGCGCGGCGCGCTCCTCGCGCAGGTAATCGAGCAGCGGTTCGTTATAGGGCAGACAGGCGACATCGAGATGCGCCAGCCCGGCAGCCAGACGTTTGCACGAGGCGCGGCCACCGAAGAGGGACGCGATGACGCCCGGAATGCGCAGCGGATACTTGCGAAACGTCTCAAGCAGGCTGGCGGCGAAGGTGTCCGTCAGAACCAGCGTGCCGTCGAGATCGACCACAATGTGTTCGCGAGGGACGATGTGTTCGCGCGGAATGGAAATCGGGGCAGTGGACATCAGCATTCTCTTTTAAGTACTTCCGGCTTACGTGCTGCTGCAGCGAAACAAGGGTAGGACAGGCGGCTTCGCCTGTCTGGAACGCGCCCGCGAAGCGGAGCGTGCCAACGATTCTCAAGTTGCCCCGTCATTTCACTACCGGGAAACCTTACGCGCCACCAGGAAGCTTTCGGCTTCCAGCCCGGACGATTTCCAGTAGAGCTGCCCGTCAAACCGCCCTACCAGCGCATAACCAGCCTGTGGCAGTGAGCGCACCAGCTGGGCAGCGGTATCTCTTTGCCAATCGTTCCGCAAAGACAGGACGAGAACATCCGGCCGCTCCGGAGGAACCGCGGGCATGACCTGAGGATATTGGTTAGCAGTGCTCCACAACCAGAACGAGGGATTCCTGCCATCGTGGTAATTACGGAAAATGTTCTTCGGGAAATAAGGCTGAATACTGGTAGCCTCGTACCCCGCACCGTAAATTACGCTGTTCTGTAAACCCTCGGACTTGAGATAATTCGCCACCGCTTTCGAACCCGAGTACGGCTGACCGATATCGTAGGTTACACTCTTGGCCGACCAGTATATCTGTGGCGCCAGTACTACCATCCACGCCAGCCACATATAGGCAGGCGTCGGCTGTTTCGCGCGGCTGTAGGTGACCCACATGGCAAACAGCCAGATCAGAAACAGCACACCGGCGTGCCAGCGATTCCGATAAACGACAGAGGACAACATCAGCACCGCGCCCAGCGGCAGCAGGAAATATAAGAGCGTAGAGTTCTTATAAAACCAGCAGGCCGACAGCACCAGCACGAGCGCCGACGGAGCCATGTCGACGATCCGCAGGTCCCACGGTCGCGCGCCCAGTTCCGGGCGGCACACTAACGCCTCTTCTATCTGCTCGCTGGCCGCCACTACGCTGGCCTTGACCGACCTCATATCCTGCCCCGAAAGCCGGATAAACGAAAGATCCTTCGGAGGCCACACCAGCGCGGCGATCACCAACAGCCACACCACAAATACCGCACCCGCGACGGCGTGACGGCGAATTTCCGCCCGGCTGCGGTTGCGGAAGTCTGCCCGGAACTCGATCAGATAGGCAACGCCGATTCCGGCAGCCGCCATGGCCCCGTGCATCGCGGTGCCGGCCATCAGGATCAACAGAAGCAGAAACAAATACGTACGGCGCCGGGCCTGCGGCAATATCGCGGCGGTGAGAAAGAACAGCACCGGAAACAGCGTGTAGCTTCGTGCGATCACCGCATACTGATACATCACGAAATAGGTAAAGGGCAGCAAAGCCGCGATCGCCACCGGGAACGGCGCGAGCCATACCAGCACCGCCACCGCCGCGCACGCCGCGATGCATGCCAGGACGTGCAGGGATCCGTAGGGCAGGCCGAGCTTCGCTGGAATCAGCAGAATAGTGTGCCAAAGACCGGGAGTTCCTTCATAACGCAGGTAGTTCCACCATAGCTGGCCGGGGGTGAGGTCCCGCGCCATAAGCCATGCCTGCGCTTCATCGAACCAGGATTCATGAAAATAAGCCGTAATGGTGAGCAACGCCGTGTAAATGGCAAATACCGCCCATCGCCAGCTTTCTGCCCTGCGCCCGCGCGGCGCTACGACAGCCATTTCAAAAGTGCGATTGCTCCCAGCTTCGCGGGTTGCCTGTGCGCCGGAACGTCCGGCCCCCGCGTCAATGTCGATTTGTTGTCCCGATAAAACTCGTAAGCGCGCCAAAGCATCTCCTCGTTCGTAACAGTGGGTTTCCAGTTCAGGCGGCTCTTGATCTTCGACGTGTCGAAGACAAAGCTTTCGGCAATCATCTTGTAGTGATAAGGGCCGAGGGGAGAAATTCCCAGCATGTGACCGATCCGCATGGCCGCTAACGTAGGGCCTTTCGGCAGCGCGGCGGTGCGCGACCGGCTGCCCGCTTTCCGGATCACAAACTCATAGATCGTTCGCAGAGGTTTCACATCGTCCGAGCCGATGTTGAAAACGTCCGTTGCCTCGTAATGCCTGGCCTGCGTCAGGGCCATCGCCAGATCCTGCGCAAAAATAAACTGGTAGCGGTTTTCGCCTCCTCCCACTACCCATACCCTTCGGCCCTCGGCGATGAATTCGAACAGTATCGACAGCAGCCCGAGGCGCCCGGAGTCGATGATCGTGGGACACCGGACAACGACGCTGTGAAAGGCATCGTTGGCCAGCAGGATCTTCTCGCCTTCCAGTTTCGAGCGCCCGTAGATTTCGATCGGACACGGCGGTTCCTCTTCCGTAACCGGCTTTCCCAGACTCTTGCCCCACAGGCAGTTGGAAGAAAGATAAACGATTCTCCGAACTCCGTGCCGCGCCGCCACGTTCGCCAGGATGCGGGTCCCGTTCACGTTGTTGTCCCAGAGCTCGCTGTGGTTCCTGACGTTGTGCGCCAGCAGCGCCGCGCAGTGGAACACGTCTTCGAACCGGTGCTTTTCGAAGAGGCTGGTCATCAGCCCTTCGTTCCGGATGTCGCCGCGAACGCTTTCGAGCAGCGGATGCCGCACCGTGTCTTCGCACAGGTCGACGTTCACGCAGGGAACACCCAGCTCGAACATCTTCGACTTCAGAATGGATCCGAAAAAACCGGAACCGCCGGTAATGAGAACAGGTTTCAATGATCGGGCTGCTTTCCAAACGAATTTTGAACAGTCTCTTCTTGTGGAGCAGGCGTTTCCGCCTGCCTGCTAAACCTTGACGGGCTCCGGAACCTGCTTTTCCGCTTCCTCGCCCGCCGTTTCACGCGTTTCGTGATATTCCATTTCAGTGTTGACGTCCCAGATGTTCGATTTATCCAGTCGTCCCTCGGCGATGTTCTCCACGGCCGTCATGGCCGTAAGCATGGAATGGTCCTGGTTGTTGTATTTGTGCATCCCGTTGCGCCCCACCAGGAACAGGTTTTCGATCTTATCCAGATAAGAGCGAAGCTCTCCGAAACGCGCGTAGGTTCCGAAGTAAGCCGGATAAGTCTTGGGCATCCGGTGTACCGTGCTGTCCAGAACGTCGGCCTCGTCGATAATGCCGATGCGGTGCAGTTCCTTCTGGGCCAGTGCCGACATTTCGGCATCGGACAATTTCCAGATGTCGTCCGTCTCGTAGCAGAAGTATTCAACCCCGATCCACACCGTGTCCGGATCGGCCACCAGGTAAGTGCTCCAGTTGTTGAAGATCTGCAGACGGCCCGCGATAACATTCGGCTCCTGAATGTAGATCCAGTTATCGGCAATCAGCTGATTTTTCGATCCCGGCTCTTTGATCTTGAGTTTTTTGAGAAGCAGCCCGACCGTGATGAAGTCCCGGTAGAGCAGCCCGTCGCTGATCTCCTGCACATGCGCGGGCGTCCTGCGCTCCATTGACCGCACCAGTTCATTGATCGGCAGCGTCGAGAAAAAATAGTCGCCCTTGAAAACTCTGCTCCGGCCCGTCTCCGCATCCACAGCCGTGACCGACGTAACGCGGTCGCCGTCGAAATGCAGCTTCGTGGCATTCAGGCCGGTCAGGATCTCGCCGCCCTTCAGCCGCACCTGCCGCGCCACCTCTTCCCACATCTGCCCCGGTCCGTATTTCGGATACAGGAACTTCTCAATCAGCGACGTCTCGGTGGACTTCTGCGAAAGATCGCTCTTCCGGCGAAACTGCTTGCGGATGTAGTGCATCACCGTCGCCGTAATCGACAGCCCTTTGATGCGCTGCGCGCCCCACTCCGCGCTGATCTCGCTACAGGGAACTCCCCAGACCTTCTCGGTGTATTCCTTGAAGAAAGTCAGGTACAGCTCCTTGCCGAACCGGTTGATAAAGAACTGCTCGAGCGTTTGTACATCGCGGATGGGCCGCAGTGCGCTCCAGAGGTAACTGAACCCGATGCGCACGGTTCGGCCAAACCCCAGCTTCACCAGAGTGTCTTTACTCAGACTGATGGGATAGTCGAAAAACCGTCCCAGAAAGTAGATGCGCGATTTACGGTTCCGCACCAGCATCACGCGGTCGTGACGAGCCGGATCGGGACGGCCCGAGCTGTCGGGCTGCCCGTCGGAACGCAGTTGCCGCGTCGCGCCGTGATAAGCGATGTGGGCGTCGCTCTCGGCGCCGGCTTCGATGGGCAGCACCCTCAGCCACCAGTCCATCACGCGGTCGGACTTCGAAAAAAACCGGTGTCCTCCCAGATCGATGCGGTTGCCTTTATAGTTAAGCGTCCGCGAAATACCGCCCATGTAAGTGCTCTTTTCGAGCACGATCGGCACGATATCGGTCGTGTTTAACAACTCAAGCGCGGCCGTAAGACCAGCCGGTCCGGCGCCCATAATAATTGCGGTTCGTTGAGACAAGTATTTACCTCGGGGGAAGATTTTTTTCAGCAGGACTGCCGGGCCGCGCGCGTAGGCAGGCGGTGTTTCGGGCGGTGCCCTTTAGAACTCAGTGCGGAATCGGGGAACTCAGTGTGAGATCGCGGAACTCAGTGTTGGAGCGATGCGCTCGGAAGGTGACGGCTGCACCGTCGAGAGTAGATAAGACCGCGCTTCCACATCCACTCGCCAGACGCGCCGGTTATGAAAATATTCCAGAAGACGCGCATTGTCCTCGGGCGTTCCGTAACGCGCCCAGACGACTTTCGACGTGTCGATCGAAGCCGCATTATGCACCCACTCCTCATCGTCGTGGTGCGTGGAGCCGTAACGGACGATCACCAGATGCAGCCCAGGCTGCGCTTCAAGATGCCTCTGCACCTCCGCGCGCTGCACGTTGCCGGGCGTCACCGTGAACCATGGCACGAGGCCGTGATCGGGAACCGGGACATGCAGAACGGCCGCGCTCAGCCGGAAAGCAAGCATCGCCGCGCAGAACAGAGGTACGGTTCTCGCGATGGCGGCGCCCACCGGGCGTCCACGCCACGTGACCTGCGTCCACCAGCGCATCGCCTGGATCAGCAGCAGCACCATCAGTCCCGCCATCGGAGCATGATAATGCAAGGTCATGGGCCAGATTTCGAGCGTCAGGCCGGCCAGCATCACGAGAACCGTCACCAGCGCCAGGCGGGCGCGCGAGTCGCGCCAGAGAAAAGGTATCGCCATGCCGACGGGCAGCATTGCGGGCCAGAAATAAAACAGCGCCAGCGATTCGATCTTCCGCCACGTTTCAAAAAGCCAGCCGGAAAGCGTGTGCGCCTGCAGAAAGGCGGCGGTCTGGCGGCCCATGTGATAGCTCTCCATCACGGCATAGCGATAGAAGGGCGGCGTCCGCAACGGCTGCCAGAGAAACGGTCCTGTCACTTCGTAGGCTGCCGAGTGCAGCTGGTACGGCATCGTGAACGGACTCCCGGTGACACGCCAGAAATACCAGCCCATGGCAACGCCGCCGCACGGCAGAAGGACCATCAGGGGCAGCGCCACTCTGCGCAAGACAACCCAGCGCAGCAGCGGCCGCAACTCCAGGTTTTTCCCACGAAAGGCGTCCCGGTAAAAGGCGCGGCCCAGAAAGATCGCAATCACGGTAACACTGAACAGAGTCCCTTCGAACGGCCGGCTGTTCGCCAGAATCAGCAATCCGCTTCCCAGCCCCAGAGCGGGCCACACGGTTCGCGCGCGCAGTAACCGCGGCATCGCTCCCGCCACCAGCGCCCCTCCGATGGCGGCTACCGCGCCGCCCCAGTAGCTCTCCATCCAGTAGCTGAAGATTCCCCACCGCAGGGCCGCAATCATGCCGCCGGTCAGCGCCCATGCGGGAGGTACATAGCCCTGCAGCATCCAGCAGATCGCCCCGCACATCAGCGCCACGCTGAGGTACACGCCCACCCACGGGTTCTTCGCCAGAAGTTCTCCCGCCGCCAGCGTCAGCCCCTGCGCCGGAGGATACATCGACGCGTAGGTGGGATGCTGAATCACGTAAAACGTTTCCAGACTCTTCCAGACGGGATGCGCCGGATTGGCCGCCCGTCCCGATGCGAAAGTGTCAGCCCCCAGAATGTAACTGAATTCGTCGTTCACTCCGGGCACGGGAGGCGGTAATACCGGAAGCAGCAGCCCCCGCACTATCAGCACGAAAGCCATTACGAAAAGGACCGAGAGCGCGCGCCGCCGCGCCAGCCCCCGGAACGCCTCGTTGACGCTCCGCAGCCACGCCGGATGAAACCGCGGGAAGGCGACCGCCAGAGCGGCTGCGCACGAATATACGCTCACCTCCGCGAGCACTAAACTGGCGTTGCTTGAAAACATGCGTTTGCGACCGGCTTTCTTACCGCAGAGGTCCTTCAGCAGAGCTCCGGAGCCCATCCCGGCGCTGCCTCCGGAGTTCCGGCGCCCAGAGCGGTGGCTACCCGCGCGACACCGTCGGGAAGATCGTAGTGTTGTTCGAAAACCGCACGGGCACGGCGTCCGTACCGCCCCGCTTCTTCACGGCGCGCCGCCAGATCTTCCAGCAGCGCAATCAGGGCGGGCACATCGCCCGGCGTAATCTGCCACCCGCACCGGGAACGTCCGATAATCAGCCCCGGCGTTGCCTCCGCCGGCCCGATAAAGAGCAGAGGCTTGCCCGCCGCCATCAGCCCGTATACCTTGCTCGGCACCACCGTTCCCACGCAGGCGGGGCGCTCCGTGACCAGTCCGATGTCGGCCTGCGCCAGGTGCGCGCTCATGCTGCCTTTGTCCGCATACCCGGGAAAGCCGACATTCCGGATGCCTTCCGCCGTGCACTGCTTCTCCAGTTGCTCCCGGCCCACGCCGCTGCCCGCAAACGTAAACTGAAACCGCGGGTCGTTGCGGAAATGGGATATGGCTCCGGCAATGGTATCCACGTCGTGCGCCATCCCCAGGTTCCCGGAGTAGAAAATATGCAGCGGCCCGGTGCTGCGCTCCGGCCCCGGCAGAATCGCATGGCCATCGGCCCAGTTCTCCGCCACATGCACGAGGTCCGCGGGTATCCCCCGCGCCATCACACGCGCCCGCATACACGGCCCCAGCACGATCACGCCATCCGAATGGCGCCGCGCGCTGTCCGAAATCCATCCGAGAATCCGTGTAACCGTTCCGTTCTCCGGCAGCGCCCCGACCGTCACCAGCACGTCCGGAAACAGATCCATCTCCCAGATGAAATGACGTGAGCCCCGCAGCATCTTCAGGATCCAGCCGGCAACCGAAAGCAGCGGCGGCGTCGTCATGGTGAGCGCAATGTCCGGGCGCGGTACACGCATCTGATGCCACAAAACTCCCGCAAAGAAAGCGGAATAAGAGAAAAGCCGGGACAGCGCGCCGCGTTTGAAGCGCGTCCCCGGTACCCTGATAATCCGCACCGGCGGAGGCTCGGAACCCGCCGCATCTGCTTTCGCATACGCGCCGCCACTGCAGATTACGGTGACTTCATGGCCATTCGCCGCCAGATGCCGCGTCAGATCGCAGAGATACTGACCGGTGGGCGCAAGATCGGGCCAGAAGAACTGATTGATAACCAGAATTCGCATGATTTACAGCAGCAGTTCCGAAACGCTTCAGGCGTTCACCAGCCGGGCTACTTCTTCAGCCCAGTGGCGCGGCGAGTAGCCGTCGATAATTTCGAGCGATTTCCGGCCCATCTGCTTTCGCAGCGACTCCGGCGCCTCGCTCATCGCCAGCAGGTGTCCGCTGAGCTCTTCGTCATTTGCGGGATCGAACAGATAACCGTTGGTTCCGTTTGCGACGAGATCCTCGGCGCAGCCGCACCGGTCGGACACGATCACGGGCAGACCGGACGCCATCGCTTCATTGACGACCAGGCCCCATGGCTCCCGGCCGCTCGGCAGCACGAAGCAGCCCGCGAACGCGAAATACGCAGTCGTTCCCCACGCCGATTTCAGACCGGCGAACCGCACGTCGTCCGCAATCTGCATCCCGGCGCACAACCGCTCAAGCGCCGCACGCTCGGGCCCGTCGCCTACCAGTACCAGCGACCATGTTCCCCCGGCGCGACGGTACCGCGCATACCCGCGCAGCAGCCCATCCACATTCTTTTCCGGAGCCAGTCGTCCCACATAGAGGAAGTAATTCTCCGGCAGGCCGTTCGCGCCCCGCGTCTCGGGCAATTGCCGCGCGCGCTCCGCCTGCTCCAGATAAAACCGGTTATCGACCACATCGTAGTGGCGGGCAATCTTCGCGGGCGCAAAACCCAGCCGCGTCAGGTACCGGACATGCGGCTTGCCGCCCGCAATTCCGTAATCGAACAGCAATCCGATCAGCAGGCGCTTCACAGATTCTTTCCACCATGCACGTGAGTAATCCGCCTCGGTGGTCTCGCTCATTACGATGGAGCGTTTGCCGTGCAGCCTCGCCCATACCGCCGCGGCCACGGCAGGAAGTGTATACCATCCGGGTACCAGCACCGACGAAGGATTCAGCTGCTGCAGCTTCCGCCACAGCGCCCACGCCATCGTCGTCTGCTTCGTCTTCTGCCAGTCGGCTTCCGGGAATAGACTCAGGATCGGCAATCCCGCTCTTTCCCCGTCCCGAAAGTGCAGCCCCGCATGGACACCGCAGCCGCCCACCAGTTCAATCCCGGTGACGTTCTTCCGCAGGCTTTCGTGCTCTGTCAGCGCGCGGAAGCGCGAGATGTGATAGGAGTACCAGTCGATCCAGATAACGGCTGTCATGTGTTTTATTCCAGAGCGCCTTTATTTCGGGGCGCCTGCGGGATGCCGCAGGACCAGTTCGTAAACCTCAGTCATCGCGTCGGCATGGACGCGCGCGTCGAAACGCTCCCGCACCCAGCTCTGCGCCCGGTCAATCACGGGGAGATGCGCTTCCGGGTCCTCTCCGAACCGGTTGATTTTCTGGGCCAGCTCACCGAGCACGCCCGCGGGCTCCGGCGAGAAGTAATCTCCGGGGCCCGACCGCTCGACAAACACCGCATTTTCCGGTGTGACAAGCGGGTAAAGCGCATCCCGGTACGCCCCTTCCGCCCCGAGTCCAAAGACCGGCACACGCGCCGCCATTGCTTCTGCGATCACCAGACCGAAAGGCTCGAGGCGGCTGAGAAACAGAAACGCATCCATCGCCGCGTAGGCAGGCCGCGTATCGGCGAGCATTCCCGTGAAGTGCGTGCGCTGCGAAACTCCCAGCTCGGCCGCGATATCCGTAAGATACGGGCGCAGCGGACCGTCGCCGCAAAACACCAGATGCCAGCGCGGATTGAGCCGCGCCAGAATGCGCACCGCATCGTTGCAGCCCTTATACCAGGCAAGACGCGAAACCACGCCGACGACCAGGCTGTCCTCGGGAAGCCCCAGCGCTCGGCGGGCTTCGTATTTCCCCGGCGCCGTCGCCGCCCGGTGGCAATCGATTCCGTTATTCACCGTCCACGTGCGGTCGGGGGCGCTCCAGCCCTGCCGCAGCGCCAGTTCCCGCACTTCCCGCGTGATGCACACCGTAGCATCCGCCAGACGCCCCGTCTGCGACATCATCCACCGCTCCACGCGGCTCATCTTGGCCGGAAAGAACGGTCCGTGCAGATGAAACAGCTTCCGGAAGCGTTTCCCGGCCAGTGCGGCATGCAGCCAGTAAACCGGATTGTGGAAATGGACAATATCCGGATTGATGGCATCGAACATCCTGCGGGCGCGCATCCACCCGGCGAGGTCGCGCGGACCGTGCGACCCCACGAAATGACAGGGCACCGCCGTCCGCGCCGAAACGGGCCCCGGCTCACCGTAAGTGAAAACGATGTGCGCCTCAACAAACCGAGGATCGAGCGCGTTCGCCAGCATTTCGACCACCCGCAGCGACCCGCCGAGGCTCAGGTCGTCGCGATAAAGAACCAACGCGATCCGGATGGGGCGGGAGTTTCGCCCGGCGGGCGCGGCTGTGGCGGGGCGCTCAGCAGACGTCACTGGTGCGTCGCTGAGCAAAACCGTACCGGACGATGAGGAAGATCGAAGCATGCCTTGAATCTTAGTCGGACGTGTCTGAAGAACATCGATGAGTCGTTACTGAGTCGCGCGCGTGAGCAAGCGGTGCATTACACCAAGTTTATGCTGTACTACGCGGCGAAAACCGATCAAATACTGAAGCGTCCCCGTCCCCGGCTGAATACGGCCGAAGCAATGCCTGCGAACGACAAACGGCGGATCGAATCGCTGCTGCCCCGTCCGCTCAGCAGCGCACCCCATATCAGCACGGGCGTCGCGCCCAGCATTGCGGCGCTCAGCGCTATGGTATGCTGCCCGGAAGCGCGCAGCCAGCCCAGCCCCGCGAACAGCAGCGCGCCAGCCAGCCCGGGAAGCGACACCAGCACCAGTTCACGCCGCACCGAAGCGTCCAGGCGAAACAGCGCGATCAGCACCGCGCAGGCGGAGAACAGGTGCGCCCAGAGGAAACATGCCGCTGCCTGCGAGGCGCCGCCCCCGGAAATCAGCCAGCTTCCCAGCCCGATCAGCAGAATGCTCCACATCCCGT
>Ga0302326_10029685_pt1 | contig 10964 bp, 9 predicted proteins | sample Palsa_T0_3_FD_202264 | JGI IMG/M metagenome (GOLD analysis project Ga0302326, IMG submission 202264) | Peat permafrost microbial communities from Stordalen Mire near Abisko, Sweden - Palsa_T0_3 | ecosystem: Environmental > Terrestrial > Soil > Palsa > Peat permafrost | place: Sweden: Abisko...
CGTCCTGTTCGTCGGCGGCGCCATCTGCCCGCACGCGATATTCGACGCTGACAGGCTGCTGCGCGACATCGGCCGGCACCAGATCAATGAGCTCATCTGCGTGCCCGCGATGACCACCGTGGTCCTGGCCACGGCTCAGTCCGCGGACTACGACCTGTCCTCGCTGACCACGATGTTCTCCTCGGGGGCGGCGCACCATCCGGAGATGTGGGCGCAGATGCTCGACGTCCTGGGCGTGGACGAGCTGTTCACGGGCTACGGGCAGACCGAGACCACGGCGTCCACGCTGTGCACCGCACCCGGCGACCCCATCGAGCTCCTGATGACGACCAATGGCGGCCCGAAGCCGGCCGGGGTAGCCGGCGATCCCGCCCTCGGCGGGCTTCTCGCGGCGTATCGCGTCGTCAACCCCGGGACGGGCCTGGACGTGCCGCCGGGCGAGGTAGGGGAGCTGATCGTCCGGGGGCCGCTGGTGACCAAGGGGTACTACAAGAAACCGGACGAAACCGCGGCGGTGCTTGATAGCGACGGATGGCTGCGCACCGGGGATCTCGGGCGGTTCGATGAGCACGGTTACCTGACGCTGACCGGACGGACCAAGGAGTCCTACCGCTGCGGCGGTGAGCTGGTCGTGCCCCGTGAGGTCGAGCTGGTACTTGAGGCGTACCCGGGTGTCCGCGCGGCCCATGTGGTCGGGATCCCGCACCCGCGGATGGGCGAGGTGGGCTGCGCGTGGATCGTGCCGAACGGCCCCGACAAGCCGGACCCCGAAGCCCTCATCGCCTACTGCGGCACCCGGCTCGCCAGGTTCAAGGTTCCCGCCGTGGTGCTTTTCACCGAGACGGAGGATCTGCCGGTCACGGTGACCGGCCGGGTGCAGAAATTCCGGCTCACCGAACGAGCCCTCGCCACGCTCGGCCCGATTGCCGGACCGATGGCAACCTGCTAGTTTAGAAACAACTGTTTGTTTATGAGGTAAGGTGGGCACGTGACCGGCGAATTTAATCGGACGCGCCAGTACTTCGAGGACTTCGCGGTCGGTGACGCGGTGATCTCCCCCGGGCGGACGGTCGACGTCTCGGACATCTCCGTCTTCGCCGGCCTGACCAGTGACCACTACCCGCTGCACGTCAACGAGGAATACAGCAAGAGCACCCGGTTCGGCGGCCGGATCGCGCACGGGCCGCTGACGTTCAGCCTCGCCGTGGGCCAGATCGCCTTGTCCGGATTTCTCGGCGATGCGATCGTCGCGTTCCTCGAATGCCAGGAAATGCGCGCCCTGGCGCCGGTGTACCCGGGTGACACGATCCGGGTCCGGGCCGAGGTCGCCGCCGCCGAGACCGGCAGCAAGCCCAGGTACGGGACCCTGCGCCTGGACTACGCCGTGATGAATCAGAAGGACGAGGACGTCATGCGATTTCGCATGGTGCTGCTCGCCCGCCGCCGTCCCGAGGAACCCTAGGAAGGAGAACGGTGACCACTGCTGCTACCGCGGACGAGGCCGCCTTCGTCGGCATCGGCGAGCTGCCCTCGGGCCGCTATCCCGATCGGGCGTTCATGGGCGGCCTGGTCGACGTCGCCGTCGCGGCCGTCCGGGACGCCGGGCTGGCCATGACCGACATCGACACGATCCTGCTCATTCCCTGCCTGCACTCGGGCGCGGACCAGGCCGACCTGGTTTTCTCCCGGGTCGTCGAGGAACTCGGCCTGAACGGCCGGGCGAAGAGCAACGTCATGTTCCACTCCGGCGGGTCAACCAGCGACAACACGGTGCGCTCGGCGATTAGCCTGATCAACAGCGGTCACGCGCACAACGTGCTCATCCTGCAGGCCGAGAAGTGGGGCTCGGCCCCGCTCATCGAGATGATCGACATGCTGACCGCCAACGGGATCCCGCGGGAGTGGGAAAAGGCGTCCGGGCTGTCCTTCAACGCGGTCGGCGCGCTGATCCAGCGCCGGTACATGGCCGCGAGCGGGTCGACCCCGCAGGACATGGCGTCGGTCTGCGTGGCCCTGCGGGAGTGGGCCCGGCTCAACCCGAACGCCATGTACAAGGACAAGACGCTCAGCGTGGAGCAGGTGCTCGGCTCCCGGATGGTGTCGGATCCGCTGCACGCGTTCGAATGCCCCATGATGGCCGACGGAGCCGTCGGCCTGGTGCTGACCAGCGCCCGTGAGGCAAGCAAGGCCCAGGACGCCTGGGTGCGGGTGGCCGGCTCCGGTGGCTGCGTGTCGCACTACAGCATCGGCCAGGAGGCCGACCTCGCGGTGCTCGGCTGGCCGACGGCGGCCGCGCCCGCCTACGAGCAGGCCGGCTGGGGCCCCGGCGACGCGGACATCGCCGAGGTCTACGACTCCTACGCGGCCGTGCTGACCATCGCGCTCGAGGGCCTCGGCCTCGCCCCGGCCGGGGAGGCCGGCCGGATGTTCGCGGCCGGCGACTTCTCTCCCGGCGGCACGCTGCCGGTCAACACCAACGGCGGCCTGCTCTCGGCCGGGCACACCGGGGTCGGCGGCGGTACGGCGCTGCTCGCCGAGGCGGTACGCCAGCTGCTTGGCCGGGCCGGTCCTGACCGGCAGATCCCCGATGCCCAGCGCGCGGTGTGCGGCGGCTCCGGCGGGACGTACATGGACAGTCAGGTTCTCCTGCTCGAACGGGTGACAAAATGAGCGAACCGGGAATGGCGCCCCTCACTGAGCCTTTCTACGACGGGCTCGGCCGGGGTGAACTGCTGATCCAGCACTGCAAGGCGTGTGACCGGACCATCATGTACCCGCGCCATCGGTGCCCGTTCTGCTACGAGGCCGATCTGGACTGGGTAACGTCGGCCGGCCGTGGCGTGCTGCACAGCTTCACCGTCCAGCGGCTCGGTGCACCAAGCGGGTTCGAGGCGGACACGCCCTACGCGCTCGGGGTGGTGAAGCTGGCCGAGAACGTCCAGCTGCTCGGCCGGCTCTGGCCCGATGCCGGCGGCGGCTGGGACTCGTACGCCTGCGACGCGGAGGTCGAGTTCCACCCGGCCGGCCAGGACGAGATCTCCCGTCGCCCGGTGGCCTGGTTCCGGCTAGGCTCGCCGTCATCATGAGGGCTCGATAGATGACCTCTCCGGGAGGTTCCGCCGATCGGACCGAGTTCGAGACGCTCTTCCACGAGCGCGCGGCGGACGGCGTGGTGGTCCTCACCCTGAACCGGCCCGAGCGGGGCAACAGCGTGGTCCCCGAGGTCGCGCGGGACCTGCAAACCGCGCTGACGGCACTGGAGGCGGACCGGTCGGTCCGGTGCCTGGTGCTCACCGGCGCCGGGAAGGTCTTCTCGGCCGGCGCGGACCTGAAGGCCATGCGCCAGTACCTCGACGAACGGCTCGCGATTGAGCAGGAGCCCTACAACGCCCGGGTGCTGTTCCCGGTGACGCAGCGCATCGTGGCCTCCCGGCTGCCGGTGGTGGCGGCCATCAACGGTGCGGCCACCGCCGGAGGCCTCGATCTGGCCCTGGCGTGCGACCTGCGCGTCTGCGCGGCCGGCGCCCGGCTGGGCGAGACTTACATCAACCTCGGGCTGCCGCCGGGCAACGGCGGGTCCTGGTTCCTGCCCCGGCTAGTCGGCGCGGGTGCCGCCGCCGAGCTATTCTTCACCGGCGATCTCATCGACGCGGCCCGCGCGCTGGAGATCGGCATGGTCAACCGGGTCGTGCCGCCAGCGGAGCTGATGGCCACCGCGGTGGCGCTGGCCAGCAAGATCGCGGGCAAGGCGTGGCGGGCGGTCGAGGCCACCAAGCAGGCCCTGCGGGTGAGCTGGCAGACCGACCTGGCGGGCGCGATGACCTCCAGCTACTGGGCGGTCGCCGCGCTGCACCACACCGACGACCTGTCCGAAGGCGTCGATGCCTTCCTCGAACGCCGTCCGGCGGTCTTCAACCGCCCGGCGAAGCCGGCCGAAGGTAACCCCGGTTAGGGGTGCGGGTTGGCAGCGCCACGCAGGGAACGCGGATCGGCTGACGGGCCGGTCTCGGTGGAGCGGATCGAAGAGGCCGCGGTCCGGCTGTTCGGCGAGAAGAGCTACTCCGTCGTGGGCATGCGGGATATCAGCGAAGCGGTCGGGATCCTGCCCGGCAGCCTTTACGTGCACATCAGGAAGAAAGAAGACCTCCTGCTGCGCATCGTCGAGCGTGGCATCCGGAACTACCTGGACGTGATCGAGACGGCCGCCACGTCCGGCCTGCCCGCGCCGGACAGGCTCCGCGGCGCCATCGTCGCCTACATGCGCGTCCTGGCCGGCTCGCTGGCCCAGACCCGGGTCGCCTTTCACCAGTGGACATACCTCAGCCCGCCCGGCCAGGAACGCGTCATCGAGCTGCGGCGGCAGTACGAGAACCTGTTCGCCTCGATCGTGGCGGACGGCATCGCCAAGCAGGAATTCCGGGCGATCCCGAACCCCCGCATCGCGGTGCTGGCGATCATCGGCATGCTCAACTCGGCCACGGAGTGGTTTTCTCCCGACGGAGACCTGTCCGCGGAGGAAGTCGGGCGGCTGCTCGCCGACAGCGCCCTGTCCGGGCTTCACCGCGCCCCGGAAGCAGGAGCCTCAGAACCGGGCTGATGACCGGCCGGCCTGGTGCCAGAACCGGTCTACCGCGCCCTGGCCACGGTCAGCCGGGCGACCCGGTAATCCGGCATGGTGATCACCTTGCTGTCGATCACCGCGGCAGGCTCTCCGCGGCGCAGCGCGGCCTCGTAGCCGTCGCAGATCTCCTGGGCGGCCCGCACCTCCTCCGCTGACGGGCCCATCAGCTCGTTGATGATGGCGAGATGTGCGGGCGACACCGCGATGCACGCCGTATAACCAAGATCTGCCCAGCGGCGGACGAACCGGCGTACCTTGTCAAGCTCCTGGTACGCAGGGATCAGCGTGCCGCCGGTCGCGAACAATCCGTACGCGGCGGCGGCCACGGCAATCTTGGTCTGGGCGTAGTAATTCGAGGGCTCGAACAGCTCGTCGCCGGAGTCCGCGAAGGGGCGCGATCCGACGTCCGCCGCGTAGTCGACATACCCGAAGTGGAGCCCTACCACCCCCTCGGCGGCGGCGATGCGGTCCAGTTCGATCATCGCGCGGGCCGTCTCGATCATCACGTAAAGTCCGCGTCCGGCGCCGAGAAGGCCCCGCACCTCGGCGATCTCGCTCGCGGTCTCGGCCTTGGGGTAACAGATGAGGACATCGGCTGCCGCTCCGGACAAGGCGTCCAGGTCCTCTCGCCCCCACGCAGTGGACAGATTGTTGACCCGGACGATGATCTGGCGGCCGGCGAAGTATTCGGGCTCGGCCAGCGCGTCGAGGATCTTGTCCCGGGCGAGCACCTTGTTGTCCGGTGTGGCCGAGTCCTCTAGATCGATCATGATGGCGTCGGCCGCCACGGTCGGCACCTTCGACCAGAACTTCTCGTTCAGGATGGGAACCTCGAGGATGCTGCGCAACCGCGCGAAGCGGGTCCGGCCATTGCCGGTCACCGGCTAGTCCTCCCTCAGGAAGGCGGTCAGGACCTCGAGGAACTCCCCCGGCTTCTCCCGCAGGAAGTAATGGCCGGCGTCGAACCACCGGACCGTCGCGTTGGGCATGGTGGCCAGCATCTTGCCGACGACCTCCTCGTCAAGGACATTGCTGGTCCGTCCCACCATCAGCAGGGTCGGCATGGCAAGCAGCTTGGACAGCTCCCACAGGTAGTCGACATCGGGCAGGCTCACCGAACCCGTGATCCACTGAACGTCCGGGTCGGCTTTCGGCACCAGCTTCCCGGCCCAGTTACGCCGCAACTGGTACCTGACATGCAGGTCGATGAACTCTGGCTGCCATTCCGGGTGGAACGAGAGGTAGAAATCACGCGCTTCCCGCTCATCCCTGAAGCCCCGCAAATTGGTCGTGGCCCGGATGAAATCACGCATCGCCACGGCGCCGGACTTCGAGTTCGCCGGTCCCGCGTCCGACAAGGCCAGCCGGCGCACCGTCTCAGGTCTCTCGCCCGCGACCGCGATGGCGACCCGGACACCGGCCGAGTGACCGACAAGGTGCACGGGGCCGAGTCCGAGGGCGTCGATGAGACCGTGCACGTCCCGCGCCATGGACCGGACACGGTAGCCGCCCGGCGCCCAGTCGCTATCGCCGTGCCCTCGCATATCCATGGCGATCACGTGATACCGCCCGGCCAGTTCCCTGGCGAACGGATCCCAGGTATGACACTGGACGTTGAGCCCGTGAAGCATCAGGACAGGCGGCGCCGTCGGCGGGCCCCACTCCGTGTAGTGCAACCGCAAGCCGTCAATTTCCAGCCAGCCGTCGTCGAAGCGGTCAGCGCTCATGGGTAACTCCGTCCCTGGGGCTCTCGAGCAGGCGGCGCGCGATGAGCAGCTGCTGGATCTCGTTCGTTCCCTCGCCGAGGATCAGCAAGGGCGCGTCCCGGTACAGCCGTTCGACGATGTACTCCTGGGAGTATCCGTAGCCGCCGTGAATGCGCATGGCCTCGGTCGTCACCATGTGGGCTACCTCGGTGGCGAACAGCTTCGCCATGCCCGCCTCGAGGTCTGCGCGGGCGCCCGAGGCCTTGCGCCTGGCCGCGTCCATGGTGAGCAACTCGGCGGCCCGGATCTGAGTCGCCATCTGGGCCACCTTGAGCTGGATGGCCTGATGCTCGCTGATCGGCCGGCCGAAAGCCTCCCGCTGGCGCGCGTAGCTGACCGCGGCCTCATACGCGCACGTCGCCAGCCCCAGTGCCCGCGCGGCCACGTTGACGCGGCCGAGTTCGACGGCCGCCATGAAGTACTTGAAGCCGGAGTTGATCCCGCGCTCGCCGCCGAGCGCCGCGTCAGCCGGGACCCGGAATCCGTCGAAGACCAGCTCCGTTGACTCGACTCCCTTGTAGCCGAGCTTCTTCAGCGGCGGCGGGATCGTGAGCCCGGGCTGGCTCGCCGCGCCCGGCTCCTTGACGATCACGAACGCCGTCATGCCACGGTGACGTGGCGTCGCGCCGGGGTCGGTCACCGCGAGCAGCACGACCATGCCGGCCCGCAGCCCGTTGGTGACCCACATCTTCTGGCCGTCGATGACCCATTCGCCGCCATCACGCCTGGCCCGGGTCCTGATCGCCTGGACGTCGGATCCCGCGTGCGGTTCGGTCATCGAGTAGGCCGAGCGCAGTTCACCGGTCGACATCCGGGGCAGGAAATTCTGCTTCTGCTCGGGCGTGCCGAAGTTCTCTATCATCCAGGCGGCCATGAAATGGGTATTGATGACGCCGGAGAGCGAGATCCAGCCGCGCGAGAGCTCCTTGATGACGAGTGCGTACGTCACGATGTCCAGTCCGAGGCCGCCGTACTCTTCCGGGATCGTGATCCCGAACAGGCCCATGTCCTTCATCACCCGCACGAGCGCGTCAGGAAACTCGTCCCTGTGGTCGAACGAGGACGCGACCGGGAGTACCTCCCGGTCGACAAAGTCGCGCACGGTCTTGACTATCGCGCGCTGCTCGTCGGTCAGGTCGTCCATGTGACTCCTCCGCTTCGTGCGCCTGGATCCGGGTCCGCGGCCGGCCGCGCCGCCGCGGAGGATCTTGAGCTGAAGCAATCTATGCGTATCATAGTAAACGATTATGTCCTGGGGTGCGATGCCCCTGGTTCCGCTCGTGGAGGAGGCCGACGCATGACGGCCGGAGCCGGCGAACCGCTGGCGAGGAGCGAGGAGCACGAGCGGGTGGCCGAAGCGCTGCTGGCCGGCCGCGAGCGGGCCACGATCCTCTCGGCGATGTCGCCGTGCCAGCCGGATGATCTGCTCGCGGCCCTGCTGCGCACCGGGCGTCGTCGCGGCATCGCGCTCACGCTGCTGATCGCGGATATCAGCGGACGGTTCGGGTTCGCGCAGGAGCGCGATCAGCGCGACCTGATCGACGGCACGCTGAGCATCGTCGCGCTGGCCGGTGCGACACCCAGGCATATCAGCCCGTACGTCGATCACAGCCCGCATTCGATGTTCGACCTGGACCGGTACATCGCCGACGGCACCATCGCGGCGGACATCTTCGTCACCCAGGTCAGCCCGCCCAGGCGTGCTGGCTCCGGTTTCGGGCTCGGGCCGATGATCGGCTACACGCCCGCCGCGCTGAGCCGGATCGGCTGCGTAGGCGCCGAGATCGTCTCCGGCATGCGATCCTTCGCCGGTACGGCGAAGGTCCCGCCCGGCCTCCTCGACGCGGTGTGCCATGCCATCGGCCATCCCCGCCCGTCCGGTGCCGGGCGCTCGCCGGCGACGCGCGGGCAGCAGCGAATCGGCGAGCTTGTGGCGCAGCTGATTCCTGACGGCGCGACGATCCAGCTCGGGCTGGGGACGGTACCGGAGGCCGTCGCCGGACGACTGGCGGGAAGGCGGTCTCTGGGCCTGCACTCGGGAATACTGCCCGCTTCGCTGCGGCCGCTCATCGCCGCGGGCATGTTCACCGGGGAGGCCAAATCGGATCACCGCGGACTGCACATCGCGACCGGCGTCCTTGATGGCACGCTCGGCGAGCGCTGGGATGAGCGGGTTCGCCTGAAGCCAATCTCCGTCTCGCACGCCCCTGGGGTGCTGCGCCGCCAGCACCGGCTGTGGGCCATTAACTCCGCCTTCGAGATCGACCTCCTGGGCCAGGCAAACGCTGAGTACGCCGGCCAGCTGAGGGTCGCCTCGGGCGGGGGACAGAGCGACTTCGTCCGGGCGGCCCATCAGTGCGCGGGCGGTGCGTCCGTTTTCGCGCTGCCGAGCAGGACGGCCGCGGGCCAGGCTCGCATCGTGCCGCGCCTGGGTCATCCCGGAGTGCCCACATCGTCGGCCGGCGACGTGGATTACGTCGTCACCGAACACGGCATCGCGCAGCTGACCGGCGCCACGGCCTCGATGCGCGCTGAACGGCTCATCGGCATTGCCCATCCCGATGATCGCCCCGCGCTGCGGCGGGCCGCCGGCTAGAACGCCGGCCAGGTGGTGCGAAGCGTGCCCAGCACCACATCGGTCACAGAGACCACGCCAGTTCCCCGGAACGCGGAAGACCGCTCCGGTTAAGTGTGGATCCCGGCTTGGCGGTGGTTTGGGTGCAGTGGGATACCTCATACATCCGGCGTGGAACTGCCACCGGACAGAATCACGGAGGCGCGCTAACTGTGATCAGGCAGACACCAGACCGGGCCCTGAAGGGTCTGTATCAGCAGGTCCGGGTTCAACGAGATTGGCGACGCCGAGAAAGGGACGCAGAAGCTGACTTGTAGATCCCGGGCAAACGAGCTGTCTGTAACGGCCATCGGCGGCGGGTACAGCCCGTGCCACCGTCGCGCCGCGATCAGTGATCTCTACGGCACCAAATCGATGTTCAGAGTCGCACTGGCCGAGGCAGGCGGGCTCGCAGAGTCGATCACCTGCACGATGATGGGGTAATTTTCGGTTTCGGGTCCTGGTGTGCCGGAGATGACCCCGGTGCTCGGGTCCAGGGCAAGCCCAGGCGGCAGCGTTCCAGCAGTGATCGACCAGGTGTAGGGGGCGGTACCGCCGGACGCGGTCAGCGTCGCTGAGTACGGCGAGCCGGTGGTTGCCGCCGGCAGGGAGGTGGTGGTCACCACCAGAGGCGAGACCACCGTGATCGACAGGGCCGCAGTGGCCGAGGCAGGCGGGCTTTCGGAGTCCGTCACGGTCACCTCGAAGCGGGCGACGCTATCGGCCGTTGGTGTGCCGGAGATGGTCCCGGTGCTCGGGTCCAGGGTGAGCCCGGCTGGCAGCGTTCCCGCTCCCGGCGAGAGCGACCAGGTGTAGGGGCCGGCGCCGCCAGTCGCGGCCAGCGTCTCTGAGTACGGCGAGCCGTTGACAGCCGCCGGCAGGGAGGTGGTGGTCACCACCAGAGGCGCTACAGTCAGGGTGATCACCTCGCTCGCGACAGCCGAGGCGGGCGGGCTGCCGGAGTCGGTCACTTCCACCGTGAAGCTGGCATTGCCCGGGGCTGACGGAGTGCCGGAGATGACCCCGGTGCTCGGGTCCAGGGTGAGCCCGGCCGGGAGAGTTCCGGCCGGGATCGACCAGGTGTAAGGGGGGACACCGCCGACGGCCGTCAGCGTCGCTGAGTACGGCGAGCCGACCGCTGCCGCCGGAAGTGAGACGGTAGTCACTTCGACCGCCGCGGGTACCGTGATGGACTCTGTCGCGGACGCCGAGGCGGGCGGGCTCTCAGCGTCCGTCACGGTCACCGTGAAATCGGTCGTGCCGGTGCCAGTCGGGGTGCCAGAGATGAGTCCTGTGGCCGGGTGCAGCTTGAGCCCGGCCGGCAGCGCTCCGGCCGTGATCGACCACGTGTATTTGGGGATGCCGCCGGCGGCAGCCAGCGTCGCCGAGTACAACGTGCCGACTGCGCCTTGCGGAAGCGCTACCGTTGTCACCGCCAACGGCGCCACATTCACTGTGATCGACTCGTTGGCGGATGCCGTGGCGGCCGGGGCCTCGGAGTCGGTCACGGTCACCGTGAAGTCGGCGGTACCGACGGCCGGCGAGGTGCCGGAGATAACTCCTGTCGCCGCGTGCAGCTTGAGCCCGGCCGGCAACGCCCCGGCCGTGATCGACCAGGTATAGGGCTTTATGCCACCCGTGGCGGTCAGCGTCGCGGAGTACGACGCACCACCGGGAGCCGTGGGAAGCACAGCCGTGGTCACGGCCAAGGGCACAACATTCACTGTGATCGACTCGTTGGCGGATGCCGTGGCGGCCGGAGTCTCGGAGTCGGTCACGGTCACCGTGAAGTCGGCGGTACCGACGGCTGTGGGGGTGCCGTTGATGAGCCCATTGGGGTGCAGCTTGAGCCCGGTCGGCAGCGCCCCGGCCGTGATCGACCAGGTATAGGGGCTTTTGCCTCCCGTGGCAGCCAGCTTCGCCGAGTAGGACGCGCCGCCATTGGCCGCCGGAAGTGCGCTCG
>Ga0302326_10029686_pt1 | contig 10964 bp, 7 predicted proteins | sample Palsa_T0_3_FD_202264 | JGI IMG/M metagenome (GOLD analysis project Ga0302326, IMG submission 202264) | Peat permafrost microbial communities from Stordalen Mire near Abisko, Sweden - Palsa_T0_3 | ecosystem: Environmental > Terrestrial > Soil > Palsa > Peat permafrost | place: Sweden: Abisko...
CGGCAGCGGCGCGGTGCTGATCGCCAGCCGCGCGGTCCAGGGCGTCGGCGCGGCCATGCTGATGCCGACCACGCTGGCGATCATCATGGCGACGTTCACCAACCCCAGGCAGCGCAACACCGCGATCGGCATCTGGGCCGCGGTCGGCGCGCTGGCCCTGGCGCTCGGCCCGGTGCTGGGCGGCCTGATCAGCCAGCATCTGCACTGGGGCTGGATCTTCCTGATCAACGTGCCGGTCGGCGTGATCACCTTCGCCATCGCCGCGGCGTACGTATCCGAGTCGCGAGCCGAAAGCACAAAACGCGCGCTCGACCTGCCCGGCCTGGTCGCCTCGGCGCTCGCGCTGTTCGCGCTGACCTACGCGCTGATCGAGGGCGGCACCAGGGGCTGGACCAGCCCGCTGATCCTCGGCGCCTTCGCGCTCGCCGCCGTCGCGGCCGCGGCCTTCGGCGTCATCGAGACCCGGACGCAGAACCCGATGGTGGACCTGGCCATGTTCCGGCGCCGCGAGTTCAGCGGCGGCACCAGCACCATGATGATCTGGTCCTTCGGGATCCTCGGCATCTACTTCTTCACCTCGCTGTACCTGCAGGAGATCCTGGGCTTCTCGCCGACCAAGGCCGGCCTGGCCTTCGTGCCGATGGCGCTGTGTGTCGCGGTGTTCGCCGCGATCGCGCCGCGGATCGAGGCGCTGGCCGGAGCACACCGGGCGGTGGCGGCCGGGATGGCGCTGATGGTGATCGGCCTGTCGCTGTTCGCCCGGCTCGGCAGCGCGGCCGGCTACGACAGCCTGCTGCCCGGTTTCATGCTGTTCGGCGCGGGCGCCGGCCTGATGAACGTGCCGCTGACCAACGCGGTCATGGCCAGCACCCCCGCGGCGCGGGCTGGTGTCGCCTCGGCGCTGCTCAACGCATCGCGTGAGGTGGCCGGCCTGCTCGGCATCACGGTGATCGGCGCGGTGCTGCGGACCCGGCAGAGCGGTGCGCTCCGGGACGGGGCGCGGGTCGTGCCCGCGTTCGTGGACGGCTACCACGCCGGCCTGTACCTGACCATCGCCCTGCTGGCGCTCGGCGTGGTCGTCAGCTACGTCACCCTGCGCCCCCGCCCCGGCGCCGCCGCCAGCTCCGAGCCCGTCGCCGGTATCACCGGGGCCGGCGAGCTCGAGGCCATCGGCGAATCGCTCGGCGAGCTGGTAATCCCCGGCTAACCGGCAGGAAACAGCCCCGGATCCCGCGGCCGCCAGACCGGCCCGGGATCCGGGATGTGGGGCCTTTCCGGCTTGACGTATCCACTTGCTTAGGCTTGTATACGAATGGATACTACCTCGGGAGGGCATGTGGCCTCATGGGATGTCGTCGTCGTCGGCGCAGGTAACGCGGCATTGTGTGCTGCGCTGTCGGCCAGGGAATCAGGCGCACAGGTCCTGGTCCTGGAGCGCGCGCCGCTGACCGAGCGGGGCGGCAATACGGCTTACACGGCCGGGGCCATGCGTGTCGTGTACGAGGGAATCGACGACATCATGCAGCTCGTGCCCGAGCTCACCGACCGCGAGCGGGAGATCACCGACTTCGGGACCTACCCGGCCGCCCAGTTCTTCGACGACATGGACCGGGTCACCCAGTCCCGCTCGGATCCGGACCTGGTCGAGGTCCTGGTGCACCGGAGCTTCCCCACCCTGAAGTGGATGCGTTCCAAGGGCGTCAGGTTCGCCCCGAGCTACGGGCGCCAGGCGTACAACTTCGAGGGCCGGTTCACCTTCTGGGGCGGGCTGGCCGTCGAGGTCAACGGCGGCGGCCAGGGCCTGATCGAGGCCCTCACCCACGCCTGCAAGCGAGACGGCGTCACTATCCAGTACGGCAGCCGGGCCACCGCCCTGATCCAGGAGAAGGGCCGGATCGTCGGGGTGCAGGTCCGCCGGAACGGTGAGGCCGAGGAGATCCGCGCCAACGCGGTCGTGCTCGCCTGCGGCGGCTTCCAGTCCAACGCCGAGTGGCGCGCGCGGTACCTCGGGCCCAACTGGGACCTGGCCAAGGTTCGCGGCACCCGGTTCAATACTGGGGACGGGATCCAGATGGCCCTGGCCGCCGACGCGATGCCCTGGGGTCACTGGTCTGGCTGCCACGCCGTGTCCTGGGAGCTGAACGCCCCGGCGTTCGGCGACCTGACGATCGGCGACAGCTTCCAGAAGCACAGCTACCCGCTCGGCATCGTGGTCAACGCTGAGGGCAAGCGTTTCCTCGACGAGGGTGCCGACTTCCGCAACTTCACCTACGCCAAGTACGGCCACCTGATCCTCGAGCAGCCGGGCCAGTTCGCCTGGCAGGTGTTCGACTCCAAGGTCCTGCACCTGCTGCGCGACGAATACCGCATCCGCCAGGTCAGCAAGCGGACCGCGAACAGCCTCGAGGAGCTCGCGGCCAAGCTGGACGGCGTGGACGCCGACGGCTTCCTGCGGACCGTGACCGAATACAACGCCGCGGTCGACCAGGACACCAAGTTCAATCCGAACGTCAAGGACGGCCGCGCGACCCGGAACCTGGCCGTGCGCAAGTCGAACTGGGCCGGCACCCTGGACACGCCGCCCTTCGAGGCCTACGCGGTGACCTGCGGGATCACCTTCACGTTCGGCGGCCTGCGGATCGACACGAGCGCTCAGGTCATGGACACCGAGGGCATTCCCATCCCGGGGCTCTACGCCTGCGGGGAACTGGTCGGCGGGATCTTCTACTTCAACTACCCGGGTGGCACCGGCCTTACCAACGGAGCCGTCTTCGGGCACATCGCCGGGAAGAGCGCTGCGGCCAGCGCGACAGACCAGGCCGAGTAGACGAGCCAGCGAGGAGGCACTGATGGAGCATGGGCGTGTGGCCGTCCTGCGGGAGTACGGACGGCCGATCGAGCTGGAAGAGTACGAGGTGCCCGAGCCCGAGCCCGGCGCCCTGGTGGTCAAGATCGAGCAGGCCGGGATCTGCGGGTCCGACCTGAACATCATGCGCGGGGTCAGCCCGCTCAACCCGGGCGGCCGGGCCCTGGGACACGAGGGCTTCGGCACGGTGTACCGGTTGGGGGCGGGGCTGAGCACCGACTCGCTGGGCCGGCCGCTGCACGAGGGGGACCGGATCATCCATTCCGGCGTCGAGCCCTGCTACCGGTGCCAGGCCTGCGTCCGGGGTGAGTTCGCCTGGTGCCCGTCGTACTCGCCGTCCAGCCGGGTCCCCGGTGCGTTCCCTTACTTCATCGGGACCTACGCGGACTACCTGTACCTGGAGGCCGGGCGGCCAATCTTCCTCGTCCCCGACGGCATCCCGGACTCGATCTTGACCTTCGTCAACTGCGCGCTGGGCACCGTCACCGACCCGCTGCTGCGGATCGGCGTCAACCCGGGCAAGACCGTGGTGGTCCAGGGCGCCGGCGGGCTCGGGCTCAACGCGATCGCCATGCTGCGCCTGCTCGGTGCCCGTGACATCATCGCGCTGGACCGCCAGCCGGGCCGGCTCGACCTGGCCCGCCAGATGGGCGCGGCCCACACGGTTAACATTGACGAGCTCCCGGAACCCGCAGACCGGGCAGCGCGCATCAGGGAACTGACCGGCGGGCGCGGGGCTGACATCGTGATGGAACTGGTGGGGCATCCTTCCCTCATGGAGGAGGGCGTCGGCATGCTGGCCAGCGGCGGGACGTTCGTCCAGGTCGGGCTGACCATGGCCGACGCCGAGGCGCGAGTCCACCCAGTGTCGCTGCTGCGCGGCAAGACCATCATGGGGTCGATCATGTACCGCCCGCAGGTGCTGCCCATGCTGCTGGACATCTTGTCCCGGACGGACGGCGAGATCCCGCCCTTCGACCTCATCGTCTCCCGCACCTATCCGCTCAGCGAGATCAACGAGGCCCTGGCCGAGATGGAATGGCGGTCCCGGGCCGTCCAGCCCGCCCGGGCCTCGATCGTTCCCGACTGAGCTCCCACCAACGCGAAAGCGAGGTCCCGTGACCCGGATTACCGGCGGTTCCGCCCTGGTCGACGTGCTGCGGCGGGCCGGCGTGCGGCACGTCTTCGGCCTGATCGGCACGTCGCTGCTCGAGGTTCTCGACGTGCTGCATGACGATCCCGACATCACCTACGTCGGCGTGCGGCACGAGCAGAACGCCGTGCACATGGCCGACGCGTACGCCCGGGTCACCGGCCGTCCCGGTGTCGTGCTGGCCTGCCAGCCGGGGCCGGGGGCGACCAACCTGGTCACCGGGCTGGCCCAGGCGCGGCTGGCCTACTCGCCGGTGGTTGCCGTGGCCGGGCTGCCCGCCAGCAGCCACATCGACACCGACGTGTTCCAGGAGATCGACCAGCAGGCGCTGTTCAGGCCGGTCACCAAGCTGACCCGGACCGTCCGCACCGCCAGCCGGCTCCCCGAGTACCTGGACGAGGCGTTCCGGATCAGCGCGTCCGGCCGGCGCGGCCCGGTGGTCGTCAACGTCCCGAGCGACGTGCTCGCTGCCGAGGTCGACCCCGACCAGTTCCCGCCCGCCCGTCGCGAGACCGCGGCCGCCCCGGCACCGGCCCTGGCCACGGCGGCCAGCGCGGCCGAGCTGCTCAACGCGGCGGAACGCCCGCTGATCATCGCCGGGGCCGGCGTTAAGTGGTCCCGGGCTAGCGAGCCGCTGATGGAATTGGCCGACCGGCTGAACGCGCCGGTGGCCGCGTCGGCGGGTAACGCCGACGTCGTGCCCAACGACTACCGGCTCTACGCCGGCCAGATCGGCCCGCGCGGCAACGCGGTGGCCACCGGCCTGGCCCGCCATGCCGACGTGATCCTGGCCCTGGGCACCAGGCTCGGGTTCAACAGCACCTTCTACAGCCACGACAACCTGTCCGCGACGGCGAAGATCATCCAGGTCGACATCGACCCGACTGCGGTGGGCCGCTACTTTCCGGTCGAGGTGGGCATCTGGGCCGACGCCGGGGAGGTGATCGGCGCGCTGCTGCCCGCGATCAAGCAGGGACCGGCCCGGGACGGCTGGCTGGACACGTTCCTGGCCGACCGCCGCGACCTGCTTGACCGCCGGGCGGCCGGAGCGGCCGAGCCGGGCGCGCTGACCCCGCTGGCGGTCTGCCTGGCCGCGCAGCGGGCCCTACCACGCGAGACCATCGTCACCGTGGACACCGGTACCTGCTGCATGCAGGCCACCGACGTGATCCAGACCTTCGGCGGGCCCGGCTCCTTCCTGACCCCGGTCGACTTCGGTCTGGTCGGTTTCGCCTACCCAGCCGGGCTCGGCGCCAAGGCCGCGGCGCCCGGTCGGCCGGTCCTGTCCATCGTGGGCGACGGCGGCTTCGGCATGAGCATGCCCGAGATCGGCACCGCCGTCGGATCCGGCCTGCCCACCGTCACCATCGTCATGAATAACGGCGCGTGGGGCGCGGAGAAGGCCTATCAGCGCGACTTTTACGCCGCCAGGTACGTCGGCGCCGAGCTGGTCAATCCCGCCTTTGACCAGGTGGCCAGGGCGTTCGGCGCGGTCGGCGTGCGCGCCGGGACCGGGCCTGAGGTGACCGCCGCCGTCGAGCGGGCGCTGCGCGACGACGTGCCGACCGTCATCGAGGTCCCGGTCGACCCCGATCAGATCATCAGCCTGCGCCGCGACGTGTTCTCCCACCGGTCGGCCGGCTAGGACGGCCGGTGAAGATCGCCTTCATCGGCCTCGGCGCCATGGGCCTGCCGATCGCCTGCCGGCTGGCCGAGACCGGGGTGGCCGAGCTGAGCCTGTTCGACCTGGCCGAAGGCCGCCGGGCGCTGGCCCGCGGCCTCGGCTCCGTGCCGGACACCATCGGCGCCGCACTGGACGGCAGCGACCTGGTCATCACCGTGCTGCCGGCCGACCGGCACGTCGAGATGGTCAGCCAGGACGTCCTGGCCCGCGCCCGGCCGGGACAGCTGTACGCCGACCTGAGCACGATCGCCCCCGCCACCATGGACCGCGTCGCCGGGCAGCTGGAACAGGCCGGGGTCCAGACGGTCAGCGTCGCGCTGACCCGGGGCGCCGCTGCGGCGCGGGCCGGGACGCTGGCCCTGTTCGTCGGCCCCGGCGGCGCGGTGCCGGACCGGCTCGAGCCGGTGCTGGCCGCCATGTCGACCGAGATCAGGTACACCGCCACCCTGGGCGGGGCCAAGGCCCTCAAGGTGGCCAACAACATGGCCATGTGCCTGATCGACATCGCCGTCTGTGAGGCGCTCGTGCTGGGGGAGCGGTACGGCCTGGACGCCGGGACCGTGGTGGCGGCGCTGCCCGGCCACGGCGCGGACAGCTGGGTGCTCCGCAACCACGTCGCCCAGAACATCCTGCACGGCGACCTCGGCCCCGGCCACTTCAGCACCCGCAACATGCTCAAGGACGTCCGGCTGCACCAGGACCTGGCCGCCGACGCCCAGGTAGCGGCGTTCCTGCCCGCCATCGCCGCGTCGTGCTACCGCGGCGTGATCGCGGCCGGGCACGCCGAGGACTACCACCCGATCGTGGTGGAGTGGCTGCGCCAGGCCGCGGCCACGACCGCTGCCCCGCAGGCCGCTGCCCCGCAGGCCGCCGACCACGTATCGCAGGCCGGCGACCAGAGCACGCTGGCTGTCCTGGGCCGCGGCGTGGCCGCCATCGCCGCGCTGGCCAGCCTGGACGCGCTGCGGGTGCTGGACTACTACGGTCTGGAGCCGGGGGAGGCGGCGGACCACCTGGCTACCGCCTCGGCTGGGAACCAGTCCCTGGCGGGCGCCGCGGGCTGGCTGGCCGGCGATGACGCGGCCCTGGACCCCGCCGGGCTGCGGCTCGCGCTGCACGACATGATCGAACTCGCCGACGCCGCCGACTACCCGGCGCTGCTACCCGAGACCGCGCTGGCCGCCGCGCGGCTGCTCGGGCGATGAACGCGGACGGCCCGGTTACCTTCGGGCTCATCCACGGCGGCGCCCACGGCGCATGGTGCTTCGAGCGGCTGATCGCCGCGCTGGCCCGCCGGGGTCATCCGGCGGTGGCCATGGACCTGCCCTGTGAGGACGATCAGGCCGGGACCGCGCAGTACGCCCAGGTCGTGACCGGCGCCCTGGCGGACCGTCCGGATCCGGTGGTGCTGGTCGCCCACTCCCTCGGCGGGCTGACCGCCCCGCTGGTGGCCATCGCCCGGCCGGTCCGGCTAATGATCTTCATCGCCGCGCACCTCCCGGTTCCCGGCCTTAGCCTGAACGACCAGCGGCGCGCCGAGCCGGACATGATGTCTGCGTACCACGGCGGCGTGGCCGGGTTGCGCGACCGGTTCTACAACACCTGCTCGCCCGCCGACGCGGACTGGGCCATGGCGCGGCTGCGCCGCCAGTCGCTGACCCCGTTCGCCGAGATCACCCCGCTGCGCCGCTGGCCCGCGGTGCCGTCGGCTTACCTGGTGGGCACGAAGGACCACGCCACCAACCCGGACTGGGCCCGGCGGGCCGCGCGCGAGCGGCTCGGCGTGGACGCGATCGAGCTAACGGGCTCGGACCACTCGCCCTTCCTGAACCGCCCCGCCGAGCTCGCCGAGCTGCTCACCTTGCTGGCCGCCGCCCGCCGGCCGGACAGCGCCCGCCGGCCGGACAGCGCCCGCCGGCCGGACAGCGCTGCGGGCGTCAGCGCCGCACCAGGCAGTCCGGACCCAGGTCGCCGACCTCGCTGACGCCGAGCAGGATCAGCGCGCGCTCCAGCTCCTGCCGGAAGATGTCCAGCACGTTCGCCACCCCGGCCTCGCCGTCCACCGCGAGCCCGTAGAGGTAGGGACGCCCGACCAGCACGGCCCGGGCTCCCAGCGCGAGCGCCTTGATCACGTCGGTGCCACGCCGGACGCCCCCGTCCAATAGCACCTCCATCTGGCTGCCGACCGCCTCGACCACCTCGGGCAGGCAGTCCAGGCTGGCCCGGGCGCCGTCGAGCTGCCGGCCGCCGTGGTTGGACACCACCACCCCGTCCAGCCCCAGCTGCAGCGCCCGCTGCGCGTCCCGGGCGTCCAAGATGCCCTTGACGAACAGCTTGCCCGGCCACAGCTCGCGGATCCACGCGACATCCCCCCAGGCCAGGGTGGACTGCATCAGCTCCCGGGTCTGGATGTCGACCGAGTCGATCGCCGCCCGGAAGCCGCCGGCCGCCACCAGGTTGCGGCCCGAGACGCGGCGGTGGCGCAGCACGTCGTACAGCCAGCGCGGGTGCCAGGCCACGTCGGTCACCCGGGCCGGGGTCAGCACCGGCGGCCGGCCCATGCCCGTCTTGCGCTCCGCGACCCGGTTGCCGACGACCGGCGCGTCGACGGTGAGGAACATGACCCGGTTGCCGCTGTCCCAGGCTCGCTCAAGCAGCGACCGGGTCAGCGGCCCGGACCTCGGGTAGAGCTGGAAGAAGTGATCATGGCCGGTCGCCTCGGCGACCTCCTCGATCGTCCAGGAGGAGGCGGTGCTCAGGATGTACCGGGTGCCGCAGCGCTCCGCGGCCCGGGCCGCCGCCACGTCGCCACGCCAGTTCGCCAGCCCGGCCAGGCCAGTCGGGGCGAGCAGCACCGGCAGGCTGACCTGCTCGCCGGCTACCGTCGTGGCCAGGCCGCACGTGGCCGTGCCCGCCAGCACCCGCGGGCGTAGTTTCCAGCGGCGGAACGCCTCGCGGTTGTCCCGCAGCGTGATCAGGTCATCGGCGCCGCCCTCGACGTAGCTCCAGATCATCCGGGGCAGCCGGCGGGACGCACGGCGGCGGTAGTCGTCCACCGTGATCAGGGTCTCCGGCGCGCGCCAGCGCAGGTCGAAGACGGCGGAGGTCGGCGGCCTCCCGGTGCTCAGCGTTTCCTCCGGAGCCCGATCGTGACGACCGCCAGCAGGGACGTGACCAGCACGTTGACGATCGCCACCACGAGCGAGTACGTGGCGATGCTCGGGAACGCCGCGTCGATCTGCAGGTCGAGCATGGCGTAGCCCACCGTCGGCCGGGCCGACGAGCTGAGCAGCAGCGACAGGTTCACGTCGCCGATGATCAGGATGAAGACCAGCACGCAGCCGGCCGCGAAGTTAGAGCTCACCAGCGGCCGCACGATCCGCCGGAAGGTGCGCAGCTCCGAACCGCCGCTGACCTGCGAGGCCTCGATAACGTCCTTGCCCATCTGCAGCTGCCCGGCGTTGGCCATCACCGAGGCGAACGGGATGAAGGCTAGGAAGAACCCGATGAACAGCAGCTCGTAACTGCCCGAGAAGTTGAACGGGGGGCCGCCGAAGGTCAGCACGATACCCATGGCCAGCAGGATGCTGGCGATGGCCGCGGGCGCCTTCACCAGGCCGTCAAGCAGCCCGCCGAACCGCGGAAAGAGCCGCTGGCCGTAGGCCAGCAGCTGCGCGACGGTCATGATCACCAGCGCGCCCACCACGCCGAGCACGACGCTGTTGATGATGCCCTGGACTGCCTCGGAGTTGTGCCACAGCAGCTGGAGGTTGGTGATCGGATCCCACCTGCCGCTCAGGCTGGTGCCCCAGAACGGCACGCCCGATACCCACAGCAGCCCGAGGACCGGCAGCACCACCGCGATGATGACGTACACCACCAGGACCGTGCGCCCGATCCGCCGGCCGCCGCGCCCGAGCCGCATCAGGGCCAGTGAGCCGCGGGTGGTCGAGATCACCGCTTGCCCGCGCCGGCCGGAGCGGCGGGCGATCAGCCAGGCCAGCAGGATAGGCACCAGCAGCATGAGGCCGCTGATGAAGGCCTGGCCGTAGTGCGGCGGGTAGAGCCCGTTGACCATCCCGACGATGCTCACCGACAAGATGTTGATGTTCGCGTACGGGCCGATGACGAACGGGACCGTGTACATGGCCAGCGCCGGCAGCAGGCAGAGCAGGAACGCCGACAGGAACGACCCTTTGATCGAGGGGACCAGGATCTGCCGGAAGATCTTCAGCGGCCGGGCGCCGGCCAGCCGCGCCGCCTCCAGGAGGTTGGTGTCCACGTTGCGGATCGCCGACGACATGATCAGGTAAGCGAAGCCGGTCAGGAAGATGGTGTACAGGAAGATCATCCCGTACCAGCTGTAGATGTTGATCGGGCCCGAGGTTATGTGCACCCCGACGCCGTGCAGCGCGTTCCGCAGCAAGATGTTCAAGATCCCGGACTGGGGCGCGGCGATGAAGGTCCAGCCGAGCGGGAGCGACAGCGCGGGCATCAGGAACGGCACCACCGGCATCAGCGAGCCGGCCCAGCCCAGCGAGGCTTCGGTGCCCTCGTTCAGCCAGGCCAGGATCGTCGCCACCAGCGTGGCCAGCACGCACGAGACGAGCACCACGATGGCCGTATTGCGAGCCGCGGTCACGATTGGCTTGGAGTCGAACACGCTGCTGAAGTACGTGCCGACGTGCCAGCCGTACTCCTGGTAGACCTGCCGGGCCAGTTGCACAAGGACGACCAGCAGCACCGCCGTGATCAGCACGGACAGGAACACGACCACGGCCCGGAAGGCCAGGCTGGTCCGGCTGCCCTGGTAGATAAGCAGCCGCCGCCGGCGGCGGGACGGCTCGGCCAGCTCGGGCGCGACCGGTGCCGGGGTCAGGCTCGCTGTCTCAGGCATCGTCGACCGCCAGCAGGTGGCTGGGGTCGATCTCGATGATGACCTGGTCGCCCTCGGCCATGCGCTGCCGCTCCGGCGCGGACCGCCAGCAGCGCAGCTGGCCGCCGTCGACGGCCACCACGTACTCAACGTGGGTGCCCTGGAACCGGACCGCCTGTATCTTGCCCGACCAGTGGTTCGGCTGGCTCGGGGCGAGTTCAGAGCCCTGGGCGGTGCACCGGTAGTCCGGCGGGCGGCCGAACGCGACCATCTTCGTGCCTGGCGCCGGGGCGGGTGTCCCGGGCCGGGTGTTCCACCGGCACAGCATGTCCCCGATCTCGCTGGTGCCGGTCAACGTGCCGTCCGGGTGGCACTCGGTGACCGT
>Ga0302326_10029690_pt1 | contig 10963 bp, 15 predicted proteins | sample Palsa_T0_3_FD_202264 | JGI IMG/M metagenome (GOLD analysis project Ga0302326, IMG submission 202264) | Peat permafrost microbial communities from Stordalen Mire near Abisko, Sweden - Palsa_T0_3 | ecosystem: Environmental > Terrestrial > Soil > Palsa > Peat permafrost | place: Sweden: Abisko...
AGCCCTACGTCGCCTCGAAGGCGACGGTCATCTGACCCGCGATCCGAGCGGCGGGCTGCGTCCGCGGGTCCCGAGCGTGCGCGCGATGCGCGAGCTCTACGACGTGCGACTGGTGCTCGAGGAGCTGATCGTCCGGCGAGCAGCGAGCTCCGGGGACCGCGGCAGCCTGGAAGCGCTGCAGCAGGATTGGCGCGCCCTCGGCGTCGAGCACCGCGCGGGCGGACTCCGATCAGAGGGCGCGGCGTTCGTGCATCGGGACGAGGCCTTCCACCAGCACGTGGCGCGGGCATCGGGAAACGATGTCGCCGCCAGCATCCTCAGCGACATCGGCGACCGAATCCGCATTTTGCGAATCCATGACTTCACCAGCGACGATCGCATCGGCGTCACCGTGGCCGAGCATCTCGAGATCCTCGACGCGATCCTCGCGGGCAACGCCGACGAGGCCGCGAGCTTCATGCGCGCGCACATCCAGCGCAGCGCCCAAGTGGTCCGCGAGCGCATCGGCGAGGCGCTGGCCCGAATGTTCGAGGAGAGCCCGGACCTGGCGGCCGCGCCCGCGGCGCCGGCGCCGAGGTGACTTGCCCGGCGCCGAGCTTGTCCGGCGCTGCGTGCTTGCGGCGGGGCGGGTTACTTCAACACGTCGCGAGCAGCCGATGTCCACGCCGCCGTCACGTCGCGGATGAACTTCGCCTGCGTGGTGGCGAGGTGGGAGATCCAGTCCACGTCGCTGCTCCCGGGTCCGCGCTCGAGCGTGGTGGCGATCGCCTTCAGCGCCTTCTCATAACTCGACAGCGTGGTCTCGCCCGCCTCCTTACCTGCTTCGATGATCCGCTCGTTCAGCTTGCGTAGGCGCTGTGCCACGACCTCCGCGCGGGCCTCAGCCGACTTCGCCGACCGGGCGCCATTCGCAGCGCTCGCCGCGCGGGACTTCGGGGCGCTCGCGGCGCGGGACTTCGGGGCGCTCGCGGCGCGTGACTTTGGGGCGCTCGCGGCGCGTGACCTTGGGGCGCTCGCCGGCGAGGCGGCCGCCGGGCGCTTGGCTCGTGTGCCCCCCGTGGACGAAGCGCCTGCCGTGCGCTTGCGCGCGGCGCCTCCCGCCTTGGCCCTCGAGTTCGATCCAGATCCTGTACTCCTCGACCCACCACTCCTCGCCTGCGGCATGCTTCCTCCTTGCCACGATTGCAATCCGTCTATCTATAGCGCCTTGGTCCGAGACGTGAAGATATCTTTGCAAGAGGGCTTGCATCCGGGCCTTAGGTTTCGGTAGGTTCTCGACATCGTCGATTTCGATGACAAACCGCCCACTCTTCGGTGCAGGGGAGATGAGGATCGGTCGACGCAAGGACGCAGACGCCAGGCCCTCTCACGCGCAATTCGCGCGCAAGCCGACGTGGTCGTCGATCTCAGCGAACTCGTTTTCGCCGACACGTCGTTGATGCTTGACCTCGCCATGATCGCCCGCCGCCTGCGCACCCACGGGCGCGCGATCCTGCTCCGCGGCGCCCAGCCGCAGATCAAGCGGCTGATCGAGATGGTCGGGCTGCACCGCCTTCCCGGGGTGTTCCTCGAGGGTCCCTCGCCGGCGTTCGCGTAGCTCAGCTCAGCGGCCCGTCTTCGTTCTGCCCCACGCCGAACTCGTGGCGGCGCATCAGCACCTTGCCGGCGGGGGCGATCAACATGCGCATCACCTCGTCGCGAATCTTCTCCGGTCGGCGCCGAGGTCGGTCAGTATCCGCGCGCCGTCGCCCTCGGGCTGCCGTAGCAGGGCGAGCAGGAGGTGCTCGATCCCGATGTAGCTGTGTCCGAGGCTCAGCGACTCGCGTAGCGACAGCGCGAGGACCGTCTTGGCTTCGGGCGCGATCGGGATCTGACCGGCTACAACTACCTCCCCGGCGCCGAGAATCCGCTCGACCTCCGCCCGGACGCGCTCGACCGTGATCCCGAGCGCAGCCAGCGGCCCTGTGGTGAGGTCCGCTGGCTCACCCGCCAACAACAAGCCAAGCAGAATGTGACCGGTCCCGATTTCGGCGTGCTGCAGGGCTCGAGCCTCGTCACCAGCCTTTCGGACGGCATCTCGGGCTTGCTCGGTGAATCGCTCGAACAGATGCCTAGGATCGCGTCGTGTCGAGATTCTTACAAGAGAGGCCAGACCGGACCCACTAGCCTTGTTGTAAGTGTTCCTCGTCGCGTTCATTCTCCTAATCACCTGGGCGGCCGCCGAGATTTATGTGATCGTCCTCGTCGCCGAGGGGATCGGAGTGCTGCTGACGATTTTGCTGCTGATCGTCGCGTGGCCGCTGGGCACATGGGCCATGCGCTCGGAGGGCCGGGTGGTGTGGCGGCGCTTCAACGCCGCGATCGCCGAAGAAAGGGCGCCCGGTCGCGAGGTCGTCGATGGCGCGCTCATCCTGCTCGGCGGCGGACTGCTGATGGTGCCGGGCTTCATCTCGGACGCGGTGGGACTGTTGCTTCTGTTGCCGCCGACGCGCGCCATCCTGCGCCCCGTCCTGATTCGGAACTTCCAGCATCGGCTGGTCGTGCAGGCCGGGCGGTTCGGGCGTCGACCGGGCAGCGCCCAGCGCGGCGACGGCGAGCCCTACGACGTCGATGGCGAGCCCTACGACGTCGACGGCACGGCCCGCGAGGTCGAACCGCCCCAGATCCGCCCGTGAGCTATCCCCAGCCTGTGGACATCCGGAGCTTCGCCTTCGGCGAGCCGGACGGAGATCTGGTTGGGACCGCGTCGGTATGGGACGGCGGCTTCTGCTCGAGCTTCGGCACACCGGCGCAGGTGGACGGTTGGGACACGGATGACGAATGGCGGATCGCCGGCTCCGACTTCAAGCTGACGTTTGCCCCAGCGGGCGAAGTCGCCGAGCTCGAGCTCGCGGAGGCGGGCATCCGCAGCCTTCACCAGCTCGCCCACGTCCAGGGGACCGTCCTCGTCGACGGCGCCGAGCGTGCGGTCGACTGCGCCGGACAGCGGAGCCGGCGTCTCGGTGCCCTCGACGGTAAGCGCTTCGATGCCGTCCGGGCGGTGTCCGGCTGGTTCGGCAACGAGGACGGGCTCGCGGTGCTCGCGGCGCGCCCCCGGCGCGCACGCGGTCACGACACCGAGCTGCTCAGCGGCGTGCTGCTCGAGGGAGGCCTCCCGGTCCCGGTCGCCGAGCCACGCCTTTCGAGCACCTACACCGCGAACGGCGTGCCCGCGCGCGTCGGTCTCGAGCTGTGGCTCGGAGAGGACGACGAGCAGTACGCGCGCCGTGCCGCGGCCGAGGCGCTCGGGCGAGCGGCGGTATGTGAGGATCCCCCACTGCGCTCAGAGCTTCTCCGCTGGCACATGCGGGGGCGCGAGGGGGTCGGCGTCTACGACCTGCTGCGCACGCGATGACTCCGGTCGAGGCGATCATCTCGGACTTCGGCGGCGTGCTGACCTCGCCGATGATCGACGGCTTCACTGCGTTCGAGGAGTCCTCGGGAATCTCGGTCGAGCAGCTCGGGATCGCGATGGGGAAGCTCTGGGAGCGCGACGGCGTGCATCCCCTGTTCGAGCTCGAGACCGGCCGGATGACGGAGCCCGCGTTCCTCGGCGGGATCGCCGATCAGCTGACCGAGCAACTCGGGCGCCCGATCACGCTCGAGGGCTTCGGGGAGGCCTACTTCCGCCACCTGCACCCGAACGAGCGTCTGATCGACTACATGCGCTCGCTCCAGGCTCGCGGCTACCGGATGGCGATCTGCACCAACAACGTGCGCGAGTGGACCTCGCTGTGGCGCGCCATGCTGCCCGTCGAGGAGATCTTCAGCGTCGTCGTCGACTCCGGGTTCGTGGGGATGCGCAAGCCCGAGCCCGAGATCTACGCGCTCACGCTCGAACGTCTCGGGGTGCCCGCGGAGGCGGCGCTGTTCGTCGACGACATCGAGCTGAACTGCGACGCGGCGCGGGCGCTGGGCCTGCGCGCGGTGTGGTTCCACACCACCGACCAGGCGATCGAGGAGATCGAGGCCGCGCTCGCGGAGGCGTGATCGTTCTCGCGTCTTATTGTCTACGCGTCTGTCTACGCGTCGGCGGTTAGTTGTCGGCGCCGAGACGGTCCCAGCAGTAGAGCTCGAGGCACTCACCCGCGAGCTGCACGCAGCGTTCGCGCGAGAGCCACGGGAGCACCGTGTCGAGCGCCTGCTCCTCCCCCACGCCGGCCTCGAACGCCTCCTCGCCACGAAACCCGGCGGCGATCTTGAGGGCCTCGCGCCGGTTCTCGCCGAGTGACGGGAAGACATTGACTAGGAACTCCTTGTTCGGTATCGGGTGGCCTACCTCGAGCGACGCGTGCCATGCCGCGAGCAGCGAGAGGTCGTGCTCGTCGAGATCCGCCACCGCCTTCGCGTAGTGGGAGTCGAGGTCCGGCTCCGGGATCTCGTCGACCCAGGCGCGGACGACCTCGCCAAGAATCTGGCGGCGCGCTTCGCGCCCCACCGACTCGGCGATCACGCGAATCGCGTTCTGAGGTTCGATGAAGCAGAGGGACATGAGAACGGAGCTCCGGCCTTCCGGGTAGGTGTATTGCTTGCGGAAGGTAGGCGGTGGGGCGGACGTCTTCCCCCCGACGTGGTCGCGGGGCGCGGTCGCTCGGTCGCGGGCGCGAGGTCGCTCGGTCGCGGGCGCGGGTCGCTCACGCTCGAGAGGCCGCTTGATGACTTATCCCTGAAGATGAATGCTTTCTCATCACGCCACGGGAGCCCCCGGCCCGCCACCGCCCCCGTCAGGGTCCGTCCGGGCCAAGGCCCGACTCCGGTTAGCGATCCGACGGGATGGGCAGACAAGCGTCATAGCCAGCAAGGCCGATCTAGAAGGGAACGCCCTATGCCCGAACGCATTTATCAGTGTTCCGACGGTCATCTCTACAGCGCGGATTGGCTCAAGGCGCTGGTGCTCTCGATCCATTTCGGCTTCGGCACGCACTACCAGCGATGCCCTGTCGACGGGCGCTGGCGCATGGCGAAGCAGGTCAGGCCGGACCAGATGACTCCTACTCAGTTGAACGAAGCCCGCCGCTATCGCTTCTGAGGGCCGCCCCGCCCTTCGCCGGGCAACCGCGACCGCAGCGACCGAGCCAGCCGATGATGCCGTCGCGCGCGACCTACAGGCCGAGCGCGGCGCGCGTCGACTCGAGCGCCTCTGGATCAGGCTCGGCATTGGGTTCGAGGCCGATCGAGGCGCGCTTGCCGACGCCCCAGTTGTACAGACCGAGGTCGAGTGCCTCGAGCGGGATCTCGGCGGACTCGGCGAGCTCGGCGGCACGCCGCTCGAGCAGGAGTGTGTCGCCGATGCCGAGCGCGCGCTTGGCGGCGACGGTCGTCTCATTGGCGCCGCCGAACTGGAGCGAGCCGGCGCGCAACTCGTACACACCCAGGCGGCCCAGGGTCACGAGCAGATCGAAGCGGGCGTCCCGGTGCATCCCCGGCAGCGCGAGACGCTCGAACGCCCTGGCGAAGCGGCGCTCGGGCGGCCACGCCGGCTCACCGCCGAACGCCGCCGCTTGGGATCCGGCCCTTGCCGCCCACGCTCTGTAAGCCTCGAGCGTCCGGGCCCCGCGCGCAGGGTCGTGCGCGGTGCGGGGGCCCAGCGCCACGCCGGCGAGGTCCGGCTCCTCGCCGGCGACCCACGGCGTCCGCGCGGCCCTGATCCCGACGAATGGATCGTCCCCTTCGACCGGACACAGGTAGGCGATCAAGAACGCAATCCAGGTGCGCTCCTCGACGTCCGCCAGTCCGACCGTCCCCGGCGCCGTCGCCGCGCCCGGCGCCGCAGCCGCCCCGGCCGCCCCGGCCGCCCCCGCCGCCCCCGCCGCCCCCGCCGCGACTTCGGCGTAACAGCCCGGCGGATCCGTCTCCAGCCGTATCAGGCGCGCGGTGGCGAACGCGAGCTCGTCTGCCAGTCGCTCGGCGTCCTCGCTGGACTTCACGCCAGGCACGAGCGGCGAGCGAAAGCCGTCGTCCGCGCCGCGTGCGAGCCGCCTGACCTGCATCCCCGTCGATCGCGGCGAGCCGCTGCTGCGCTTCGACGCCGGGCGCGAACGCGCGCGACCAGCGGGAGTAACCACCTCGCGGAGCTCGGCTGCCTGTTCGCGAGAGCAGATCGGGCAGTTCTGAATGAAGCGATTATGTCGGCAGAAGGTCGGCACCCGACTGCGGCATAGTGTCAAATCACCGGCGCACGGTTCTCCGTAGCGAATCGCCGAGAAGCGCGACCACCGCCACCGGGAGGACCCACCACGCGGCAACCGAGGTGTCCGCGACCAGCGCCGTGGCGCCAATCGCGACCGCCACGCCGAGGGCCACACGCCAGTCGTCCCCGACCACGAAGTCCCAGATCGCCAGCGCCATCCGGCTGATCGCGGTCATGCGTTGACGCCCTCGACGGCGCCTGGGGGATGGGGCAATACTTCGGCGTCGGCGCGAGGCGACTGGGCGCCGGCGCGACGCAGGAGCGCAACCGCGGTCAGCGCCACGGCGGCGAGCGCGGGGATGATCACGAGGAGGGCTCCGTCGCCGCCCGGCCATGACGCCCCCGCCCCTTCGCCGCCCCAGAACATCCCGAATGAGGTGAGCATGACCCCGACCGCGAACTTCAGGCTGTTCTCGGGCACGCGTGCGAGCGGCGCGCGGGCCGCCGTACCGGCGAGGGCAACCACGGCGACCGCGGCACCCGCCGCCACGGCGGCGACGGCCACACGGTGCTGATTGGCCCCGAACGTGAGCACGATGAACGCCACCTCGAGACCTTCGAGCAGCACGCCCTTGAATGCGATTGCAAACGAGTATCCGTCGAAGGCGCCCTGTTCAAGCGTAGCGGCGCGCGCCGCCTCGGCTTCCTCGGCGAAGATCGCCGCCTCATTGTGGAGCGCTTTGAGCCCCGAGGCACGGAGGATCGCCTTGCGCAGCCATTGCAATCCGAACACGAGCAGCAGCCCTCCCACCGCGACCCGGAGTACGCCGATCGGCAGCGAGGTGAGTGCCGAGCCAAGCGCCAGCACGATGACGGCGAGGGCCACCGCCGCGGCCGCGACGCCCGACAGCGCGGATGACCAACTGCGCGTGGCGCCGACGGCGAGGACGATCGTGAGCGCCTCGACGGCCTCGACCGCACAGGCGAGAAACACCGCGACCGCCAGTCCGAGCTCCGTGCCGCTCATACGATCGATCGGGGAGTGTTGTGATATTCGGTTACGGCCATCGCCTGGACCATTCTCGCGAATCGGCGTTCCGGCTCGCCGAACAGTGTTAGCCGCCGGGTGCGCGGCTAGCGAGAATCGCATGCAGGCGTGCGGCTTCGCGGGCGGGCTTGAGCTTGACGCGCTCAGAGGTCACGCGGACGGTGGCGATCCCGGCCGTGAGGAGGTCGGCGTCGCGGTCGCGGTCGATCTCGAACTGCTCGCGCCCGTCGTGAAAGTCATACCCGTCGAGCTCAACCACGAGGCGGTGGGCAGGGAACAGGACGTCCACCTCGTGTCCCGCGACGCGCGTGTTGATAATCGGCTCCGGCAGCCCATAGCGTTCTAGGAAGCGAAGGAAGGCGTCCTCGAGCTCTGAGCGGGTGGGGGCGCGCTCGGGATGGGCGAGGAACTTGCGCAGCCGGTTCGTGGTGCGGGTCTGGGGGTGGCGAGCGAGGAGCTCAGCGAGGTCGGCGAGCCAGAGAAAGCGGGCGTGCCGGAGATCGTTGACGGCGCGAGCGAGCGCCACGTCGCCCAGCCGTTCGGCGATATCGAGCAAAGTCCTCGCGGGGCTGGTCACCGTGATCCCGAAGTGGACGGTGATGTCGCGTGAGGTGAGCGTGCTTGAGCGGTGCAGGTGCAACTGGGGGCGCCGGCGAGCCGACCCGGCGGTCACCTCGAGCGGTGAGCGCCAATGCGCCGTTACGCCCCACAGCGTCGCTGCGGAGCCGTGGCTGAGCGCCGCCCCGGCGCCGCACGCGAGCACGGCGGCCATCGCATGCGCCAGCGGCGACACCGGATAGTGCCCGACCGCGTACACGCCCCGGTACAGGCGGTGCAGCCGGCCGATCCGGGTCCGGTACAAGATCGCCCCGTCTGTGAGCCCCAGAGCAAGCAACTGCTCGCGCGTCACCACGCCATGCTGCGGCGTCGCAAGCGCGGCGATCGCGCTGTCGATCGTCTCGAGCACCACGCGACGGGCACTTTGGAAGGGCGTGTGATGAATATCCGATGAGGGTGAGAGGTTTTTCATCACGCGCCCCGGAGTTTGCGGCCGACCAGGGCACCGAGTGCCAAAACCGCCCGAAATTTCACAGATGCGAGGAACACCTGTGACTCGGGTGACGCGCCCGTCACCGGCCGCGCCTCGAACCCGCCCGCCGCGCCCACCAGCCCCGCCCCGCGCCCTACCCCCCGAACAGCAGCCGCGCCCCGGACTGCTTCCCATCCACCAGGAACGTACCGGTCGCGCGGCTCAGCTCGAACGCGAGCGCCTGCCCGTCCTCGGTGGCGACGAGCACGCGGCGCGCCTCGTAGTCGACGCCGGTCACGACGCCCTCGACCCGGGCCGCGAGGAAGACCACTGTGACCGGATCGCCGACGTGGGGCATCGCTCTCGCGCGCGCCACGTCAGCGCCCCACCGATCCCGCGCCGCGTCCGCGCGCCACGTCAGCGCCCCACCGGTCCCGCGCCGCGTCCGCGCGCCACGTCAGCGCCCCACCGGTCCCGCAGCGGAAAGACATTGTTGACCGCGTAGCCAGCCACGTATCCACCGTGGCGTGACGTATGGGGCAGCTGATCGATCGTCGATCCGACCGATGCGTGATGGTGGACCGCCCGGGTCGCGGCTAACGGCGCCATCGCGACAACTTGCCACACGCGCCACACGGATACGCCGCGGACCGCACCCCCGCCAGGCACGCCCCCCAAAGCGGACCGAAGACCCGACCCGCCCACGCACCCCAAAGCGGACCGAAGACCCGACCCGCCCACGCCCCCCAAAGCGGACCGAAGACCCGACCCGCCCACGCACCCCGAACCGAACCGAAAAGCCCAACCCGCGACGGACCCGGCCCACGAACCCGAACCCGGACCCGGACCCGGACCCGGACCCGGCGATCAAAAAGGACCGGAGGGCTCGGATCCATCCGAGCCCTCCGGCAGAGCCAGGGAAGTGGGGGCGCAGTTCCCTGACCGACAGGGGCGAGTTTCCCCGTCCCAGGCTTTTACAAACCTTTCCTGCCCCAAATGTGCCTCACACCCAAAGAAGCACCCGGCAAGCTAAAAGTAGCAGCCCCGCGCGTTAAGCGGGAAAAAACTGGCGAGGATTCCTACAAGTTCCTTCGTTATGAGTAGCTATATCTGGACACTCACCGGCCACGTGCGCCGGGACCGGTGAAGAACTCATCCCCCGGGCGGACGTTCCCTGCGGCTTCGGCCTCGTGGCGGAGGGTGCGGTCGACCTCGCCGCTCCACGCCCCGACCGCGAGCATCTCGCGATCGGCATCCATCGGGCTGCCGCCGAGGTCCTGGTTGACGACGCGGGCGCACTTGCGTCCCTCGGCGATCGCGGTGACGATCAGGGACTGGCCGATCCGAGCGTCGCCGCAGGCGTAGACGCCGTGGACCGAGGTGCGGTAGGTCATCTGGGTCGAGATGTTCCCGCGCTTGTCGAGCTCTACGCCGAGTTGCTCGAGCAGGCCATCGTGCTGCGGGTGGGAGAAGCCGATGGCGATCAGGACGAGCTCGGCCGGGAGCACGAACTCGGTGCCCGGGACCGGCGTCAGGTCGCGCGAGGAGGTACCGGTCACCTGGCGCGAGAAGACATTGGTGACCTTGCCGTCCTTGCCCAGAAACCCGGTGACCTCGGTGCCCCATTTGCGCTCCCCGCCCTCCTCGAGCGCATACGTGGTCAAGGTCCGCTTGGGAGGTAGGGGCCACGGATGCAGGGCATCGCGTCCGTCGGGCGCCAGCTCCTGGTAGACGTCGAGCATGATCGTGCTCTTCGCGCCTTCTCTGCGCGCATTGGAGACGCAGTCCATCCCGGTGTCGCCGCCGCCGACCACGAGCACCCGCTTACCCGCGGCCGTGATCTCGCGGCCGGGCTCTGGCGGGCGGGAGGGCCGGCCCTGCTGGGCGGCGACCCAGCGGTTGCGCTGATAGAGGTAGTCCATCGCCAGGTGGATTCCCGCGAGGTCGCGGTTCGGGACGTCCACGTCGCGATGCACGCGCGAGCCGATCGAGATCACCATCGCGTCGTGCTCAGCGAGCACCCGCTCGGCGGGGAGCTCGGCCGAGCCGACGTCCGCGTCGTAGACGAACTCGATCCCCTCTTGCGCGAGCAGCGCCACCCGGCGGTCGATGATCGACTTCTCGAGCTTCGCGTCGGGGACGCCGAAGCGCATCAGGCCCCCGGGGCCCTCGTCGCGCTCGTAGACGGTCACCCGGTGGCCGGACTGATTGAGCTCGGCGGCCACGGCAAGGCCCGCCGGTCCGGCGCCGATCACCGCAACCTTGCGGTCAGTACGGCGGTCCGGTGGACAGGGGACCACCCACCCTTCGTCGAACGCTCGCTCGGCGATCGCGAGCTCGATCTGCTCGATCGTGACCGGATCGTCGTTGATTGCGAGCACGCAGGCCGACTCGCACGGAGCCGGGCAGATGCGACCGGTGAACTCGGGAAAGTTGTTCGTCGCGTGGAGCTGGTCGATCGCCTCGCGCCACTTGTCCCGGTACACAAGGTCATTCCAATCGGGGATCAGGTTCCCCAGCGGGCAGCCCTCGTGGCAGAACGGGACGCCGCAGTCCATGCACCGCGCGCCCTGGCGGCGGAGCTCCTCCACGGGCTGGAGCGAGAAGTACTGCTTGTAGTCGCGCACACGCCGGCGCGGGTCCCGCTTGTCAAAGCCGACCCGGTGGATCTTCAGGAACGCTCCGAGCTCGCCCATGGGCGCTAAGCGATAGCTTC
>Ga0302326_10029691_pt1 | contig 10963 bp, 10 predicted proteins | sample Palsa_T0_3_FD_202264 | JGI IMG/M metagenome (GOLD analysis project Ga0302326, IMG submission 202264) | Peat permafrost microbial communities from Stordalen Mire near Abisko, Sweden - Palsa_T0_3 | ecosystem: Environmental > Terrestrial > Soil > Palsa > Peat permafrost | place: Sweden: Abisko...
ACTTTCTGCACGCCGACCTCCGCAACCGCGACAGCTTCCCCGAATGGGAAGCGGCACTGCGCAAACCACGGATGCGAATCGTTTCCGAGAAGAACATCAGCGAACCAGTCCTGCGCGGCCTGCGGCTGAACTCGCCGCGCTCAGAGGACCTGATCAACCGCAACATGCCCGTCTTCCTGCGCCGTTTCGGCCGCGAATTCGCCGTTGTGGACGGCTCGTGGTTCTTCAAGGACCTGGAACGCGGCGAAATCGAATACCGCACTTACTGCTTGACCAAGGATTGAGCTGCCGTGTCCTGTTGGCGTTTTAAGCTGTTGGAGGGCTGGTAGCGCCAATCGGATCAACGTCGCGGCGCCGCACTTTGCCGTACGCAGCCGCTGTAACCGCGTCGTTCACCAGTCCCCGTGGGCGGTAGCTTCCGGGCAGAGTATCTCGCCGAGATTCCATTCACGTTCGGCGCGAAGATCTCGGGTCAGCGGGGGGTCGGGATCTTGATGAACCGGCCCAGCACCACTGGGACTAACCGCTGATAGCGGGGCCCGGTGATTCGCGCCAGCAGATCGAAAATCCTGGCGTCCGGTCCGACCAGAATCCGGACGCGGTTCTTGCGGACCCCGTCGAGGATGACTCGTGCGGCTTTCTCCGGCGAGGTGGACCACAACCGTTTGTCGAAGTTTTTCACTAGGTCAACGTCACCGAGTCTCTCGGCCGCGGTCATGTTCCGAACGAAGGCAGTTTTGATACCGCCGGGGTACACCGTGGCTACCTTCACCGGGTGTCCGGCCAGCAACATCTCTTGGTGCAGCGCCTGGGTGAAGGCGCGAACGGCGAACTTCGCCGAGCTGTAGGCGGCCTGGTAGGGCACTGCGTACAGGCCGAACGTGCTGGAGACGTTGATCACGTGCCCGTCGCCGGAAGCGATCAGGTGCGGCAGGAACGCTTTGGTGCCGTTCACCACGCCCCAGAAGTCGACGTCCATCACCCGTTCGATCTCTTTGAACTGGCTGATTTCGATGTCGCCGAAGAACGTCACGCCGGCGTTGTTGTAGATCTGGTTGACTTTGCCGAAATGGTCGTTGACCTGCTCGGCGTAGGCGATGAAAGCGTCCCGTTCGGTGACGTCGAGTCGGTCGGCCTTGACCGTCGCGCCGATGGCCTTCAGCAGCTGCTCGGTGTGCGCCAGCCCGTCGGTGTCGACGTCGCTGATCGCGAGCTTGGCCCCGGAGCGGGCCAGTTCGACGGCCAGCGCCTGGCCGATACCCGAACCGGCGCCGGTGACGACGGCGACTTTCCCGGCGAACCCTTGCATGCGTTGACTCCCCCCAGTTGGCTGTGTCGAGCGTAGCCGATACACAGGTACGACCCAGCCTGCTCCACGCGGACATGGCACACATCCACACGTCGGTGCGGGAGATGCACCGGCAGCGATAGCCCGTTATCCGCCGCCGAGCTTCTTGTACGCTCTGCCGACGATCGGCGCGACGAGGGCGCGCGGCAGGTACTGGTTGGCCACCGACATCACCTTCGCGGGTAGGCCGGGCACGACACGCATTTTGTTGCGGCTCAACCCGTCCAACGACACCTTCGCCGTGTACTCCGCGGAGACCCACACAAAATCCGGTGCCAGCTTGTTGGCCGCCGACTCGTCGACCGATTCCAGCATTCCGGTACGCACCGGACCGGGGGCCAACAGCGTCACATGCACGCCGGAGGTAAGCAGCTCCCCGCGTAACGATTCGCTGAAGGTGTTCAGGAACGCTTTAGTAGAGGCGTAGGTCGCGTTGTTCGGTATCGGTGAATTCCCCGCGGTCGAACCGGAAATCAGGATGCCGCCAGCTCCGCGCTCAATCATTCCCGGCAACACCGCCAAGGTCAGGTCGTGCGCAGCGACGGCGTTGAGCTGCACCAGGGCCCGCTCACCGGCTGGATCGAGCGACGAAACCGGACCGATCGTGGCGATTCCCGCGTTGGCGCACAGGATCGAGATATTCCGGCCAGCCAATTCGTCGGCCAGCTTCACCCGTTCGGCGGCGTCGGCGAGATCGACCGGCCGCACCTCAACGGTGATCCGGTACTTGGCGGTCAGTCGCGTAGCCACCTCGGTGAGCACGTCCTCGCGCCGTGCGGTGATGATCAGGTTGTAGCCTCGTGCAGCCAATTCGGTGGCAAGTGCCTCACCGATGCCCTGGGAGGCGCCGGTGACCACGGCACGAGCATCGGGGCTGGGGGCAGGCAACGGCATTCGCGAAGCGTACAGACCCAAGTGTGGGTAACCCGGGGCCGGGTATCGCGCACATCAAAGCGCTACCCGGCTAATCCCATATCATTCCGTGGATTCGACGACCACTAACGGCTCGCCCGGCCTCGTCAGGTTGATTCGCTCGGCGCGCTTTAGAGGCGGCGAGTTCCGAGCCACGTGTGGATTCGTTGCGCCACGGCAACCCACCCAGGCTCCAGCATCATGTTGTGCCCCATGTTAGGGAAGAATTCCGCTTCGGCCTGATATGCGCGTGCCGTTGCGCGGACTTCTTTCCGGGTGTGCGCGCCGTCATCGTCTGCCCCCAAGACCAGCATCGGCGTCGTCACACTCTTGGGCCGGCGCAGGCTGAGCACCATGCAGTCGATGCTGACTCGTGCGCTCTCTTCTTGGAGCCTTGCCGCGTAATCCACGACCTGGGAGTCCGGTGTCCGTGCGGAGAAGAATCTCTCCCGGGCGAGTTCGGGAGTGCTGATATAAGGCAATGACTTGCCGGTGATCGCCATTTTCGCGCAATCCCACGGGTGCTGTCGTATCCATCGCAGACTGGATCCCAGATTTCCCTGCGGCGGCATCGACGCCATCAACACAGCGGCTGGAGCGTCATGCGACTCCAGGTACTTCTGCACGAAAAAACCACCCATGGAGTGACCGATGATCACCGGTGGTGTGGGCAGGCTGTCGGCAGCCCAGCTGATGTCCTCGAGATAGTCGGCGACCGAACAGGCACGCAGTGGCTTGGCGGTCGGACTGTTTCCATGGCCGCGGAGGCTTACCGCCTGCGCGCGATACCCCTTGTCGGCGAAGAAACTGAGGAAATGCTGATCCCAACACCATGCCGCGTGCCAGGCTCCGTGGACGAAGAGCAGCGGAACAGGGTGGGATTCACTGACACACCCCTTGTCGATCACCTCAAGCATGTCGCGAACCGGACGTTGTCAGCCGGATACGCGGCCCGACCAGGGGCGCAGCCGTCAGCGGCCGGCGCCCGCGGGCCAACCTTCGTTGCCCAGGCACATTCACCCCGCATTTCCAGATGAAGGTTTGGTTCTGGAGACATCGCAAGCTATCACGGGTGTAACGTACCCACGGGCTCGCGTCAGCGCGTTTCGACGCGGGTTCTCTCAATGGATGGCCCTCCTCCCCTGAGTCCGATCAGTGCTGCGAGGCGGTGTCAGACAGATTCCGATTTACCGCCGCAAGGAGAGCCCTGTTCCCGATGAAAGCCAAGCCGGTTGCGCTCGTCACCGGGGCAACAAGCGGCATCGGTGAGGCCACCGCTCACCGGCTGCACGACCGAGGTTATGTGGTGTTCGCCGCTGGCCGCAATGCAGAAGCTCTCGATGCCCTGCGATCGCGGGGCCTGCAGGCCCGCGCGCTCGATGTCACCGATGAGGGCGCCGTGGCCCGGCTTGTCGAGGAGATCCACACCGACCACGGCGGTGTGGACGTCCTGGTCAACAACGCGGGCTTCGGCTTGTCTAGCCCCCTTGAGCAGGTTGCGTTGGGCGACTTGCGCAGTGTATTCGAGACCAATGTGGTGGCGATGCTTCATATATCGCAGGCCGTCTTACCCGGCATGCGCGCCCGGGGGGGCGGCACGATCGTCAACGTCGGCAGCACCGCCGGACGGTGGACTTCTCCCGGCGCCGGCGCCTACCACATCAGTAAGTACGGCGTGGCGGCTCTCTCGCAAGTGCTCGGGGCTGAAGTACGCCCATTCGGCGTGCGGGTGGTGTTGATCGAGCCGACCGGGGTACGTAATACGCGGTTCATCGAAGCGCGACGCACAGCAACGCCGTCGAAGGACGAACACGACGCGTACCTCGAGTTCAAGCGGCGCTACGTGGAGATGACGGGCGCGCTGGCCGAGAAGCCGGTCATCACGGTGGACGCCGACACGGTCGCCCGCGCGGTCGTCAGGGCCGTCGAGGCGAAAAACCCCAAATCCCGCTACATCGTGGGGATATCCGGAAAGGTCTCCGTACTGGCTCGGCTACTGCTGACCGACCGGATGTGGGACCGGGTCATGATGAAGGGCATCAACGGGTAGTGGCGCTTCGCCCCTGAAAGCCGCTGGGCTGCCGTCGAACCGCGGGCTTAGAAGAGACTCCCGAAGAGACTCGACCAGTCCGCCGGATTGAACAGGTCCGTGACCAATGGGCTGAGGTCAACGGTGGAGGTGGCGGCACTGGCAGCACTTTCTGGCAGTGCTGGTCCGAATACGGGCACGTATCCACTCATCTCCGCCAGCTGGTCGACGAAGCTTTGCTCCCCTGTGGCCTGCAACAAACTAATGAGGTCGGTGATAGCCGGGCTCGTTGGGAAGGCATCCGGGGTGTAGGGGGCGAATTCGCCTGTCAATGGCGGGTCGGAGGTAAGCGGGTTGCCGATGTCGAACGTGCCTTGTGTTCCGCCTGATAAGAATTCGTCGGCGAAGGCGATCTGCTCTGCGGTCGGGCCGTTGGCCGCGTCGGCGGCCGTGAGGGCGAGCCAGTGGTCGACAGACGTGTTACCCGGCATCAGGTTGGCGATGTCCTGGACGAGCGCCTGTTGGGTAACGGAATCGGCCAATCCGCAGGTGTCCGGGCAGAACGGGCTCCCCGGAACAAACGGATCGAGGGCAACGACCAAGCCCGCGGCGAAGGTCTGTATCGCCGTGCCGATCTCAGTCAGGCTAGGGATGTCGAAGCCGCTGGGGTCGATGGGAGCCTCTAAGCTGCTGACGAAGTTCTGGACGGGATCCGACAGATTCAGCGTGAAGTCCTGACCGGCCCACGGCATGAGGTTTACCGGGTTCCCGGCCTCGTTGAGGGTTTGCCCCGCAGCGGTAGTGCCATATCCGATGTCTCCCAATTCGGGATGCGTCCCCAGGAAACCGAAAATGCTATCGCTTGGCACTGCGTTTATTCCAGTACCGGTGTCTAGAGCGGGGTCTACGCCGACGCCCGCGGAGGGGTCGACGACATTGCCGAAGTCGTAGGTGCCCGTTAGGTTCGCCTGAAAGAAGTCATTGAGCAGTGGAAACTGCTGACTGCCGGACAGTATCGCCAGAGACTCAATAGTCCGGTCGATCCCGGTGAAGCCGGTGATGTCGGTCACCGGGGCCAGGGGTGCGCTCCAGTCGGCGTCACTGGATGCGCTCGCGGGAAGCTCAGCGTCAATGGCCAGGGCTATCTGCTGGCTCAGGCCCAAATCGCCGGCTGTAATGGCCGTGGGATCGATGGCGAGAGCGTTCGGGGTGTCACCAAGACCCTGGAGTTCGCCAAGCCCTTGTCCGGATAGCGCTTTGAACGGCAACAGCATGTCGACTACCGACATGAAACGCCCCGGGTCGCCGGGGTCCTCACCAAAGATGTTCGTCGCGCTTGCGGTGAAGATGGTCCCGCCGAAGAGATCCGCGTTCCCGAACTGTTCAAACGCCTCAACTTCGGTGCCCGGAATATTGACGAGGTCTTGAAACAGGTTGAACGGGACATTGAGCAGCGAATCAGCGTCGACCAGCCGAGTCGGCATGCTGACGATGCGGTGGGCGGACAGTCGCAGCGCTGTCGGCGTGACGGCAACGAGGCCCGTCGCCGCGAGTGCCGCGGCTGCCATGACATACGGACGTGCAGGTACCTGCATGACGTGTCCCCCTCAGACTCGATATGCCCAACGCGACGAAGTTACCTTAAGAAAGGCTGAGCCGCGACCAAATCGCGAATGCTAAGACTACCTATTCGTCTGGTGCGCGAATTATCAACGGTCGATGGTCGCGAAGTACCTGGTTGCAGGTATCGATGGACCGCCCAAGGAAACCTGAGACATTGCTGGCAATTCACTGAGCGGGCCGCTCAAACGTGTCGAGCCAGGCGTGGTGGCCGTAGGCGTCGCGGTGTGCCACCTGCTCGACCGGTTTGCGGGTCGTCGGCCCATAGCGCCCGCGCGGCCAACCCAGCGGCACAATGCAGCAAGGGGTGACCGAGCGTGGCAGATCGAGAGCTCTGCGCGCCGACGTCTGGCTCCACAGTGGCAAGGTGACGAGGGAAGCACCCAGGCCCATGGCGCGCGCGGCAAGTAACAGGTTCTGCACGCTGGGATAGATCGATCCCCAGTACGCCGACTCGGCCACGTGCGGCATCCGCACGAACGGTAGCCGTCCGTCGCGAGCGCCGAGCCGGAGGCAGGCCACCACCAGCACTGGGATCTCGGTGAAGTGGTCGATCTGCCACTGCACAGCACGCGCGATCCTGGCCATCGACTCGTCGCGTACAACGGCGCGACGCAGCACCACCCCGTGTTGAACCTTCCACCCCTGGCGGTAGCGCTTGGCTAGCTTCTCCTTAACATGGCGGTCCCTCACGACGATGAACTCCCAGTTCTGCCCGTCGTTGCCGGTCGGCGCCCGCAGCGCCAGCTCGATGCACTTCAACACCACCGCGTCGTCGACCGGGTCGGGAAGAACTCGCCGCACCGCGCGCTGAGTCATCATCGCTTCGTACAGCGGCATTTGCAGACGCGCTAAGGCCTCGGCGGTGCTCGGCACAACCCCGCCCTCACCCGGGTTTTGCGCTGCGAAATCCGGCATGTCAGGCATTTTCGCCGATCCATGTGTTGGTGAAGCGCTGAATCTCGGGCAGCCCCCGGGCGAACTCGCGTGCGATGAAGCTCTCGACCTTGCCGCCGACCAACGGCACTTTGAACTCAACAGTTACAGCTATGGTGAGCTGCGAGCCGTTGACCGACGGCACCAGCATGGCCGCACCGTGGCCCGATCCCGGCGCGCCGATCACCGCCACGCCGATCTCCCCGCTGACGCAGCCGTCGCCGATCGGTGCCCATGTCTCCTTGCTCACGATGTTCAGGTCACCGCGATAGAACGTGGTCAGTATCGTGGGCAGCCCGCCGTGGCGCAGGTCCTCGGTGACCACCGCGCTCACCGTGCCGTCGGAGCCGACGGTTAATGACTCCAGCGCCTTATTACCGCCGAAGGCCGCAAGCCGGGCCAGCCAATACTTTTCGTCGGCGAACGCAGAGCGGATCTGCTCGACGCTGGCCGGCGAGTCGAACGACACATCGAAGGAACGGGGCATAGCCAGCCAGGCTACCGCTACCTGCCGAACACCCGATCCGCGAGCGCGCCCGCGAAAGTACGCGTCTGCTGCAGCTGCTCCGGTTGGACATTTGTTCTCGGGATGCGGACGCCCAGGTACTTCTCGCGGTCTTGGCCCGACCCTAGGTAACTTGTCAGCGACAGCATGGAGCGCAGCGGATCGCCCGGATAGGTGAAGTGGACTTCGTCGACGTATCTGCCGCCCTGCCGTTCGGCGAGTTCACGCACCGCCGTGAGGTTTTCCCGCCAGTACTGACGGCACACGACGAACACGGCGAACGGCGTGCCGGAGAACAGCTTTTGCGCCTCGTCCGACTTCAGGAAAGATCGCATCGGCATGCTCACGTTCTGCCACCAGGTCGGCGAGCCAATGCAGATCAAGTCGTAGTCCCCGTCTCGCACCGTGTCCGGGGTCCGGATCTCCCCGGTGGCGCCGCGTCGTTGCGCGGGCAGCACGCTGAGCATGTCGGGCCACACCCGCCGCATCGGGAAGCGGGAAAACCGCTCGGCATACCGCGGATCGGTAAACTCGAGCGGCGCCTTATGCACCTCGTACCCGCGCTCGGCGAACACTTCTCCGGCGGCTTCAAGCACTTTGAGCGACTGTCCCGTGTAGCTGTAGTACAGCAGCAGAACCCGCGGCGGGTTTTCGCCGCGCCCGGTGCTGGTCATCTCCGTCATCTCGCCTCCCTAATGAACATCTGCTGCATCCCCGCCCCACCGAGCGTATTACCCTCACCGACGTGACCGACAAAGTTTCTGTCGACCTCCACGGCGCCCCTCAGACGATGCTGACGACCCTGTACTGCAAAGCGTTGGACGCCGACTTCCACCGGCCCATCTTGGGCGATGGGTTCGCGAAGGAGGCGGTCAGCCGAATCGATTACGACTGGCGGGAACTCCGGGTCGACAACAAATGGACGCCACTGGTGACGGTACGCACCGCTCAGTACGACATCTGGGCGCGCCAGTTCCTGAACGTTCATCCGCGGGCCTCCGTAGTCCACCTCGGCTGCGGTCTGGACAGCCGGGTGTTCCGACTCGATCCGGGTCCGGGTGTGGAATGGTACGACGTCGACTATCCGGCCGTAATCGCATTGCGCGAGAAGGTCTTTCCGACCCGCCCGCATTACCACCTGATCGCCACGTCCGCGGCCGATGCGTCCTGGCTCGACCAGATTCCCGCCGACCGCCCGGTGCTGCTGTTGGCGGAGGGCATCAGCATGTACCTGACCGAGCACGACGGCCTCGCGCTGCTGCAACGCGTCGTCGACCGCTTCGGCCGCGGCGAACTGCAGATCGACTTTTACAACTGGCTCGCCATCAGGTCGCAGAAGACACACCGTTTGCAGCGCCACTCCGGTTCGACACTTTATTGGGCGGTCAATGGCCCAAAGGACGTCCTGAACCGAGTGTCGGGACTTCGGTTGCTGACCGCCGCGACGTTCTTCGATGCGAGCACTTTCACCCGGGTGCCGACTGGCTTCCGGCGGGTCAGCGGCCTGGTTCGCGCGGTCCCGCCGCTGCGGCGGATGTTTCAATATCACCGCTACGCGTTCGGGCCGGTCAACTGACACCCGCGTGCTGCTTGGCAACCGCGCAGAGCAGTGAATGTACTGCCTCGATCGACCTTTCCGGCGCCGGCCCATGCGAGTGGTACTCGATCATGACCTGCCCGGCGAACACCTTGCTGGTGTACATGTCGATTCCGGCGCTGACGGTGAAGTAGAACTCGCCGTGGGTGGCGGTCATTTCCAGACCGGGAGGTGTACGGACAGGAGGAACCACGCCGTTATCGGCAAACATGACGACATCCGGCAGGCCGGGCGGGTTCCCCACGTATTGCGGGCTGAAGTGCAGCCGAGACTGCTGGATCACGCCGTCGGCCAAGTCTGCCCGAAATGTCTCGGCGATGTCGCGGGCGAGGTCAGCCACAGTGGTCTTGTCGTCGATCTCGGCCAGATAAGTCGCCAATCCCACCGGGTTGGTGCACCCAGTCGCGGAGACCGGCGGTGAGAGAACGTACCGCAGGTCAACCGGATAGATGTAGGGAACCGGGATGTTTGAACTGCCGCGAAGTCGCCACTCTGCCATCAGCAGAACAGCGGAGAGCACGGCGTTCAATCCGAGTCGATGTGCGCGACCGAACGCAACCAGGTCGTTTGTCTCGCGCTCGCTCAACCGGCACCACACCATCGGAACACGCACCGGCGACTTCGGTTTGACATCGGTACCGGCTCTTCGGGTCGGCGGAAGATCGTAGGCGAACATCGCCGGGATGAACCGCTCGATTCCGGAGCGCTGCTGTTTGTGTATACCCCGTTCGGCGAGAACGGCCTCGATCGAGGCTGGCATGGGCTGCGCGGTGAACGCACCGACGGTTCCGGTGCAGACCAGGTCGGTGTAGTAGGAAAACAGTTCCTCGATAAGGCTGAACATGTGATGACCGTCGGCGAGGGCGTGATGGACGTAGAGGGTCGGCTGCGCCTGTCCTTCGCGGATGGTCAGGCGGAGATGGACCAGCGACTCGCTCTGGTCAAAGTGCAACGGGGCGCCCCTGTCGGCCGGATCATCGAGCTCCACCACATCGATGCCTGGGGGGACAAGGTCATCGGTAACGAATTGATGGTGCCCGTCGGTGTCCTGCTCGAGGTGGCCGGCAAGGACTGGATGCGCTTCAAGCAGCGTGTCGAAGGCGGCCGACAGGGCGTCGATATCAACCGGACCCTTCAGATGCGCGCCGAGACCAACAAAATTCTCGGTCGCGGCCATCATCTCTTCGCTGTTTGCCAGCTTCCGAATGACCGACGATGGAAACACGTTCCGCCTCTCTAGGTCTTGGGTAGACCTTCTCGCCTTAAGACAAGTCCACCAATTCCAGTTCGTCGCTGCCGGACTCCATCTCGTCCTCCGTGAGCGCTTCCCGGATCAACTCCAGCAATATTCGGGAGAACCCGTCCGCAAGTGAGTGCACGGTGGCCGCGTCGATTCTGCGGCTGTCATACCACCAATCCAGGTGCAGCACACCCGCCGTGCGGAAGACCCGCAACTCTATCCCGTGCCCGAGGCCCGGAATCGCCTCGCGCACCGGCAACGCGGTATCGGAGTCGAACCGGACCGCGATGTCGTCACCGAGCGGCGGCAGATCGGGGATCGTGCCGATGTAGGAGAAGAAGATGTCGGCCGGAGCGGTGGCGCCGAGCTGCCGCGCTGTCGGCGCATACAAATAGCGCAGCAGCCCATAGCCGATTCCGTGGTGCGGGACGGCATGCAGCGTGTTGTGCACGTCGTCCAGCAGCTGCTTGGCGCCGTCATCCTTGGCGCAGGACAGCGCGATCGGATAGACGGTGTTGAACCAGCCGACGGTCCGGCGCAGGTCGACATCGGGCTTGAGCACCGACCGGCCTTCGCCGTTGAGGTCGACCGCAACGATCCCATCGCCGACTGCGGTGGCGATCGTCCGACTCAATGCGGCCAACAGCAATTCGTCGATCGGCACCCGAAGCCGTCGGCGGACGTCGTCGATCTCGGTCGTCTCCGCGACGGTCAACACCGACGCGATGCGGGCCAGATCCGCCACACCTGGTGGCTCCGCGGCCTCGCCGGCCACC
>Ga0302326_10029694_pt1 | contig 10963 bp, 5 predicted proteins | sample Palsa_T0_3_FD_202264 | JGI IMG/M metagenome (GOLD analysis project Ga0302326, IMG submission 202264) | Peat permafrost microbial communities from Stordalen Mire near Abisko, Sweden - Palsa_T0_3 | ecosystem: Environmental > Terrestrial > Soil > Palsa > Peat permafrost | place: Sweden: Abisko...
AGTTTGTGACCAACCTGGCCATCCGGACGACCAATGCCGGTACAACAGTGATAAGGGCTGCTCGTGCGTGACTCCTGGCGGCGGTCCATGCGCGGAGACGGCGAAAGCAAAGCAGGACTAAGCTTCGCGCAGGAGCTTGTGGACGTGCCCGGTCGTTCAGTGTGCGGCTTGCGATCTCTCAGCGAGGAAATCATCGCGGCACTGTTTGGCGGCCGAGAGCACGTGGGTGAACTCAGGCGAACCTCGCAGGTTCGCGAATATTGGACTATTCTGCAGGTCGGTGTAGGCGCAGTAATGCCCGGCAATTGAGCTCTTGATGAGCTGGAGCGCCATCTCGTTCTTCCCACAAAAGGCGAAGGACTTGGAAAAGAAGAACCTGTTTTCAGCGTCAGGATTCGCTAAAGCCTCGGGCGCAAAGTCGTTGGCGGCATTGTCCACCTCTGCGGACGGAGCGTGGGCGAGACAAGGTTTGTACAGCCTTTCACCTTTGTGCAGCCTTTCACCATCTTGTTCGACTAATTTCTCAGCTTGTTGCCGCGCTTGCGCCAAGTTGCCACTGACAATGTAGTGCAGCACTAGGTTCCTCGACACCCAGTCAGATCCGGCATCGAGCTGGAGAAAGTCCATAGCCCGGGCATGGTTACCCAGGGCATCGAAGACGAATGCACACGACCGGTATGAAAAGTTCCCCGGGTCGAGAGACAACGCGGTGTCGCACTCTTGCGCAGATTGATCCGTGATTCCACCATAGCGAAGGACATAAGCCAGGGCGAGGTGAGCCCCGGCGTTCTCGGGATGCCGCTCCACCAGCGCCTTTGCTGCCTGGTAGGCCCTTGCCAGCTCACCCCTTTCAACCCGATTAATGACCAGCCCCACGGCTGGTCTGACGAAATCTGGATCGAGCGCCATCGCTCGTTCATAATCGGCATTCGAGCGCTGGAACATGGCCTCGCCGCCATTCGAATATTGCGAATCGAAGTAGTAGCGACTCGCCAGAGCTTCCCATGCGGGGGCGTAAGAGGGATCGATTCCAACCGCTCGCTCCAACATAGTGATGGCATCTTTGTTAGGCAGAGGATCATGCGGCATCGAGACGCTTCGCAAGTAGAGGTCGTAGGCCTCTTCGTTCCTGGGATGGGTGCCGGCTTCCTCTGAATTTGTTCGGCCGCCGAGAGCGGGGACCAATCCCTGGCGAACTTTCGCCGTGATCTGGCTCCGCATGGCTATCATGTCGGGAGCGGAGACGGTCATAGTGTCGCGCCAAACGGCGCGGTTTTCGGCGACGTCCACGGCTTCGAGAGTGATCTCGAGCTGATCGCCTTCTTTTATATAGTGTCCAGTGACGACGTCGGTCACATGCATGGCGCGGCCGGCTTCCTGCAAGTCGAGAGTGGGAGAGTCGTACTTGGTGGTGGTCGCGAACGGGCGGATAGATAGCGAGCGAACGTAACTGAGCGCGGTCGCGATTTCGTCGGCTAACGCAAGGCGCAGGAAATCGACATCCTTATCGGAGCCAAGGTTCTGCAAAGGAAGAACGGCGACGGTTCTTTGACTGGGAGTGACCGCAACCGGAGCGGCGCGCTGCCTGACGAACCAGAAAAGAACAGCCAGCACCGCGACGGCCGCGGCAAGCGCGGCGATGATCTTCCCGTAGGAACGGGTCTTTCCGTCGGAACTGCTCGGTGTTGAAGCCGCAGGCGCTGTCGAAGCCGCAGCCGCTTTGTCGACAGGCACGGCACTCGATGACGGAGATGAAGGATGCGCAGGCGAGGAACCCGATGCCGGCGACTGCGGTGGGGCGACCTGAGAGCTGCTTTCCTGCGCCACCGCAAGCGTGCCTGAACTCGCCCCTGCAACTCGGCCCGACTCGGTGTCCCGTTTCAGGCGCATCAGTTCGGCGCGCATTTCCGCTGCGCCCTGGTAGCGCAGTTCGCGGTCTTTTTCCAGCGCCCGGTTGATGATGCGTTCGAGTTCGACGGGCACGTCGGGATTCAAGCGGATTGGAGCTATTGGAGCACGTTCGAGAATGGCGTTAAAGACCAGGGCCGACGTATCACCCCGAAATGGCAATGTGCCCGTGGCCATTTCGTACAACACCGCGCCGAAAGAAAACAGATCGGTGCGGGCGTCCAGTTCTTTGCCCTTGGCCTGTTCGGGCGACATGTAGGCAATGGTGCCGAGCGTAGAACCGGGATTGGTCAGGTGCTCATCAATGGTGCGTGTCTGTGTACCCGCCTCCGCTACCGCACTCGATGAATTGGCGGTGATCATGACCTTGGCTAAGCCGAAGTCAAGAACCTTGGCATGTCCACGCTTGGTCACAAAAATGTTGGCGGGCTTGATGTCGCGGTGGACAATGCCTTCGGAGTGAGCCGCATCCAGCGCGTCCGCGATCTCGATGGCCAGGGCGAGAAGCAGTTCGGTTTCCATGGGACGGGCGGCAATGCGGTGCTTCAGGGTCAGGCCGTCCAGAAACTCCATCGCGATGAAGGCTTGCCCCTCGTGCTTGCCGATTTCATAGATGGTGCAGATGTTGGGGTGGTTGAGCGCGGAAGCGGCGCGTGCTTCGCGTCGAAAGCGTTCGAGAGATTGAGGGTCTTGCGCGACGTCCTCGGGCAGAAACTTCAATGCGACAAAGCGGCCAAGCTCGGTGTCCTCAGCTTTGTAGACGACGCCCATACCGCCGCCGCCGAGTTTCTCGACGATGCGGTAATGAGAGATGACTTGGCCGAGCATTAGAGGCAAATGTTACGTGGGTGAAAGGTTCAAGTCAATGAAAGGCGGGGTGTGGTGGAGGCCCCTTCTCGAAAAGCGCGAGAAGGGGCGCACCCGCCATTTCACCAGCAACTTAGTAGTTAGCGCGATCGGTCTTTTCCGTCTAGTATTCTTTGACTGCTCTTGGGAGGTATTGCATGAACGCTAAACACGCCATTCGAGTGGTCCTACTTATTTTTCTCACCGAAGGCCTTCTTTTCTGGGGCAGTGGCGCACAGGCGCAGTCCGACGCCTCGATGGAACAGCGCATCCAGAAAATCATGGCTCGTCCAGAGTTCGCCCACTCTCGCTTCGGTATTGAATTTATTTCGGCGGATACGGGAAATGTAGTCTACGAATTGAATTCGCAGCAGCTTTTCGTGCCGGGTTCCACGACCAAGTTGCTCACGGAAGGCACTGCTCTCCAGCTCTTAGGCGCAGACTACCGTTTTCATACCAGGATCTACCGCACCGGACCCATTGAGAAAAATGGCACAGTGAAGGGAGATCTGGTGCTGGTGGCCAGCGGAGACTTGAACCTCTCGAATCGTATCCAGCCTGATGACACGCTGGCATTTGAAGATGAGGATCATTCCTACGGTGGACCTGACAGTAAGGGATTGTCTGGCGATCCACTGCTGGTGATGCGCGAATTCGCCAGGCAGATCGCCGCAAAAGGAATTAAACGAGTGAAGGGAAGAGTGCTGGTGGATGCCACACTTTTTCCGGAAGGCGACCGCGAATTGGGAACGGGCGTGGTTGTGTCGCCGATGGTGGTTAACGACAACGTAGTGGACGTCATCGTCAGTCCCGGGCATTCGGAAAACTCACCCGTGCAATTGAAGATTGCGCCGCAGACGGCGTACGTCACCATTATTAATCAGGCCACGACCGGGAAGGCGGGTTCCAAAGTAACGCTTGACTACAAGAATGAAAAACTTAGCCCGGATGGATCCCGAAGCGTAACCCTCACCGGCAGCATGGCGCTTGGCGGCCAGCCGAGGATGGTCTCCTATGCAGTTCCCGAACCGAGCCGTTTTGCCGCGACCGTTTTGATGGAGGCATTGAAAGAGCAGGGTGTGCGGTCAAGCCTCGCAGTTCCCTCGGATCACATCGATTTCAAGACACTGGCCGTGAACTGCACGCCCGAGAAGGTGGTTGCCGAACACGTTTCGCCGCCCCTGAAGGAAGAAGTGAAGGTTACGCTGAAGGTCAGCCAGAATCTTCACGCCAGCGCCACGCCGTTTCTTGTGGGCGCCATTGTCGCCCACAAGGACAGTGAAATTGTGCAGGCGGGCTTTGACATGGAGAACCAATTTCTTACTAAGGCTGGTCTTGATTTGAGGGGGGCAGCGCAGAGCGATGGAGCGGGCGGCGACGCCTTTTTCACGCCTGACTTTATGGTCCACTATCTTCTCTATATGTCGAAGCAGAAGGACTATGACAACTTCTATCGTGCCCTGCCAGTCCTCGGAAAGGATGGCACACTGTTCAAGATTCAGGTCCATTCCGCCGCCGCAGGTCACGTGCACGCAAAGACCGGGACTTATACCACTTATGATGCGTTGAACAAGAAATTGACGATCACGGGCAAGGGTCTTGCTGGTTATATGGATACGGCGAGTGGCCAGCACCTGATTCTTGCGCTCTACGTCAACATGGTCTCCGTATCCATGGATGATCCGGACGCGGTACAGAAGATCGCGGGAGAAGCGCTGGGGGAGATTGCGGCTGCAGCTTACGATGCACACTGACTAGGTCGATCGTCGACGGCTCGTGTCCGTGGCAATTGCGGCACGAACAGGCGATACGGGTGTACACTTAGCGCGCTTTGAAGTCCTAAAGGGATCCCAACTCAATTGGAGATTCCAGTCTCAGATCCAAACCAGGAGAAAAAAATGAAATTCACCAAGCTGCTGTCAATTTGTGCTGCCGTTTTCGCGCTTGCGCTTTCGGCGGCCGCGCAGGGAGAATCCAGCACCGTCACCGCACTGGAGTTTCAAACGCCGAAGAACGGTATGACCAAGCAATATGAAGATGGACGCAAGGCGAAAGCCGCCTGGCACAAACAGCAAAAGGACCCGCAGACGCTATTTGTGCTGCAAGTGGTGGCTGGCGAGCAAATGGGCTCCTACATCGTGGGGCGATCGGGCCAGCACTGGGCCGATCTCGATAAACCCGCCGTCTCGGATGCCGCCGATGAGGAAGCGTACAACAAGACTGTCGCGCCATACGTGGAGAAGCGCACCGCGTCTTACTTCGAAACGATGCCCAAAGTGAGTTATCCAGGTCCCGAGATGAACAACAAATTCACGAGCGCCACAACCTTTCACATCCGGTACGGCAAGGGCGACGATTTCCGGAGCGCCATCGCGCGAATGTACGATGCCGCGCAAAAAACGAAGTGGGGCTTTCATTACCAGTGGGAGAGGCTGGCGAACGGCGGTCCTGGTGGCACATATGTTCTGCTGGTAGAGAAAGCCAACTGGGCGGCGTTCGAGGATGATCCCAACATCAAGCCGTTGCGTGACATTCTGCGGGAAGCGTTCGGCGAGCAGGAAGCCATGTCGGTGATCGAACGTCTCAACGGCTCGATCGAAAGCACGTATAACGAAGTTGTCGAGTTTCGTCCGGATTTGAGCTACATCCCGGCGAAGTAGTTTCACGATAACGATGATTTCCCGGAATACCTCGTGGGATTCCGGGAGACCATCAACAAAGGGGTCTGGCAAACAGCAGGTCCTTCGCTTCGCTCAGGATGACAATTTTATTTAGTCAGGATGACGACCAATTTGAGCCGCTACTTGGTTGTGGGTCATCTATGAACTGTTTGCCGCGAGTTTCCGCGGTGGAACATTCTGATTCAGCCGGAAGAAGTTATTTGGGTCATAGCGCGACTTAATCGTGACCATACGATCCCAGCGTTCCTGATAAACCTCGGGTACGCGATCCTGTTCATCGCCGCTCATAAAATTTATGTAAGCGCCAGGTTTCATGGCTGGCCGAAGCTTATGGAAGAGTCCGCGAATCCAGGAAATATTTCCGGCGTCGGCGGACGCCTCTGACCAGCTCGCCAGCAAATTCATGATGAACGGAGCGCTGCGGTCGCCGAATGCGGTCTCCTGCGCTGCGACCCGCGCGGCCGCGCCCCCGAGGTAGGCAAGTTCGATCTGGATCTCCGATGAAGGAACGGTGGAAACTGCCTCTACCATGTGATCAATGCTGCGATCGTCGAGATAGGTGAAATAACCCGACTTGGTGTAATAGCGCCGGCCATGCGGGAAATCGGAATCCGCCATGGTTTGTAAATCCATAAACGATACAATCCTGCTGCTCACGGAATCCGGACTGCACATGGAAAGCGCGCGCTCCAGATAGGAACGCCCGGCTTCGGGGTCGCCAGTCCATATCAAGGAATTGCTGGCCACCGGACGTCCGCGGAGTTTGATGGGTACCTTATTGGTATGCGGGGCCACGCACAGATTAACGTTCCACTTCAGGTCGAGTGGAGCTTCGGCCATGAAGTCTCTCCAGAATTCGAGAAGCGAGCGAATATTAGCCTCGGCAGACAATCCTTCAGCGAGCACCACAGCGGTAAGGGGATGTAGTTTCAGTTCGAATTCAGTTACCACTCCGAAATTACCGCCGCCGCCGCGCAATGCCCAAAATAAATCCGGGTTCTCTCTTGAGCTGGCGCGTACGACGGAACTATCGGCGGTTACGAGAGTGAACCCCTCGACGTTATCGCATGATAATCCGAATCGCCGTGTGAGCCATCCGGTGCCTCCGCCCAAAATCAGTCCGGAGGCGCCAGTGTGAGAGACGACGCCAGACGGAAAGACCAGTCCGGCTTTTTGCGTCGCGGCATCCACCGACGCCAGCAGGCACCCGCCTGCGATTCGAGCGCGTCGCGTCCCCGGATCGACAATGACCTGCCGCATTCTCGAGAGGTCAATCACGAGGCCGTCATCGCAGGTGCTAAAACCAGCCAGGCTGTGCCCTCCGCATCGAACGGCGGTCAGAATTCCAATCTCAGAGGCGGCTCGGATTGCGTTTTGCACATCGCTTACATCCGTGCAGCGCGCGATCAGTCCTGGCGCGCGAGCTACCATGCCATTCCAAACGGCGCGCGCGGCTTCGTAGCCGCTCTGGCCAGGGCGAAGCAAATCGCCTTTGAATCGCCGGAGGAGCGAAGAGTAAACCTCGTCGCTGGCTTCGAGCATTTCGCAGTCTCCTTGCAGAATGTGAGAAATTCCGAACGGCCGACAGACGCGGAGTTTTGCTTGTTGAGAAGGGCTCACTCGGCGGATGTTATTTTGCGGTTGTACCCCCTCCCCCCATTTCCCGCTAAAATATTGGGATTAAAAGAGTTAGCTGTAAGATAGTAGAAATAAAGGACTTAGCTTAGAAGAGCTTCGAATTCGGCCCGGGTCGCGAGCAATGGCGGACGGAGCCGCCCAAGCGGAGCTTGAACGGGGCACCCCCAAGTGTCATTTTAGGTTGTCAATGAGCGCCTACACATTTTCGCGCATGGCGAGATGGGTGTCTAGGATGGGTGTCACAGCTGGAATGTGATGAAAAAAGCCACTTGCGAAGGCCTGACGGTGGCGATGCTGGAGCCGGAGGCGGCGGGGCTAAAGAAGAGAAGGAGAAGTGGGCACGCTCGCGGCGGCTAGTCAGCAGCGAATCCCTCGACGCAGGATTCGTGGTGGCCCCTTTTCGGAAAGCGCGCGAAGGGGCGCACTCGGCCTGACTATGCCTAGCGAGACCGAGAATTTGCCCTTTTCATTGTCCATTGCTGGCGTTACGATGGCAGCCTATGGATGCTATATATCAGGTCACGCCCGAAATGCTCCGCCTCAGTTGGTGGCAGGCTCTTCTGACCTGCGGCGATGCCTGAGTATCAACTCTAAGGCTAAAAGGCACATTCGGATGCGAGTGACAGACCACCGTATGTTGTCGGGTATTTTGCTCGTGTGCCTGAACGCACTCACCGGTATTGCCTTGTCTGCGGCGGCGGCGCAGACGACGGCGCCAAACGAATGGACCTGGATAGGCGGAAGCAACACCGTAACTTACAACTACGGCCAGCCTGGCGTATATGGAACGTTAGGAGCGGCCGCGGCGGGCAACATTCCCGGCGCCCGAGACAGCGCGGCGACTTGGACCGACAGCAGCGGCAATTTCTGGCTTTTCGGGGGCGAGGGCGTCGATGCCAACGGAAACTTCGGTGAGCTGAATGACCTGTGGGAGTTCCAACCCTCCACGCAGGAGTGGACGTGGATGGGGGGAAGCAGCACCGTACCGGCCAGCTGCGCAGGCAGCAACACGGTTCCCTGTGGGCAACCGGGAGTCTACGGGTCCCTCGGCTCCGCGGCCGCCGCAAACATCCCTGGCGGTCGATATCTGACATCGTACGGGAGTGACAGCAACGGCAATTTCTGGCTTTTCGGCGGCGCCGGATTCGATGCGAACCAGAATGGAGGCGACCTGAATGATCTCTGGGAGTTCAACCCGACCACCAAGGAGTGGACGTGGATGGGGGGAAGCAGCACCGTACCGGCCAGCTGCGCGGGCAGCGCCACCGCTTCCTGTGGCCAGCCGGGAATCTACGGGACTCTTGGCTCCGCCGCTGCGGCGAACATTCCCGGCAGTCGAGATTCCGCTACCAGCTGGTCCGACGAAAGCGGCCAACTCTGGATCTACGGCGGCGAAGGTCTCGACAGCCAAGGAGATTTCGGTCAGTTGGACGACCTGTGGAGGTTCGATCCCGATACCGAGCAATGGACGTGGATGGGGGGAAGCAGCACCCTGCCTGCCAAATGTGCAAACAACTCGCTGAATAATCTCTGCGGTTGGCCCGCCGTCTACGGCGCACTCGGAGTGTTCGCGCCTGGCATCAGCCCAGGAAGCCGCGTAGCCGCACTCGGTTGGAGGGACAAAGAGGGCAACTTCTGGCTCTTCGGGGGTATAGGCTCAGTGTTTTGGGAGAGCGATGATTTCTCCGAGATCGATCAGTACGATCTTTGGGAATTCAATCCGTCCACCAATCAATGGGCATGGATGAGCGGAAACAGCACCTCGATCTGTGGCGAAAGCTCCTCGGAGAACTGGTGCGGAGAGTCTGGCATCTACGGCACGCAGGGAGCTCCGGCCATCGCCAACATCCCACCCAGTCGCAGCAACGCCACCACCTGGACTGACGCGAAGGGTAATCTCTGGCTTTTTGGCGGGGTCCAGTCGTTGACAACGAACATCGACGGATCAACAGGCCCCTGCAACGACATGTGGGTTTTCGAATCCGCCGCGAACGAGTGGGCCTGGATGAACGGAGATTCCTCAGATTCCATCTTTACCTGCGAAAATACGTCGGGAACGTATGGTGTAAAGGGAAAACCCGCCGCTGCAAACACTCCTTCCGGGAGAACTGGAACTGCCAGTTGGACCGATTCCAGCGGTAATCTCTGGGCCTTTGGCGGCCTTGGCTGGGCAAACGGCGGTGCAGCCTTGGTTGATCTAAATGACCTTTGGATCTATGAGCCATCCGCTCCCACCCCCCAACCGTCCTTCGAGCTGATTGCGTCCCCCAACCCAATCAACATCGGCGCCACGGGCCCCGGTACACCCACCATCACCACGGGAACCACGACGGTCACCATCCTCGTTGCCGGCGGATTCGATTCTGCTGTTACATTGACCGCCACCCCAGACACCTGTAACGGAGTTACTTGCATTACCGGAAGCTTCAGCCCAGGGACCATCACCGGCGCCGGCTCATCCACACTGACCATCTCGGTTACTGGCACGGCAATCGGGATTGATGAGCCCATCCCTCTCACCATAACCGGGTCCAGTGGCGGCATCTCGCAATCCATACAGGTCATCGTGGATGTCACAGGAGCCGGTCAAATTGCGGCTCCAAGCTTTTCTGTCCCGGGGGGAACATACTCCACAGCCCAGACCGTGAGCATGTCCGACGCCGAAGGTATTGCGTTCATTTACTACACAACCGACGGCACCACACCCACCGCGAGCTCGGCGGTCTACGTCAATCCGATTACAGTAGCGTCGACAACAACGTTGAAGGCGTTTGCGATGGACGTTTTTGACGATCAGAGCGCCATATCCAGCGCGACTTACAGCATCGTCCCCGTCGCTGACACTCCTGTCTTCGTGCCTGGCGGCGGCACGTATTCCTCCGCGCAGTCCGTTAACCTCAGCGACTCCACCGCGGGAGCAACCATCTACTACACTTCCGACGGCAGCACTCCAACTACAAACTCGACCGTCTACAGCGGTCCAATCACGGTTTCGTCCACCGAAACACTAAAGGCGATTGCCAGCGCGAGCGGCGATTCCTTGAGTGCCGTCGCCAGCGCCACTTATACCATCAACCTGCCAACGGTCGGTTTTTCCATCACTGGCACAGCGGTCAGCGTAGTTCCCGGAGCGACTACGGGAAACATATCCACGATCAGCTTGACGCCCTCGGGCGGATTTACTGGCGTGATTAGTCTGAGTTGCGCGATTACTCCTGCGGCCGCAAGCGATCCTGCGGCATGCAGCATTCCAGCTTCTGTGACCATCAGCGGTTCTACAGCGCAAACAACTACGCTTACTGTGAACACTACGGCGCCCACCTCCGCTCTCAACCGGAGCAGGAGGTTCTTCGGGCCATTGGCGGGCGGCACAACTCTCGCGTGCATCTTGCTCGTTGGCATCCCGGTGCGGCGGCGGAGGTGGTGGAGCATCCTCGGGATGCTGGTACTTTTCTCCGTTCTTGGAGGTGCACTCGGTTGCGGCGGGAGCGGTAACGGCGGCGGTGGCGGCGGTGGAGGAAATGCCGGCACTACTCCAGGCACGTACATCATTACCGTCACGGGCACCGCCGGCAACATTACACAAGAGGGAACGGTCTCTCTCACAGTGCAGTAGCGTGCTTCGAGAGATAGCTTCGATGGTTTGTTGCGTCATGGACTCGCCTACCGAAGAGACAACGAGCACTAAGCTGTCGGGGCCGATCCGGTCGTGTCACTGGGTTGTTGGTGTAATGGCTCGGGAAGAACTCGCTGGGAGTTTCGAGCGCCGGGCGTGTAGTAGAATGAGGGGGTTAACCTCAGTCGGGGAGTGGCTCAGCCTGGTAGAGCACCTGGTTCGGGACCAGGGGGTCGGAGGTTCAAATCCTCTCTCCCCGACCAAATCCTTCAAG
>Ga0302326_10029695_pt1 | contig 10963 bp, 9 predicted proteins | sample Palsa_T0_3_FD_202264 | JGI IMG/M metagenome (GOLD analysis project Ga0302326, IMG submission 202264) | Peat permafrost microbial communities from Stordalen Mire near Abisko, Sweden - Palsa_T0_3 | ecosystem: Environmental > Terrestrial > Soil > Palsa > Peat permafrost | place: Sweden: Abisko...
TTTTTCTCCCGCCAGGGACGCGCTGTAATAGAGATTTTCGTGGAGGAAATCTTTGATCTGTTTTCGTTCCGCTTCCACCTCGGGGCTGAAGGCTGCCATGCGCTCCTGGTACAGGCGAACATCGGGCAGAGTTTCGATCCCGGCCTGCTTGAGCCGCGACTGCGTGTTGGTGACCAGATCGCCGGCCAGACGGTTGAACACCCCTTTAAGAGCCTCGTTGAATTTCAGCTTGTCAGCAACATTGGGATACGTCTGCTCGACCTCGCGGAAGAAGCGTTCAAAGACGGGCGTCCCGGCGCGGATCTGCTCAAGCGTCAGCAGATGGGCTTCGTAGCCGTCGTCCAGGTCGGCGGTGTTGTAGCCGATCTCGTCGGTTAAGTCGATGAGCTGGGCTTCGAGCGGAGGCCGTTGGTCGAGAAGATACTCGGCCAGTTCGGGATGTTTCGACGCATCGTAGTCGCGCGAGTGCTTGATAATGCCTTCGCGTACTTCGAAAGTCAGGTTCAGGCCGCGAAAGGCGGCGTAGCGCTGCTCGAAGTCTTCGACAATGCGCAAGGCGTGCAGGTTGTGGTCGAAGAACAGGCCGTGGGCGCGCATGGCGGCGTCAAGCGCTTTTTCGCCGGCGTGGCCGAAGGGAGGATGGCCGAGGTCATGCACCAGAGCGAGCGCTTCGGCCAGATCCACGTTGAGTGCGAGTGCGCCCGCGATGGTGCGCGTGATCTGCGCTACTTCGATGGTGTGAGTGAGGCGGTTGCGGAAATGGTCGGAATAGCGGCGGGTGAAGACTTGAGTCTTATCTTCGAGGCGGCGAAAGGCGCGGGCGTGGATGACGCGGTCGCGGTCGCGCTGGAACTCGTTGCGGTAAGGATGCGGCGGCTCAGGGAAGCGGCGTCCGCGGGAATGTTCCACCTGCACGGCGTAGCCGGCCAGCATACGGAGAGTCTAGCATTGTTGATTGAGGGTTGTTGATTTGAAAAATCTTGCTCCCAGTGCCGTCCAATCAGCAATCATCAATCAACAATCCCCTGCCGCAACTTAAGGCGCATCTCGTTGCTCGGCTCGAATCCCATCGACTCGTAGAGATGGCGACCGTCCTCGCTGGCGTGCAGATTGACTCGGGCGAGGCCTTCGCGCCTGGACCAGTCAATTATTGTCTGAATGAGTCTTCGGGCAATGCCGCGGCGGCGATACTCCGGATATGTGTAAACGTTGAGAATCGTTGCGCGGCGGCATTCCAAATCGTAGGGATGAGCAGGCCAGGGGGAAATGATGATCGCACCCCCGGCGACGACACGATCTCCGGCTGAGGCTAGCCAGGCTCGGAACGAACCGTCGGACAAGGCTTTTGTCAGGTAATCAGCCGAGATGGAAACCATCGCTGCCAGCGCATCGGCATCTCGATATTCCATGTCTTCGTACATTGCGCGGCGCTGGCGCACGATTTCCGGGATATCGTTTATTGCGGCCACGCGAATTTCGAGATTCGGCAGCGAACGATCTGAACTGGTTGAGTCTTGCATGGGTTGATTGATGACTGTCGATTGATGATTGAAACCTTGTGGCCCTTAAATCAACAGTCAGAAATCAACAATCAACGGTCATCAATCCTCGCCCTACTGCTGCCCTGATCCTTCTCTGGCGAGGCGGACCTTGGCGGCGTCGAGTTTTTTCTGCGTGGCCGCGAACAGATCGGTATCCAATTCCGAACCCGTGGTTTTGTTCCACTCTTCGACGGCGCGCTCCCAGTGAGCAGCAGCGAGCTTCAGGCGGCCTGTCTTCTGGTAGAGATCGCCGAGGTGATCCTGCACGGTTGGGTCAGAACCCATGCGCAAGGACGCCTTGTTGAGGTTCTCTTCGGCGAGGTCGTACTTGCCGAGTTTGAAATAGGCCCAGCCCAGGGAATCCAGATAGGCGCCGTTGGTGGGCTCCAGGCTCACGGCCTGCTTGATGTAGTTGAGCGACTCTTCGAGCCGGATGTCGCGGTCGGCATTCATGTAACCGAGATAGTTGAGGGTCGCAGCGCTCTGCGGGTTGGCTGCCAGTATTTTCCTGAACTCGGCCTCGGCCTGGTCGAATTTCTTCTCGCGTTCGTAGGTGGAACCCCGCAGGAAGTAGACGTACTCTTTGTCCTCGGCTTTGGTGGAAAGCTGTTCGGCTTTGCTGAGAGACTCCTCGGCGTCGCTCCAGCGGCGCAGACGCGTGTACATAATAGACAGCCGGAGATAGACGTCGCGGTCTTCCGGTGCGCCCTTGAGCAGCGAGCGCACGTCGGCGAGAGGCTTCTCGGGGTCGCCGGTGTCGGCGAGTTGAGCATCGAGCACCATGCGCAGCTCGCGGTCCTCCGGCAGCTTTTGCACTGCTTCTTTGGCGACGGCCGTGGCTTCCGGCCACTGCTTGGCTTCGCGGTAGGTATCGATTACGTCCTGATAACCAGTGCGAGCGTTGTCGTCACCGAGCGGGATCATCTTGCGGAAGGCTTCCACCGCGGCCGGATAGTTCTCCTGATCGCGGTAGACCATACCGAGGCGCTCGATGAAGATGGCGCGATTGTTGCGGTCGGCCTGCGAGTAGCTGTTGTCGGGTTTCTCGGTTTTCTTCAGCAGATCCTGCAGAATCTTTGCGGCCTCGTCGTAGCGAGCCTGGGCTTCGTAAACCACGGCGACGTTGTAGGGAACTTCCAGGGCATCGGGAACCATGGCTTCAGCCTTTTTCAGGCTGTCCAGCGCCTCGTCGTACTTGCCCTGGCGGCGGTAGATTTCGGAGATGCGGAGGTAGGTCTGGGCGTCTTCAGGATTGGCATCGGCGATGACTTTGTACTGATCGAGGGCGGCGTCGATCTGGCCGTCGTTCAAAAGATTTTCCGCCAGACCACGAATGGCGTCGAGATTGTCGCGGTCCAACTGGATGGCGTGCTTGTAGGCGTCGATCGCGCTCTTATATTCCTTGCGCTGCTCATAAGTGGTGCCCAGAGCGGCATATAGCTTGGCCGAGCGCCCCGAGTCGGGCACGGCACTGAGCACCTGCAGGGCCTTCGCGGTGTCGCCTTCGTCGCTGTAAAGCAGCGACAGTGTGGTGATGGCTTCTTCCGAGTCGGGATCGAGCTTAACCGCGATCTTCAGTTCCTTTTCCGCCTTCTGCAAGTCGCTGCTCAGGCGATAGAGGCGGCCCAGCAGAAGGTGGTCATCAACATTGCCGGGCTCGATCATGACAATTTGTTCGTACTGCTCGATGGCCAGCTTGAGCACGTTATCGGAACCGTTGCCGCTGCCCGGCATATCGCCCAGCGACCGCAGATAAATCCGGCCCAGCAGCTTGTGAGCTTCCAGATTGTTGGGGTCGCGCTTGAGGATGTCCTGGGCCTGGAGCACGGCGTCGCGGATGCGTCCGGTCTTCACGTAGAGTTCGGCAAGGCCGGAGGTGAGGAACTCGGAAGACGGGTCGGCCTCGATGGCAAGGCGGTACTCATCCATGGCTTTATTCGCCAGCTCGCTGCGGCCGTACACCGTAACCTGCTCTTCATACATGTGTGCGAGCGTGTAGTGGTAATACGCGGCGGCGCGGTCTATTTTGCGCGGGGAAGACGGCGCCGTTTTGGACGAAGCCTTGGAGTCAGCGTCCGAGGATGGATTGGTTTGCGCGGCGGCGGCCGCTGCGAAGATGGAGAACACTAAAACGGCGCGAAAAATTCTATTCATGCTCAACCTGACGACGCTGGAATTAATTCTATCGGACTTGATTCTATTAGAGCTGTGCGCACTTCCCGGAAGCATAACCATTTGGATGCAAGACCGCCGGGGGTGGGGTGCCTTAATTCTAACCTGATACGGGCCGGATTGGGGAAAAACCCTGCGCGCCGAAGTACAGGGACCGAGGGTTTGCGGGATTGATTGTCAAGATTGGTAAAAGGAGTGAAATTGTTGATTCTTGATTGTGATTGAAGAGCACTTGACATCGCAAAGATTCTCGGCGACGGATAAGAAAGCCTTTAGCCGCAAAGAGGGCAAAGGCCGCGCAAAGTTCGCAGAGAAGAACTCAAGGCAAGCCGGAATTTGCGGTTAGAGGCTTGGTCCTTCGTCGCCCGTCAGTGGCGGAAATGGCGCACTCCGGTGAATAGCATGGCCAGGCCCAGTCGATCGGCGGCTGCGATTACTTCGGGATCGCGCTGTGAGCCTCCGGGTTGGATGATGGCGGTTGCGCCTGCCTTGGCAATTTCCTCGACGCCATCGGGAAACGGAAAGAATGCGTCGGAAGCGGCGACCGTTCCCTGCAGCGGCAATTGCGCTTTCATGGCGCCAATCTTCATTGTGGCGACCCGGGCCGCGTCGACGCGGCTCATCTGGCCGGCACCGACGCCCACGGTCTCTCCATCGCGCGCGTAGACGATGGCGTTCGACTTGACGTGCTTGCAAACCTTCCAGGCGAACAAGAGGGCGCGTGTTTCATAGGGCGTGGGGGCGCGCTGGGTGACGACTTTGAGGTCGGCATCCTGCAAGGTGCGAGAGTCGGCGTCCTGCACGAGGATACCGCCGGAAACGTTTTTGAGAATCCATTTCTGGGGCGCGGCTTTGACTTCGACGAGTCGCAGATTTTTCTTGGTAGCGAAGCGCGCTTTGGCGGCTTCGTCGAATGCGGGCGCGGCGATCACCTCGAGGAAAAGCTTGTGCATTTCTTCGGCGGCTGCGCCGTCGATGGGGCGGTTCACGCCAATCACTCCCCCGAAGGCGGAGACGGGGTCGCATTCGAGCGCCCGCTTGTACGCCTCGGCTAAAGTCTTGCCAGTTGCGGCACCGGCGGGATTGGTGTGCTTGATGATGGCGCAGAAGGCTGCATCGTTCGGATCGAACTCCTGTGCCAGATCCCAGGCGGCTTGCAGGTCGACGATGTTGTTGTAGGAAAGCTCCTTTCCCTGAATCTGGCGGGCATTGGCCACACCTACGCCAGAGCCGTCGGAATACATGGCGGCTTTCTGGTGAGGGTTCTCGCCGTAGCGCAGGTCGAGGGTTTTCTGGAATGACAGGCGCAGAGTTTGCGGGAAAGATTCGTCGTTGCCTTGAGGCGGAATTCTAAAATCGGCGGGGATTCGTTCGAGCGTCGAGGCGATTGCGGAATCATAGGCAGCGGTTGTGGCGAAGGCTTTCTGCGCGAGACGCCACTTGGTTTCGAGCGAGAGCGCTACGCCGGAGCGGGCGAGTTCATCGGCAATGGCCGGGTAGTCGGCCGGCGAAGTGACGACGGCGACATCGTGAAAATTCTTGGCGGCGGAGCGGATCATGGAAGGTCCGCCGATGTCGATGTTCTCGATCAATTCTTCGAACGCGACGCCCGGCTTGGCGGCTGTCTTTTCAAAGGCGTAGAGATTCACCACGACCATGTCGATCGGCTGGATGCCGTGCTCGGCAACGGCGGCGGTGTGCGCGGGATTTTCGCGGCGATGCAGAATGCCGCCATGCACTTTGGGATGCAGCGTCTTGACACGGCCGTCGAGCATTTCAGGGAATCCGGTGAGTTCGGAGATGTCTTTGACGGTGATGCCGGAATCGCGCAAGAGCTTGGCCGTGCCCCCGGTAGAGATGAGTTCGATGCCGAGGCTGGAGAGCTGGCGCGCGAAATCCACGAGGCCGGTTTTGTCGGTAACGCTGAGGATGGCGCGCTGGATGTTGAACATGGGACGCTGAGATTTTAGCAGGAACGCGCGGCTATCTCAGTCGCGGCGTGGATTCGATTTCCGTGCTTGCGGAACTTGCGACCTCACCTGGCGTCGCTTTTCGCAGGGACTGCACAATGCGATTGATTTCCGGCTGGGTAACTCCGGCGGGGTTCGCGTATTCTCTCTCCAAAAAAATTACCTCGAAGTTACCCTCATCGGAATACAGGTCCAGAACGACACCGTCCCTACTGACCTGAGGATCGCCCTGCTGGAAACCATGATAGTGCTGGTTCCGGAGGTTAAAGATTCCCGATTCTGCTGCCTTCACTGGCATTAATCGATTTGGTTAGAAGCACCATTTGTTCGCGAGCGTGCAGGCGTGGCGAAAGGGACCAGTAATGCATCTTGTCCGGAGTGAACCCGTATACATTCCTCACAAAGGTGTAGTCCGAAGTGGACGTCCCAGGACCAAAGAGGGTTTCGATTCCTTGCGGCTGAAGTTTGAAGTCTGTAGCGCAAAAGTTGGCGAATTCTCGGGGCGGAACGGCGGTCACCATGAGCCGCAGACCAGACCGAAAGGCGAGAACAGCCCGAGTCTTTTCAGGCTTGCCCTTTGGATACAACCTCGTCTGGGGTTCGTCGAGATCATTCCACGGGACTTCGAAGTCATAACCGAAATACGACAAATGCTTTCCAGGGGCCTGTGAGACAGAATTGTCTTTCAGTTCCGTCGGTACAATCCTGGCGACTGGCAAGGCCGTTCTTGCCGCATAAAAGGAAAGCGCGATCGGCCCAACCCAGTAGATACCTGCGAAGATAACTGCGAGGGTAATGACCGTCGTGACCAGGATGCGTCGAAGAAGTTGCATCATCGCGCCCCGCTATGCTTTCGCCTTGGCCTTCAGCTTGACATGCCCCTCGGCGAGTTCGACGGAGAATTCGACATCCTGGCAGCCAAACTTGTTGCGGATCTCTGCGGTCTTTTTCTGCACGAAGGTGGAGAAGGAATCGAGGTTGCCGGAGACATTCTCTCCGGCCTTCTTTTTGGCGGCTACCAGAGTGTTGAACAAGCGCTCCACCTGTTCGCGCTCGGTATTGTCCACGGCGGTGTGCAAGGTGACCGGCTGAGAAGTGGCTGGGGCCGGGGCTGTGGCGGCAGCGGTGGCAGTATGACTTAAACCGTACACGGGATTGTGCTGGGGCTTGTGCTCCTCGACTTCCGGGCGAACTCCCTGCACGGCGAGCAGCGCATCCTGCGGGCGGCGGTAGCCCTCTTCGCGGATGCGTGACTTCTTGCGCCACAGGTCGCTGTAGATGGCGTAGCGCTGGGCCATTTCGTTGTAGCGGAAGCGCTGGGAGAAGCTCATGCGTCCGCCATCGGAAAACTTGCGCAGCAGGGAGAGCACCTTCCACTCGATGTCGGTGGGAGGGCGCTTGGTCGGGTTGCTGAAGTAAACCTCGTACTCGATCTTCAGGCGCCGGAGCTGGGTCTCGAGCACGCTCAGTTCTTCATCAGTGGTCACTTGGGGGTCTCCAAGTCAATAGTGTAGTGAGAAGCGGTGGTGGGCGCGAGGTGCCCGGTGGTCACCGGAGGTCATGGTACGAAAGTAAGGGGTGCGGCTTCTAGCTGCTAGCTTCTAGCTAGGGCGTTTTTCATTTGCAGTAAACGGGGGATTTCGAAGGAAGACTCGAGCGTGAGGGGCGTGGGATTGAGCTAGTGGCTAGAAGCTTACTTCGCTGAATTCGCCGCCATCTTCTTTACCATGGCGAGAACCAGCTTCCGGTCGCTGTCATTCAGGTTGGTGGCGTAGCGGCGGACCTGGCTTAGGAAGCGGACTTCGTCGTCGGAGAGTTGCGGCAGTCCCTTGGAGCCGTTGCTGTGGCCGGATTCGGAGAAGAACTGCGAGAGCGCGATCTCCATGGCCCCGGCAATTTTCGACAGAGTGTCGAGCGAGGGGATGGTGTGGCCGTTCTCTACGCGCGACAGATAGCAGCGCAGCAGGCCGGTGCGCTTCTCGATGTCTCCCTGAGACATACCTTTTTGCAGCCGGTAGTCTCGGATGGTCTGGCCGATGTTGATCTGGGGGAGCATTTCAGGATGCGACATAGTAACCAGATCGGGATTTTCTGGCAAGTGGAAATTAGTGCCATGGGGAGGACCACTTTCTTGCCAGGACTTGACAAGGCCGGGACAGGGGTATTTTGAAACGGTATGCAAGGAATAATCGTGGCCAAACAGCGCGGGGAGAGGGCTCCGCGGCAGCGGTCCGTCCGGAGCTATTTTTTCAAGGTTTCTGCGAAGAAGCCGACGGTGCGTTTCCAGGCGTCGGCGGCATCGTCGGGGCGGTAGCCAGCTTTATTATTGGGATTCTCGAAGGCGTGGCCGGCGTCGTCGTAGATTTTGATGTCGATCTTCTTACCCATTTTATCCAGCGTCTCCCCAAACTTCTTCACGTCTGCGGGCGGGATGCCCTGGTCCTGGCCGCCGAACAGTCCCAGGATGGGGGCGTTGATTTTCTTGAGCGCCTCGGGGTCGGTGGCGAGATGGCCGTAGTTGATAACGTCAGCCGCGAGAGTTGGCTCCTGGAGCGCCACATCGAGCGAGTAGCCGCCGCCCATGCACCAGCCGATCGCGCCGATGCGGTCTTTCCTGACGTTGGGTTGCGACTGGAGGAACTGAAAGGCGGCGTGCAAGTCGCGCTTGGCGCGGTCTTCCGGGACTCCGCGCATGATTTCATGCGCCATCTCAGGCGTGGTGGCCACCTTGCCGCGATATAAATCGATTGCAAGCGCTTCATAACCCTGATCGGCAAGCTTCGACGCCTGGTCTTTGACCCAGTCATTCAGTCCCCACCACTCGTGGATGACGATAATGGCGGGAAAAGGTCCCTTGCCGGCGGGTGTGTAGAGCACGGCCTGGACGGTCTCGTCGCCGCTCTTGTAGGAAACGGTCTTGCTATCGGCGGCGAGGGCGGTGGAAGTGAATAGAACGGCAAACGAAGCGGTGAGCAAAAGGACGATGATTTTTTTCATGGCTTTCTCCTGTCGGGCTGAGCTTGATCCGGAAGGCGCGAGGCGTCGGCAGTCACAATTCGAGCTCCATGTACATTGTGCCCGCGATTGGGTTGGGGCGGTAGGGAGCGATCTCCTTGAACCCCAGCTTGCGATACATTGCGACCGCATCTTTCATCACCGGCTCGACGGTGTCAAGGCGCATTCGCCGATAGCCGATTTGGCGCGCCTCGGCGATGATGCGTTCGGTCAAGGCGCGCCCCAAGCCCTTGCCGCGGAATGGCGGACGCAGGTACAGTCGCTTCATTTCGCAGACGCCTGAATCCAGTTTATGGAGGGCGACGCAGCCCGCGAGTTGACCCTCGCATTCTACAAGCAAGAGGCGGCCCTCCGGAGGAGCGTAGTCGCCCGGCAATCCGGCGAGTTCTCTGTCGAAGTTCTGAAAGCAGAGACTGAAGCCGAGGGACTGCGCGTATTCCAGAAATAGTTCGCGGGCTTGCGCAATTTGCGCGGGCGACTCGGCTTGAGTGACGGCCAAACCATTCAACGCAGAGATCGCAGAGGAGTTCGGGGGAACTGTGTTCTCAGCTTTCATTTCCACTGCGTCCTCCGCATCCTCTGCGTTGAAGCTTTTCCTACCCCATCAGCATGCCGCCGTTCACGTTCAGTACGTGGCCGGTGATGTAGGAAGCATCGTCCGACGCGAGAAAGGCAACCGCACTGGCCACATCGGCCGGTGAACCTACCCGTCCTAGCGGAATCTGTTTGGCGGCGGTCTGCTTGAACTCGTCGCCGAGCCCTTCCGTCATGGCGGTTTCGATGAAGCCCGGGGCTACGGCGTTGCACGTAATGTTACGCGATCCCAGTTCGCGGGCAATAGCCATGGTGAGGCCGATGAGTCCGGCTTTCGATGCGGAATAGTTCGCCTGCCCTGCCTGCCCCATCTGCCCGAAGACGCTGGCGATGTTAATGATGCGTCCCCAGCGCTGCTTGAGCATGGAAGTGGAGACCTGCTGGATGCAAAGATAAGCGGACGTGAGATTGGTGTCGAGCACGGCATTCCAGTCGGCGCGCTTCATGCGCATAACGAGCTGGTCACGAGTGATGCCGGCGTTGTTGACCAGAATGTCGATTTTGCCGAAGTGGGCGATGGCTGCCTTGATCGCGGACTTGATCTGCTCTTCGTCGGTGACGTCGAGAGCGAAGGCTGCGGCTTTGCCGCCGGCGGCGGTAATTTCGTTCACCAGTTCGTTCAGCTTCTCCTGATTGCGGGCGGCGACGGCAACGGCCGCACCCGCCGTGGCGAGCTTCAGCGCGCAGGCTCGTCCAATGCCTTGAGATGCGCCTGTAACGAACGCCACCCTTCCTGAAAGAGACATGAGGATTCTCCAGAGTTTGCTTTGAGTCTAGATTAAGAAGGCTTTAGGTTAGAACGTGGAATTATACGCGCCGCTGACTCCATTCGGCGCGCCGTAATGGCCAGATCAGAACCTCAAGACGGCGGGCAAAGTGCAGCAGCGGCGCGGTTGTGGGTAGGGGAATCCCGGCGGCCGAGGCGACGGTGTTGCTCTCGAAGTCTGCTTCTGCATCCTGTAGCGGCCACGGTTGGTGATGAATTTCTCCGCGATAGACCTGGCCGTCGTGAGTGGTGTAGAGGCTGTAGCGCTCGGTGAGCCAGTTTTCAACCGATCCTTTTTCGCGCAGGTGCGTTTCGCCGGTGGGCCGGTAGCGTCCACGAAATTCGGCAGCGCCACGAAGACGGCGGGAGCCATATTGAATATTCCCGCCGAGTTCCTTCGAAGACATTGCCGCATGAAAATAGGGCAAGTGGTAGAACCTGCGGGCGACCCAGACCGCCGGAAGATTGCCGGCGTCGAGACTGAAGAAATACACGCCCGGTTTGCCGCCATGAGTCACATAGGTGCGAACGTTCAGTTCCGGGAAACGCGACAGTCCGGGCAGGGGCGGAAGTCCGCGCGCGCGAATGCCGCTCATGTGAAACGGAATGACCCCGACCCAGCATTGGCCATCGAAGGTATCGAGCGCCAGTTGTGCGGGGAGGAGAGGCCGCATCACGGCTTGCGGCAGCGGCCAGTGGGCAAAGAGCAGATCGTGCCACGTCTGCTTCATGACCCACGGGCCTGAAGGCAACGGCCACGGACGATGCGCGACACATGTGAGCAGAGGATGCACCCAACAGTTTAGCGCCAGAAGCTTCGCGCCAAGCCAACCCGACGCTGGGCCGAGATACTGGTGCGCCCAAGCTGCTGGCGCTGCAAGCGACATGTACAGCAACAGCGCATA
>Ga0302326_10029698_pt1 | contig 10962 bp, 9 predicted proteins | sample Palsa_T0_3_FD_202264 | JGI IMG/M metagenome (GOLD analysis project Ga0302326, IMG submission 202264) | Peat permafrost microbial communities from Stordalen Mire near Abisko, Sweden - Palsa_T0_3 | ecosystem: Environmental > Terrestrial > Soil > Palsa > Peat permafrost | place: Sweden: Abisko...
CGCGGTGCGACGCCAAGAGTGGCGTCGCGGCACGCTGAGAGCGTGCGCCACGTCAATCTGTCGGATGCCGACAAGCTCCGCCCGCCGTGACAGGCGAAACCGGCTGTCCAACCGAATCATGTGGGATGCTAGTGAAATGCGTCTGCGGGGCCTTTGGCGAGACCCGGATTTCCTCAAGCTGTGGGCCGGACAGACGGTCTCTCAAGTCGGATCGTGGATTACGCTGGTCGGTCTGCCGTTGACGGCGGTCCTGCTGCTCGGCGCCTCGCCGCTTCAGATGGGAATTCTCAGCGGAGCCAGCGCCGCCGCCATCCTGTTGTTTGGCCTTTTCGCGGGGGCTTGGGCGGACCGCCTGCGCCGGCGTCCTATCCTGATCTGGGCCGATCTCGGGCGGGCGGCCGTACTGGTTACGATTCCAGTGGCGGTAGTGTTTCACCGCCTGACCATGAGTCACCTCTACTTAGTAGCGGCGGCCAGCGCCATCCTCACAGTTTTCTTCGATGTGAGTTACCAGGCCTATTTACCGTCGCTGATCGGCGCGGAAAACATTTTGGAAGGTAACAGCAAGATGACTCTCACCGAGTCCATCGCAGGAGTGGTGGGACCGGCACTCACGGGTGCGCTGGTGCAGGCGATCACGGCGCCCGTGGCGATTCTGTTCGATGCCGTCTCGTTCTTGGTGTCCGCACTTTCGGTGTGGCTCATCCGAAAGCCGGAGGCGCGGCCGAAACCGGGTGTGGCGCCGCACATCGGACACGAGATCGTGGAGGGCCTGCAAGCGTCATGGCGCGATCCCATCCTGCGCGTGTTATTGCTGCGCACCGCCACCAGCTCTGTCTTCTTGGGCTTCGGCGGCAGCTTGTATTTTCTCTTTGCCATACGCGAACTCAAACTGGGGGCTATGCTGCTCAGCGCGGTCATCGCGGTGGGCGGAGCCAGTTCCGTATTTGGCGCTCTGGTAGCGGAGCGTCTGGTCCGTCGCATTGGCGTCGGCCACACGCTCATCGGTTGTGCTTTGTTGATAGGAGTAGCCGCCGTGCTGCCGCCTCTGGCACGCGGGCCGGTGGCCGTGTGCGCGAGCATTCTCGCGGTAGCGCAACTGGGCGACATGGCCTGGTCGATCTACAGCATCAACGAATTGAGCCTGCGCCAAGCCATCGCGCCGAATCATGTGTTGGGGCGCGTGAATTCCGCGATGCACCTAATGTTCCGCGGCGTGCTGCCGGTGGGAGCGTTGTTGGGCGGCGCGCTGGCGGAAATCATCGGGTTGCGGAACGCCATGTTCATAGGCGCGGCGGGCTTCCTGCTCTCCACGCTGTGGCTGATACTTTCGCCGGTGCGCCGCCTGCGCGAATTTCCGGCGGCTGCGACGGTAGGTTAGCATCGGTTTATGCTTCGCGTCCGCCGCTACGCATGGCGCGCCTTACCTCTGTTGCTGTTACTCGCGCTGTATTGGCCGGGACTTACCAATTGGTTTTATCAGGACGATTTCGGCTGGCTCAACCTGCGGCGCGAGGTGCATTCTGTTCGCGACCTGGGACCGGCACTGTTCGCTCCCAAGGCGCACGGCAACATGCGGCCGCTGGGCGAGAACGCCTATTTCCTGGTGCTCTCGTCGCTGTTCGGCGTGGATGCGCTACCCTTCCGCATCTGCGCCTTCGTGACGCAGATGGCCAGCCTGGTCTTGCTAGGAAGCGTCGTCGCACGACTGACCTCCTCGCGCGCGGCGGGATGCTGGGCGCAAATTCTGTGGATCGCCAATTCCGGCCTGGCTGCGGCTATGTGCTGGACCTCCATCTACAACCAACTCTTGAGCGGCTTCTTCTTTTTGCTGGCGTTCTATTTCTTCCTGCGGCATATCGATAGCGGCGGCACGCGATATAAGGCCGCACACTGGCTGGCGTTTGTGCTGGGTCTAGGCGCGCTGGAAACCAACGTGGTATATCCGGCCATCGCGGCGGTATACGCGATGCTGTTTGCGCGGGCATATGTGAGGAAGATTCTCCCGATGTTTGTGGTCTCGGCGGCGGCAGTGATCGCGCACTTGTGGTTCGCGCCGCCGCCGCACGAGGGGGTATATGCGATGCACCTGGACGGCCGGATATTCTCCACTTTATGGACATATTGGACATGGGCGCTGGGGCCATCGCGGTGGGCGGCCGCGCTGCTGACTTGCGCCGTGGCGGGGTTAGTCGTGTGGCAGGTGCGCGCGCGGCAATGGATGGGGCTGTTCGGCTTGGCGTGGTTCGTCATAATAGTTAGCCCCTATCTGCCGCTGAGCGATCACCAGATGGACTACTACCTGGTGGTTCCAGCGATCGGGTTGGCGATCGTGGGCGCGTGGGCTATCGAGTGCGCATGGCGGTCGAAGGTCGCATGGAGAGTAGCGGCGGCGGCCTGCGTTGCGGTTTATCTAGGGACTGCAGTGCCGGCTGCCTGGGGCATCGCACAGTGGAACCATGCACGCGGCGAGCGGGTGGAAGATCTGGTGCTGGGCGTGGCCGAAGTGCACGAGGCACAGCCGGACAAGATTATCTTGATCGAAGGCGTAGATTCGGACTTGTTCTGGTCCGGCATCGTGGACGTGCCTTTCCGTGCGATGGATATTCCGCACGTCTACCTGGCTCCGGGATCGGAAGCACGGATTGAGGCTCCTGCGGGCCTGGCAATGAAGTACGCTCTGCCGCAAGCCCTGGCCCTGCACGCCTTGCAGGATGGGCGCGCAGTGGTTTATCAAGTGGATGGCCCCGCGTTGCGCAATGTCACAGCGCAGTATCGCGCCATGGTGGAAGCGTTGGGGAAGCCGGAGGCGCCACGCTTTATTAACGTCGGAGACACGGCTTATGCGGAGTATCTGGGTGCGGGATGGGACGAATGCGCGGATGGTTACCGAACCTTGCGCCGGATGGCCACGGTACGCATCGGCGGGCCCCACGCGGCGGCCGAGAGGTTGTATGTCAGCGTCTTCCGCGCAAGTGACTTACATCTTGGTGTGCGGGTGGATGGCGTGGACATGCCCGTTGAAGTCACTAGGAGCGGCGAACCGGCTGAATTGGGCGTGCGGTTGCCTGCCGCACTTACCGGACATCCTGAGATCGAGGTAACTCTCTCGAACGGCAGTCGCGAACCGCTGAAGTTCGGGTTCCTGGAGCTTCGCTGAGCCGCTCCATAAACCGCTCGGGCGCGAGCAGCGGCGTGAAACCGTACTGAGAATAGAGACCGTGCGCGTCTTTGGTGCCCAGTATCCAGCGCCGGAACCCTTCGACGCGCGGGTGCTCCACAACAGCGCCGATCAGCCACTTGCCGATGCCCTGCCCCTGAAATTCCGGGAGCACGAAGACATCCGCCAGCCAGGCGAAGGTGGCATAGTCGGTGACCACCCGGGCAAAGCCGATCTGCGCGGTTCCTTTGTACACGCCGAAGGGCAGTGAGTTCTCAATCGAGCGCCGCACCACGTCCAGCGGGCGTCCCACGGCCCAATACGAGGACTCGCTCAAGTAAGTGTGAATCATGGCGATGTCCAGCCGCGCCGGGTCGGTACTGATCAGATACTCGTCCCTGCGCCACTCTTCGGCCATGCTTGGCTATTCGACTTCGCGCGGCGCGGTGTAGCCGGCTTTGGCGACAATCTGGTATTTGACGGGCTTGCCTTTCTCATCGGTAACGCGCAACGGCTCATTCGTGGCGGGGTTTACCAACTCGACCTTGATCTTGCGGAACTTGCCGTCGTGCGCTTTATTGGCCGGCTCATAGCCGATGGAGTACTGGTTACGGAGTGAGTCGGAGATGGTCCCGAAGATGTTTGGAAACTCACCGTAAAAACGCGGGAAGAACGACTGGCCGCCGGTTTCCTTGGCAAAGGTGCGCATCTGGTTGTCGGCCTGCAGAAAGTCCATCTGTTGAATGGGACCCATGCGGCTCTCGCGCATGATGCGCAACGCCTGCATCAGGCTGATGGCATAGATGGGAACGCCGCCCTCCTGGATGGCCTTGCGCGCCTTATCGAAAGTGAGTTTGCTGAAAGTATCGATACCGGAGGAGAGCAACACGATGGCTTTACGCCCTTCGATCTTGGACATGCGCTCTTCGGTATCGGCCAGGGCGTCGTAGAGGTTAGCTTCGGAAAAACCGGGGATGCGCAGGCGTTGCATGGCTTCATAGGTCTGGCGCTTGTCGCTGGTGAAGTCGGAGAGAATCTCCTCCTTCATGTCATAAGCGATCAAGGCTACATAATCGTCCGCCTTGAGGGTTTGGACGAATCCATACGCCGCAGTCAAGGTTTGGTACCAGGTGGAAGAGCCATACCACTGGAATTTGTTGCTGAACTCTACCAGCAGACAAACCGTCATGGGAGCCTGACCCTTGGTGAAGGATTTGATCTGCTGCGGAACGTTGTCTTCCAGAATGCGGAAGTTGGCGCGCGGGATGCTGGGTATGAAGTTGCCTTTGTTATCGAGCACCGCGACGTCTACATTCACGATGTTCACGTCGCTCTTGAAACTGGGCACGTTGCCGGGAATATCGGGTTGGGCCTTCTTGCTGAGCTTGGATGGGATGGGCGCTTGATCGGGTTCGTCGGTGGACTTGCGAGGTTTGGCCACGGTCTGGTCCACGTCTTTGGCGGGACCTTCCTGGTCTTGGGCGAGGGACGCGATGGGCAGCGCGAAAAACGCCGCCAGGGCCACGGGCAAAACCGCGATTTTGTTCCAGGATTTCATAGACATACCAATTCCCCAGTAAACTATAGCAGAGATGACGCGCCGGGTGAGGGTTTGGTTTCCCACGGGGCGGACTGCCCCAGAGCCGGGCTGCGCCCGGCGCTGGAGTTTCGACATTCTGCGGCCCTGACGTGGCGCACGCCCTCAGCGCAATGCCACATACTTTTTGCACCGTGGGGCGGGCAATCTTGCCCGCAGCCGGCTTTCAGCCGGCTCTGGCCGCCTGGAAGGCGGCTGCGGCCACGATTGGCCGCCCCACGGTGAACTCAGCATCGCATCTTTGTCAAAAAGTATGTGGCATGACGCTCTCAGCGTGCCGCGACCGCACTCTTGCGGTCGCCGCAGGCGCAGCCCGAGTAAGCCGGACTGCGCCCGGCGCGATGGCAGGAGTGCCATCGCGGCAGGCAGGGTGCCTGCGCCACGTCCAGCTTATTCCTGCCGGAGCGCGGTCACCGGATTGATGCGAATGGCGCGCCGCGCGGGAATCCAGCAGGCCAGCGACGCGATCGCCAGCATCAGCGCAAGCACGATGGCCACCGTCAGCGGATCGGTGGGCTGCACGCCGTAGAGAATTTGTTCCAGGAACCGTCCGGCGGCCAGCGCTAAGGCGACCCCGATCAGCGTGCCCGAGCCAATCAGCAGCAGCGCGCGGCGAGCCACGATGGCCAGTACCTGCCCCTGGCTGGCGCCGATCGCCATGCGAATGCCGATCTCCCGCGTGCGGCGGGAGATGGCATAAGACATCACGCCGTAGATGCCGGTCGCCGCCAGCACGAGCGCCAGCACGCCGAACGCGCCCAGCGCGGAGGCCGCCATGCGCGCCGGAAACAACGGCAGATCCAGGCGCTCGACCAGTGTGCCGGCGGAGTAGAGCGGAAGCGCCGGGTCCAGATCCTTCGCTGCTTCCTGTATCAGACGGACCGCCTGCAGCCCGTTCAGGTTCGTGCGGGCGACCAGCGCGGCATTGGCGCTGTAAGAGATCTCAAGTGGCACCCAAAGGGCAGGCGTGGACTTTTCGGCTAGCGAGAAGTACTTGCCATCCTCCGCCACCCCCACGATCTCGATAGGCTTTCCCTCCGGATCTCTGCGGAACCGCGTGCCGATAGGGTTCCTGCCGTGCAGCAACTGCTTGACGAACGCTTTGTTGACCACCGCGACGCGCGGCCCATCCTGCTTGTCGCGGGCATCGAATTCCCGTCCCATGAGGAGCTTGGTCTGCATGGTACGGAAATAGTCGGGGCTCACGGAAAAGTCGTAGGCGATGGGCGCTTCCGTGGGTTTCGGTATGGGCTCGCCTTCGACGTAAATAGTATCGTTGGAGTTATTCAACGAGAGCGGCAGCCAGTCGATCAGCGCCGCCGATTCGATGCCGGGAATGGAGCGCACCTTGTCGAGCAGCCGCCGCTCGAACTCGCGTCCGCGTTGCTCGCTGTATCCCTGGATATTGAGGTCGAAGGATGCCGTCACGGCGCCCTTGGGGTTATAGCCTATAGGCGCGTCCAGCGCGTGTTGCAGGCTGCGGATCACCAGCACGGAGCAAACCAGCAGCACGGCCGAGAGCCCCACCTGGATGGCTACCATATAGTCGCGCAGTTGCCAGTGCCGCAGCTTTTCGGAGATGGCCTCGTTTTTCAGGGCGCTCACCAGGTTGGTCCGGCTGGCCTGCAGCGCGGGCAACAATCCAAACAGCAGTGTGGTCAGCACCGAAACCAGCAGGGCAAACAGGAACACGCGCGCGTCGGGGGCGGCGTTAATCACCAATGGAATGTCGGTGGGCGGATGCCAGGCGGCCAGGGCATCGGTAATCCACAGAGCCAGCATGGCTCCCCCGGCGCCCCCCAAAATCGCGATCGCCAGGTTCTCCATCAATAGTTGGCACACCAGTGAGCCGCGCCCGGCTCCCACGGCCAGGCGCAAGGCAATCTCTTTGCGGCGGTCGGCGGCCCGCGCCATCAGCATGCTCGCCAAATTGGTGCAGGCCACCAGCAGGACCAGGCAGGAAACCGCAAACAGCGCGGCGGCGAATCCGATCACCGGGCCGCGCAGGTAGCTGCCGGCCAAGCCGGGCGCCGTCAGCACGATTTTCATGCCGTCGTCGTCCTTCGGAAACTCCCGCGCCAGCCCCCGCGCGACTACGTTCAGTGCGGCTTCGGCCTGCGCTCTATTCACGCCCGGTTTCAAGCGGCCGGCAACAAAGGTGTTGCTGGTGCCGCGGTTGTCCAGATAGCCACTGCCGCCTTCAAGCTGCTTCTGCATCGCCATGGGAAAGAAAACTTCGGGCGCGAAATACATTTCCGTGCCGAAGAAACCCGGCGGCGTAACTCCCAGGATGGTGAAGTCCATGCCATTGAACTTGACCACGCGTCCCACCACGCCTGGGTCGCCTCCGAAGCGTTTCTGCCAGCAGGGATAAGTCAGCACCGCCACGGGATGCCCGCCGGGCCGCAAGTCGTCATCCGGACGGAAGACCCGGCCGCGCGCCGCAGCCACTCCCAGCACGTCGAAATAGTTGCCCGTGACCAGATAGCCCCACAGCCGCTGGCTGTTTCCGGGCAGGCCCAGACTGGCCGGCAGAAAGCGGTAAGCCACCAATCCGGATAAGACGGTGTTGCGATCGCGCATGTCGCGGTAGTTGGGGAACGAGAGCGTGGGGAAACTGTTGCCGCCCATGGTCTCGTTGATGGACACGATTTCCTGGGCGCGCGCGATGGGCAGGGGCCGCAGGAGCGCCGCGTTGATGATGCTGAAGATGGCGGTGTTGGCGCCGATGCCGAGGGCCAGGGTGGTGGCCGCCACGGCGGAGAAGGTGGGGTTGAGCCGCAGGCGGCGGATGGCCAGACGCACATCGAGTGTCAGACGTTCCATGGGTTCCGGTGGGAGCAAGTGAAGCGCCAGCGGCAAGTGTCTGCAAACAGGCGCATGCGGCCGGCGCGGGTGTCCGTTTTCGCAACCACGCGTCCGATTGTGGGGCTGTACTTGTGTTTCGCCGGCCTGCGGTCCCCCGGAATTCCTTACCGGAAATTTGATATGATGGGCGTTCCTTTTCCGCTCCTTTCGATCCGTAATGAACGCTAGAGGCTGTAGAATAATGTCCGCCTGCCTGGCATGGGCGGCGCTGGCGGCGCTGACTGCCCGGGCGGACGAGACGCTTGCCATTCTGAGCGCCACGGTGGACTACGACGGCAACCGGGTAACCCTCACAGGCTCGAACTTCAGTCCGAATGGTGCGGCGCCCACGGTGGCATTCGACAGCGCCACGCTGGTGCTGGTCTCCTACACGAACCAGAGCGCCGCGGCGACTTTGCCGTCCGACTGGGCGGCGGGATCGTACGAACTGGCAGTCACCAACAGCGATCACCAGACCGGCGTGTACCATATGACGTTGGCCGCGCCCTTGGGCAAGCTGCGCTACCATGCCCGAGCGCTCTACGGACCCTGGTCGCTGGCGGGCACCGCGGCCTATGCCGGAATACTGCAGGAGTTGAACGCCCCCCGAGAGTGGGGGCAAGGCGGCGCCGCATACGGCCGGCGGGTGGCGTCCACAGAGGGCGCTGCCGTAATCCATACCGTGCTGGCCTTCGGTCTGGATTCGGCGCTGCACGAGGACCCGCGCTACTTTCACTCGGGCCGCAAGGGGCTTTTTCGCCGCTTGGGTGACGCCGCGCGCGGGACCTTCCTGACGCACACGGATGCGGGCGGCGAGACTGTATCCACGTGGCGCCTGGGCAGCGCATATGGCGCGGCGATTCTTTCCAACTTGTGGTATCCGGACCGGCTGGATACCGTGCGGCTGGGATTTCTGCAAGGATCCGTCCGCATGGGGTTCGATTGGGTCACCAATATCTCGTCGGAATTCTGGCCGGATATCAAGAAAAAACTGCTGCGGCGCAATTAGCCTTCCCAACCTACACACCGATCCTGCGTCTAACGGACAGGAGCAAAGCTATGAACCGGATCTTGATTGCGGCAATGTGTCTGGCGCCTGCCGCGCTGGCGCAGGAAAAGAGCATGAATTGCGACGACGACGGCAGCCGGGGGAACCGGGGGCACTACTGCGAGATACGCGAAGTGACCGTTCCGGCTAGCGGGAGCCTGGATGTGGATGGCGGCGTCAATGGCGGAATTTCCATTAAGGGAGCGAACCGCAGCGATATCCTGGTGCGCAGTAAGGTGCAGGCTTACCAAGACGACGAGGCGGATTCGCGGCGGGTAGCATCCGAGATTCGCGTGGAGACTTCCGGCGGCCGTGTGCACGCCACCGGGCCGACCTCGGAAAAGCATGGCTGGGGCGTCAGCTATGAAATCTTCGTGCCGCTGAAGACGGATGTGGCGCTGCGGACCCACAACGGCGGAATCAGCATCTCGGGCGTCCAGGGTCGCACGCAATTCGAAGCGGTGAACGGCGGCGTTACGCTGACGCAACTGGCGGGCTCGGTGCAAGGCCACACTACCAACGGTGGGCTGCACCTGGAATTGGCGTCGGACCACTGGGATGGCGACCAGTGCGATGTTTCCACCACCAATGGGGGCGTGACCATCATGGTTCCCTCTAACTATTCCGCGCATCTGGAGACCGGCACGGTGAACGGCGGCGTGCGCATCGATTTCCCGGTGACCGTGCAGGGCGAGATCAACCGGCAGGTCGCGGTGGATCTGGGTTCCGGCGGTAAACTGGTACGCGCCACCACCACCAACGGAGGCGTGCGCGTCGAGCGGATGTAGCGGCCGCGGCCTGCTATACTCGCGGGCATGAAGTTCGCCAAGATCGTGTTTTGGGTAGCCGGCGTGTTTGGCGTGCTGGTGCTGACGCCGCTTTACTTCACATTCGATCTGGCGGGGCGGCTGGATCCGCCACCCATCACGCATCCGCAGTTCTACTACGGTTTTGTGGGTGTGGCGCTGGTATGGCAGTTCGTCTATATGCCGATCGCCACGGACCCGCTGCGTTTCCGGCCGGTCATGATCCTGGCACTGCTGGCGAAAGCCAGCTACGTGACCACTCTGCTGGTGCTCTATCTGCAAGGGCGTATTGCGCCGGTGCAGGCCGCCACCGGCGTGCCCGATGCGCTGTTTAGTCTACTGTTTCTGCTGGCGTTCTTTAAGACCGGGCGCTGACGACCGGGCGCTTCGTAACGGCTTCGGGCAAGTTCTTCAGTCTCAATAGCAGAGAATATAAGAACGTCGCTTGGGCACTGCACCACGGGCTGATAGCCGAGTCGCGCCTGGTTCACCTGGCGGAAAAGGACACGCCCTATCGGCGATATAGGATCAAGCGATTCGGGGCCGGCCAGGCGGGCACACCGGCCGATTATGCGATCACCATTCGCAGGTCGTCAGAGAGGGACATGGATCGAATGGACAAGTCGTCCTTCGCGAAACTGGACGGCGTGATTCTGACCCTCTCAAAGCTACCAACGCCGCGTGAATGCGTACGGCTCAAGTGGCTGCTCCCGGAGATCCGGATCATTCGAGAAGCAGGGTGTGTGGTGGTCTAATCGGGACGAGACATGGGCGGAGAAATTAGAGAGATGCAATGCCTCCTATTGGAGAGCGCCGGGGCCTACACGCCGTCTCTTGGCGTTCATCAAAGCGAATCGGATGATGTAGGCGAGCATCACTCGCCGCTATAATGGAGCCAAGTGCGCTGGCTGGCTTTAGTTCTCTTGTTTGGTGGTGTGTCTTACGGTGCCGACACGGTGCAGGAGCTGGAAGCCCGCGGCGTAGCGCTGAAAGCCCAGGGCGACGCCGGCGGTGCGCTGGCGGTTTACCAGCAGGCGGCGGCCCTGGATCCGAAATCGGCACATCTGGCGGACGAGGTCGGCTTTCTGCTGATGGTGCTGAACCGGCGGGATGAGGCCATCCAGAGCTTCCAGCGGGCCATCGATTTGGATCCGAAGTTCGCGCTGGCGCAGTATCATCTGGGCGCCGTGTATTGGCTGGCGGAGGATCGCGCGCGCAGCATTCCGCATCTGCAAAGCGCCGCGGCGCTCGAGCCGGACAATTTCGAATTTCGATATAAGTACGGGCAAGTTCTCCAATCGGAAGGCCAATATTCGGAAGCTCTGCCGCATCTGCGGGCGGCCGTGGCGGCGAATGCGCAGCGCTGGGACGTCTGGAACTCGCTGGGCATGGCGCTGCAGAAAACGGGGGACCTGGCAGCGGCGGTGGATGCGTACCAACGCGCGGTGGATTTGAATCCGGCGGACGCGGACGCGCGCAACAACCTGGGAACGACGCTGGTCTA
>Ga0302326_10029699_pt1 | contig 10962 bp, 11 predicted proteins | sample Palsa_T0_3_FD_202264 | JGI IMG/M metagenome (GOLD analysis project Ga0302326, IMG submission 202264) | Peat permafrost microbial communities from Stordalen Mire near Abisko, Sweden - Palsa_T0_3 | ecosystem: Environmental > Terrestrial > Soil > Palsa > Peat permafrost | place: Sweden: Abisko...
TCCAAGTTGGGCTCATCGCCTCAACAACAGCGAGCAACGAACGCTCTGCACCGTAGAGTGTGGAGCTGCAACTCTCGAAAAGAATCGCTTTGAGGGCGGCATCCTTGCTCATTGCAGGTCAAATTTTAGGTGCACCCCGTCACCGCGCTTGCAATGGACAAAAGGTGCATTTTCACGGTCAACGAAAAGCGGGCGATAATCGTTTCTGTCGGACACTTCAATCGCGTAACTGACCATCGGACGCCCGCGGTCATCTATGCATCCGATTCCGTGCCACGGCAGCAGGCTTTGGCCACGGCGAACCAGCCATAGCGCGAGCCGGCCTACTCGTTCTTGGGTCGTGGCGTGAATAGCATCAGGGAAGTGGAGCGGACGTGGGTCATACTGATGGATGACGGCATCAGCCACGTGGTACTGTATCATTGCCTTGTGCACCCGCTGCTCGACGTTCTCCCAGCCGACAGGAAGTCGCCCGATAGTCGCGTGCCGCAGCAAATTGACCACGGATTTTGCCGAATGGTCACGCAGGTTGATCATCCCTAGCGTTTTGCGAAAAGCTGTGATCCATTCTGCAGCTCCACAGGCCTGCCGAAACCAACGCTCTGCAGCAAATTGCAATTCGTCGATCGAGTCGGACCAATCAAGCGCATTTTGGATTTGAAGCGCGCTAAAGTTATGGCAGAAAATGACATCCGAGGCTTCCATGGCGACGAGTTTGGAAAAATAGGTTTGGTATTGAAGAATCTCGCCATTTTGGATTCCAAAGACATCTGCAATTAGCAATCCATCATGCAAGATGTGACATTGCAATCCGGGAGAATAAATCCGCCGAATAGCGGCGTTCAGTTTTAGGCAGTGGCGAATTGCAGCGAGTTCGGCAAAATCGGGAAGCGCTCGCGCGCCGACCTTCGCCGGATTTGGAACCTTGAATGGAAAGGCGAGCAAGGTAATTTGTATGGGCGAATCGCGTCTAATGCAGCGCGACAAGGAGGAAATCATTGCCGGCGCGCACTGCGGCAGCTGCATTGCAGCGAGACTATTTTTCCGGTAAGTGCTGGAGAGTAGAACGGCTAGGACTCGCTCTGCGATTTGCTCAATGTTTCCTCTAAGCATTTGAAATCACGCATAGCGATAAATTGAAGCGGTCGGCATTCACTGGCTACTGCCTAAGCAAATGCTACCGAAGCCGCCTCATACTTCAGGGCTCTGCAGCCAGACTACGACGTAGATGACGGCGCCTCAACGCCTTGTCATTCATGATTTTCAAGCTTGGCCGATGTGTCTAAGGCCGTCGAGAACAGCCCGCTTCTAGTCATGACCGACATTTCCGTTAACACCGGCTATGTCGCTTATGCCCCAACAACGGAAGTCCGAGCGGCTACACCTCGATCACATAGCCGAGAATGTGCTCGAGGATCGAGCGCCTTCTTTACGCCGGCAACGACCTAGCTAGTCTCGTCGCCCGGGCTTTTTCGTAAAACACTTGTCACCGAACTTTACAGCCTCCGGTCCCCAGGTCTCCAGAGCGTGCCGCTTGGCAGCGGCGTATCCGTACTGAGCCACTGCCTGCTTTAATTGCTCGCATTGCGCTGGATCGGGCGAGGATTGAGCAAATGAATAAGCTGGCATTAGCAAAACAGCTCCGGTTAGAAGTACAAACCTCGACATGGCTACCCCGTGATGCTTAATAGGTCGCGCGTTACGCGCTCTCTCGCCAACGCTTCATCGTGACAACAAGAAATCCGCACATAGACCTCATGGTGGTAAATCCAACGATGCCAACTACGCCAAGCCATGGTGGTTCCAGCGACGCGGCACCGCGTGAATATGCGTTCGATCACGGACATCGGAGGTCGACAGCAGCAATGCGAGGGCCGACCCGTCCGATCTGCGGGCTTGTGGCTGACCCGGTCGGCGACCTCGCGGCCAAGCCGGAGACTGACGAGCCGTCGATCCTCCATCCGATAACGATCCTGTATAATTGCCGATGTAAGGAATCGAACTTTCTGGCATATTAGCTTCAGCAGTGGCGCGTATCCATTGTCAAGATCAGCAAAGGAATATCAACTCCAAGAGAGTCGGCCCACACTTTAATGTTTTTCTTCAGGCGCAATTTTTGCGCTTCCGCTTCCTAATCATGCTGAGGGGGCGACGCGTCGCAGCAAAAATAAATCGCTCTAACCTTGATTGGAGCGGAAGCGTTTCCGTCAGTCACGCGAAGGTTGTCGCTTCGCGGAACCACCGCTCCGGCGGCTCCTGCCATACCAATCAAGAAATCGGGCGCTTGCCAACGAATCGGCTCATCTTCGATGTCGATCGTCTGATAGTGGCTTGGAAAAGCTCTATCCTGTGACCATCTCGCGCTTTGACCGATGAGGCGAGTGTTCTGGCGCGATGTGTTTCTCAAAAAAAGGTGCTTGCTAGGCTCCGAAAAATCGACAGCTAAGGCTCACTGATGCTGGGGTGAGACCCCGCAATGCGCCGCCAGGGTAGGCTTTAACTCCTCTGCCCATTTTTTATAGGTAGTCGGTCTTAAGTGAACACCATCAATCGTTGCGCCCGGAGTGAGAATGCGTTCCAGATCCAAAAAGAGGCAATTCCTACCGTTACGACAAATCGTCTTTAGCGTCATGTTCAATTCGCCCACCTTTTGATTAAGCGAATAGGGTGGCTCGGTAGGCAAGGTTGATTGAACAATTACCCTGATTCCCGCGGTATCAAATCGATCTAAGATTGATGAATAATCGCGAGCAGTATTTTCGACGCTTCGGCCTACAGCAAAATCACCGATGCCGAGCATGGTCGTGACGCATTTAGGGGGGGCGGCTATTATTGAGTCAACGCGGAGAAGTGCTCCTGCGGTGGTGTCGCCGTATATGCCTCTATTCGCCACATCGGTATCCAGAAGCAGGCGCCAATCGGCGAAAGCAATCTGCGAATCGCCGAACATGACAATCTGGGCATGGCTTGGAAACGCAGCGAAAAAATCCCGAACCGCAACATATTGCGGAGATGTTTGGCGGTTTTGAAGTGCGTCATGCACTTTTGCAGCTGAATCAGAAAACCGAAAAAGGTCGCGCCATGAAATACCACGGCTCGCCATAGCGCTGTGCAAACCCATCCCAGCGATGAAAGCCAGCCCTATGACGATCAGCCAAACAAATCTCGAACCACGCATTTGTTAATCTTTCTAAGGGACATCATCATTCGTGTGAGTACGATTTCTACGCTATCGAGCCAGCGTTCGGTTAAGCATGTCGGCGAGCCTCAGCGCAAGTTGCGTGATGGTGAGCGTCGGAGTTGCCTGGCCGCACGTGCGGAATACGGCCGATCCTGCGACATGCAGATTTTTAAGGCCCCAGACGCGACAATCCCTATCGACGACGCCGTCTTCGGCTCTGCTGCTCATCCGGGCTCCCCCCATCTGGTGACCGGCCGCCCCACTAGCCGCACTGAGCGCAGTCCAACCCTGCAGGGGGTGCGCCGACGACAGAACCACCGGATTGACGTTCAAGCGACCAATCTCAGCGTGGATGAGATAGCGACCAAATTCGAGCGCAGCTTCGCGCATTGTAACGCCATCATCGTCTGAGATGCGCCAATCCAACTTGACGCGCGGTTGCCCATATTCGTCGTCTTTGCCGTTCAATAGGATTCGGCTCTCGGCACTCGGAACCTGCTCGCAAGTGATGGAAACCGTTCCAGCCGAGGCTGCGCCGTGGCACGACGCGCCGGTCACTATGTTGCGAAATCTATCGATGAGATCGGCACAGTCGGTCAAGCGAGTTGAGTATAACCGAAACGCGCCGTGTCCGCTGTGGCGCAGATATTTCTCGGTCGCCGCGATGAAGGTCGACCGTCTACTCTTCGCGAACGCAGGTGTAGCATCTCCCAGGATGACGAATTGTCCTAGCTCCTGATGAAGGTGCTGCATATAGTAGCGGCCGAGATTCCTGCCGATGTCGACGCGATTGCTATTTTGCTGGTTGAGAATGAGTAAGTGCCGCACATTTTCGATCGCCCCCATGGCAAGAACGAATTGGCGGGCTTTACAGATCAGAGGAGAGGCAGAGCGCTGATCATGAAGCGCGATCGAATCGACGATCGCACTGTTGGTGTCGAGCGCCGCCGACAGGTAGGGCGCGTTGAGCAGCAACGTGATGTTCGTCGACTGCCGCAGCTCATCCACATATTTGGCGCCCAAATTAGTTGGAGGTTTGCTGAAGTATGCGCGGATTGCGTGGAGATTACCGTCAGCGTCGGCCAAGTCGTCATCGACGCTGTTGAACTCGGTAACGCCCAGAATAGTTGCAGCTTCGCGGAAATAGGGATTAACGTCTAGGGCTTTAATTGGCCAAGCACCATCTGGCAGCAAATCCGATCGTGCGAAATCGTAAGGGTCGAGCGCTAGGCACCATCCGCCCCAGTGCTGGGATGAACCGCCGAGCGCGCGAATGCGGGTCTCGTGAAGAGGAAGATTTTCTAGGTCGCCGAGGTCGCCGCGATAATATGACTGGGATTTGGCACTGACATCTTGGTTCCCGGCCTCTACCAGAAGCACGCTGCGTCCGGCTCGGCCGAGTTTAATAGCCAGTGTGATACCGGCGACGCCACCGCCGATGATGCAGGCATCGAAGGTGTTTGCCGTAAAGTCTGGGCGATGCTGTGCCAGGTCGATTAGCATGGGACCTGCTTCTCAGCGCAGATCGGTGTTCGTAAGTATCCAACCATCAACCAGCACGAGATCTTGCGTCGAGCGTGCACCGGCCATCCAAGTCGGCAAAGCGGCTGCGGACAGCGCGCCAATCGATTGAAGGACATTCCGCCGCGATGGCGTTAGGACGATGCGTCGCCATAGCACCTGCGGGCTCCGAGCCGTGTCGGCGTTTAAGATATCAGTAACGCCACGATCTATCATGGTATTAGCTCCGGTGAGAAAACGCTCCTAAGCCAAGCCACGTAAGCGTCGCCGAAGACGGCGCAGAACAAGCTCAGCATTTTTTGTACCCCGACCGGGTGCCCGATTAATCGCCTGGGCACCGGACGGAACGAATATCGTGTTCGGAAGACGCGACAGACTGTGGTCGAATATTGCTTTGTTTTTAAAATAACAGTTGGCCCGCAACATGGTCCGACGTCCAAGTATCGAGGCCAAGATCGCGCAATGCAGCCGGTCTGTTTCAACTGCGCCGAATTTCAGTAAATAGCGCGCCGTAGCCCAGACGAATTCATGTGCGAGCGCCATATTGGTACAGGCGCCCGTATACGTGCACATGATGTCATTGCCGCCAAGCTCCGGATGAGTACTTTCAATATCGCGGCGGAGTGAAGTGCACTTGGCAGTTGTGCGCCTTTCGACACGGGTCGCGAAATGTTTTCGCAGACGCGACGAGAGCAGGAACGCTGCGTCATGGGTGAGGGATACATTTTGCGGGCCTATTTGGCTTGCCACGTAGGCCAATGAATTCAATTCGCGGCATAAAATGCGCGTAAAAGGCGCGACCCGTCGCAGCGATTCCGAATAGCCGCGGATGGTTGCGGGAAATATGAACAGTCGATGATGCGTCGCTAGACCATCAAGGAATTTACTGACGGTGTCGTAAAGCGGCTCGACTGCGTTGCCTCCGCCGCCCAGAAACACATGTTCAGTGCGCGGGGTGTCGGTAATGGCGCAGATCTCAACCCTGTCAAACCGTTCAGTTAAATATTCGAAACAGGCGAGATTGATGGCGGCGTCGCCGATGTTGCCCGGATTGGGGACAAACGTCACGGGCACGCCTCGGTCTATTCCGGCGGCGAGCCAATCAAATGCGTTAACGACTTCCGTTTCAATCGTCGCAAGCGTTGGCCCGAGCGGGTCGTGAACGGTCATCCTCATAATCTCCGGTGTCGCCAGCAAAAGCCCCTCCTGGAAACGACCGCAAAGCAGCCCGAGCCTCGTAACGACAAAAAGAGCCTCTCCCGGCACAACAGTCAATATCATTACCGCGCGAGACGCGTTTAGTCTTGCGCGGTATGCGTCGGCGCTCTCGACGAATTTTCGGCGGCTTGGTCTACTCCAAAGCAACCGTGTACTTCGTTCGGGAACTTGCTACAGATGGGACAGTGCCACTTTCAGAAAGGTATTGAGAGTTGATGAGCCTGGCGCTCCCGGGTGACATGGAGCCCCTCAAATGGCGTCTCACAAGAGGCGCGACTTGGATCGCGGCCACGCGGATCCTGGTCAACGTCATCGCCTTCGTCAATACACTACTTCTTGCTCGGCTGCTGACCCCCGGCGACTTTGGCCTCGTGGCGATTGCGATCGCCATTACTACTGTCGTTACGTCAGTGACGGAACTGTCACTCACGTCCGCGCTGATCCAACACAAAGATCCAAGAGAAGACCATTTCCACAGCGCCTGGACGCTAAACTTTGCGCGCGGGGCGCTTCTTGCCTTGCTCATCTGCGCGCTCGCCGTTCCGACTGCTCAGCTGTACGGCGATACGCGTCTGGTCGCCGTCATGTTTGTGATTGGCGCAGTGACTCTGCTCGGCGGAATGGCCAATCCCAAACTAGCGATGTTCTCGCGAAATCTCCTGTTTTGGCAGGAATTTGCGATCGGCGTCTCGCAGAAGTTAGCCGGTCTCATCGTCGCAGCAGGGGCTGCTTTCATCTACCGGAGTTACTGGGCGCTGATCGCGGGAATTGCAGTCACGCAAATTTGGGGCACGGCTTTGTCATTCCTACTTTTCCCATTTAGGCCTAGGCCCAAGTTGAGCCGTGTCCGTGAACTGCTCTCTTTCTCCGCCTGGCTAACGCTCAGCCAGGCGATTAACACCTTAAACTGGAAGTTTGATCAACTAGTGATCGGTTATTTCCTAGGCGGCGTATCGCTAGGCTATTACACGGTTGGTGATAATCTGGCTGCCCTGCCGACGCGCGAGGTGACCGCGCCGCTCGCTCTCACCTTGTTTCCTGCTTTCTCACGATTAGCTGACGAACCGGCTCGCCTGAGACGAGCATATCAGCACGCACAGGCGCTTCTTTTCATGCTGGCGCTCCCGCTAGGCTGCGGCTTCGCCCTTATTGCCAGACCGCTGATACTGCTAACGATGGGTGAAACCTGGCAGCCCGCGGTCGTTGTGGTGCAGTTACTGGCGGGCATCTTTGCGATTCAGACGCTGGCTTCCGCACTGCAGCCGCTCGCACTGGCGACCAACCAAACGCGTGCGCTCTTTTATCGTGACTCTGTAAACTTTATAATTCGCGTTCCCCTCATAATAGTCGGCATGCTGACGGACGGATTGGTGGGCATTGTCTACGCCCGCTGCATCAGCGGTCTCGTAGCCACAGGGATCAATATGGCAATGACACGCCGGCTGCTAGGGCTTTCGTTTGATAAGCAGTTCGCGATTAACGTTCGCCCGCTGATCAGCGTCGGCCTGATGATGCTAGGGGTATTTCTAGTCGGCCAAATGATCGGCGACTTCGATCAATCCCTTGGCCGTGTGATGAAGCTTGGCGCAATGGTCGGCGTGGGTGCGAGCATCTACCTTGGTGCCCTGTACGCCCTATGGCGCGGTGCTGGCCGCCCTGAGGGTCCGGAGAGGGAGGTAATGAGAGTGATCGGCAGGATGGTGAAGAGCGACGGCGCTCGGGGTTGAAACAGCAGATTCTCTTTGTTTGCTTGGCGCAGTATGTGATGAACCGAGGCCGGCGTTTGGGTTGACACCTCTTGATTGGGAGTGCTGGTCGGCGTGGCGTTGTCCGGTGCACTAACGTCGCTTTTCTCCAATCAGTTGCCAATCCCCCGGCCCAATACTCGTATTGCTTAACTTTTGGCGGCTGGCCGCTCACATAGCGGCGCGATCGTCGCAACGAAATGCGCGGGATCCCGATGCCCTTGTTGTCACGCCGCAAGCCCTGGCGTGCTGGCTCCCCACGCCATGTTCTCGCTTGTCTTGATGAGCGCTTGCGCCGCGAAGGCGGGTAATGTCGGATTACTCATCGGGTAATGTCGGATTACTTATATGCTTGATGGGATGTCAGCATTCTGATTGCCGTCGGCTAATTCCCAAAAGAGGCATGGTATATAAATCACTGTACACGACGCTCGCGGATGGTATAGAAATCACTCTATAGGAGATGGGCGATGCCGTTCTGACGACCGAGTCACGCGTGGCTTTTCATCGAACAGTCATCTTCGCGACATTACTCGGTTTGGGGGTGGTCATAAGCGTAGCTTGGGCGGGCGTCCTTGGTTACGCGCTCTTTAGGCTCGTGGCATCGTTCTTCTAAAGGCCGTGTACATTCGTTATATTTTTCGGTGTGGGCTTTTTTTGCAATCCAGCGGTTTGGCGCGGGTAATTGTACGGAGTCCAAAATGCTGCCGCCTGCGATATTTGCGCTGATGATTTTCCTTGCCGGTGCCGCGTTTGGGTATGCCCTTCGCGCCGTCATTTCCCGGCGTCGTCACATTAAAGCGCGTCACCGCTACAAGGCTACCGGCTCTTATCGACGCCCCTAACCGGCTACCTCCGTGGCGGAGCGGAATTAAGGTTACGGTGGCCACTGCCGCAGCATGCGCGTGCGCTGGCGGATAGTCAGTCTGATCCGCGGCCGGTGTTTGATCGCGTTTTCGAACACCTCACGAGCCTTTTCAAGATTGTTGCCGGCGTAAATGAGGCGATCGACCTTGCCGCCGTCTTTGGTCCAATTTTCGACCTTGTAGAAGTTGCGATGGTCCGCGACGAGCGGGTTATCTGTTTCCTCCTCGGACCAATCAGTCTCGTCGAACCAATCAGACACGGCAGCCTCTCAGTCGTCTTGGCCTCGCTTACTGTATCCCGACACGCCGTCAGCTTCAAAAACCCACACGACTGCGCTGCGCGGCGTAACGTTAATTTCAATACATCGTGGAGGTTAGCGGCAACACATGTTTCGCTAGGCTGGATGGGCGTCCGGCGCCTCGGATGCCACCTGGATCTCAAACCGGGCCGCGGCGATGCGCAACGAGCCTTCTACGACGCCCGCATGCAACGTTCCGCTTTGCCCGAAGTGTCACACTCGGCTAAATTTCCGTCGCAGCCAAAATGCCGATATCGACGCGGCCGGGTTTGAAAGTTATAGATTTGATTGCCGGGAATGCGGCGCAGAACTTGTCGGAATTACCGATCCGGCCGACGACACCCTACTAATCTCGGAATGTCCTACACAAGAATACAATGCCTAGCGGCCGGACAAGTAACAATGCGCAGATCGACGTGCACGAACTGAACGCTAGGGCGGGCCGCGCGGCCGCCTCAATGACTCAAATATGAATGGCGGATCTGCAGTGATTGGGGTGAGGGCTTGACACTTACGACGCACGCAATTGTCGGTGCCGCAATCGCCAGCGTAATACCGGCATATCCTACTTTGGCGATCGCCGCTGCGTTTGCCAGCCATTTTCTGCTCGATGCGATTCCACATTGGGATTATCCGATATCGTCAGATTCGGTGAATCCCAATGTTGCAGCAGCGATGAAATACGACCGCGCGCTACTTGTTGATATGCTCAAGATAGGTACTGACGCGATGTTAGGAATGGCGCTGGCGCTGCTCCTTCTGACAAGACCAAGCAATTTTGCACTTGTGCTTTGTGGGGCCGCCGCCGCGCTGCTGCCGGACGCGTTGCAATTCGCTTATATCAGGTTTCCACGCGAGCCGTTAATCTCGCTCCAACGCTTCCATACGTGGATACACGCGTCACGGAATCTGGGCTCGCGCCCCATCTTGGGTCTGTCCACTCAAATCGGCTTGATCCTTTTCGTCCTTCTGGTTGCGAGGCTTGTCGCTTCATCCTGAAGGATTTGACATTCAATTTTCGGCGTTACTCGCGCCGCAAAAGCTCCGGCAGCTTTGCAATATTAGCGGCAATGCTCATGCGCCGGCCCTTTTGAACTTATCGGGTTGTCCATTCGCGCATCGGGTTTAGCGCGCACCACCCCTATACGGCTATCACCGGCAGCGGCTCTGCCCCAGGCGCCGGCGGCTGAGAGACCAAATCGCGTTCTTGCTTGCGCGCCAATCAGAAGCTGCTCCTGAAAGCGCGAAGGAGTCTGAACGTTATCGTAACGACCCGTTGCTTGGCCACATTGAGAGGCAGCCTTAATCTTGATAGTCGGGGAATGGATAGCAACGCAGGTCATGCGCGTAGCGCGCACGCTCTCACGCGATATCCAGTTTGGCCACTTGTGGAAGCCGCGGACGATCTGCGGACCAGCCATCGGGTATGGAGTCCGGAAAGCGGTCTATAAGATTACACAAATATCTTTCTCCAAGTTGCGTGAAACCGATGCCACCAACGGGATACGCGGTGAACTCACCAAACACGACGCCGCGTGTTGTAAGATAGAAATCAAGCCGTGCGAAAACGCCGGTATCGCGCGCAACAAACTCCGCGGCCTTAAGCAGTTCAGAAAGTAGTTCCGGCTTGGGAAAAGTAGGCCCTTTTTTGAGTGAGGTCTGGAACCGATCATTTATCCTTGTCCACTCGCGGGTGTAAAAAGAGTGATTATGAAGTTCCGGCGGTCCGTTGCGATCTAAAACTTGAATAATCCAGGCGCGTCCGCCAGCGACGAAGACTTTAAAATCGCGCGGAATGATGAACCGTTGATCGTAGTCCTGAAGAAACTCCTCAACGAGGATGCGGGGAGCAACGCCCGGCACAACGTCTAGCCGTTCAAACCTCTGCTGGCAGAAATCACGCAGTTCGGAACGTGGTACCTTGGTGCCGCTTAAGAGTTCGGTCTCTTTAATAATGAGGACGCAATTTGAACTCCAGCTGTTGTTTGGTTTTATAACAACGTTTTCCGGAAGACTATCGAAATCAATCAGGGCAATTGAAGGGACGTCATAATAACTCCTTGAAAGATTAAGGCCCATCGTTTGTGCGTAGCGACGCATCACCGATTTATCGCCCACCATCCTGGAAAGGG
>Ga0302326_10029701_pt1 | contig 10961 bp, 10 predicted proteins | sample Palsa_T0_3_FD_202264 | JGI IMG/M metagenome (GOLD analysis project Ga0302326, IMG submission 202264) | Peat permafrost microbial communities from Stordalen Mire near Abisko, Sweden - Palsa_T0_3 | ecosystem: Environmental > Terrestrial > Soil > Palsa > Peat permafrost | place: Sweden: Abisko...
TGGAAACCGTATCTCTCTATGGAAGCACCGTTCCTGCTTCGGCGCGCGCGTCAAGCCTTGAATCCGCCCAAGGAAATCACGCTGCGTCTAAATGGCGACGTACTGCAAGCTTCCGGCGTGGCACCCGCATCGTGGGTGCGCGAGGCGCGCAGTCGCGCTCCATTCATTCTTGGAATTCGAGCCTTCGATGACGGCTCCGTCGTGCTTACCGGTCAGGATAGCCTTGAACGCGCCCGTCAGATGCTGACCTCCGCGGCGCTATACTTCGAGCCAGGTTCGGACGTCCTCTCGGACGCAAGGCGCGCAAAACTCGATACGCTCTTGCCGAGCCTGATTGCGTTGCGTGATGGCACCGCTGCCCTGCAAGTTGGCTACTCGATTGAGATCGTCGGCAGAGCAGACACGCCTGGCACCACGGCCTTCAATCTTCACTTGAGCCAAAGTCGCGCCGATACCGTACGTCAGTACTTAATAGCGCGCGGCGTGCCCGCCGAGCACCTGCACGCGCGCGGTATTGGCGCGATCGAGCTCGCTTCTGCAACCTCACCGGCAAATGCAGAGCCAGCCGAACACAGAGATTCCCTGGATACCGAGCGTCGAGTCAATTTCGAGGTGATTCTCGATCAGAAAGAGCGACAGATGGACGCGACGCGATGATCCAAATGAAGCTGTGCATGGTTGGCTCCTTCGCTGTCGGCAAAAGCAGTCTTGTCAAGCGCTATGTACAAAGCATATTTACCGATAATTATCACACAACGGTGGGAGTGAAGGTCGATAAGAAGGATGTTGTGGTCGGTTCAGAGACTGTGCGCATGATGATCTGGGACCTTGCGGGCGAAGATGCATTTTCCCGTCTGCAAACCACCTTCTTGCGCGGCTCGGCCGGCTATCTTCTTGTGGCGGACGGTACTCGTGCGCACACGCTTGATGTCGCTCTCGAATTGCAACGCCAGATCGAGGCGGCGCTCGGGCAACTGCCGTTCGTGTTGGTGCTGAACAAAGACGATCTTGCGCCACAATGGGAGGTCGATCGCGGCCGCATCACGGCACTTGAGCGCGACGGAGTAAAAGTCTTTCGCAGCAGCGCTAAAAACGGCCACAGCGTGGAATCCATATTCGAGCACTTTGCATCGCTCGATAGCCTGGCGCACGCATCGTGAGCGTCCGGCAGCGAAGTTCCGCCGATCACCATGTAGTTGAGTCGGCGCATGCGTCCGAGCAAAGCAAGATGGAGGTATTGATGCTGGCCGGCGCCCTTGGCGCGATGGATCTGGTCGTTTTGAGTCCAGAATTCGACGGCAGTTTCCGACTCCTCTCGGAATCAGCCGATTGGTTTCGAGCGCTGACCAAGGAAGAGTTAAAGGCTGGCTCGCATATCCGACTCGAAGAAGTCTCGGATTATCTGGATAATTTTCTCGTGGACGCGCGAGCGTTCTGGGCGCGTGACCGGATCGGACGGTTGCGCTCCGGCCCCTGGGTAGAGAGTGCAGTGCGGGGTAGTGCGTGGCCATTCGAGGCACAGGCTCTCGTCAGGAACGGCGTGGCGTTCTTGGTGATTGAGCATTTGTCCGAGGCGTATGAGCAGCAAGTGAAATTGCTGCAAGTGGCACGCAATCACCTGCTCAACGAAGAAGTCTTGGAACGTGAGGTGCTGAAGCGTACCGCCGCGACTCGGCAGCGGGAGGAAGAGATCGCCATACGGTTGCTCGCCGCCGCCAGCATGCGTGATGCGGAAACCGGCAGCCATGTGCGCCGAATCGGCCTCTTTTCGGCTGCAATCGGTGCGGCCCTGGGCTGGCAGCCGTCACGTAGTGCGGATATCAAGATAGCTGCGCCGATGCACGATATCGGCAAGATTGGAATTCCCGATGGGATTTTGCTGAAGCCGGGTCGGTTGACCGACGATGAATACCGCACCATGCAGCAGCACACTGTAATTGGCGCTCGGATGCTCGGTGGCACCGACATTCCGCTGCTCAACATGGGCTGCGAGATTGCACTTTGCCATCATGAGAAATGGGACGGTAGCGGTTACCCCAACGGCCTACGAGGTGAAGATATTCCGATCGCCGCGCGTATCGTAGCTATCGTCGATGTCTTTGATGCGATGGTGCACCGACGCGTATACAAAGCGCCCATTCCAGAATTGGAAGTACTGGAGACGATGGCAGAGGCAGCCGGGAGTCACTTTGATCCTCGGCTGTTCGAGGTGTTTCGCAGCATCCTGCCCGCGATTCGCGAGATTTGCGGCACCGTGGAGGACTAGCCGGCCTGGATATGTGATGGAAGGGAGGCCCAAATGGGCCTCCCACAAGGCTCGATTTTTCAGGCGACGCGCGTGCTGGAGCTGGCGGCCTCCCCGGTGGATGCAATATCCGTCGCGCCGGTCCCTTTCAGAAGATCCTTGGCGCGCGAAATTTGCTCCGACGTATCGCAGTGAACTGAGAGCAGCGTCCCGCCGTCTTTGACCTGGCCCTCATAGCGCTTGGCTTCGTATTCGGGAATGCCCATTCCAATCAACGCTCCAACCAGACCGCCGACTGCCCCACCGACGCCCAAACCTGCTAAGCCCGCCATAATCGGACCGGCCGCAATCAAGGGACCGACACCGGGAATGGCCAGCGCACCGATTCCGGCGAGCACTCCGAGAGTACCGCCGACGACGCCGCCCGCGGTGACCCCGGCCGCCGTTCCCTCAGGCGCTTTGGTGTCTTTTTGATGCGCAAATTCTTTCGTGCTGCGATTGTCAGGCAACAGTACCGAAATGGCTGCGCTGTCGTATCCTGCCGCAATCAAACTATCCACTGCTCTTTCGGCGAGTTCGGCCGACTTATAAATGCCAAATACGGCGGTGTTTTTGCTGCTCATGGTGACTCCAGGAAGTTATAGAAGTGACGGGTTGTCCGCCGGTGTGCGTATGACATTACGCGGACCCGGAAAACACCGGAGTAGGACAATCACTCTAGAGTGGAGCGGCTTAAGCGCGTTGCGATGTCAGCGCCGCCGAGTCAAGCACCGGACCGAAAACCTTTGTTTGACCCCCGCAGCACTCGCGGCGCGCAATCCTCGGCCGAAGGCGCTTCCGCATTCAAGCGCGCCGCAATATTGGCAGACGACTTACGCATGGCGTCCGGACCGTTGCCGTAGAGCGCATCACAGGCGCTTTGCATGATGCGCCAATCCAAAGGCGAAATTCCCCGAACGACCTCCTTCTGGAATTGTCGCGCGGCGGTTGCCGAAGCCATCGCTGCAGCATTGAGGCCGATCGAAGGACTCAGCAATCGCGCAGTGCTGACGAGTGCAACGATCCGCCAAGCATCCGGCTGCGAGATCTGGTCTACCAATGCGCGGCTGACCAGACAAGCGACGTGCCCGACGACCGAGCGCTGACGAAACGCGAGCCGCTCCTGGCGATCGGCAAAGTAAAGCGCGAGGCCAGTTTCGACGATCAACACCGTAGCGCGCACCAGATCGTCATTGTCCTGGGAGAGACCCCTGGGCGCAGGCGCTATCCCCCGCGCTCGTAAGAAGCTTTCCAATGGGGCTCGGCGCAATCTTGCCTGCAGCGCCCCATCCCAGCGACGGGCCACCGCCTTGCTTGGATAAATAATTCCCATAAATGAATCCCGGACGCCGCGCACACGAGGAACACTTCGCCATCATTATGACGGCGTTGGAGTTCATAACTTAATGCGGGAAGGCGCCGAAGAATGCGAAGCGCGTCTTAAAAGCTGAGCGACCCTGCGTATCGAAGTTCGGAAATTAGGTTTCCGGGCCGGCTAGGAGGGGCAAGTCATCGTCCGCTGGCCGCGTAGGCGAGCGGCTACGTCACGATAGGGAGTAATGGCCTAGTGATGGCCGAGCCTGCGTGCAACCCTTGGCGCGCTTTTTATCACTCGCAAGTCGGACAGGCAATGGTTTCCGCTCGATGCGCAGCGGGGAGCCGATTTGCGTAGCGCAGTCGCATTAATTTAGGAGTTTTAGTCATGCCTACAAGAAAGAGTCGGGTCAAGGCGCCCCCGCGCGCATCCTCGAAAGACAAACGCCGAGCGCGCAGCGCCATGGCCGTGGGTACCACGGTGAGCGGGCCGTCGCATCCAACTGCGAGTACGACTGAACTCGCCGAGCACGCTAGCGAGCAACAGTCACTAGCCGAGGGCATGCCTTTTAACTCGGCAAAGCCATCCGAATTCGGCGCGTCTTCAACTTCCTTGCCCGCCGAAGGCGCACACCTCCCCATGCCCTCTCCGACCACCGGAGCGGGAACCTTGAGCGAAAAAAACGAGTCGCTCAAGACGGGGGCTGCCACCCTCGACACGCAATCATTGGACGGATCGCTTCAGAACAAGCGAGTCAACTCCGGAGGCCAACGGCTCACGACGAACCAAGGCGTCCCGCTTGCCGATAACCAAAACTCCTTGAAAGCCGGGCTGCGAGGCCCGACATTGCTCGAAGATTTTATACTTCGCGAAAAAATCACCCATTTCGATCATGAACGCATTCCCGAGCGCATCGTGCACGCCCGAGGCTCGGCCGCCCACGGATACTTCGAGGCCTACGAGGCTCTGCCCGATCTGACGCGAGCCGCTCCCTTTACGGAGGCCGGCAAGCGCACGCCGGTGTTCGTGCGCTTCTCGACCGTCGCGGGGGAACGTGGTTCGGCCGATACCGCGCGTGATGTGCGCGGCTTCGCAGTTAAGTTCTACACCGACGAAGGCAACTGGGACTTGGTCGGCAACAATATTCCCGTGTTCTTCATCCAGGATGCGATCAAGTTCCCTGACCTGATCCATGCGGCCAAGCCCGAGCCCCACAATCAAATGCCTCAGGCCGCAACCGCGCACGACACGTTCTGGGATTTTGTTTCATTGATGCCCGAGTCCACCCATATGTTGATGTGGATCATGTCGGACAGGGCTATTCCCCGAAGCTATCGCATGATGCAGGGCTTTGGCGTGCATACTTTTCGGTTGGTTAATGCCCAGGGCAAATCGACCTTTTGTAAGTTCCATTGGAAACCGCTGTCGGGGACTCACTCCTTGGTCTGGGACGAAGCAGTGAAAATCATGGGCGCCGACCCGGACTTTCACCGTCGCGACCTCTGGGAAGCGATCGAGTCTGGCCACTACCCGGAATGGGAACTGGGGGTGCAAGTATTTTCAGAAGCAACCGCCGAAAAATTCAGCTTCGACGTATTGGATTCCACCAAGTTGATTCCGGAAGAACTGATCGCCGTAAAACCGGTTGGACGGATGGTGCTCAACCGAAATCCCGACAACTTCTTCGCAGAAACCGAGCAAGTCGCCTTTTGCACCGCCCACATCGTGCCGGGCATCGACTTCAGCAATGACCCACTCCTGCACGGTCGCATTCATTCCTATATCGACACCCAGATTACACGCCTAGGCGGCCCTAATTTCCATGAAATTCCCATCAACGCGCCGATTGTGCCGGTGCACAACAACCAGCGCGACGGTCTTCATCGCCAAGCGATTGCTCGCGGCCGGATTGCGTATGAGCCCAATTCCTTGGGTGGCGGATGCCCCTTCCAGGCGGGCGCGGCAGGGTTCGCATCTTTTCCGAAGGCCATCGAACCGAACAATGCCCCGATCGACAAGGTTCGCGGCAAGCCGGAAAAGTTTGCGGAACACTATGCGCAAGCGAAACTATTCTTCGAGAGTCAGACCGATATTGAGAAAGCTCACATCAAGGGCGCTTTTCGTTTTGAGTTGAGCAAGCTCACGGTGCCTGCCATACGCGTGCGGGTAATCTCCTCGCTCCTTAACGTATCGAAGTCCCTGGCGAGCGAGTTGGCGAAGGATTTAGGCATTGAACTTCCCGACCCGATGCCGCGCGCCATGAAAAATGCGCCGAAGGCGGAAGTCAGTGCGTCGCCTGCACTTTCCCTCAAAGCACTCCCCGGCGATGGCAGCATTGCCACCCGCAAAATTGCGATTCTGCTCGCGGATGGCGTCGATGCCGGTCCGATTACGGATCTAATCGAGGCGCTCAGTGGTGCCGGTGCGGTCACACGTCTTCTCGGTAGCCGCTTAGGCACGGTCCGTAGCGAACAGGGTGAGCCGTTGGAAATTGATGCCACCCTTGAGAACTCACCCGCCGTCCTTTTCGATTCGATGGTACTGCCGGGCGGCAGAAAAGCGGTGGACGCATTGTGCCTCGATGGCCGCGCGCTGGAGTTCATCAAGGATCAATATCGCCACTGCAAGACCATATTGGCGCTCGGCGATTCATTGAGGATTCTAACCAAAGCGGGCATTCCTCTGGCGCTGCCCTCGGGCCAAGCCGATCCAGGACTTCTGATTGAGGGAAAAGATGGAAGCCACACCGATTCACAGACCTTTATCGCAGCCATGGGTCTTCATCGACACGTAGAGCGCGACTGTGACCCGCCGCTCGTCTGAACACCGGAGGTTCACGTTACTCGGGAACCGCAACTAATCTTCATGAGCCTTACCCGTCAACGGGATCTTCGCGACGGTGCCGCGGTGTGGACCACCTATGTGGTGCCAACTGTCACGGGCACGCGTCTGAAGCGCTCCATCAAAACCGAAATCGTCGTGGTGGGCGCAGGCATCAGCGGTGCCATGATTGCGCAGTCCCTTGCCGCATTGGGCAAGCGTCCCGTGATCATCGACCGGCGGCGCGCGGCCTTGCTAGGGTCGACGGCCGCGAGCACCGCCCTGCTGCAATTCGAGCTTGATACGCCGCTCACCCAATTGAGCCGTGAGATCGGTCCACGTCGCGCAGAGCGGGTCTGGCTCGCCTCGCGTAATGCAGTAAATGAGCTTCGCACTCGGTCGCATCGGCTGCGTATCCGCGCGCACTTCAAGAGCCGTCCCTCCCTGTACCTGGCAGGTAATGTCCTCGATGCAAAGGGCTTGCGGCGTGAAGTCGCACAGCGTCAACGGATCGGACTCGCAAGCGAATACCTTGATCGAAAGACGCTTTACCATCACTTTGGAATCAATCGCCCGGCGGCGCTTTTAAACCATGGCAATGCCGAGGCGAATCCGGTCGAATTGGCCGCGGGTTATCTACGGCGAGCACTTAAGGACGGTGCGCGCTTTTACGCGCCCCATGACGTTGTGGACATCGACTGCAATGGGCGCGGCACGACGCTCACGACGCGGGAGGGAATTCACATACACGGCCGCCATGTCGTATTCTGCACCGGTTACGAGCTTGCGAAAATTGTGCCGCCAGGGCGCAACAAGATCCTCTCGACATGGGCCATAGCGACTCGGCCGCAGCCTCGTGCCATCTGGCCGCAAAAGGCGCTGATCTGGGAATCTTCAGAGCCTTATCTCTATCTTCGCGCGACCGAGGATGGTCGTGTCATATGCGGCGGCGAGGATGAGGAGTTTTCGGATACGGAGAAGCGCGACGCGCTCACGCCGCTCAAGACGCGGCGCATCGAGCACAAGCTTGAACGCCTCTTTCCTCACATCGATTCGCGCGCGGTTGTGTCGTGGACGGGAAGTTTCGGTGGCAGCCCCAATGGAATGCCAACGATCGGCGCGATCCCCGGATATCCGAGGTGTTATGCCGTGATGGGGTATGGCGGTAATGGCATCACTTTCTCAATGCTGTCGACCAAACTAATCACCGCGGCGATACTCGGCAAGGCGATACCCGAAGCAAAGCTGTTCGCGTTTAAATAAGCACTTCTTATTTAGCGGTTCTTCGATTGCTCCAGCAGGTACAGCGCGCGGTAGTCATACGTCGGGTAGAAATCCGTGCGATAGCCGCCCCAGGCTTTCTGTTCAATCAACTGATTTATGTCTCGAAGCTTTTCTGCTGCGAATCGCAACGTGACAACTTGGCCGATGCCCTGAGTACATACCAAGACACCACCTCGACGCCTGCGGGCGGAAAGCTCTTATACCAACCCGTTGACTTCAAATGTTCATTGATTTCCTCGAGCGTTTTACTCTCATCGTGCCGCAGGAAGATCGTAAGCATTTCCATGCCTGGTCCACCCGTCGGGGACGGGGCCGCACCGGGGGACAACTCCTCCCTAGCGGCAAAAGCTGGTTTAACTAACAGAAAGCTCGTCAGCAACTGCCACAAGGTTCGTCGGGTTAACATGCGCAATCTCGCTCGTCTCGTGACTCGATTGGACGGCATTTGTAGCCCGACCGCGCCGACGCCGCTAGCGGAGGACCACTGTACACGCGCTAGAAAGCCGCTATGGAGCGCGGTTTAGAAATGCGTCAATGATTGGGTTTAACCACTCGGATCTTCCCGAAAACGTAGCGTGGTCCGTTCCGGGCAACACGCATAATTGAGCATCCGGGAGTGCATGAAATATTTGCAGGGTGTGCTCGAGAGTGATTGCATCGCGATCACCAGAGATCAGCAGCACAGGCTTTGAGATTTTGGCTAGCAGCCCAAGGTTCAGTTCGTTTTCGGTCGGCGACGTGAACCACAGATGCGCGAGTTTTTCATCGATCGTCTTCGGCTTCGGGATCTGGGTCGCGCGCAACTCCTCCAGGTCCTCGGGTCTTAACCCTTCGGGTGCGATGTTAACGCCGCTGATGACGACTCGTCGAACCAACTCAGGATGTCGAACCGCCAGCATCAGGGCCAAGATGCCTCCGTCGCTGAATCCCACTACATCAACGTTCCTAAGCTTCAACACCTTCAGCAGCTCAGCAGTGTCCTCCATCATCGCCGTGTAGCTCAATGGCCCGGGTACATCAGGCGTGCGTCCTTGGCCTACCTGATCAGGCGCCACAATAAAATGATGTTCGGAAAATACATCCAGCTGCCGGACAAACGAGTGCTCACCCGAATCGCCACCACCGTGCAAGAAGACGAGCGTCGGTCCATCGCCGCGCACGGCGTAGTAGATTCGATGACCGTGGATCTTGGCCCTATGCCACTGGGTTGACTGATCCGCCTTGCGAGGTGTGTCCGCGCGTGCGCAAGTCAGACCGAGTGCCAGCAACACCAACATTGCGCCAAGGCCTATTCTTTGTCCGGCCGGGCGGTGCGCCCCGCTAGCGCTACGCTCTACCTGCTTCTCACTTAGGCTGCACGATCTGATCATCATTCCGGCCCCAAGGCTCCCCTAAAGCCATTCCCGCCAGTGCAGCCTGGCATGCTGCCAACCCTTGACCTAACGCCATGCCCTGCCACAGTACATCGTCCGAGTGAAATGCGGCGCGGATCATCGATTTAATTGACTTCGCAACGGGTGAACCGAGATTGCCATGAGCGTGTAACCATGCGTCGGCCCTGAGCGCGAGGGCCACTTCATTGATAGGGCGAATACCACATTCGAGACCCACCACATCGACTGCAGCATTTGGCACGAGCGTCGGCAACACGCTCAGGCTATCGCCTTTGATTTCCGCTGAAACTGACCCATCGCCATAAAGCGATTTCGCCGCAGCGCCAATCCAAGCGCGAGTGCGCGCAAATGCCGGGTCTGCAACGGGACGGCCAACAATGGGCTCCGCATAGCCAAAAGGCCCCAATCCCGTATGAAAGTCGATGATACATACTCTCTTCGCGGACTTAAGTCTGGATTCGATTATTTGGGTCAGGGTTTTTCGCGACCAACTGGGCGCGACGCCGCCGAAGAAGAGACCTTGCGAGTGTAACCATTGACCGCCGGAAACCGCTTGCTGAAACGCCGCAAACCCATGGCGCCCAATCCACGCGTTGAGCCTTGAACCTGTTGCCGTCTGAGTCTGCGCCGACCAGTCTGCGGGACAAAGATCGGCAGATAATTCTTCGTATAACGCGTTTTCAGGCAGCGGCTGATCGAAGTTGATCCAATTTCGATTGATGTCGATGTTCTCCTCGTTAGTGCGCCGCAAATGGGCAAACCCATAAGGATTGATCGCATGTACCTGCAGCACCGCGGTATCTTTGGGTAGGGGCGTCGTCTTCGCACGCCGCAGCCACTCAATTTGCGTAGCGGAGCCAAAAAAGCCCTCGACACCGTGTACGCCGGAGATGGTTGTCAGCACGCGCGATGCGTCAGCTGCACCCAACCACGCTACGTCAGTTGCAAGCTCACCGCCGTCGGGACCCCTAAATCCAAGCACAAGAGAATTTGTAACCGCGCCCGCCTCCCGCGCGGCCTCCAGAAATTTCTCTCGGGCTTCTGCGTAACTGTCGCTATAGCAACCGTTCAAATAAATTTCCTTTTCGTCGGTCGCGCCATTCGAGTTTCATACCCTCGCCCAACATCGGTGAGTCAGGCGCGTAGGGCCGACTCGACTCCCCATATTAAAGAGTGCCGCTCCAGCTTTTGGTGAGTCAGGATTGTCGTTGCAACGTTGGCATGACTTCCCGGGCGAACAGCCGCACCGAAATAGCGGCCTCCTCGAAGCGCATGGTACCGAAGATCATATGGCACGCAATATAATTCACTCCGGTTTCGCGCGCGAGTTCCTCAAAGTAGTGAAGCACCGTCTTGGGCGAACCGGCGATGCCATGACCGATCGCGGCGAGCTCGTCAAAACGCCGCGAGTAAGCCGCCGCGAGCGGAAAATCGACAGCCGATCTTTGAAAAAGAAATTCCAGCGACTCGCGTCACGGCCGATAGGCCTCGTCCGCGATGCGTCGCGCCTGTCCGTCTGTTTCCGCAACCACAATGTGCCGCGATATGCCGATCATCGGCAGATTACCGCTGTCGCGGCCCAAGGAACCGCATCGGCGTTCGGTGCGCCGTACCAGAGCGGTGGATGCGGGCGCTGGACTGGCTTTGCGACTGTAACGTAATCCTTGAATTGATAGAACCGGCCCTCGAAATTCAGCACCTCAGTTTCGCAGGCCTGCATTAGGACCGCGAATGCCTCGTGATACATCGCCTGTGCCGTCGCCGGATCAATCCCATAGCGCTGATGCTCGAGCAGTGCGCCACCGCAGCGAGAAACACGTTCGGAGACGGCGCCATTCCGAGCCGTCGAATGATGCTCAGCGAC
>Ga0302326_10029703_pt1 | contig 10960 bp, 7 predicted proteins | sample Palsa_T0_3_FD_202264 | JGI IMG/M metagenome (GOLD analysis project Ga0302326, IMG submission 202264) | Peat permafrost microbial communities from Stordalen Mire near Abisko, Sweden - Palsa_T0_3 | ecosystem: Environmental > Terrestrial > Soil > Palsa > Peat permafrost | place: Sweden: Abisko...
CGGCCAAATCCTCCGTCGGCGTTGCACTGGTCCCGAAGATCGCGAGCGCCGGCCCCCAGCGCTCGAAGAACCCCACTCGGCTCCGACGCGCGGCGGTGGCGCCGGCGACAGGCGTTCTGAGCAGCGTCTCAGCTCACTCCGATCCGCTGCTTGCCGGCGTCGCTCCGAGCGGAGGGACGGTGCTGGCGGCCGCCAAGCACCCTGTTCGCGCGTCTCGCTCAAAGCCTCGCGGTGTGGTGCACGCCGCGATCAACCCGCTCGCCGGTCTTGGAGGGAACATACCGCTCCCGATTCCGGTCCCTGATTGGAGCAAGCCGATCATCATCGCGCTGCTGCTCCTGGCCGGGTGGTTCGGCATTCGCGCTCGCCTCGCCGCGCTCCGGGCCCGGCGGCTGGAGCGCCAGCGGGCCGCTCTGCTCCTGGACGTAGGTGCGATGCAGGCCGCGCTCGTGCCCAAGGTGCCCGATCGTCTTGGTGGACTGGCCGTTTCTGTTGCCTACCGACCCGCGGAGGGACCGGCCGCCGGCGGCGACTTCTACGACGTGTTCGTTCCAGCGCCCGGGAAGGTGGCGATGATGCTGGGAGATGTCGCTGGGCACGGACACGAGGCGCTGACCCAGGCGGCACTCACGCGCTACACGCTGCGCGCGTATCTGCAGGCCGGACTCGAGCCGCGCGCGGCCCTTGCGCTCGCCGGGCGCGTCCTTGTCGATCCGTTGGGGGAGCGCTTTGCCACGGTCGCGGTCGGCGTATATGACACTCAGAGCAGCACGCTGACCTATGCGCTGGCGGGCCATCCTCCGCCGATCCTGGAGGGCTTTCAGGCGCCCGAGCCTGTGACCGCCTGCTCGTCTCCGCCGATCGGGTGGGGCGCGCCGACGGGCAACCGCCAGAGCACATTCTCACTCCCCGCCGGAGCGGCGGCCTGCTTCTTCAGTGATGGCCTGATCGAGGCGCGCGCCGATGGTGAGCTGCTCGGTCGCGAGCGTCTGCGCGAGATCCTCACCGACCTCGGTCCCTCGCCCGCGGCTGCTGATCTGCTCGAGCAGGTACGAGCTGCCGCCGAAGGGGCGCCCGACGACATGATCGCGTGCGTCCTCTCGCCGGAGCCGACGGCCGAGGCCGGCTCCGTGCACGTGGAGGAACTGGAGGTGGATGCGCGGGCACTGTCCAAAGCGGATGTGCGGCGCTTCCTCGCCGCCTGCCGTGTGCCCGCCGCCGAAATCGAAAGAACAATCGAGCTTGCGGGCGCGATCACCTCGGCATCGGGTAGCGCGCTGATTCGAGTGGATGTTGCGGACCCGAGCTCCACGGTCACCGTGACCGCTGCGGGGTCCGGGGCGCCGAAGCACAGACCGCGTCGCAGACCCGAGAGCGCGGATCAGCCGCTTCTCGAGGCGCTGGTCGCAGGTTGAATCAGACGCGGGCTATCCCACCGCGCTGACGCTGCCCCGAGCCGTGAGAAGAACCGCCGTGCCGGCGGGCAGAGCCTTCTCGCCGCGCACCCGCGCGATCAGCGTGTCCTCGCCGTGGCCCTCCTTCGGGCGAATGTGGAGCAGCGCATCGTGTCCGTAGTAGCTGCACTGCTCAACCGTGCCGGGCAGACCATCCGCGGGCTCTTCGCCGGGGCTCACGCGCAGCTGCTCCGGGCGTACGATCACGACTCCACGCTTGAGGTTGGGCGCGCGGTTCGGGTCTGGATGGAGACGCAGCCGCCCCAGCACGGTATGCGCCCACTCGTCTTCGAAGTTCGCCTCGAGAAGGTTGAGCGAGCCGAGGAAGCCCGCGAGTCGCTCGTCGGCCGGCCTCGTGTAGAGCTCCGCGGGAGTTCCCTGTTGGACGATCACGCCGTCGCGGAGCACCGCCACCGAGTCGGCCAGCGACAGCGCCTCCTCCTGGTCGTGGGTGACCAGCACTGTGGTTGCGCCCTGACGGCGCAGCAGCGCCGAGACTTCCTCGCGCACGGCGGTGCGCAGCGACGCGTCAAGGGAGGAGAAGGGCTCATCCAGCAGGATCACCTCCGGTCGGCGCGCGAGCGCGCGGGCGAGCGCCACACGCTGCTGCTCGCCGCCGGACAGCTGGTGGGGGAACCGGCGCGCGAGCCTCGCGAGCCCGACCAGCTCGAGTAGCTCATCGACGATTTTTCCTCGCCGCTCGGCTCGCGAGAGGCCGAACGCGATGTTGGCCTGCACGGTGAGGTTGGGAAAGAGGGCGCCTTCCTGAGGCACGTATCCGATTCCGCGCCGCTCGGGAGCTACGCAGATGTGCCCGTCGTCAAGCGTGCGTGTTCCGAGCGCGATGCGTCCGCGCTGGGTCCGCTCAAAGCCGGCGATAGCCCGCAGCAGGGTCGTCTTGCCACAGCCCGAGAGGCCCAGCACGGCGCTCAGCGACCCGGCCGGCACGCTCAGGTTCACACCCCGCAGGACCGGCTCGTCAGGGCGGTAGCCCTTCCACACGTCGAGCACCCACAGGTCGCTTGAGGAGCTCATCTGCGACGCATTAGGGCGAGCGTTGACATGCGGCGGGTGAGCAGATAGGCAGGGACGGCGGAGATGAGCACCATCAGCCCGGCGTAGGGGGCTGCCGCTCCATAGGAGAAGTCGCTCGTGTAGGCCCAGAACTGCGACGCGAGCGTGTTGACCCCGGTCGGGCGCAGGAGCAGCGTCGCGGTGAGCTCGGTGCAGGAGGAGATGAAGACGAGACAGAACGCCACGCCTAGTCCCGGGGCGATCAGTGGAAGTGTCACGCGCAGCCAGATCGACGTCGGACGGCGACCCAGTGAGCGACCGACCTCCTCCAGGTACACCGGGGCATTCGCGAGCCCCGCCCGGACTCCGACGACCGCCAGCGGCAGGAACAGAATGGCGTAGGCCACGATCAGCTCGAGCGCTCCCTCATAGAGCGGAAGCGCGTAGCGCACCGAGAAGGACACGAGCCCCAGTGCCACCACGAGTCCCGGGAGCGCCTGGGGGAGAAGGGCAAGTCGCTCGATCAGAATCGTGAGCCTGTTGCGATGGCGCATCGCCGCAGCGCAAACGGGGATTGCCAGCAACGTCGCCAGGGTCGCGGCGGCGGCGCTGAACAGGGCTGTGTGGGCGGTGTCGGTGAGGATCGACGCCGAGGGCAGCGTTGACGAGCCGCCTCGGATCAGCCAGTAGATAAGCGAGCCGATCGGGACCCCGACGCCGAGGGCGCAGAGCGCGAACAGCGCGAACAGTGCGGGGAGCGTGAAGCGGCCAAGTCTTACCCTCGCGGGCGGGCGGCGGGCGCCGGGCCCGCTCCTTGAGGAGCGGCCGTGGCCGACGAGATTGAACTCGCCGGCGAGCACGGCGACCCCGAGCAACACCAGCACCAGCGAGAGCGCGCAGGCCGCCGCCGTGTCGAAGCCGAGCTTGAACTCGGTGAAGATCGCCACCGTGAAGGTCTGATACTGGACAATCTCAAACGCGCCGTACTCAGCGAGCAGTCCGAGTGTCACCAGCAGGCAGCCGCCGAGCACCGCGGGAAGCATCTGGCGCAACGTGACTCTCCAGAAGACCTTCCACGGCCCCAGGCCGAGACTTCGCGCAACCTCCTCGAGCGCTGGGTCGACGCCCGCCAGCCCGGCGACTGCCGGCAGATACACCAGGGGGTAGAGCGACAGGGTCATGATCAACACGGCCGCCAGGTAGCCCTGAAGGCTGGGCTCGAGAGACACCCAGCCGAAGCCGACGACGAAGTCGGGAACCCCCAGAGGCAACACCAGCAGAACGGCCCACACGCGGCGAGCCGGGATCGAGGTTCGCTCAACGCACCATGCCGCTGCCACTCCGATCACGGCGCATAGAGCCGTGCATGCGACGACCAGACGGAACGTATTCCACAGCAACATGGCGGTCTCATGGCGGAACAGGATGCGCGACACGACACCCCAACCGGACTGCTGCGCCTCGATCACCAGGAACACCAGCGGCAGCAGCACGAGCGCGGCCGCGATCGCCGCACCGAACGTGGTGACCAGCGGCGGGCGGCGACGCTGCGAGAGCGCGCGCAGGAGTCCGCGCCGGGCGCCGGGTTTGGGGGGTGCAAGCGTGCTCATCGGCTCGGCATCGACGGCGCCGTGGATTCAGGCCTGCTTGACCGTGTACGGGGGGCTCGGGCTGTCTTCGCTCACAGCAGCCCGACGTTCTGCTCGAGTTCGAGGGGCATGCTGCCGTCGCCCAGCTCGGCGAGGGTGACTGGCGCCAGTTGGAGCTGATCGAACGGGCGCAGCTGCGGTGACGCATTCACGCCCGGGCGCAGCGGATACTCATAGCTCTGGCTGTGGGCGATCACTTCCTGCCCTTCCCTGCTCACGAGGAATGCGACGAACGCCTGAGCAGCGGGCTGGTGAGAGCTGGACTTCAGCACGGCCGCCCCTGAGACGTTCAGCAGATAGCCGGCGCTACGCGGTGCGTAGTAGTGGAGCGCCGAATGGATGTTGCTCTGCCCGACCTCGTCGCGCAGGCGATACCAGTAGTAGTGGTTGATCAGCCCGATCGCGCTCTCGCCGTTGTTGACCTGCGTCACGACGGTCTCGTTGTCGGGGTAGAGCTTGCTGTTGGCCTTGATGCCCACGAGCCACTTTTCCGCCGCAGCCGCTCCGTCCAGCTCGGTGATCGCCGTGATCAGGGGCTGGAAGTCGGTCTCCGAGGGAGCGATGCCGACCTTGCCCTTCCATCGTGGTTCGGCGAGTTCGAGGATCGAGTTGGGCAGGCTGGCGGCAGACAGGAGCCGCGTGTTGTAGACGAGCACCGAAACGCGTCCGGAGACCCCTACCCAGACTCCCTGCGCCGAGCTGTAGCGAGCGGGGATGGCGGCGAGCGTCGAGGGCGCGACGGGTGCGAGGAGACCTTCTTTGCGCAGGCGTTCGAGAACGGGAGTGTTCTCGGTGTAGAAGACGTCGGCGGGAGAGCTCGAACCCTCCTGGATGATCTGGTTGCCCAGTTCCGCCTCGTCGTCTGAGCGCACGTTCACCTTCACGCCCGTGCGCTTTTCGAATGCGCTCACGAGCTTTGCCGTCGTCTGTTCGTGCTGCCCGTTGTACAGCGTGATCGACTGGCCTGAAAGCGACGCGGGGGAGGATGCGCCGCCGGATGCGCTCGTGGTGGCCGACTTGGTGCCGCCCGTTCCGCCGCAGGCCGCGAGTGCGAGCACGGCCGCGAGCGCCGCTGTCCCCGGAATCAACAGCTTCAGCTTGCGCATCATCGGTCTCCTGGGGCCGCGCCCCGTCCGGGCTGAGGTCGTCGTGATATCCGATCCACCTGATCGGGATTACTGGGGCAAGGTAGCACATCACTTAGGGTGCCCTAACACGATGCAACCGGACGTGCCGGCGAGCCAGCCGGCCGGCATGCCGGGTGGACTACCGCAGCTCGGCCAGCGGACGCTGTCGCGACGGCTCGCCGACGTGTCGGCGCAGGAAGTGCAGCTGATCGGCGATCGCCCGCTCGAACGGGGGGCCGGTGTAGATCTCGAAATGGCCGATCGGATAGGTGCGCACCTCGGCACGACCGGTCGCTCGCCACGCGGCGTCCTCGGCGGCCTTGACTGGGGCGATCGCGTCGCGGTCGCCGATCTGGACGAGCATGGGGCAGGGCAGGCGATCTGCCTGCAGGCCGGGACGGTATGTGCCGGTTCCCAGGGCTATTCGTGCGGCCACCTCGTTGCGCCAGGAGGGTCCCGCAATCGAGCGATAGCCCGGCTCGGCATCGGCCGTGGTCATCGCGCCCACACTCCCCGGCGGACCCACGAGCGGGATCATCACGGGAGGATGCCCGCGCAGGGAGCCGGCGAGGTCGCGCACGCCGGTGAGCAGGAGCCGTGCGAGGTGCCCGAGGCCCGCATAACGGGCGACGTTCAGGACGGCCGCCATGCCATCCATGTTCGGCACCTGAGCGATCACGGCCGCGACCCGCCCGTCGGCCACGGCCACCGGCACGACATGGCCACCGGAATAGGAGGAGCCCCACGCCACGATTCGTTCCGGATCGACGCCGTCGAGCGAGCGAGCAAAGGCGATCGCTGCCGCATAGTCCTCGAGCTGGCGGGCCGGTGAGAGGACCTGCCGGGGCTGGCCGTCGCTGAGGCCGAAGCTCCGGTAGTCGAAGGCCAACGCGTCGATGCCGACGGCGGCGAAGCGCTCGGCGTAGGGGAGAAGGCCCGAATCAACGGTCCCGCCCAGGCCGTGGGCGAGGACCACGCACGGGCGACGCCCATCCTCGTTCGCGAAGACGCCATCTGCCTCACCCGGCAGGTGCACGGCCGAGCAGCGCACGCCGGCGCTGTCGAACGACAGCTCGCTCATGCCGGCTGCTTGGCGGCGGACAGCGCCGCACCTCGTCCGACTGCCGCGAGTCCCGTCGGTGCGCCCGTGCGTGCACGCGCCTGCCCGGCTGGGATCGAGCGCGTCTTGAGCTCATGCTGGAACGCGTACCACTCAAGCTGCATTGTGTGGCGCGGCTTCTCGATGAAGTGGCCTGTGTGAAATGCCTCGTCGCGGCGGATCTCATCTTCCATCTCGTCCTCGGCGGGTGGGGCCCAATCCCCGCTGAGCCAGCGCGCCGCGAGCTTTGACTGAATCTCGGAGAAGGGAAAGATCGTGGGTATCGGCTGGCCAAGCCCGATGAACGCGAGGTCGTCGATGCCCGGCTTGAGCATGCGCTTGTAAAGCGGCAGCGCGTTCTCGGGCGCCGAGAGGAACTCCGGGTCGAAGAAGGGAAAGCTGACCTTGTAGCCGGTGGCGTGGATGATCGCGTCGATCGGCTCCACGCTCCCGTCGGCAAAGCGCACGCGATCGCCGAGAAGCTCCGCAACGTCGCCCTTGGCAATCGCGTCGCCCGCGCCCAGGCGTCCCAGCAGCTCGCTTGAGACGGTTGGATGTGCGTCGAGGAAGTTGTGATTGGGGGTGGGCAGGCCGAAGTCCTCCATGCGGCCGGAGAAGATCCGTGGCAGCACGCGGCCGATCCGCCGCTGCAGGCCACCCGGTAGCCGCGGGTTCGTCTTCACGACCTGATCGGCGGGCCGGCCGAAGAGGTACTTGGGCACCACGTAGGCGCCCGAGCGGGTCGAGAGGAAGACCGTGTCGGACACCGTCTTCCTCGCCAGCTCAGAGACGATGTCGACGGCGCTGTTGCCGATCCCGACAACGAGCACGCGCTTGCCGTAGAGGTCGAGGGGGTTGCTGGGATCGATGTAGTCGTGCGAATGGATCTGCGGCCCATCGAAGGAGCCGGGGAAGTCGGGGAAGCGCGGATCCCAGTGGTGTCCGTTGCAGACGAGCAGCGCGTCAAAGAGCTCTTGCGTGCCGTCTTCCAGGGTGATCTGCCAGCCACCGTTCCCGCCACGTTCGGCGTGCTGCACGCGCGTGTTGAATCGGATCCGCTCGCGCAGAGCGAAGGCGTCGGCGTAGTCGCGCAGCCACTCGAAGATGTGCGTGTGGTGCGGGTAGTCGGGATACCGATCCGGCATCGGGAAGTCGCGAAAGGAGATCGAGGGCTTGGAGATATCGATGTGCAGCGACCGGTACGCCGAGGAGACCCTGTTGGGGTTCTGGAAGTACCAGTTACCGCCCACCTCGTCGGATGCCTCAAAGCAGGTATGGGGTACGCCGAAGTCCGAAAGCGCCTTGCAGGCGGTAAGCCCGCTGACGCCCGCCCCGATCACGCACACTGACGGCAGCTCACCCATCGATCAGTCCGCGACCTCGACGCCGTGCCAGAACGCGAAGTAGTCCTTGATCTCCGCCGCGGCGTCCTTGGGAGCCGGGTAGTACCAGGCGGCGTCGGCGTTGGACTGTCCGGCCACCTCGATCGTGCGGTAGCTGGCCTCGCCCTTCCAGGGGCAAATCGTGTGGGTGTCGCTGTCCAGGAAGTACTCCTCGTGGATGCTCTCGGGCGGGAAGTAGTGGTTGCCCTCCACCACCACCGTCTGATCGCTCTCCGCGAGCGTGGTTCCGTTCCATGTCGCTTTCAACGGCCGATCCCTTTCAATCGTGGTCGTCGTTCATGCTATCGGCGTCCCTGCAGCGGGCATGACCCTGGACTCGTGGCCGACCAGCAACTCGACGCCCACCGTGCAGACAACGAGGCTGATGACCGACGCGGCGACGATCGCCGTTGCGACCGTGCTGGAGAGCACGCCCTCGGCGAGCCCGAGCGACGCCACGGCTGCCGGCACGCCCAATTGAGCCGTGGCTGCGAGCCCAGCGCTCAGCGGCCGCCGCACCATCGCCACAGCTACCAGATGGATGACCACGTTCAGCGCTGCAAGCGACCCCGCGAGGGCCAGCAGCGCTGTGTTGTCGATCAGGCCCCGCAGGTCGAGCTGGGCGCCGAGGACCACGAAGAACAGCGGGATGAAGAAGCCCTCAGCGATCCCCCGCACCTGCGTCGAGAGCCGTTTCGGCCCTCCGAGCAGAGCGACCATCACGCCCGCACCGAATCCGGCGATCAGCACACTGGTGCCGCTCTTCTGGGCCAGCCAAGCGAGGAAGAACAGGACGAGCAGCGACAGGCGCAGGTCGAGTGCCCAGTGGCGACGCCTGGAAAGACGCCGCGCACGGTGAACCCAGCCGCGGTCGGCCAGCAATCGCGCTGAGCCGAGGAAGGCGAGCACTGCAGCAGCGACCAGCGCGCTGCCAAGAACGGCGTGGAGGGTGCGCGCGGGCTGCAGCACTATCGGAACCGAAAGGATCGTGACGACGTCGGCGATGGTGACCTGTGCCATCACGGTCAACGCGTCGGGCCCGGCGTCGCCGGCCTCCTGGAGGGCCGGGAGCAGCACCGCAGCTGAGCCCGACGCGAGCACCACGGCGTAGATCGCAGCGTGGCTCGTGCCGGCAATCGCCGCGGCGGCGAAGCCCGCGGGTACCGCCAGCGCGCCGACGATCACAGCGAGCAGCGCGCCGCTGCGCAACGAGGCTGATAGCCGCCGGTCGCGGAGCGGCAGATGCATACCCGCTGTCAGCATCAGCATCGCGAAGCCCACCTCGCCCAGAAAGACGATGGTCGCATTATCGGGATTGACGGCGCCCAGTCCCGTTCGCCCGACGATCACCCCGGCGATGATCTCGCCGATCACCGCCGGCACGAACCACGGAACTCCGAGTCCGAGCAGGGGTCCACCGAGACCGGCGAGCACGATTACAACCAGGGTTCCGAAGGTCATGTGCGCGCAGCCTACGGGTCCTGCCGGAAGGGCGCGGCTGAGTCAGGATGGGTCGCAGCGCGCCTGGCTGTGCAACTTTTTTTGCACGGGTGTGACCCGTCCCGGGGTGGGACTCATGCACTCGCCGGACGCTGCCGATATGCCTAGCAAAATTCACCTCAACCTCGGGCAAATCCCATCTCAGATAGGGAGGCGAACGGGGCAAAAGGCATCAACCGCTGGCGAAGCGATCCAGCGCCGAAAGGGACGCGACCACACGTGCAACACACACTCAGGATCGGATTTGTCACCTCGCTCGTTGCATCGCTCACGCTGATGCTTGGAGTTCCGGCGGCGGCACAGTCAATCACTGCGGTGACCTCATCGCCGGGCGGCCCTTCGGCTGCGGCGGCGACCGCCAAAGGACAGGTTCGCGTTCCCGGTAAGGCTTCTGTGCGGCTCACCCTCGGAAGTGTGAAGCTCCAGGCTGTGCCCGGCACGGGTAGTGCGTTGCTTGTCATCGGAGTGGGGAGCCGTGGCCAGCGGCCGTGCAAGCCCACCCTGGTGGTCAATCTTCAAGGCCCTCGCGGATATAAGCGCAAGGTCTCGCGAAAGCTCGGCACCGTCCTGCGTGGTAAGACGATCAGCTACCCGCTCCGCTGGCCAGGGACCCTTCAGGCCGGCAAATATGTGGCGAGAATCTCGGCGAGCTGTCAGGGCGCACACGTTGCACGGCTCGCCAAGGTGCAGCTTGCGACGGCCACGCCAGGTCCGACGGGCGCAAACGGCCCGACGGGCGAAGCTGGGCCCTCGAGCGCCACCGGTCCGAGCGGCACCCTAGGTGCCACGGGAGCGGCGGGCGTGACCGGCGTAACCGGCGCCACGGGTCCTGCGGGTACCACGGGCCCTGCGGGTGGCGCGGGTCCTGCGGGTGGCGCGGGTCCTGCGGGTGCCACGGGTCCTGCGGGTGCGACAGGCGCTGCCGGTACCACGGGTGCAACTGGCGCTGATGGCGAAAACGGCGCGACGGGTGTGACGGGCGCGACGGGAGAACCCGGCGCGACGGGTGCGACTGGTGCCACGGGAGAACCGGGCGCCACTGGTGCGACTGGTGTGACCGGCGCGACGGGAGAACCCGGCGCCACTGGCGCTACGGGTGCGACGGGGGCTGCGGGCCCTAACGGTTCGAACGGTGCGACGGGTGCCACCGGTGCCGCGGGCGCTACTGGCGCGGCCGGTGCTACTGGCGCCACGGGTGCTGCGGGCTCTAACGGAGCGAACGGAGCGACCGGAGCGACCGGTGCTGCGGGCGCGACGGGCGCGACTGGTGCTTCGGGTGTAACTGGTGCCACCGGTGCCACGGGCGTGACCGGGGCGGCTGGCTCCAACGGTGTGACCGGCGCAAGCGGCGTGACGGGTGCAACGGGAGCCGCAGGGGCCACGGGTGCCACAGGAGCCGCGGGCACGAACGGTACGAATGGAGCTACAGGCGCGAAAGGCGCGGTTGGTGAAACCGGGGCTGCTGGAGCCAAAGGTGAAACAGGCGCGACCGGTGCTGCCGGCGCGACAGGCTCTAACGGGTCGAACGGTGGAACCGGCGCGACGGGGGCCGCCGGCGCGACTGGCGCAACTGGTGCGACTGGTGCTGCCGGCGCGACGGGTGCTGCGGGCGCGACGGGCGCTACTGGTGTGACCGGTGCTGCGGGCTCTAACGGCTCGACTGGTGCGACGGGTGCTGCGGGCGCTACTGGTGTGACCGGTGCTGCGGGCTCTAACGGCTCGACTGGTGCGACGG
>Ga0302326_10029705_pt1 | contig 10960 bp, 5 predicted proteins | sample Palsa_T0_3_FD_202264 | JGI IMG/M metagenome (GOLD analysis project Ga0302326, IMG submission 202264) | Peat permafrost microbial communities from Stordalen Mire near Abisko, Sweden - Palsa_T0_3 | ecosystem: Environmental > Terrestrial > Soil > Palsa > Peat permafrost | place: Sweden: Abisko...
GCTTTCGGCTGTGGATGAGGCGGCGACGCTGGACGTGCTGTGCTCGGACAAAACGGGGACGCTGACGCAGAACGAATTGGCGATCACCACGATTCGGCCGGAGGCGGGATTTGATGAAGCGCGCGTATTGTCCATCGCGGCGCTGGCTAGTTCTGACGGCGGGCAGGATCCGGTGGACGCGGCTATCCGCGCCGCCGCTTTGAAAGCAAACGCCGCCGGTCTTCCAAAACTGACGAAACTTGTGCCGTTCGATCCGGCCACGAAAATGTCGGAGGCGACAGGCGTGGATGCGAACGGCGGCGCACTGCGCGCGGTGAAAGGGGCGTTTGCGTCGGTGGTCAAGCTGGCGGAAGCGGAGCCAGCGGCCGCCGCAGCGGAGCTTGAACTTGAGCGGAAAGGATATCGTGTTCTGGCCGTCGCTGTGGGCGCACCGTCGCCGATGCGGCTCGCCGGAATCATCGCGCTGAGCGATCCGCCGCGCGCGGATGCGGCTGAACTGATAACGCAACTGAAAGCGTTGGGCGTGCGCACGGTGATGGTGACGGGAGATGCGCCGGCGACGGCTGAGATCATCGCGCACGCGGTGGGGTTGGAGGGAGCGATTTGCCCGCCCGGGCCAATCCCAAAAAGTATGAGCCCAGACAGTTTCGCAGTGTTTGCGGGAGTTTTGCCGGAAGATAAATTTCACATCGTGCAGGAATTTCAGGAGACGGGGCACACTGTGGGCATGTGCGGCGACGGCGCCAACGATGCGCCCGCGCTGCGGCAGGCGCAGATGGGCATCGCGGTTTCGACGGCGACCGACGTGGCGAAGTCCGCGGCGGGGATCGTGCTGACGAAGCCGGGGCTTGAGGGCGTGGTGGCCGCGGTGCGCGAGGGGCGGATAACGTTTCAGCGCATCTTGACGTACGCGCTCAATTCCGTGACGAAAAAGATCGTGCAGGTGCTGTTCCTTGCGGCCGGATTGATTATGACAGGGCACGCGATTCTTACGCCGATGCTGATGGTGATTATCATGATCACCGGAGATTTTCTGGGGATGTCTCTGACGACGGACAACGTGCGGCCCTCGCCGCTGCCGAACGCGTGGCGCGTGGGAAATTTGACGATCGGCGGAGCGTTTATGGGAATTTCCGAATTGGTGTTTTGCACGGCGGTGCTGGCGATCGGTAAATTTCATTTGGGACTGGGCGTCGCGGCGCTACAAACACTCGCGTTCGTGGTGATCGTATTCGGCAATCAGGCGACGACGTATACGAATCGAACGCGTCAGCGATTGTGGTCGACGCGGCCGAGTTTTTGGCTGGTGCTTTCGTCGGTGGTCGATATCGGGATCGCCTCAACATTGGCTGGCCGCGGTATCGCCATGGCGCCTTTGCCGGTAGCGGTGATGGCGGCGACGCTGGCTGGGGCGGCCGTTTTTGCATTCCTCGTGGACATTGTGAAAGTTCCGGTATTGCAGCGGCTCGGGATTGTCTAGGGTTAAAATCAAACTGGCGGTTCGGGAGAAAAAACATGGCACAGGATTCGCATCAGAGAGCGGCGGAATTTCATGAGTTAGCTGCGCACGCGCATCGCGCTGCCGCGGCGCACCACGGGAAGGAAGATCACGAAACGGCGCACGAATATTCGCGGCAGGCCATGGAGCATTCCGCGAAGGCCTACGAACTCACGCAGGAAGCCCACCGCAAATCGCGGACGGCCGCCGGCAAGAAACTTTAGAACTCGCGGTTTGCGCCGCCGCGTACGCTTAGGCGTCCGTGAACAATTGGGCGCGAGGCTGGCCTTTGGCCAGTGGCGGAGGAGCCGTAGGCTCGCTGAAATCGGCGGTCCAGCGCCAGTTGCGGATTTCAGGCATGTCTTCAAAATGCTGGCGGATGTAGGTGTGGTGCTCGAACAATTTGCGATTGAACATGTCGATCGCGTCTGAGGCTTGGGAGCGCAAGCGCGGGACGTGTTTGAGCGCGTCGATCGCCAAGTGGAAGCGGCTCATTTTATTGAGCACGACCATGTCGAAGGGCGTGGTGGTGGTGCCTTCGTCGTTAAACCCGCGCACGTGAAAGCGGCCCTCGTTGGTGCGGCCGTGGACCATGCTGTGGATGATCCAGCGATATCCGTGGAATGCGAACATCACGTGGGTATCGCGCGTGAATAACGCGTCGAATGAAATGTTATCCATGCCGTGGGAGTGATCGTCGGCGCTCATCAATGAATTGAGGTCAACGACGTTCACCACGCGGACTTTGATGCCCGGCACATACTTTTGCAGCAGCCAGGACGTCGCGCAGGCTTCGATCGTGGGGACATCACCGGCGCAAGCCAGCACGATATCGGGATCGCTGCCGCCATCGTTCGTCGCAAATTTCCAGGTTGACGCGCCTTGCGAGCAGTGCGTGCGCGCTTCATCCGCCGACAGCCACTGCAATTGCGGCTGCTTGCCGCAAGTGACCACGTTGACGTAGTTGCGGCTGCGCAGGCAGTGGTCCATTACGTTGAGAAGGCAATTGGAATCGGGCGGGTAGTAGACGCGCACAACTTCGCCGCGGCGCTGCAGCGCGTTATCGACAAAGCCGGGCGCCTGATGGCTGAATCCATTGTGATCGTTGCGCCAGGCATGGCTGCTGAGGAAAACATTCAGCGAGCCGAGCGGCCTGCGCCAGGGAAAATCGAGGCATTGCTCGAGCCATTTGGCGTGCTGCGTGACCATCGAATCGACCACCTGCGCAAACGCTTCGTAGGAAGAAAATATTCCGTGACGTCCGGTGAGCAGATAGCCTTCGAGCCAGCCTTCGCAGAGATGTTCGCTCAAAACTTCCATGATGCGGCCGTCAGGAGAGAGATGATCGTCGATGGAGACGATCGGTTCCATGGTGCAGCGATCGCTGGCGTCGAACGTGGCGTTCAGGCGATTGGAGTTGGTTTCATCGGGGCAGAAAAGGCGGAAATTCTTGGGGTTGAGCTTGATCACGTCGCGCAGATATTCGCCCAGCTTGCGCGGGGCTTCGGCCACCACTTGGCCGGGGCCGGGGATGGATAAAGCGTAGTGCGCGAAATCGGGCAGATCGAGGGCGGATAGCAAGCGCCCGCCGTTTACGTGCGGATTCGCACCCATGCGGCGCTTGCCGACAGGCGCGAGCGCGGCGAGTTCGGGAATGAGCTGCCCATCGGCGTTGAATAATTCCTCAGGCTTGTACTTCAGCATCCACTCTTCGAGCATTTTCAAATGTTCGGGATTCTCGCAGACGGTGGAGAGAGGGACCTGGTGCGCGCGGAATGTGCCTTCGATGGGCACGCCATCAACTTCCTTCGGCCCCGACCAACCTTTCGGCGTGCGCAGCACAATCATGGGCCAGGATTGCAGCGCTGGGGCGTTGGCGGGATTCGCGCCGGGCGCGCGGGCGGCGTTTTGAATTTCGCGGATGCGCGCGTAAGAGCTATCGAACGCGGCGGCCAGAAGTTGGTGCACGATTTCGGGATCGTCGCCTTCCACAAAATGCGGATCGTAACCGTAGCCTTTGTAGAGCGCGGCGAGCTCTTCATCGCTGGTGCGCGCGCCGACGGTGGGGCCGGAGATTTTGTAGCCATTCATGTGCATGATCGGGAGCACGGCGCCATCTCTTACGGGATTCAGGAACTTCACGCCTTTCCAACTGCCTTCGAGCGGGCACGTTTCGGCTTCGCCATCGCCGATGACGCAGGCCACGATCAGATCGGGATTGTCGAAAGCCGCGCCAAAGGCGTGCACCAGGGAATAGCCCAGCTCGCCGCCTTCGTGCATGGAGTTCGGCGTGTGCGGACCGCAGTGGCTGGGAATTCCGCCGGGCGTGGAAAACGAGCGGAACAGAAGGCGCATGCCGTGAGCGTCCTGCGTGATTTCGGGATGCACGTCAGTGTAGGTGCCTTCGAGATACGCGCAGGCGTTCAGCGTCGGCCCGCCATGACCGGGGCCGCAAATGTAAATGAGGTTGGCGTCGGTCTCGCGGATCAGGCGGTTCAAATGCACGTAGATGAAATTCTGCCCGGCGGATGTGCCCCAGTGGCCGAGCAGACGCGGCTTGATGTGCGCTTTGGTGAGCGGCTCGCGGAGCAGGGGATTATCGAGCAGATAAATCTGGCCGACGCAGAGATAGTTCGCTGCGTACCAATAGCGCTGCATTTTATCCAGCAGCTCAGGCGAAAGCGGGCCGGCGAGTTTCGCTGCGGCGGGAGCATCGGGCGCTTGTTGCGAAGTTACGTTGCTCTCGATGACGGTGGATAAAGCGGCGTCGAATTCAAGCATGATTGCTCCTGGGTGCTCGCGGCGAGGCGCTGCAAATCGATTCGCCAAGATTATATAAGTGTGCGCTCGCCGCCCAGTATCGAATATGAGAATTCGATGAAATCATGCGACGGGGGCCAAGCCCGGGCGCGAGCGTCAGGCTTTGGCCCATCCGAGAGTGGCGACGACGTGGCGCGCGATCATTAGATCTTCGTTGGTCTTGACGACGCGAACTTTCACGCGCGCTTCGGGCGGCGAGATTAACGCGGCGTTGGCCTCGTTGCCCGGAGGATGCAGGCGTATACCCAAAAATTCCAGACCATCGCAGATACGCTGGCGAATTACGGGCGCATGCTCTCCGATTCCTCCCGCGAACACCAGCACATCCAGGCCGCCGAGTGCAGCGGCATACGCGCCGATATATTTTTTCGCGCGGTAGCAGAATAAATTCACGGCTTCGGCCGCGCGTGCGTCGTGTTGCATGTGATTGAGGAGGACGCGCATATCCCCGGACGTGCCGGAAACGCCGAGGAGTCCCGATTCCTTGTTCAATAGCTTATCGACTTCTTTCGCGGACAATTTGGTTTGCTCGTCCTGGCGCCCGACCAGATACAGCGGCACGCCGGGATCGACGTCGCCGGAGCGCGTGGCCATCACCAGGCCTTCCAGCGGAGTGAATCCCATCGAAGTGTCGATGCTTTTTCCGGCTTTCACGGCGGCCATGCTCGCGCCACTGCCCAGATGCGCGACGATCACGCGGCCGCCGGCAAGACCCGGCTCAAGCGCGCGAAGCTCGCACATCACGTATTCGTAGGACAGTCCGTGAAAGCCGTAGCGCACGATGTGCTGATCGTAGAAGCGGCGCGGCAGCGCGTACATGCGGGCGACACGTGGAAGGGAGCTGTGAAACGCAGTGTCAAAGCAGGCCACCTGCGGGAGATCCGGAAATTGCCGGGAGATGAATTCGATTCCGGAGATTGCCGCCGGCAGATGATCGGGGTCGAGCGAAATAAGTTTTGCGATTTCCGCCATAAAATCGGGCGTGATGCGCTGCGGTTCGGTGTAGCGAGAACCTCCGTGCACCAGGCGATGGCCCACAGCCGCCAGGCCGGATAGGAAATCGTGCTCACGCAGCCACGCAAATATAGTTTCGAGCGTCGCATTCGACTGCGCATCCTCGACGACGGAATCGAGCAGAGTAGAGCCGCCGACATCCGCAATTGTCAATCGGCCGCTCGACGCGCCGGTTTGATCGACGGAAATCGAGAGCAGGAGTTCGTTGCGATCGCCGGCTAGGTAGAGGGCGGATTTCAGCGTGGCCGATCCTCGATTCATCGTGAGGATGCGCCTTTGGTGTGCGGCTGCCACGAGGCTAGTTTACAGAACTATCGGCCGCGAAGCGCGCGCCGGCTTTTCAATCGTGGAGGACGACGCTGAGGAGCGAGCTATTGACTTGCAGACCGCCGTTATACTTGATAAATCCCAATTTCTTGAATTTGTTCATGAAAATATTCACGCGCGAGCGAGTGGTGCCGATGGTCTCCGCCAAGGTCTCTTGTGAAATTTTCGGAAGCACGCGCTGCGGAAGGTCTTGCTTTCCGTATCGCGCGAGCAGCAGCAAGGCGCGAGCCAGGCGCTTTTCCGTTGAATTGAAGAGTTGATCGACCAGGTCCGCTTCAATGCGGATGTTCCTGGCGAGCATGTAGGAAATGAAGCCATCGGAAAACGCGGGTACGGAATGCAGATGGTGCATCATTTCATTTTTTTCGATGACCAGCACGGTGGTGGGCATTACAGCGGTGGCCATCCCGATGCGAACCGATTGCCCGGCGAGGCAGCCCTCTCCAAAAAATTCGCCCGGCCCGAGCATGGCCACAACGGCTTCCTTGCCGACTCCATTCACCACCGAAAGTTTCACGGCGCCGTGCTGAATGTACATCAGATTCTTGGCGGGAACGCCCTGGGCGAAAATCGTGGCCCTCTTGGCGTATTCGACGACTTTCCTGGTTACGTTCGAGGACTCAAGGAAGTCCGGTGCGCGCACGGGCGTCTTGGCTACGGTCTTCAAAATATGTAACCACCTTCAGGCTTGCTGAAATGTTCGCAGCGATGGTTCCCGGCGACAGCGACTGCGAGTTCAGCGAAACCGTTGAACCGGTACCTGACGAGGGCGACTGAAAATGCCGATATGCTACGACCAAAAACACGTATCTACGCCGACCATGCTACCATACACGAGAGGATTTGTAAAGCCGCGAGGGAATTCTGGAACCGGCGCGCCTGGGGCGCGAACGCTCGAAGCGCAATGCTAGGCGGGACACGACAAGGGAGGGCCCGACGGCCCTCCCTTGTATGCTTGGATTGAAGAGCGCCTTAGAACGTGAAGTGCCCGACGAATTGGAATTGCCGAACGTCGAACACGTTGTCATTGACTCCGTTCACGACGCCGAAGGTAGTCTGGTTGACCTGCGTCAGCGTGTAATTCGAGGCCGATCCAACCGGCGAAGCGGCGGCCTGATAGTTGGTGGTTTGGAAACCGCCCTCTTCGATCGGGATCATGTGGTTGAAAATGTTGAAGCACTCCGCGTCCAGTTCAAATCCGAGTTTTTCGCCGATCTGGAATTTACGGCCGATGTGCAGGTTCATGTTCTGGATGGGAGGCAGCGTATAGAATCCGCGCGGCAGAAGCGGGAAGCGATCGGACCCGCTCTGGCCGGTGATCGTGGTGGCGCTGTTCCCGGTGGTCAAACCGCCTGGCAGCGCCGAGACGGAACCAGTGATGCCGGCGGTGAAGTCTACGTTCGTCGAGACGGTGATCTCAGGAGACATCGTCCAGCCGTCGAAGAACTTGTGCTCCCAGGTGCCTCTGTCAAAGCTCTCCGGAGACCAAACCGCGCTGAGGACGAAGCGATTGCGAACGTCGAACGCGGAGTTTCCGTAGTCGGCCTTGGGGTTGTATTGATCGAGCAACGAATCCCCCGGGAAGCCGGAATCGCCTTGCCCATTGTCCAACGCGTGCGACCAGGTGTAGCTGGATTCAAATTCGAGGCCCCTGGAGAGGTGGCGGCTCACCTCAATAACGCCGGCATTGTAGTTGGAGTAGACCAGATCGGTGAATTCGTCCACGAAGCTGTTGAGGCCCAAGGTTGCGTTGTACGGGCGCGGCCCGGCGCTCACCATCTGGGTGAATGTTTCTCCGTTGAAAGGTCCGCCGGAAACCGCGTAGACGACAGGGACGCTTGGCGGGTTCAGGTTCGCGTCAACCTCGGCCGGCAGATGACGGCCCTGGGTGAGCAGGTACGAGAGCGTGACGACAAAATGATCGCCGAATTCGTGCGACAGCGATGCGTCCCCTTCGTAAATCTTCGGATCGCGGTCCCGAGGGTCAAAGAAGAAAATCGAGCCGGCGGAGAGAGTCCCGGTCGTCAGCGTGTTCGGGAAGAGCGGCTCGCCGGCTGTCGATGACGTGGGGTGCGTGCTGGTGTTGGTGTAGGTGTTCGTTGACTGCGAGGTGGCCACACCAGTGTTGGCGATCGCGTCGAAGATGGTGCCGCCCGAGAGGATTCCGTAATACACTCCCCAGCCGCCGCGGAGCGACGTTTTTCCGTCTCCGAAAATATCCCAGGCGATACCGAGCCGAGGACCGAAATCCCCCTTAATTTTGGGGAACGAGCCCGTCTGAGGCAGCGCGGAATTGGGCTGCTGCGGCACGGAAAGCGGTTCGTAATCCCAGCGCATGCCGTAGTTGATGGTCACGTGTGAAGTCGCCTTCCATGTGTCTTGTCCGAAGATGCCGCTATCCTGGGTTGAAAAATGGTAGCCGGTGGGGCCGAATCCCTGCACATAGGCGTGGTAGCAGGGCACGGGGGCTCCACTTACCTGGCAACCGGGAATGCCCGACATGGGATTCTTCCAGTTCGTGTAATCGGTAATGAAATCCGCTAAGGCGTATGCGTTGGTCTCGTACTCGTATTCGCCTTCGCTGGCGGTCAGCAGTTTGTCGGTGTCCGTGATCTGGTTGACGTCGAGGCCGAAGCGAATCAAGTGCGTGCCTTTCACGATGGAGACAGTGTCCGCACCCTCCTCCTTATATTCGAGGGGGTAGGCGAAGCGATTCAGGAATGTCGGAGTGCCCAGAATGAGTGTGCCCGAGTTCGGGGAGACTCCCGAGAGCGAAGACGCCGTCGGCGAGATCAAGATTTCCGGCGGAAGGCCGCCGACACCTGTCATCGGTTCGGAGGCAGGGGTTGGGTCCGCAAATTCGTATTCGAAATCCTTGCTGATCACGAACGTCGCTTCGTTGGTAATGGTGGGCGTCCAGGTCGAGTTCAAACGAGCGATGCCCATGTCGTCGTTCACGTAGTCGTCGCCGATGCTTGACGTGCCGTAGTCCGCGGTTGCGTTGGTCTGAATGCCATTGGGCGAAGACCAGCGCATACGGTTGTAGCTCACGGTGAGGACATTGCCGGCATTGATGTGCCAATCGAGTTTCGGGAAGTTGATGTCCTGGTTTCCAGTGCGCGGCGCCTGCCCTGTGAGGCCGGTCAGAAAATTCATGGCCGAATTCACGTAGCCTTGGGCCGTGGCGAGCGCCGACATGCTCGGTGAACCGCTGAGGCCAAGGCGGCAAAACAGGGCCTCGGCTTGCGTTTCCGTAGTGGAGGCGGTAACGAACGGCGACGTAGCACTCGCCGGGCACACGTAAGTGGACGGTAGCGTTATGGGGTCGAGGAAGTTCGGGCCTGGAATTTCAACAATGGGGAAATTTTGGCGCTGCGCGTCGTAGGTGTAGAAGAAGAAAAGATGGTTCTTCCAGATCGGTCCGCCGATGGAACCGCCATATTGCTGGCGTTCAAATGGCGGCTTGATGGGGACGTTTTCGGAAGTGCCGCCCACCAACTCCGATTCGTACGTGTACGGATTCTGCGCGCCAATCGCGTTGTTCTTGTAGAAGTAGAAGAGGTCGCCGTGAAACTCGTTTGTGCCGCTCTTGGTGACGGTATTGATCACGCCGCCGGCGGAGCGCCCGTATTGCGGCGAGTAGTTCGAAGTGTTCACCTGGAAGCTGCCAACTGAATCCAGGCTCAGGGTGTATGCGATGCGCGTGCGTCCGCGCTCTTCGGCGAAGAAGAACTGATTGTTATCGCCGCCGTCCACGGTGTTGTTATTTGCGAAGCCGCTGATCCCGCGGAAATTCAGGTCCTGGTATCCATCCGGATCCGGCGTGACGCCCGGGAGCAGCAGCGCGAAAGAGGACCAGCGGCGGCCGTTCGTCGGGAGATTGCCGATGTCTGTGCTACCGATATCGCTGGCGATGGCTTGATCCGTGATGTTGACTTGCGAAGCCTCCCCGTTGACATTCACGGTTTGCTTCGCGCCGGCGAGCTGCAACTGGACATGCACGCTCGAAGCGCGGCCCACTTCTACGGTGACGCCCGACTGCACGTAGACCGCGAAATTCGCGACGGTTACGGTCACCGTGTATTCGCCCGGCTGCAGCACCTCGAAGGTGAACGCACCCACGCCGTTGGTATTGGTATCCAGCTTTTGCCCGGTGCCCTCGTTCTCGACAGAAACCGGGGCGCCGGCGACCACCGCGCCCTGTGAGTCTTCCACAATTCCGTTGATCGCGCCGTTGGTCGTGGATTGCGCGCGCATCGTCAGGGATGCGCCGAGCGCCAGCACCATGGCTGCGCCCAGGATTAGAACTTTGTTGGCAAATAGACTGCTGTGCGGGCGATTCATACTCGTCCCTCCTGTGAAGTTCCATCAGGCTTAGAGATAATTTTCGGAAGACCTTCGGGATTCAAGCAGAGCGTGCGCGCAGGCCGGTGTTCGCAGAAAAAAGGAAAAACTTCACCCTTGGAAATACCCGGACATTCAATAATTTTCAAGGTGCCACCCCGGTGGCGAAAACACTCTATTCGCGCGGCTGCAAAAAAGTCAAGCAAAACCGTCATTTTATCGCTTGAAACTCCGTTTCGCTTGTCGATATGGAGCGCAGACTAGCGTATCGCCGGCGGGTTACAGAGACATGAACGGCCCGCGTCGGCTTGTTGAAAATTCGCGATGCGGCGCGGCTCGCTTGGCCGCGATTCGCCCGGGCCACCGCTTGCGATCTGCCGGCGGCGACTATCTTGCTGATCTGCAATGGGGATGAAAGCGTGCGGGAGTGGCCGACTTGCTTGTGCTCGCGCGACGGCTGCGCTAGAGTTACGAAATTCTTCTGGGGAGATGGCCATGAGTCCGCACGGCAAGGAGCACCTGCGAGTCCTTTTGCGGCGCAGCGCCGTGCAGCGCCGCGTGCGCGAGATCGGCAAGGAAATTTCGCGCGATTTCAAAGGCCAGCGTGTGCATCTGATCGGCGTGCTGAAGGGCGCCTCCATCTTCCTGGCGGATCTGATTCGCCAAATCCGCACGGAAGTCTCGCTGGATTTCATGGCGGTTTCGAGCTACGGCCAATCGGATCAGACGTCAGGGCAGGTCAAGCTGACCAAGGACCTGGACACCAGCATCGAAGGACTGAACGTAATCGTGGTGGAAGATATTCTGGACACCGGCCTGACGCTCAGTTATCTGCTACGCGTATTGCAGCAGCGCAAGCCGAAAAGTCTGGCCATCGCGGCGCTGCTGGATAAACCTTCGCGTCGCATTAAAGATGTGAAGGCCGATTACGTGGGCTTCCAGATTCCCAATGAATTC
>Ga0302326_10029707_pt1 | contig 10960 bp, 8 predicted proteins | sample Palsa_T0_3_FD_202264 | JGI IMG/M metagenome (GOLD analysis project Ga0302326, IMG submission 202264) | Peat permafrost microbial communities from Stordalen Mire near Abisko, Sweden - Palsa_T0_3 | ecosystem: Environmental > Terrestrial > Soil > Palsa > Peat permafrost | place: Sweden: Abisko...
TTATCACGCTGACCACCGACTTTGGAACCCGCGACAGTTACGTGGCAGCGATGAAGGCGGTTCTATTGGAAAACTGCCCCCCGGCCCGGCTGATCGACATCACCCACGAAATTCCCCGACATGACATTCTCAACGGCTCATTCAACCTCGAACGCGCCCTGGCCGCATTCCCCGCCGGCACGATTCATCTGGCGGTGGTCGATCCCGGCGTTGGGGCCGACCGGAAAATTCTGATCGCCAAAATCCACCGGCAGACGATCGTCTGCCCCGACAACGGACTGATTACCTGGGCCTGGCGCCGGCTGGGCGGCGGAGAAACCTTCGAGCTCACCTGGCGCCCGCCCGCCGCGAGCAGCACGTTTCACGGCCGCGACATCATGGCCCCGGTCGCCGGGCAGCTGGCCAATGGCCGACCGGTGAGCGACGTCGCTTTGCCCTTGGCGGATCCAGTTCTCCTCGACATCGCTCCCGCCGCGCCGGACGCGCTCGTCGGCCGAGTCATCTATCTCGATGCTTTTGGAAACGCCACGACCAACATCCCGGCCAACGCGACGCGCTTGGCCGGCGCGCGATCTATTTTCGTCAATGGCCGCAACGTCGGCCCCCTGCGAAGAAGCTACAGCGATGTCGCCCGCGGCGAGCCATTGGCGTTGATCGGCAGCAGCGACCTGCTGGAGATCGCCGCCCGAGAAGCCTCGGCCGCCGTTCAGTTGCACATCAACGTCGGCGGCGAGGTTCGGCTCGATCCAGCCCGGTAATCGCATGCACACCACCCGGCAACTTCGCGAGCTCGATCGCCAGTATCTCTGGCATCCGTTCACTCACATGCGGCAATGGCTCGCCGATGAGCCGCTGGTCATCACGTCGGCCGATGGCATGTACTTGATCGACAGCGATGGCAAGCGCTATCTCGATGCCGTCGGCAGTCTCTGGTGCAACGTGCACGGCCATCGGGTGCCGGAAATCGACGCCGCCATTTGCGCGCAATTGAAAAAGGTTGCCCACACGACGATGCTCGGCCTCGCCAGCGAGCCGGCGATTCTGCTGGCCGAGCGGCTCATGCAGATCGTGCCGCGCTCATTGAAGAAGGTTTTTTACAGCGACAGCGGCGCGACCGCGACGGAAGTGGCGTTCAAGATCGCAGCCCAATACTGGTTCAACCAGGGCAGAAAAGAGAAATGCGAATTCATCGGCTTCTCCGACGGTTATCACGGCGACACCGTCGGCGCGATGTCCATCGGACGCATGCCCGCGTTTCACGCGCCGCATTTTCCGATGCTGTTCCCCGCGCATTTCTGTCCGTCGCCATATGTGTATCACAGCGCGACGCCGGACGATCCGGCGGCGGTGAAGGCGCATTGCCTGGAGGCGCTGAGCCGATTGCTGGAAGCGCACGGTCCGCGCATCGCCGCGGTCTGCATCGAGCCGATCGTGCAAGGGGCCGGCGGAATCATCGTGCATCCCGAGGGATTTTTGCGCGAAGTGCGAAGAATCACCGCCGAACATGACGTGCTGCTGATCGCGGATGAAGTGGCCACGGGTTTTGGCCGAACCGGGCGGATGTTCGCCTGCGAGCATGAGGGCGTCGAGCCCGATCTGCTCGCCTCCGCCAAGGGAATCAGCGGCGGATATCTTCCCCTGGCGGCGACGTTCGCGACGCAGCAGATTTTCGACGCTTTTCTTGGCGAGCCTTGGGAAGGCAGGACTTTCTTCCACGGCCACACCTACACCGGCAATCCCCTGGCATGTGCTGCGGCATTGGCGTCGTTGGACTTGTTCGAGCGGAATCAACTGGTCGCCCGCGTCGCCGGCAGCCGACTGAGCGAGATGCTGAAGCCGCTGCACGATTTGCCGCACGTCGGCGAGGTGCGGCAGAAGGGATTCATGGTCGGGATCGAGCTGGTGGCCGATCGTCCCAGCCGCCGGCCATTCGATGCGAAGCTGCGCACCGGAGCCGCGGTGTGCTCCCGCATTCGCCGTCATGGGGTGATCGTTCGCCCGCTCGGCGACGTGATTGTCCTGATGCCGCCGTTGGCCATGACGGAGGAGCAGCTGGGGGAAGTCGTCGACGCGGTCCATACGGAAGTGCGAAGCATTGGCTGAGGACCATGCGACTCAGCCCGCCCGCCGCCGCATCACCAGGCGCAGGCCCTCAACCACCATCTGTGACCGCTTGAGCTTGTGGCGTTTGGCGAAGGCATCAACCTCTTTGAGCAAGCCGCGTTCGATGCTGACGGGAACGATCTTGGCCCCCTGGCCAACGCGGGGACGGCCGCCAAGGCCGGCCCGGCGGTGCTTGGCGCGGTCTGCCGCCGTCAACGGCTTGCCAGGCAAGCCGCGGCCTTTCCAGGAACGATCGTACTCGGCTGTCGCCTTGGCCAACTCCTCAGCGTCCATTTGATCGTACGGTTTGTGTGCTGTGCGCTTGACCATGGCTCAACTCCTTCGGCGGTGCCGCCGCTTCTCACTGTCGTTCAGATCACGTGCGTGAATCACGTAAGTAACCCCCGGCGGGGAGAAGATATAAATGACCTGCACGTAACGCCCGTCTTGGCTCTGGCCCCAGACCCGGTACTTGCCATCGCCCTCACGCCGCGGAAACCCGCGGGCCGGATGCCTCACCACGAACTCCGCTTCTTCCGGGCTCACGCGGTGTTCGGCGATGTGGTCCTTGTTCCAGTCGTTCCAGCGGAACTTGGGGCCCATGCGGTTAATTATATAATCAACATGGGCGAGAGCAAGCCGCTTCCTGGAGTGCCCGAGCGACGCGCGGAATTCTCACAACCCTGGCTCACTCTTCAGAATTCTCATTCTCAAATATCGGCCTGAGCTGATTTTTCGTCAACGTGCGGAGGCCGGCCGACGAGGTCGTCATGGCCGCCGCGCTGCCCACGTTGCGCTCAATGCGGCGTCGAACACCTCCCCCATTATCTCCAGAGTCGGACCACACTGCGCATCGACCAGGGCGTCGGGATTCACCGAAACCTTTGTTTGACCGTGTTCGCCAATGATTTGGCCTACCCGTTCAACGTACTCGGCCGGACTGTCACGATCTTCTTGAACAATCGCGGACCGCAAATTCCGAACAACCGTCGCCGGGTCCGGGATCTCAAACCGCAATCGACCCGCCGCGGTTTCGATCTGTGGCTCAAAACGATCCTGATGGAACACGGCCTGCCAGCCGGACCATGCACCTTCGGCACGAGCGGCCGCATCCGGAAAATCGCGAGCGCTCCAGAACTCCACGGACCTTTTGGCTTCATCGACATGGATACCGACGCGCGGAACATCATTCAGCACAACGACGTCCACATCAGAACCGCGGGCAACCACCTCGTTCAAGACGTCTGTGCCGGAGGCCACAATGTTTTCGCCGAGATTGCGCAGCTGTGCTACGAACATCTTCCCCGTTTTGTCCCGGACAGTGACGACGGTGTTGACAAATTTGCCGTCGTCGACGTGGACGAATTCGCTGCTGGGTTTCGCAGCGTCGCACAAAACCACCTCCTGCGGAAACCCTGCCGCTTTGGCGATGTCGATGACTCCCTCATATGCCCACGCCACTTCCCAGCCAGCCCAAGTCTGTTGCAACAGCTCGATGTAGCGGCGTCGCAGAATTATTTCATACCGCAAGTCTTCGCCCCCGAACAAGGTTAATCGCCGCTTGTCGCAGTCGATGACAAATGCGCCCTCCATCCAAATCTCGTCCAACAATCCAACCGGCTCAACCGGACGCTGACGACGGGCAAAAAGCACCGCGTGGCCCGGCGACCAAAATACATCCTTGCAGACGCTGCCGGCGCGCCAATGGTTGTAGTAAACTTCTCGTCGTCCCTCCGCAATGATTACATAATTTGCTCGCTGACCCATTCGATTCCTCCGTTCCTCGGCTTCCGTGGATCCGGGACGCACCGAAACGAGTTGCTCCGCTTGGTGCCGCGACGCGAGGTTTTGGCGGGAATGCGGCGCATGTCAAGTGTTAACGGGCCTGTTTCTCTGGGATGGGAATGCGGTTTGTTGTGAGGGCCGATCTCGGATTCTCGACATTCTGTTCGGCTCAGATCGCCTCCGGCGGGCACGTGGGTGATTCCTTCGGCTCCAGAAAGTCATTGCTGCCGCGACGGACCTGCAGGATTTCAAAGTCGATCTCGCTGTTGATCTCGGCGCCGATCAGCAACACCAGGGCGTCGATATAAAAGAACAGCAGCAAAATCGCCACGCCGGCGACCGCGCCGTAGGTTCTCTGATATCCCCTGGCCCCCAGGCGGTCGACGTAGGCGCGGAACGCGACGGCGAGGATGACCCAGACAAGAACGCTGAAGACCGCGCCCGGCGAGAGCCAGCGGAATCGGTGGCGGACGGCCGGACCTTTGTAATAGATGATCGACAGCACCATCATCATGAACAGCAGCGAGAGCGACCAGCGCCCCACGTCAAACGCCAGCATCGGAAGCGACAGGCGCGTGGCGTAGCCGAGGTGAATGGCCAGTTCCTTGATGAGGTTTCCGACCGGCAGGAGAAAGGCCACGACCACCAGCAGGGCCATTACGATGATCGTCAGCAGAAGCGCCAGCGGGCGCTGAACGTAAAACGGGCGGCTGCGCTCCAGTTCGTAGCAGCGATCCAGGGCCGACATCGTCGCCGCCATCCCGCCGCTGGCTGCGATCAGCGAGAAGCCCAGGCCGAAATAGAGCAGCTTTCCCCGCGGCTCGTTAAGGATGCTGAGATAATTGTCGTTGATGTTGCTCCAGATCAGGTCCGCCTCCTCGTGGGGCAGGGCGGCGTTGATGGCGACGTGGATTTCGTGCTTCGCCCGTGTCTTGATCCCGGCGGGCAGGTAGGGGAGCAACGCCAGCAGGAAAATGAAAAAGGGAAAGATGGCGAAGATCCAGGAATAGGCCAGCGCCGCGGCCCAGGTCAGCAGGTTGTCCCGCCGCGCCTCGTCGAGCACCCTTTTCCAGAATTTGAAGAAGCCCACGCGCTTCCAGACGCGGGGCAGATCGGAAAGTCGAGCCATCGCCGCATTGTTTTCAAGAGACGGGATTTGTCCATGAGATTTGTAGAGCGGTTTTCGAGATGGTGTGGCATCTCCGCGTTCGACATGGCCACTAAAGTGGCCACGCCGGCGGTCAGGGGCGACACCGCAACGCGAAAATGGCTCTAGATTTCCGGCAGCTCATATCCCTTGCGGCGCTCGCGGGTGCGCCATCCGTTGGCTTCGGCGTCGCCGGGGAATTCCCACGCCTGCGGGTCCCATTTCATCACCCGGCCGTGCCAGTAGGCGAGATTGATCAGGTGACAGACGGTGACACTTCGGGCCCCGATCTCCACGTCGCAGATGGGAAGGTTGCGGCTCCGAATGCAATGCAGCCAGTTCTCGCGCTGGCCGGGCGAGACAAATAGCCGCTGATCCGACGGACCCAAGGGCTCGAGGAGAATCGATTTCGGATCGCTGATGATCGATTCGCGGTTGACGAACAGCTTCCCCTTTTCGCCGATGAACAGGATGCCGTTGTCCTCGGTCACGTGGCGCGGCTTGGCCAACTGCGTGGTGGGCTGCGTGGCGGGCTGGGTGGCTGACGTCTTGCTTCGCTTGGGGGCCTCCAGCGTGTCGTACTCGTAGACGTGCTGCACGTGCGTCACGACGATTTCGTCTCCGACGGGCGAGCCGCGATAGACAACTTGTGCGCCGTACTTGCTGTCGGGGTTCGCCGGCGGACGAGCTTCCACGGGGCCCGAGTGGTCCATGTCCAGGGCCCATTGCGTGATGTCGAAGTGATGAGCGCCCCAATCGGTGACATAGCCGCCGGAATATTCCCGGTAATCGCGCCAGCCGGGGTTGAAGGGATAGGTGTCGGGAAGCCCCCTTTGACAGATGATGTGGTTGTACGGGCGCATCGGGGCCTGGCCCAGCCACACCTCCCAGTTGAGGCCCGGGTCCGGATCCTCGGCACCCAGGTCGCACCATTTGCTGGTGGCCCCAACGCCGACATGCACCTCGGAAATTTTCCCGAGCCGGCCGTTGCGGATGTAATCGCACGCCTGGCGGAAGGGGCCCTGCGAGCGCTGTTGGCTGCCGGTCTGAAAGATGCGATCGTGCTTGCGCACGGCGTCGATCAACGTTCTGGCTTCGTGGATCGTCAGCGTCAGCGGCTTTTCGCAGTAAATGTCCTTCCCGGCCTTGCATGCCTCGACGGCGATGGCGGCATGCCAATGGTCCGGCACGCCGATCACCACCGCGTCGATATCCTTGCGGTCGAGCAGTTCGCGATAATCCTTGTGCGTGTCGCATCCCGCATAGCCGGCCCGCTCCAGCAGGGCGTACTTCTTGTCCACCGTCTCCTTGGCATGGTTGCGGCGGAGGGTATGGACGTCGCAAACGGCCACGACTTGCGTGCTGCCCATTCCGCTGAGGGCGTCGAGGTGACCGGAGGCCTGCTTGCCGATGCCGATGAATCCGAGGCTGATGCGGTCACTGGGCGCGGTGGCGGCGGGGGCATCGCCCAAAACCCGCGACGGCACGATCATCGCGCCCCCGAGCCCGAGTGCGGCGGCCCCTTTGACAAAATCACGGCGGGTCAAGGATCGGCGCGGCGGCAAGGGAACCTCCATTTGACAAGGGTGTATCGGAAGCTATTGCCCAATATCGCGGCTGTTGAGCTCGGGTGCAACACGCCAGCCGGTTTGCGGTGTATGTATTCACTGCTAGGGCGCTTTTTGTGCACGCCGTTGGCGGGCAGGATGATTGTTGACAGTTTCCACGGTAATTTCTTATGATCCAATCACCTGCCGCTCTGGGCCGATGAGTCAGAAGCGAAGAGTCGCGTCTGGCAAAATTTACTGGGATCTGACAATACCCGTCTGAAGTGCGCGTTCTTTTAAGCGACGGCCGGCAGGATCATTGCCGGCCTACAACGGAGTCCGATTCGCGCGGCTGCCATCTGCAGGAGTCGCTGAAAGCAGCAAAATCTATGTGGCAGCACGCGGTTCAGATCATTCTCGTCACGATCTATGTCGTCGTCCTGCTCGCAGTCGCTTTCTACGGGTTTCATCGCTATGTGCTGGTTTACCTCTACCTGAAGCACCGCGACGACATCTACCAGCCCAAATCCAAGTTCACGGCTTTGCCGCGGATCACCGTGCAGCTTCCGATGTTCAACGAAGACCAGGTGGCCGAGCGCGTGATCCGCCACTGTTGCGAGCTTGATTACCCGCTGGATCGGCTGGAAATTCAGGTTCTGGACGACAGCTTGGACCAATCGGCCGAGTTTACCGAGCGGGCCTGCCGGGAATGGTCGGAGAAGGGGTACCCCGTCCGCTACATCCACCGGACCAACCGCATCGGCTACAAGGCGGGGGCGCTTGCCGAGGGAATGCAGCAGGCCAGCGGCGACTTCATCGCCATCTTCGACGCCGACTTCGTACCGCCGCGGGACATTCTCAAAAATGTGGTGAACTATTTCACCGACGACCAGATCGGCATGGTGCAGGTGCGGTGGGACCATCTCAACCGCGACGCATCGCTCCTGACAAAAAGCCAGGCGATCTTCCTCGACGGTCATTTTGTCATCGAGCACACCGCGCGCAACCGCAGCGGTCGGTTCATGCACTTCAACGGCACCGCCGGGGTCTGGCGAAGAGCCACCATCGACGACGCCGGCGGCTGGCAGCACGACACGCTCACCGAGGATCTGGACCTGAGCTATCGCGCCCAGATGAAGGGTTGGCAATTCGTGTACCTGCCCCAATTCTGCGCCCCCGCGGAGTTGCCGCCCGAGATGATCGGCTTCAAGCAGCAGGCCCATCGCTGGACCAAGGGAAGCGTTCAAACCGCCATCAAGCTCCTTCCCCGCATCCTCCGCTCCAAGCAGCTCTCCGGCCGAATCAAGATGGAGGCGTTCTATCACCTGACCAACACGCTGGTCTATCCCTTGATGGTCGCCCTCACGCTGCTGATGTACCCCGTTTTCTTCGGCTACTTCGATCACGTCGAGGCCCCGCTCAAGGAGCATGCCTGGGGCCATTACCTCTTCAGCATCGGACTCTTCACGCTGGCGACGGCGTCAGCCAGCACGTTCTTCGTCTTCGGCCAGCGCGAACTCTTCGGCGATAAAGCAGGCTGGAAAACGATTCTCTACATGCCGTTTCTCATGAGTCTGGGCGTCGGTCTCGGCCTGAACAACGCCAAGGCGGTCTTTGAAGCGATCTGGGGAGCCATTCGCCGCAAGCCCAGCGAATTCGTGCGAACGCCCAAATACGGCGTCACCGGAATCGATCGCCGCAAATATCGCAGCGAAGGCGTGCTCGCACTCAAGCGCCTCTGGCTGCCGTGCCTGGAGATCGCCTTCGGGTTTTATATGACCTCGTGCATTGCCATCAGCCTGATTTACCGCTTCGGCTACAGCACGATCGTCTTCCTGGTGATCTTCGCCGGCGGCTATTTCTACGTCGGCTTCTCCTCGCTGCACACGCTGTGGCGGATGAACGAGGAATACAAAGCCGCCGACGCCCTCGCCGACGCCGCCGAATCCCTCCCGACGTAGCCGGGGTGCAATCGCCCCAGCTTGACCCGATTTTTTCCCGCCATAGAATCGCCGCCTTGTCATTCGGGGCCATGGTCTAACGGGATGACGGCTGAATCGCATTCAGCAAATCGGGGTTCGATTCCCCGTGGCTCCATTTTTTCGCGAAACGAAAAAATAGAGGGGAGAGAGTGGAGGGTAGAAAGTAGAGAAGACAAGGAAAATCGTGCCGCGTCGGGTCGCGCGGCGAGCCCAGATGGGTCTCTCCCCGGTCTACTTTCTACTCTCTACTTTCTTCTTAGATCCCGCAAATGGCCTTCGCATTCGAGAAGCTTCTCGTCTACCAAAAGGCCGTCGATTTCTCTGATCGCATCTGCGAATTGAGCGGAAACTTCCCCCGCGGATTCTACTTCCTGACAGATCAGATCAACCGCGCGGCCCTGTCCATCTCGACGAACATTGCCGAGGGCAATGGTCGCTTCACTATCCCCGACAAGCGAAATTTCTTCGGCATCGCACGCGGCTCTGTCCAGGAATGTGTTCCCCTATTGGAACTCGCGCGCCGCCGCGGGTTCATTACACAGGCCGACCACGATGCGATGAAGAGTCAGCTCGAGGAGATTTCGCGAATGCTCTCCGGCCTGATCAACGGATTGGATAAGCGCGAGCGATGAGGTGGCTCGTGCAAAATGGCCTTCGCGTTCGTGACGCTTCTCGTTTATCAAAAGGCCGTCGATTTCTCTGATCGCCGCCAAAACCGCGCTGATCGTTTTGAACCAGCCGCGTACCTGTTGACCTCCCCCCTTTGACCTCCCGGATTACGTAACCGCGTTAAACCACACGGCTGTTCTGTACTCCGCAGATGATGCGTGCCGTCAGATGGCTTTAGATTTGAGAATTCCGCGCCGGCCTGCAATACTTGCGGCCGATTTTGCGGCGCGTTTTCGGGCCGGGTGAAAGCTCACGTGGTCCCTTGCTGATAGGAGCGGAAAGATGTTCGGGAGCACCAGCGGCGTACGGAGTCTCGCGGGACAAGGCGTTCGTTCATCCAACAAACGATTCAAGAAGCTGCGAGACTGCCTCCCGGCCGTCTGCCTGTGCGAACGGCTCGAACAACGTCAGCTTCTCAGCGTCAACGCGATGACGCTCGCCGGGGATGTTGTGGGTGTGGGCAACACCTTTACCTACTCCTATACGGAAACGGCCGCAGATGGCTCGACCGTTGTGAGCGGCCCACTCCAGTACACCGTCGCGGGAACGACGACGTTCAATCACAACACGGTCACCGAGATCGACATCAACGCTGTGGGCGCCTCGACGCCGCCCGATACGCAATATCGCGGTTTTGACTCCAACGGCAATTTCGATTCCTTCGGCGAGGTCACTCCCCAGTCAAACGGTAGTGACGTGGAAACCGACACCGAAAATCCCTACCAGATCAATCTGCCCGCATCGTTGACCTTCGGGACCCCCTTCACGACATCCAGCACCCAGTCGCGGGTGCTTACCAACGGCAGCGGCAACATCACGCAGCAGACCACCGTCGACCAATCCGACGTGATATCTTTGGTCTCGGCGACCCCGGTCACCGTGACGGTTCCGGCCGGGACGTTCACCAATGCGTACGAAGTTCAAGACATCGAAACTGACACCGGCGGGCAGGACAGCGTGCAGGTGAACGATACCTGGTATGTGCCCGGCGTCGGCGCCGTGAAAATTACCGGTGACGATCAAACCGACGGCAACAGCGAAGTTTCGGAATTGACCAGCGACACCATCGCCCGCGACTCACTCGCCTTCACCGCCCAGCCCACCAATGCCGGCGAGGGCGCGACGATCGCGCCGGCGGTCGCTGTGTCGATGGAAAACTCCTCGGGTGATGTCGATCCCGACGGCACCGGCTCGGTCACGCTTTCTCTGGGCACGAGCACCGGAGCCGGCACGCTGAGCGGCACGTTGACCGAGCCCGTGGTTAACGGCGTGGCGACATTCAACGATCTGTCGATCAATCAGGCTGGCAACTACACGCTCAGCGCCGTCAACCCCGATGCCAGCGGTACGGCCACCAGCAATGCCTTCCAAATCACCGGCGGCGGCGATCACCTGGAGATTACCAAGCAGCCCACGGGCGCCGCGGTCAACGCCGCGATTCCGCTCACCGTCGCGGTCGAGAACGATTCAGATGTGGTCGACACCTCCGCCACGGGCGCCATCGATCTCACATTGAACACCGTCGAAGGCGGCGACGGCGCCAAGCTCGGCGGCACGATTTCCGCGACGCTCAAGGACGGAGTCGCGACGTTTTCCGGAGGCGAAGCCCCCAAGATCAACGTCAACGGCTCCTACACCCTGACGGCGGATCAGACTGTCAACGGCTCATCAGTCGACTCGGTCGATTCCGATGAATTTTCCGTGGGGACCGACACGCTCAAGTTCGA
>Ga0302326_10029708_pt1 | contig 10960 bp, 5 predicted proteins | sample Palsa_T0_3_FD_202264 | JGI IMG/M metagenome (GOLD analysis project Ga0302326, IMG submission 202264) | Peat permafrost microbial communities from Stordalen Mire near Abisko, Sweden - Palsa_T0_3 | ecosystem: Environmental > Terrestrial > Soil > Palsa > Peat permafrost | place: Sweden: Abisko...
AGCGTGAGGCGCCTCGTGTCGGCACCCGGCGCGGCCAGCAGAGAGCGGTAGATCGTGACCGCGGTCGACGGGAATCCCAGGGCGTCGGCGCGCTCCGCCGACACGATCGCGAACGCGGCCTCGCCGGGCGACGTCAAAGTCGGAGGCGACGCGAGGGGCACGGGCGCGTTCAGCGGCTCCAGTGCGGCCAGGGACGCGGACACGGCGATCAGCGAGGCGAGGGCGGACGAAAGTCGCATGGAAAGCGCCCGCAGCCTTGTTGCGCCCCGCCGACTAATCAACCCGGGATTGGTCCGCGCGTTGTTCAATTGACCCGACCGACCATCTGGCACAGAGAGGTGTTCCCATGACAGCACTCATCATCCTCGTCGTCCTGCTCGCGGTCATCGTCGTCCTGGCCCTGTCGGCCACGGGAATTTACAACTCGCTGGTCTCGCTGCGCAACCGATTCAAGAACGCCTACGCCCAGATCGACGTCCAGTTGAAGCGCAGGTACGACCTCATCCCCAATCTCGTCGAGACGGCCAAGGGCTACATGGCGCACGAGCACACCACGCTCGAGGACGTCATCAAGGCGCGCAACATCGCTCTCGCCGCCTCGCAGGCCGCCGCCGCCAACCCCGCCGACGCGAATGCGGTCAAGGGCCTCGTCTCGGCAGAGGGCGGCCTCACCGGCGCGCTCAGCCGCCTGATGGTCGTCTCGGAGCAGTACCCCGACCTCAAGGCGAACCAGAACATGATGCAGCTGACGGAGGAGCTGACCTCGACGGAGAACAAGGTAGCCTTCGCCCGCCAGGCCTACAACGACTCCGTCATGGAGTACAACACCTCGCGGGAGACGTTTCCGAACGTGGTCCTCGCCGGGATGTTCGGGTTCCTTCCCGCCGAGCTCTTCCATGTCGAGGATCCGGCGGAGCGGAGCGCACCGAGGGTCTCGTTCGGCTGATGGACTTCTTCGCCGCCGAGCAACGCGCGAAGAAACGCACGACAAGGCTGCTGGTCCTGTTCGGGTTCGCGGTGGCCGGCACCATCGCGGCGGGATATGTCGCGACGGTCCTCGCGCTGCGGGCGAACTCGGTTCGCGATTCGTACCGCCGCGACCCGTACGGGGAGGCGTCCGCGGCGGAGCCCGAGCCGTTCTTCAGGCCGGGGCTGTTCGCCGCCGTGTCGCTGGGCACCCTGGCCGTGATCGGCGGCGCGTCCCTCTACAAGTGGTCGGAGTTCAGCGGGGGCGGCTCCGCCGTCGCGGAGAGCGTCGGCGGGCGGAGGGTCGATCCGCACACGACCGACCCCAGGGAGCACCAGCTCCTCAATGTCGTGGAGGAGATGGCGATCGCGTCCGGCCTGCCCGTCCCCGCGGTCTACGTCATGGACCAGGAGCCGGCCATCAACTCGTTCGCCGCGGGCCTGACGACCAGCGACGCGGTCGTGACCGTGACCCGCGGCACGCTGGAGAAGCTGAGCCGCGACGAGCTGCAGGGCGTGGTCGCCCACGAGTTCAGCCACATCCTCAACGGCGACATGCGGATGAACGTCCGCATATCGGCGATCATCTTCGGGATCCTCGTGATCGGCCTTGCGGGGCGCGCCACGCTCTGGGGGATGCGCTACGGGCGCTTCGGCTCGTCGCGCGGCAAGGGCGGCGGAGGGGTCATCGTCATCCTGGCGGCGGGGCTCGCCCTGCTCGTCGTCGGGTACGTCGGGTACTTCTTCGGGCGGCTGATCCAGGCCTCGCTCTCACGCCAGAGGGAGTTCCTCGCGGACGCCTCGGCGGTGCAGTTCACCCGGAACCCCGGCGGCGTGACGGGGGCGCTCAAGAAGATCGGCGGCTACGCGATCGGCTCGACGCTCGAGACCCACAAGGCCGCCGGGATAAGCCATTTCTTCTTCGCCCAGGAGTTCGTCTCGAACTTCGGCGGGCTCTGGGCGACCCATCCGCCCCTCGACGTGCGGATCCGCGCGATCGACCCGGGATTCGACGGGAAATTCTTCGAGCCGAAGGAGATGGTCGACGTGGCCAAGGAGCCGTGGTCGAAGGTCCCCCACATGCCGGCGCAGGCGCCGGCCCCGTCGCCGCAGGCCGCCGCGGCGTTCGGCGCGGCCCTCGCGGCGGCCGCCGGCACGCTGTCGCCGGAAGGCGCGGCGCAGGCGCAGGCGATCATCGCAGAGATCCCCGCGAGCGTCCGCACGGCGGCGCGGTCGCCCCATGACGCGCCGATCCTGCTCTATGGCCTCCTCCTGAGCGACGATGAGTCGGTTCGCCAGAAGCAGCTGGCGTGCGTCGCCGGAAGCGAGGGGGCCGACGCCCTGAGGACGCTGGAGCAGTTGGACACGGCCCTTCGACAGCTCAAGCCCTCCCACAAGCTGCCGGTCCTGCAGCTTGCGCTTCCCGCGCTGAAGGCGCTCCCTCAGTCGGCCCTCGGCTCGTTTGCCGGCACGCTGGACGACCTGGTGCAGGCGGACGGGAAGGTCACCACGTTCGAGTTCGCGCTCCAGCGCCTCGTGCTGCGCGCGCTTGCGATCAACCGGGCGCCGTCCGCCGCGGTGACGCAGATCTATTCGTTCAAGGCCGTGACGGCGGAGATCTCCGTCGTCCTCTCGGCGCTGGCCCATGCGTCGAGCGACGACGCGAACGAGGCGGCGCGGGCCTTCGCGGAGGGCGCCGCCCAGCTCAAGCTCGTCGAGGGGGAGATCTCGCTTCTTTCCGAGGCCGAATCCGGCCTGGTACCCCTCGACGCCGCGCTGGACAAGCTCGCGGGAGCGAGCGGACCCATCAAGCAGCGCCTGCTGGTGGCCGCTGCACACGTGGTCAGTGCCGACGGCGTGCTCCTGACGCAGGAGGCGGAGCTCCTCAGGGCCGTCGCGGCCTCGCTCGACGTGCCGGTGCCGCCGATCACCGCGGTTGCCGCCGCCTGACAGGCCTTGGCGCCGCCCGACAGGGATCCGCGCCGCCCGTCCGGGATCTTTCCTGCCGGCGTGACCTTTTGTTGGAGTTTGCGTCTGTCCACGCGAAGGTCCCTATTCAGTGGGTCCATCTCCATCTTGGACCGGCATCCGGACTTCAGTATCACCATAACATGAGCCACTTACCCACCGAGGGCGTCCCACCGAATTGGGCCCCGAAGCCCGCAGGGCAGCCTCCGACGCCTGCCGAGAAGAGGCGAAGCCGGCGCCTGACGCTGTTCGCGCTGCTGGCGATCCTTGTCCTTGGGACAGGCTCCCTTCTCTATTACCGCTCGCGCACCCCGCAGACCACGGGACCGAGGCCGGGAGGCTTCGGAGGAGGGGGCGGCGCGGGAGGAGGAGCCGGGCGCAGGGGCGGCGGCTTTGGCATGGGCGGTCCCCTTCCCGTTGTCGTCAACAGGGCCCGCAAGGGCGACATCAACATCATCCTGAACGGGCTGGGCACCGTGACGCCGCTCGCGACGGTCACGGTCCGCACCCAGATCAGCGGCTATCTGACCCAGATCAATTTCACGGAGGACCAGCTCGTGAACAAGGGCGACGTGCTGGCGGTCATCGACCCCAGGCCGTACGCCGCCGTCCTTGAGCAGGCGCAGGGCCAGCTTCTCCAGGCGCAGGCCCAGTTCAAGGAGGCGCAGATCGACCTCGACCGGTACGTGACGCTTTCCGGGCAGGATTCCATCTCGAAGCAGCAGGTGGACGCGCAGCGCGCGCTGGTCTCCCAGTACGAGGGAATGGTGAAGCAGAACCAGGGCGTCGTGGACAACGCCCAGCTGAACCTGACCTACTGCCACATCACGGCCCCCGTTTCCGGCAGGGTCGGCCTGAGGCTTGTGGACCAGGGCAACTATGTGACGCCGGGCGACGCGAGCGGCCTGGTCATCCTGGCCGAGGTGAAGCCGATCAGCGTCATCTTCACGCTGCCCGAGGACAACATTCCTCAGGTGCTCAAGCAGGTGCGCGCCCCCAATTCAAAGATCCCCGTCGACGCCTACAACCGCGACAACTCCGTCAAGATCGCCACGGGCACCCTCTCGACAATCGACAACACGGTCGATCCCACGACGGGCACGTTCAAGCTGCGCGCCCTGTTTCCCAACGACGACGAGGCGCTGTTCCCGAACCAGTTTGTCAACGTGTCGATGCTGATCGACGTCCTGCAGGGGTCCACCGTGGTTTCCACGTCCGCGATCGAGCGCGGCCAGCAGGGCTCCTTTGTCTACGTCGTCGGCGCCGACAAGAAGGTCTCCGCGAAGACCGTCACGCTCGGCGCGACCGAGGGCGAGCGCGTGGCCGTGCTCACGGGGATTTCGGTCGGCGACACCGTGGTGGTCGACGGCGCCGACAGGCTGAAGGAAGGCATGGAGGTCGATCCCCAGTTTCCGAGCCAGGCCCCTGGCGGCGCGAGGGGTTCCGGCCACGCATGGAACGGCAAGCCGGGGGCGGACGGCAAGCCCGGCGCCGCGGACGGCGAGCACAGGCATTGGAAACCCGCCGGTGACTCCAACTGACGGCTCCCCCATGAGCCGGCCCCTCCCGGGGTCCGCACGATGAGCCCCTCCCGCATCTTCATCCTAAGGCCGGTGGCGACCACGCTGCTCATGGCGGCGATCCTCATCATCGGGATCATCGCCTACCGGTTCCTGCCCCTCTCGGCGCTGCCCGAGGTCGACTACCCCACGATCCAGGTCCAGACGTTCTATCCCGGGGCGAGTCCGGACGTGATGACCTCGTCGGTGACCGCCCCGCTCGAGCGCAACCTCGGCCAGATGCCCGGCCTGAAGCAGATGTCGTCCTCCAGTTCCGCGGGCGCCTCGGTGATCACGCTCCAGTTCAACCTCGACCTTAGCCTGGACATCGCGGAGCAGGAGGTCCAGGCCGCGATCAACCAGGCCCAGAACCTCCTTCCGGCCGACCTGCCGGCGCCGCCGATCTACGCCAAGGTCAACCCCGCCGACGCCCCGGTGCTGTCACTGGCGCTCACCTCGAAGACCCTCCCGCTCACGACCGTCGAGGACCTGGCGGACACCCGGCTCGCGCAGAACATCTCCCAGCTGGACGGAGTCGGCCTCGTCAGCATAGGCGGGGGCCAGCGGCAGTCGGTTCGTATCCGGGCCAACCCTACGGCGCTGGCCGCGTACGGCCTGAACATCGACGACATGCGCACGACCGTGATGAACGGCAACCAGAACCAGGCAAAGGGCAACTTCGACGGCCCCTCGCGCGCCTTCACGATCAACGCCAACGACCAGCTCAAGTCGGTCGCGGAATACGGGAAACTGGTCGTCGCCTACAAGAATGGGGCGCCCGTGAGGCTGTCCGACGTCGCCACCGTGGAATTCGCCCCGGAAAACAACAAGCTCGCCGCCTGGTACAACAAGACGCCGGCCGTAATCCTCGACATCCGGCGCCAGCCGGGCGCAAACGTGATCAAGGTCGTCGAGGGCGTCTACGCGCTCCTGCCCTCGCTCAAGGCCTCGCTGCCCCCGTCGATCGACGTGAGCGTCCTCACGGACCGCACGGTGACGATCCGGGCGTCGATCCATGACGTCGAGTTCGAGCTCACGCTGGCGGTGATCCTCGTCGTCCTCGTCATTTTCATCTTCCTGCGGAACGTCCCGGCGACGATCATCCCGAGCCTGTCGGTGCCGCTGTCGCTCGTGGGGACGTTCGCGGTCATGTACCTGCTGGGATTCAGCCTGAACAACCTCTCGCTCATGTCGCTGACGATCGCCGCCGGGTTCGTCGTCGACGACGCGATCGTGATGATCGAGAACATCGCGCGGTACGTCGAGAAGGGGGACAGCCCCCTCGAGGCCGCGCTCAAGGGATCCGAGCAGATCGGCTTCACGATCATCTCGCTCACGATCTCGCTCATCGCGGTGCTCATCCCGCTCCTGTTCATGGCCGACGTCGTGGGCAGGCTTTTCCGGGAGTTCGCGATCACGCTTGCCGTGACGATACTCATCTCGGCGGTGGTCTCCCTGACGCTCGTCCCCATGATGTGCGCGAAGCTCGTCAGGCACCATGACCCCAGCGAGGTGCCGGCCTGGAGCCGCAAGACCGGCGAATTCATCGACGGGGTGATCGCCCGGTACGCCTCCATGCTCAGGTGGGTGCTCGACCGACAGGCGCTCACGCTTGTCGTGGCGGTCGCGACGCTCGCTCTGACCGCGGTCCTCTACATCCTGATCCCGAAGGGATTCTTTCCCGTCCAGGACACCGGCCTGGTCCAGGTCATCACCGAGGGCCCCCAATCGGCCTCGTACGAGGCGATGGTCGAAAGGCAGCAGGCCGTGGCGGCCGTGATCCTCAAGGATCCCGCCGTCGAGAGCCTCTCCTCGATCGTGGGGGTCGACGGATCCAACACGACGCTCAACACCGGCCGCATGCAGGTGAACCTGAAGCCCAAGGACAAGCGTTCCGACACGGCCGCCGGCGTCATCCGGCGGCTGAACGCGAGCCTGGCGAGCGTGGTCGGGATCTCGGCCTACATGCAGCCCGTCCAGGACCTGACGATCGACGACCGGGTCAGCCGGACCCAGTTCCAGTTCGAGGTCGAGAGCGCAAATCCTGACGACCTGACCGAGTGGGTCCCCAAGCTCACCGACCAGCTGCGCCAGCTGCCCCAGCTGAGCGATGTCGCCTCCGACCTCTCGAACGGGGGCCTGGGCACCTACATCGCCATCGACCGCGACACGGCCGCGCGTTTCGGAATCACGGCGGCGACAATCGACAACGCGCTCTATGACTCCTTCGGCCAGCGGATCGTCTCGACGATCTTCACGGAGTCCACGCAGTACCGCGTGATCATGGAGGCCGACCCGGCGCTCCAGCGCTCGCCCGCCTCCCTTTCGCTGATCTATGTCCCGTCGGCCTCCGGCGGCCAGGTGCCGCTCTCCTCCATCGCCCGATTCGAGGAGCGGCCCGAGCCCCTGCTGGTGAACCACCTGAGCCAGTTTCCCGCGAACACGATCTCGTTCAACGTGCCGAAGGGCGGCTCGCTCGGCGACGCGGTCAAGGCGATCCGCGGCGTCGAGGCGAGGATCGGCCTTCCCGAGAGCGTGGTCACCAGCTTCCAGGGCGCCGCAAACGCGTTTGAGAGCTCCCTCTCGAATGAACTCTTCCTCATAGGCGCCGCGATCCTGACGATGTACATCATCCTGGGGATTCTCTACGAAAGCTTCATCCATCCGATCACGATCCTTTCGACGCTGCCGTCGGCGGGCATCGGGGCGCTCCTTGCGCTCATGCTGGTCGGCAGCGACCTCGGCGTCATCGGGATCATCGGGATCATCCTTCTGATCGGCATCGTGAAGAAGAACGCGATCATGATGATCGACTTCGCGCTCGATGCCGAGAGGAACGAGGGTCTCCCCCCGCGCGAGGCGATCTACCAGGCCTGCCTGCTGCGGTTCCGGCCCATCCTGATGACGACGCTGGCCGCGATGCTGGGGGCGGTCCCGCTCATGCTCGGCACCGGCATGGGATCGGAGCTGCGCCACCCGCTCGGCGTGACGATCGTGGGCGGCCTCATCGTGAGCCAGGTCCTGACCCTGTTCACGACGCCGGTGATCTACCTCGCATTCGACAGGATCGCCGTCCGCTTCCGTGAAAGGACCGCCGCGGCGGTCCGCTCCAGAAGGGCGGCGACGTGAACGTCTCGGAGATATTCGTGCGCAGGCCGGTGGCCGCGACGCTGTTCACCGCGGGAATCGTGCTCGCCGGCGCGGCGGCCTACCTGAAGCTGCCGGTTTCGCCCTTCCCCCAGGTGGAATCGGCCACGATCTCGGTCACGGCGTCGATGCCCGGGGCCAGCCCCGAGACGATGGCGACGACGGTCGCGACTCCCCTTGAGCGCCACCTGGGCGCGATCGCGGACGTGACGGAGATGACCTCCTCGAGCTCCGTGGGGAGCACCAATGTCGTCCTTCAGTTCGGCCTGAACCGCGACATCGACGGCGCCGCCCGCGACGTGCAGGCGGCCATCGTCGCGGCGCGGGTGGACCTTCCCGCCGCCCTCCGGAGCAATCCCCAGTACCACAAGCAGAACCCGGCCGACCAGCCGATCATGATCCTCACACTCACGTCGAAGACGCTCACCTCCGGCCAGCTCTACGACGCGGCGTCCACGATCCTCCAGCAGAAGCTCTCCCAGGTGGCCGGCGTCGGCACCGTGGGCGTGTGGGGAAGCTCGCTGCCGGCCGTGCGCGTCGAATTGAACCCCTCGACCCTGTTCAAGTACGGCGTCGGCCTCGAGGACGTCCGCGCCGCGCTTGCAGCCGCCAATGCCAACAGCCCGAAGGGCGCGATCGAGAACGAGACCTTTCACTGGCAGATCTACGACAACGACCAGTCGCGAAAGGCAAAGGATTACCGCAGCCTCGTGGTCGCCTACAGGAACGGCGCCGCCATCCGGCTCTCCGACGTGGCGGAGGTCACCGACTCCGTCGAGGACACGCGCAACCTGGCGCTGGCCAACGGCAGCCCGTCGGTGCTTCTCGGCATCCTCAAGCAGCCCCAGGCGAACATCATCGAGACCGTCGACCTCATCAGGGCGATGCTTCCGCGCCTCCGGGCGGACATTCCGCCGGCGATCCAGCTCGATGTCGCCATGGACCGCAGCACGACGATCCGCGCCTCGCTCCGCGACGTCGAACGCTCGCTCGCGGTGGCGATCGTGCTCGTCATCCTCGTCGTCTACCTGTTCCTGCGCGATGGGCGCGCCACGCTGATCCCGAGCGTCGCCGTGCCGGTCTCGCTGATCGGGACGTTCGGCGCGATGTACCTCCTGGGCTACAGCCTCGACAACCTTTCCCTGATGGCGCTCACCATCGCGACCGGCTTTGTCGTGGACGACGCGATTGTCGTCATGGAGAACATCACCCGCCACATGGAGATGGGAACGCCGCGGTTTGAGGCGGCGCTTGTCGGCGTCCGGCAGGTGGCGTTCACCGTCCTCTCGATGAGCCTTTCGCTGATCGCGGTGTTCATACCCATCCTCCTCATGGGCGGCCAGGTGGGCCGCACGTTCCGCGAGTTCGCGGTGACGCTCTCGGTGGCGATCCTGATCTCGATGATCATCTCGCTCACGACGACGCCGATGATGTGCGCCCGCCTGCTCACCGTGCGGCACCCGGGCGAGGTCCGCAACCGCTTCCACAGGTGGACCGAGGCCGCGTACCAGGGACTGCTCGACCTCTACCGGGACACGCTTTCCTGGGCGCTGCGGCATGCGTTCCTGATGATCATCGTCCTCGCCTGCACCGTCGGGCTCAACATATGGCTGTTCACGATCATCCCGAAGGGCTTCTTCCCCGAGGAAGACACGGGCCGGCTGAGCGGATTCATACAGGCGGACCAGAGCGTCTCCTTCCAGCGGATGTCCCAGAAGCTCAGGCAGTACATGGCCATTGTCCAGGGCGACACGGATGTGGCCGATCTCGTCGGGTTCACCGGCGCGGGCGGGCGCGGGGGCAACACCGGGGCCATGTTCATCTCCCTGAAGCCGCTCAGCCAGCGCAAGTCGACCTCGGAGCAGGTCATAGCCCGGCTCAGGCCGAAGCTCGCCCATGTGCCCGGAGGGCAGCTTTTCATGTTCCCGCAGCAGGAGACGCCACGGACCGGGGGGCGGGTGAGCAACACGGCATGGCAGTACACGCTTCAGTCGGACAACCTTGACGACCTGCGCACGTGGACGCCGAAGCTGATGGACGCGCTCAAGACCGAGCCGGCCCTCGTGGACCTCAACTCCGACCAGGCGGACAAGGGCCTCGAGACCGACCTCGTCATCGACCGGGACACCGCGTCCCGCCTCGGCCTGACCGCGGCCCAGATCGACAACACCCTTTATGACGCGTTCGGCCAACGGCAGGTGTCCACGATCTATGAGCCGCTGAACCAGTACCACGTGGTCATGGTCGTGGCGCAGCGGTTCTGGCAGGAGCCCTCCGCCCTCAGGGACATCTACGTCAGCTCCACGGGCGGGACCGTGAGCGGAACGCAGTCGACGAACGCCGTGGCCGGCACGGTCGCGGGTTTCTCGGGGTTCTCGATTGGCGCCTCGACCTCGACCGCGGCCGCGAGCGCCAGCTCGATCGCGTCGGACGCCGCGCGCAACGCGAGCATCAACGCGATCGCGACGACGGGCCACGGCTCCACCTCGAACGGCCAGGCGGTCAGCACAGTCAACGAGGTGATGGTGCCGCTCTCGGCGTTCACGCACTACGGCCTCGGGACCACGCCCCTGGCGGTGAACCACCAGAACACTTTTGTCGCGGGGACGATCTCATTCAATCTGGTCCCCGACGCCTCGCTCTCGGATGCCGTCGCCGCGGTGCAGCGGCAGACGGCGGCGATCCACATGCCCAGCTCCATACACGGCAGCTTCCAGGGCACGGCGAAGACCTACCAGGACACGCTTGGCAACGAACTGGTCCTCATCCTTGCGGCGATCGTGGCGATCTATCTTGTCCTCGGCATCCTCTACGAGAGCTACGCCCATCCGTTCACGATCCTTTCCACGCTGCCCTCCGCCGGCATCGGCGCGGTGCTCGCGCTGATGCTGTTCCACCTGGCATTCGACCTGATCGCGCTGATTGGCGTGCTGCTCCTGATCGGAATCGTGAAGAAGAATGCGATCATGATGATCGACTTCGCGATCGACGCGGAACGCGCCGAGGGGCTCAGCCCGCGCGATGCGATCTTCAAGGCGTGCCAGCTCCGCTTCAGGCCGATCCTCATGACGACAATGGCTGCGATCCTGGGCGCAGTCCCGCTCGCCATTGGCTATGGTGACGGCGCCGAGCTGCGGCAGCCGCTCGGGATTTCGATCGTCGGCGGCCTCATCGTCAGCCAGCTGCTCACGCTTTACACGACGCCCGTCGTCTACCTCTACGTCGAGCGGGCGCGCGTCTGGCTCCATCGGACATGGGTGAGGCTCGGGGTCCTGGCGCCTGACAAGGAGCCGGTCCCGGCGACGATCTGACTCTCAGCA
>Ga0302326_10029710_pt1 | contig 10959 bp, 11 predicted proteins | sample Palsa_T0_3_FD_202264 | JGI IMG/M metagenome (GOLD analysis project Ga0302326, IMG submission 202264) | Peat permafrost microbial communities from Stordalen Mire near Abisko, Sweden - Palsa_T0_3 | ecosystem: Environmental > Terrestrial > Soil > Palsa > Peat permafrost | place: Sweden: Abisko...
GCAGGCCAAGTTGAGCGCCGGAGGCCTTGCGACGGCGACCCGCAGGGTGAGGCGCGAAGCGCCGAATAATCCGTCCCTTTTACCAATAAAATATGAATAAAATCATATCTATAAAATATTTTATTAATCTTATTTAGAGGTTACTAATCAGTCAATCGATTTTCGCCGACTCTGATGTGCCCGTCGGAGACATCGGTATTTCCAAAATCCGGTCATTCGGTAAGGCCACACCCGACAGCAGGCCGTGACCCATCGGCGCCCGCTTTCTATCGGGATCTCGGCGCGTGCCGGCACTCAACGTTGCTTTTCTAGTGTGTAAGTGATCATCTGTCTGTGCGCAATATCTTTGTCGATGACCGTGATCGTGTTCCCGTCCTTCGCGAGCGCCAGACGAATCTGATCGACGACCTTGCCCTGTCGATGATCGGTTTCCTCGACCGTGGCATCGTCGATCTTCTTGAGCGACACGGTGGTCTTGCCTGGATTTGAGAATATTCTGCGCGAATTTGTCGACCGGCGAGCTCAAGCGCGAAAAGGAGCCCGAGCGGTCGCCGCGATCAACCGCCACGCTGTCCAGCTCAATTCCGAGATGAGCGATGCGCTTACCTTTCAGGTGAACTCGGCGGACGAATGAGGCGCGGCGAGTTATACCGGGTGCGTCGCCCTCCCGGTGACCCAAAACCGGCACGTGTCTTTGTCGTCGTCAGCCGCCAACCACTAATCGATTCAAGCTACTCGACCGTGATCTGCGCTCCAGTATTCACGCAGTGGCACGGGCTGCTCACCCAGGTTTCGGTGAGTGCCGCAGAAGGTCTCAAACACGAAAGCGCGATTCAGGGCGATGGTCTGATGAGCCTAAAGAAATCCCGATTGACAGACTACGTTGGCGAATTGGCTTCTGACAAATTGCGCGAACTCGACATTGCTTTATCGTGTGCGCTTGGGCTTCCGACCGCAGCACGACCCACAGGTTAGGCTAGAAAATTACCGGCAAACGATGGATATGACCTGGCTTCCGAGAACCTCCGGCGGCAGCCACCTTTCGGCGGGGATATCCACTGACTTGTTGGCCGAGCGCGCAACGAAGTGGATCCCGCTCAAAGCAGTCCGAGAGATCGCTGCAGTCTCTACGCAGTCCCGAGCGGCGCGCGATCATGGAGCGCTGCGATCGCGACAATTACTACTCGAATCTGATAGCGTTGGCTGATCTCTTTGCAGAAGAGCGCGCCCGCGAATGATTCCGACCCTTCAGATTCTCGTGTTTCTGCTAATCGTAATCGCAAGCGTCGCGCTCATAGCAGCCCGCCTCAAGATACCATCAGCGATCCTTCTTGTACTGACCGGCGTAGTCCTAGCGCTTATCCCCGGACTGCCCAGCGTAAGGCTCGCCCCCGAGTTCGCATTGCTCTTCATCCTGCCACCAGTCGTCTATTCATCAGCAGTTGCAATGAGCTGGCGCGAATTTCAATTCAATCTACGCCCAATCTCCTTACTGGCCGTAGGTTGCGTCCTATTCACAACCATTGCGACTGCGGCTGTGGCTCACTGGCTGTTGAATTTCTCCTGGCCGGTGGGTTTTGTGTTGGGTGCAATCGTTTCGCCTCCAGACCCTGTAGCGCCGCTGTCCATTGCCCGCAGAATGGAGCTTCCGAAGCGGCTGCTGGTAATCCTCGAGGGTGAAGGTCTGGCGAACGACGCGAGCGCGCTCATTCTTTATCGCTTCGCCGTCGCTGCGGTCGGCGCGAGCGCATTCTCCTTCGGACAAGCCGCCGGAACATTTGTCGCCATCATTGTCGGCGAAATTCTCTGGGGTGTAGTTGTGGGCTGGCTGATGCTAGGGTTGCGTCGCTGGGTGCGCAATCCACCTATCGAGGTCATGCTCTCGATCCTGACGCCGTTTCTGGCTTACTGGCCACCTCAGCAATTAGGAGGATCCGGCGTGCTCGCCACGGTGACCGCGGGCCTCTATATCAGCTGGAACGGCCCGCGAATGATCAGCCCTGCGACGCGGCTACAGGGAATTTTTTTCTGGGGCTTCCTGATCTATTTGACTGAAGGATTTGTGTTTCTCATCACGGGGTTGCAAGCGCGAACCTTGATTGCCGGCATTCACGCCGATTCGCTGCGCGCGCTGGCCGAGTCCGCGGCAGTCGTCTGCGCGGTCGTCATCATGGCGCGTTTCCTTTGGATTTTCCCCGCAACCTACCTGCCGCGCTGGCTCATCCCCTCGGTCGCGCGCAACGATCCGGCGCCGCCGTGGCAATGGCCGTTTGCGCTCGCATTCACTGGCGTGCGTGGCATTGTCTCGATCGCCGCGGCGCTTGCAATTCCGCTGACAACAGCGGGCGGCGAGTTCTTCCCCGGTCGCGATCGAATTCTGTTCATTACCTTTTCCGTCATTCTGGTAACGCTGGTGGGTCAGGGTTTGCTGCTACCCGCCGTAATCCGTGGACTCGGACTCGCCAATGCCGGCCGCCGAGAGCGCGCTAGCGATGAAATTGAGGAAGCTAGTGCTCGCCGCGTGGCGCTGGAGGCGGCTATTCAGCGGCTTGATGAGCTGGTCGCGCACCGAGCGTTATCGGAAGACGTTGTTCGACCGCTGCGCACGCGCTATCAAGATCGCCTTCACGCCGTCGGGTATCACAACGATCGAGACGGCGGGCATGAACGCCCTAGTCGACTGAGTGATGAAACTGAATTTTCATTAATCGCAGCTGAACGGGAGCAGATCAACGATTTATATCGACTTGGCAAGTTGAAGGATGAAGCCAGGCGCCGAATCGAGAGGGAGCTGGATCTGCGCGACGCGCACCTGAATAACGTGCGAGAAGAGGAATGAGTATTCGGCTTCAATTTAACTAGTAAGCACACTGTCTGCGGCTAGTTTGCGATGCCTGATTCTCCGTCTCGTGACCCGATGACGAAGGAATAAATGGTCCGCCAGCCAAGAGCCCCGGATCAAGATCTTGCCGCCCCCAGATACTCGAAAGCGGCGCGATGTGTGGCAAAGTAGTTGCTCTTCAAGCGAAGAGAATCCGATGTCGCAGGTAGTTTCGAATCCTTTCGCGTGGCCGACGCTTGCAGGCGCCATATTTCTATCAATATTTTCACTTCCCGCGATGTCGGATGAAACTGTAAATCCGGATAAAAGCGATTACAGCCTATTTGATCCGACGCCCGACAATCAGATGCGCTCCTTTAGCACTGATCGGCCGCCCAAGGCCAACTCCCCCTACACAGTTGATGCCGGGCACTTCCAATATGAGACCGATCTTGCTGTTTTTGGCTGGAAATACCGACGATGTCCGGACCAGTGACTGGACCATAATCGACCCGACACTGAAAGTCGGATTAACCAACACCATCAACGCGGAGCTGCAGATCACCCAGTACGAATCGCTGACAACGAAAAGTGCGGCAGATCGCGCGAGTATCTCTGGATTCGGTGACACATTCGGACGATTGAAAATCAATGTTCTCGGCGATGATCAAGGCGCTGTCAGTATGGCTGTGTTGCCATACGTCGAATTTCCGACGGCGCGCTCCGGGCTGGGCAACGGCAAAGTGGAGGGGGGAATCATTCTACCTATAAGCTTCAGTGTGTCCGGGGACTTTACGATCCTCGTCATGCCTGAGGGGGATTTCCTCAAGAACACCGTGGGCAGCGCGTACCACGCAGCCTTCGATTTTCTGGTCAATGTGAGCCACCCCTCGACAAGCGATGGACCAGTTACATTGAAATTTTTACGTCCCAATACTTCGAATCGCACGACTCGCCGGTCTACACTCTGGATGAGGCAGTGGCGTACGCATTGACTCCGAATTTGCAGCTCGATTTCGGCGGCAACTTTGGATTGAACAATGTAACCCCTCGAACGCAATTGTACGCGGGCCTTTCACAGCGATTTTAGATCTCAAACTCCACACCGATTTCCATCACTTGAGCGGTGGGTATATTGAAGTACGCGCCCGGTTCCTGTGCATTGCGACTCATCCGCGCAAAGATCGCTTTTCGCCAGCGAGCCATGCCACTCTGCCGTGTCGTGGCGATGATCGTCTCGTGGCCGGTAAAGTAGGTCACCTGCGCGAGATTGCAGGGCGCGATCTGCCCGCGCGCCACCGCCACTTGCAAGCCTTCGGGCACGTCGGGCTTCTCCATAAATCCAAACCGCAATGCGACCCGCGCAATACGCTCGGAAAGCGGCGTGACGGTGACGCGATCCTCATCGGCCACACGCGGAGTCTCTGTCATCTCGACCGCCACCAACAGCACCCTCTCGTGCAGTACATGATTGAAATTGACATTGCGCGTAAGCGGCAGAGGAACTCCTCGCATCATGCGACCGAGGACTACCGCGGTTCCAGGGATTGGGTACGGGGGGTCGGCTTTGAGCCGCTCGATGAACTCCGGAGTTTGCTCTCGAATTGCCAGGCGGACCTGGTCCATCGTCTCCTGGCCCTTACGCCAGGTCAGCATAAGGAACGCAACGACAAAGGAGATGGCCAGAGGGAACCAACCTCCGTCGAGAAGCTTGGTCGAGGTCGATGCTACGAATAGCAATTCCAAGGCAAGCAAACTGCCGTTCACGGCATACACCAGGAAGGGATTGATCTTCCACTCAAGCGCCACAAACGTTGCCATCAGCGTAGTAATCGCCATCAGCAAGGAAACCGCTATTCCAAAGGCGCCGGCTAAGGCATCGGATGAGCCGAAACCGATCACCGCAGCCAGCGTTCCGAAGGCGAGTAACCAGTTGACCAGTGGGACATAGATTTGGCCAATCTCATGGCCTGCGGTATGAACAATCTTCATGCGCGGGAAGAAGCCAAGTTGAATGGCTTGACTCGTCATGGAATACGCGCCAGAAATAATCGACTGAGAGGCAATTACGGTTGCAGCGGTAGCCAACGCAACGAGGCCGTAGTGCGTCCAGGCGGGCGCCAGTTGATAGAACGAATTTTCGATCGCTCCTGGCTCCGTTAGGAGAAGGCCCCCTTGGCCGAAGTAATTCAAGGTCAAGGCGGGCAGCGCCACAGCAAACCAGGCGACCCGAATCGGCAGCGGACCAAAATGTCCCATGTCGGCATAAAATGCCTCTCCGCCGGTGACGGCAAGAAATGCGCCGCCGATGACGACCAGGGCCAAGGGTCCGACGTGCCACAGATAAGTGATAGCCGGTAGGGGACTCAGCGCAGCCAGAATGGCCGGCGCTCGGACTATTCCGACAACCCCGAGAACGCCGATGACGATAAACCAGAGCAGCATCACGGGACCGAAGAGACGTCCGATCCAAGAAGTGCCTTTGTGCTGGATGAGAAATAAGATCACTAGGATGATGAGTGTGAGAGGAACGACGAATCGCCCCATCTGTGGCGCGTAGAGCTTGATTCCTTCGATTGCACTTAAGACCGAAATTGCCGGGGTAATGGTCCCATCGCCGTAGAGCAATGTGGCGCCGATCAGTCCGACGATGACCATCGCGGCACGCCAGCCGCCACGCTTCGCGTGTTGCGGGCTGATCAAGGCGAGAAGCGCCAAAATGCCGCCCTCCCCATGATTGCTCGCGCGCATGATGAGAGTCGCGTATTTGATGGAAATGACGATGATCAGTGACCAGAAGATCAATGACACAATGCCGATGACCGCCTCCGGAGAAATGGCACCGTTTGGGCTTGCCGCTTTCACCGCAACCTGAAGCGTGTAGAGGGGGCTCGTCCCGATATCTCCGAATACGATTCCCATGCATGCGAGCGCCGCCGGCGCCAAAGCGCGGCGGCCTCTCAATGCCGGGTTGGCTGTCGATATGATCGTCACGGCTTCTTCCCCTTGCGAAAGCGGGTTATCGCTCAGCCATTCGCGAAGCGCGCTCGAATTCGGACATTTCTGCCGCTGATATCGTAACTCACTCGTGGCCGTCCGGGCGTGATACAAGCGGGAAGCCAGGTCGTCAGTTTACGGTGGACAAACGGGGAATATGGATTCAGATCTCACGCAGTTAGGCTTTCTCCTCCTTATCTCGGCACTGGTTGCTATGTTGACCCGCCGCCTGCGGCTGCCTTACACCGTAGGGCTGGTGCTTGCGGGCATGGCGCTCTATGTTCTTCAGATCCACATCAAATGGCACTTGTCGAAAGACCTTATTTTTTCTATCTTCTTACCACCGCTTGTTTTTGAAGCGGCGCTTTTTATCAACTGGAAAAATTTCAAAAAAGATCTGCCCGTCATCGCCGTACTCGCCTCGGTGGGAGTGATGCTGGCCGCAGCCGTCACGGCGGTCGGCATGCACTATGCGCTCGACTGGGACTGGGGCAGCGCGACCATATTCGGCGTATTGATTTCGGCCACGGATCCGGTGTCGGTGATCGCGACTTTCAAGCAGGCCCAGGTCGAGGGTCGATTGCGTCTGCTCATCGAGGCTGAGAGTCTTTTGAACGATGGCACCGCGGCGGTAGCCTTTGTGGCTGTCCTCTCAATCTTGACCGGCGGTCATCAAGACTTCATTGCAATCGCTGGAAATTTGCTGCTGACCATCTTGGGAGGGGTCACGGTCGGAGCAGTGACCGCCTTTAGCCTCATGTTCCTAGCCGGCCGCACCCCGGACTACTTAGTCGAAATGACTTTTACGACCCTCGCTGCGTACGGTTCATTCTTTATCGCCGAGCGCTTTCATATGTCAGGAGTACTAGCGGCGCTCACGGCAGGGCTGGTCGTCGGCAACTATCGATCATCCTCAGCGATTACTCGAGCCGGCCGCCAAGCTTTGGGACCTTTCTGGGAGTTCGCCGCGTTCATCGCGAATTCGATTATCTTCCTGCTTATTGGCGCTCAGGAAGCGCAGCAGCACTTCAAGGGTATTTGGCTGCCATTGTTGGGAGCAGTGGCGATGGTCACGCTGGGTCGAGCAGTAGCGGTCTATCCGTTATGCGCGCTGTTCTTCAAGAGCCGCTTCGTCGTGACGTATCAGCATCAGCACATCTTATTTTGGGGAGGCCTACGAGGCGCGCTGGCATTGGCTCTTGCCCTAGCATTACCGTACGAGATGCCGAACCATGATGCAATTGTTACTGTTACTTTTGCTGTGGTGGCCTTCTCGGTGTTCGTGCAAGGTCTGACAATCCCGCTACTTTTAAGGAAACTCCCGCCTGCCAGTTGACGGTGACGAAATGCACATCGCGAAAGGATCACGCTGCCCCGCCATTTCAGAGAACACACCGAAGCCCGAGGAATGCAAGGCGACGAGCGTGTTGGCGCGAGGGTCCGCCTCAAGCCAGGCGTATTTCAATTGCACGTGTGTGCGGAACAAAGTATTGATGATCAGATTGCGTGCTCTCGCAGAGCCGGAGTACTCAGGACCCAAGGCGGCGGTCGCAGTGTACGCTACGAACTTGCGGACTGACGATCCTCTGGCACTTCGGCGCATTGCTTCCATGTTCAGTTAGTGCAGCGCCGGTCTGCACAAACCAGATCCACTCTCATCTGCCAGCGTCCTTCAGCAGCAGCACACCGCGCTGATGCTGCATACCGCAGCCCGCCGAATTCTGTGAGGTTGGTTATCCCGATCCGGTAACCATCGGATATTTCCCTCTTATGTACGGTAACGTACATCTCTTGCACTCTGCGTTCTGTAAAACCTACTTTGCATAGCAGAGTTCACAAGGGTCTAGGCGTCGAATTTGCGCCGACTTAGATACCAACAGCGTTGAGAAAGAAGGCCTGACCCGAGATGCCCCAACGATTGATGAGCACCGCGCGTTCGAATGAGAGGTCTACTCAATGATCGGTATGCGTCCGTTTGCGCTCCATGAGGGAAATCTAAGGCTTCTCGCAATCGGATTATTGAGCCTATGGAGCGCCAAAAGCTGGGCTGTACCAAGCTTTGCGCGCCAGACAGGAATGACCTGTGCCGCGTGTCATACGGTATTTCCCGAGCTCACCCCTTTCGGGCGAGAGTTCAAGCTAAACGGCTACGTGCTAGACAATATCAAACAGATCACCGGAATCGATATTGATTCACATCAAACTCTTGCGCTAAATTCCATCCCTCCCATCAGTATGATGGTGCAGATCTCGTACACGCACACCAGCACCGCACTTCCGGACAGCGCGCTGCCGGGAGCTCTTGCCAAAGATGGTGAAGTGCTCTTTCCAGATCAAGCAAGCTTTTTCTACGCGGGTAAAATCGCGAATGAACTCGGCGCATTCATCCAACTGACATACGATGGTGTCGCTGACCATTTTGGGATAGACAATACTGATATTCGCTATGCCCATCACCTGTCTTTCGGGGGTACTGACGGCAACAGCCATAATATGATTTTGGGCGTTACCCTAAACAACAATCCCACGGTTCAAGACGTGTGGAACACGACGCCTGCTTGGGGCTTTCCCTTCTCCGGGAGTTCGGTCGCACCCGGACCGATTGCAGCCACCCAGATCGATGGAGCGCTGGCTCAATCAGTCGCGGGACTCGGTGTGTACATGTGGCTTGATGATCATTGGTATGCCGAAATATCGGGGTACACCGCTGCGATTGTGGGGGGCGCGCATCCGCTTGATAGCACCCAGAGCAATGTGGCTCACGGGCTGGCTCCGTATTGGCGTCTAGCCTACGAACAACGCTGGGACCGTAACTCATTGTCCGTAGGCACCTATGGAATCGATATAAAGACTCACCCTGGAAACGGCACGGCACTGCAGGGCCCCACCGATCAATACAAGGACGTGGCCGGGGATATCCAGTACCAGTTTATTGGCGAGGATCACCTTGTGACGGTTCTCGCGACGTATATCCACGAGAACCAAACGCTCAATGCCAGTTTCTTGGATCAGTTCGCGGCGAATGCCACCAACACACTCAAGACCACAAAGCTCACGGGCGAATACAGTTACCAGCGCCGGATAGGCGGCTCATTGGGGTATTTCAGCACCACCGGCAGCAATGACACCATCCTCTATGCGGCCGCACCGGTTGTGGGCAGTGCAAACAATAGCCCCGATTCAAGCGGTTATATCGCGGAGCTGAATTACCTGCCGTGGCTCAATACGAAATTGCAACTCCAATATGTCGCCTACGACAAATTCAACGGTCTTCGAACCAACTATGACGGCTCCGGTCGCAACGCGTCCGATAACAACACGTTGTACGGACTGGTCTGGGTGAATTTCTGATGGCCATATTCGTCAAAAGCGCCGTAATCCGGATCGCTGTTGCCACTGTGAGTTCGGGATTGTTAATGGTTGGCATTGCTCATGCCGCAGACGAGAGCACTGCTAGCATGACCGATGCGCAAAAGGCCGCATTGCAAAAAATCATCGAGACTTGCAGCGCGTGCCACGGACTCAACGGGCGAAGCGTGGCACCCACTTTCCCCAACTTAGCCGCCCAAACGGCCCCTTATATCGAACTGCAATTGCATGCTTTTAGGGATCAAACACGGGCCGACCCGGATGCACAAGCATACATGTGGGGTATGGCATCGCAACTAAACGACGCGTCGATTAGCGGACTTGCAGCTTATTTCTCCAACCAGTCAGCCGCTGCAGGCAAGAGCGTTAATGCGACGCTAATCGCCCAGGGAAAGCAGATCTTCATGGAGGGCGTGCCTGGGCGACAGATCGCTGCCTGCGCGTCCTGTCATGGCGCCCAAGCGCAAGGCAATGGACCATTTCCGCGCCTTGCAGGGCAACATGCTCCCTATTTACTCAAACAGTTGCTCGTGATTCAAAGCGTTCTTCGCACCGCACCGGTGATGCATGGTGTCATCAAAGACTTGACACGAGACCAGATGCAAGCGGTCGTTGCTTATCTCGAATCAATTTAAAATTGATTCGACACAGAGGGCTGCTGGAATCGGGATGCTTGAACTCCGAACAGGAGTTTCGACTTAGTGATGGACGGTGAACCCTTCCGGGAACGTCCGAGTGCGCGTAGACCTGGTCAACCACGACGCTTCGGCTATGGCCCATCATCCGAGCAACGTTGAAGCTACTCTCCCCAGCCGTTCGGCCAAGGCTCGCAAAGGTATGGCGCAGCGAGTAGAGATCGAGCGCACGAACCCCCGCCCGCTTGATCAGCTTCTGCCGGGTATCGCGCCTAACATTGGACGGCGTAAGTACATTGATTTGTTGTTAATCGATAGTAATCGATAACAACACCCTACCCAATACTTGCTAATCCGTTGGTCGGCGGCGCGAATACGCCGCGTAGATGATCCATCAAAACAATGACTTATCAGCACTTCCTGAGACTCTACAGAGCAATTTGTTTCACTTTGTTTCCCGAATTTGCCGGCGGCGCCAGTCCCGCGAGCATTGCGATCTTGTCCGCCGAGTCTGATCGGGTTTGACTGAATCGTCCACGTAACTCAGCGCTTTTGCTGTCGGATCGCTCGGATCCAGAAATGCGCGACCTGCGCACAGTTTACAGGATGCAATATCTTTGCCGGCAAGAGCGTAGCCAGCGGTGGCTGCTGCTCCGGCTGGGCGAAGAAAGCTTGATTGGACGAACGCTACGTCGGGCGCGGCCCTGAGACCAAAGTCGTAGCGCGAGCTTCCATTCCGCCGGGGGTTGGTGCATTTCGCAGTTTTCCTTCGACGATGCCGCTGCAGCTTGGCGTCATTTCGCCGCCGGTTCGGTTCGATGGGTGCCTTGCGAACTTTGAGGTTCGTCAACTTGCCAACGTTCGGAGGCAGCCAACTTTCGAAAGAGTTTATTCCTCGGTTCAGCAGTGGCAGCGCGGCGTCACGCGGATCGGTTATGTGGGGTATCGCACAGACCTCACGGCTTGCGCTCAAGTAAAAGACTGCTGGAACAAATCTCTACTCGTTTGGTGACGCTTCCGACCGCCCTCAATTCTTGGCGTACGTTTTTGCGGTGGACTTCCAATGTGATTGGACTCTCGTTATTCCATAACGGCAGGACCATGATGCGACACCACGGCAAGCATCCAATCAAGCAA
>Ga0302326_10029713_pt1 | contig 10958 bp, 15 predicted proteins | sample Palsa_T0_3_FD_202264 | JGI IMG/M metagenome (GOLD analysis project Ga0302326, IMG submission 202264) | Peat permafrost microbial communities from Stordalen Mire near Abisko, Sweden - Palsa_T0_3 | ecosystem: Environmental > Terrestrial > Soil > Palsa > Peat permafrost | place: Sweden: Abisko...
ATTGCGTGTCTCACCAATCCGCGTGTGCGGCTTGGGCGGAGCCCGGATGAGCTCAACATCTGGGCTCCGTTTCTTTTACCCCCTGCCAGATGATCGAATTTCGCGCCAGACAAGCACTTTGGCCAGCCTCAAAGTCAAAAGAACCCTGCCCGACGGCGGAGGCAGTTCCGCTCATGGCGTTTCAAAGGATGCGCAAAAGTGCGGGGGCCGAGCCTTCGCAGGAAGGCCGGCGCCGCCATGGACAGGTTAAGAACGAACTACTTGAGGTGGCCCGAGACGAGTTTGGTCATCTCGAACATGCTTACCTGCTTCTTGCCGTTGAAGACGGCCTGCAGGCTTTCGTCAGCATTGATCAGCGTCTTTTGAGTTTTGTCCTGCAAATCATGCTTGCGAATGTAGACCCAAAGTTGCTTGGTCAACTCGGTCCGCGGGAGCGGTGTTCCGCCGACAATTTTGGCCAGCAAATCATCCGGTTGCACCGGCTTCATGAAGGCCGCACTGGGTTTTCTCTTTGTTGTGGAGATTTTAGCCATGCGCAATTTGTGAACTCACGCCGGAAAGATTGCAACCATTATTTTTCAAATTTCTTCCACCATAGTTCAAATTGATAAAGCGCCGCCACCACCAGCGAGTGGCGTATCTGGCCCGACGCCACCAACTCCGGCACCTGCTCCATCGGGACCAGCTTGGTAGCCAGATCCTCGCCGGAGTCGAATTGCACGGGTTTAACCAGGCGGCAGTTGCGCACCAGCGCGGTGTAGCAATGGTTGCTCATGATCGCCGGATTCGGAAAGACATGGCCGACGATAATCGGTGGTTCTCCTTCATAACCGGTCTCCTCCGCCAATTCCCGGCCTCCGGCCATCTCCGGAGAAGTGTCGGATGGGTCGATGATGCCTCCCGGAATCTCCAATTCCACCGTGTTGGAGCCTTGACGGTATTGTTCAATCAGAACCATCTGCCGGTCAGGCGTGAGGGCGACGACGTTGACCCAGGAGGATGAGTCAATGATGAAGAAATCGTGCTCCCGTCCCGTTCGCGGCGAAACCTTGCGCTCCTCCCGCACGGAAAAGACGCGATAATCCCCTCTCGGCTGGGAGCAAAGTTGGCGCCACGGCTGGATCATGCCAGAGCTAGGAGGCAGGTTGGATGGTGACGCTTTCCACACCCATCCGTTTGTTGGGCCGGTCTTGAGGATGTGTCGGAGTGGTGGCGATCTTTTCCAGCACCTCGTCCCCTTTGATCAACTTTCCGAAAGCAGTGTATTTCCCGTCCAAAAAGTTGGCATTGCCGTGGCAGATGAAGAACTGACTGCCTGCGGAATCGGGATCATTGGAACGCGCCATGGAAAGCACCCCGCGCACGTGCGAGCGGTCGTTAAACTCAGCTTTGATCTTGTGGCCGGGACCGCCGGTGCCCCAGACCGATTCCTTGGCAGGTTCTTTGGTTTGCGGGTCGCCGCCTTGGATCATAAAGCCCTTGATGACGCGGTGAAAGCAAGTGCCGTCGTAAAAGCCCTTGCGGGCCAGCGTCTTGAAATTTTCCACCGTCTTGGGCGCGACTTCCGGCCAGAACTCCACGACCATTTCGCCTTCGGTGGTCTTGATGATTGCGATTTCTTTGTCCGCCATAATATTCTCCTTATTTGACGGAACTCAGAGGAACGATTTTGATGCTGATGATCTCCATCTTTTTATTCGGCCGGTCCGGCGGATGGGTTGGCGTGGTGGCGATCTTTTCCAGCACGTCGTCGCCTTTGATCAATTTTCCAAAGGTGGTGTATTGGTGATCGAGTTGGACGGGATTGCCGTGGCAAATGAAAAACTGGCAGCCGGCGGAATTGGGGTCGCTGGCACGAGCCATGGAAATGACTCCTCGCACGTGAGAATGATCGTTGAATTCCGCGTCAATTTTGTAGCCGGGATCGCCCGAACCCCACGCAGCCTCATTGCTGGCGTCCTTGGTTAAAGGATCGCCTCCCTGAATCATAAAGCCTCGGATGACCCGGTGAAAGCAGGTGCCGTCGTAAAAGCCGGATTTGGCCAATTTCTTGAAATTGGCAATGGTTTTGGGAGCCGCGTCCGTCCAGAACTGCACGACCATGGTTCCTTCGGTGGTGGCAATGACGGCGACATCCAGGTCGTCCGATTTGGCGGCGGGTTGGTTGGTGGCATCCGCCGCGAAGGCGGTCCTTTGGATGCAAACGACGGCCAGCGCCAGCCCAAACAAGGCAGACAAGTAGTTTCTCAAGTATTTCATATTGATTTGCATAAGCAAGACTTGCAGGCAGGTTAACCGATTGTTTCGCTCGCGCAAGGAGTCTTACTCCGCCGATTCATTCTAATCATGCCACTAATCCAAAATTTAACCCAATCTGATGATCGGCCTGTGGGCAGATTTTAGGAACACGGTTGCGGTATGGCTCCGCGAAGCGCTTTCTTGACGGTGCTTATCAAGGCCTCAAGGGAAAAGGGTTTCAACACCGTGGCCGCAAGTTGAAGCAGAGGGGGACTTTCAGGGTCGTGTTCAGGAAGTTCGCCTGTGACCATGACGACCGGCAAGGCCATGCGGGCGGAACGCATATTCCTGACCAGTTGAACTCCCGTGATCTTGGGCATCTTGTGGTCAGTGATCAGCAGGTCGTAGGATTTGGCCTGAAGCGCCTCCCAGGCGGCCGCGCCGTCTTCGGCGACGTCAACATGATAGCCGGATACAGCCAAAACCTCACTGAGAAGAAGACGGATGCAAGCCTCGTCATCGACCACAAGGATGCGGCGACGCGAATTCGTTTGGCATCGCTCTAGCACGGCTGGCTTCGCCGTCGAAGGCACTGCGTAATCGTTCATAGAACAACATTAGCCTGAGAGCCATGCGGTCGATATACGGTGTTTTTCCCATGTCACTTAAATAGGACAAGACGGGTAAAACACCCTATACTCAATGGCCAAGCCTTCGAGTAGATTCCGCTTGTTCGTGAATATGACGAACTCATGCAAACCGTTATGGCAGCTCCAACTGCAATGAGATTGAATCCGGCATTCGCGGCGGAAGTGGCAAAGCTGCAACCCGCCTTGCACGCATGGCGCAAGCAACGCAAACATCGGGAACCCATCCCTGAAACGTTGTGGGGGGACATCGTGCGGCTGGCGCGAGACTATCGCGCAAGTCCTGTGGCGCAAGTGCTCAGGGTGAATTACTCCAGCCTCAAGCGCCGGCTCCTGACCAATTTATAAAAGGGAACTGTCGAGAGCGACCGCGAGCTTTTTTCGTTCTTGCAAACACAAGTACGGTAGGGCATTTCACAGGCTCAGAATGAACCTCGGCCCTTACTCATTTCTGGCGCTTTTCGCGGTCGCAGGGGTGGCTTTTGCCATCGCTCCGCTCGCGCTGGCATGGCTTTGGGCGCGCGTGTTCTCCCCGCGCAAATCCGGCCCCAGCAAAAACGCCAATTACGAATGCGGCCTGGATTCCCAAGCCACTGGCTGGGTCCAGTTCCAGTCCGAATACTACCTCTACGGCATCGTTTTCCTGGTCTTTGATGTCGAGGTTGTTTTCTTGCTGCCTTTTGCCGCCGCCTTCAAGGGTCTTTCGGCGGGGGCCTGCGTGGCGATGCTGATTTTTGTTCTCCTGCTGGTCGAAGGGCTGGTATGGTTGTGCGTCAAAGGAGTTGTGGCGAGGAAATGACACTTTTATGATAGACGAAGGACTCCGCACCGAATTAAGCCGACAAGGCGTCGTGACCACGACCTTGCAGGAGCTATACAATTGGGGCCGCAAAAGTTCCCTCTGGCCCCTGCAATTTGGCCTGGCCTGCTGCGCCATTGAAATGATTGCGACTTCCATGGCGCGATTCGACATCGCCCGCTTCGGGGCGGAAGTTTTTCGCCCGTCGCCGCGCCAGGCGGATTTGATGATCGTGGCGGGCACGGTGACAAAAAAAATGGCGCCGCAAATCGTCCGCCTTTACAACCAGATGCCGGAGCCAAAATACGTCATTGCCATGGGCGTGTGTGCGATTTCGGGCGGCCCGTTCAAGGAAGGCTACAATGTCCTCAAGGGCATTGATCGTTACATTCCGGTCGATGTTCATATTCCCGGCTGCCCGCCGCGGCCGGAGGCTTTGTTGCAAGCTTTGATGACATTGCAAGATAAGATCGACAAGCAACCTTTGACCGGCGACAATCGCCCGCCTCACCTTGACGCCTCCGCGCCGGGTGAATTTCCCATACCGGCATTCGGCCAGCACGATCTGGAGCCGCCCAACAATCCTGCCCTCTGGCAACCGCCGCCGATGACGCGCGCCGAATAAAACCGCATGGAAGCGCTCGAACAATTGAAAGCCCGCGTCGAAGCCGCGGTTCCCGGCGCGCAAGCGGAGATTGTTCCCAACGGCAGCCCGGCCAATCAGCCATCGCTGTCGCTGGACTGCGGTCATGCGCGGACGGTGGCGGAATTCCTGCGGGATGATCCCGATCTGCGCTTCGATTACGCCTCCAACGTAACCGGCGTGGATTGGCCGGAAAAAACGATCAAGGAAAAAATCAAAGTCAAGAAATTGGTGTCCGGCGTGGAGAAGGAAGTGGAGGAGGTTTGCGAAAGAAAAACGCCCGCGTATCTGGAGGCCGTTTATCACCTCTACTCGATGGCGCGCAAACACGGCCCTCTCATCCTACGCCTGCGCACCGAAAACCGCTCGGACAAAGTTACCCTGCCCTCGCTGACGCCGGTCTGGCGGAGTTGCGAATTTCAGGAGCGGGAGATTTTCGATCTTTACGGCATCATCTTCGAGGGCCATACCGACTTGCGTCGAATTTTAATGTGGCCAGAGTTCACCGATCATCCCATGCGCAAGGATTACGTCGAGCCGGACGACTACGAATACGAACCGACGCCGCACGACGACGTGCTGACCCGCGCGCGCCAGCATTATCCGGGAGGAACGCCGGCATGATCGCGCCGTCCGCAACCTTGGAGTTGGGCGAGTCGGGCGAACCCCAATTGTTGGAAGTCTCGCTGGGGCCGCAACATCCCTCCACGCACGGGGTGTTTCGGATGGATGTTTCTCTGGATGGCGAAACGGTCGTTAAACTCAAGCCGGTTTTCGGTTATCTGCATCGCAATCACGAAAAGATCGCCGAAAAATGCAGTTATCTCGGCTCCATTCCTTACACGGACCGCCTCGACTACATCTGCTCGCTGACCAATAATTGGGCCTACGCCATGACCGTCGAAAAGCTGGCCGGCCTTGGTGTGCCGGAACGGGCCGAATACATTCGCGTCATCCTCAGCGAATTGACGCGCCTAATCAATCATTCGGCCCTGGCCGGCTTTCTGTTGCAGGACATGGGCGCGCTGGGGACGCCGCTGATGTACGCCTTCCGCGAACGCGAAAAAATTCTGGATTTATTCGAATCTCTGACGGGCGCGCGCATGATGTGCAATTACATGCGCTTTGGCGGCTGCCGTTGCGACCTGCCTCCCGGTTGGATCGAGCAGACCAAGAATTTGGTGGCGAATTTTCCGAAGTTCTTGGATGAATTTGAGTCCTTGCTCACCGGCAACGAAATCCTGCGCGCGCGCACCGAAGGCGTGGGCGTGCTGACGCCGCAACTGGCCGTCAATGCGGGCGTGACCGGCCCGATGCTCCGGGCCACCGGTGTCAACTATGATATTCGCAAAGTGGACCAATACGGGGTCTATGGCCGTTTCAAATTCCGTGTGCCGCTGGGGGAGCGCGGGGATGTGTTTGATCGTTATATGATTCGCATTCTGGAGATGCGCGAATCCTTGAAAATCCTCGAACAGGCCCTGCGCGACATTCCCGCAGGTCCCATCATCGACCCCAAAGCCAAGCTGCGCAATTTGCGGCCCAAGGCTGGCGAAGCTTATGGCCGCATCGAAGGGCCGAAAGGCGAACTGGGTTTCTATCTCATTAGCGACGGCGGGCCGAATCCCTATCGTTACCGCATTCGCCCTCCGAGTTTGATCAATTTGACCATTCTCGAAGACATGTGCCTGGGCCGGACCATCGCGGACGCCGTGGTTATCCTGGGCAGTGTCGATATCGTGTTAGGGGAGGTGGATCGCTGATGAACGGCGCGGGCATCATCAAGGGTATGATCGAGACGGCGAGGAATTTCGTCGGCAGCTACCATGACAAGGCGAGGCTGACGACCGTGCAATATCCCGAAGAAAAACTGCCGCCGGTGGAAAACGCGCGCACGATTCCTTTTCTGGTTTTTGACGGCGACGAGGCCATGGCCGGACTTCGTTGCACTGCTTGCCAAATTTGCGAAAAAGAATGCCCGCCCCAGTGCATTTACATCATCAAAGACCCGGTCAAGAAACCGGATTACGTGGGCAAAATGCAAATCCAACCGAAGGTGTTCGACATCGATATTTCCGTCTGTATGAGTTGCGGAATATGCGTCGAGGTCTGCCCCTTTGACGCAATCAAAATGGACCAGGTGTTCGAGTTGAGCACGAAGGATCGATTCGGCGCGCTGTTGTTGGACAAAACGCAATTGGCCAAGCCGAACGATTACTTTGTCAAATTGCACAAGACCGAGGCGTCCGAAATCGATGTCCGCCGCGATGATGAAAAGCGCAAGGCCGAAGCCGCCGCCGCCGCCAAAGCCGCCGCTCCGAAACCACCGGCCGCGCCAGGGGGCGCGAAATGAGCGGCCTTCATCAAATTCTCGTATGGATCGGAGAGATCACGGGAATCATAGTGGTCTTCGGCAGTTGCTTTGCCCTAACCACCATCGCCGAACGAAAAATTTTGGGCCGGATGCAGAACCGCTTCGGCCCCAATCGCGTGGGTCCTTGGGGCCTTTTGCAACCGCTGGCGGACGGCTTGAAGATGATCACCAAGGAAGACATCGTGCCGTTTTCGGCGGACAAAACGCTGCACTTTCTCGCGCCGCTGGTTTTGACGGTTCCGATTTGGCTGGCGTTCGCGGTGCTGCCTTTCGGGCGCAACATGAGCGCCATTGATCTTGATGCGGGCATTTTGTTTTTTTTCGCCATCGGGTCGGCCTCGGAACTGGCGGTGTTCATGGCGGGTTGGTCGAGCCAGAACAAGTATTCGCTGGTGGGGGCGATGCGCGCCATCGCGCAGATGATCAGTTACGAAGTGCCGCTGGTGTTGTCCACCGTGCCCGTGTTGATGCTGGCCGGTTCGCTTTCGCTAAATGACATCGTGGCCGCGCAAGGAACTCACACTTACCTGGGGTTGGCCTGCTGGAATGTGTTCACGCCGTGGGGGTTGGCCGGGTTCTTGTTGTTTCTCATCGCCGCCACGGCTGAATCCAACCGTTCGCCATTCGATCTGCCGGAGGGCGAATCGGAGATCATTGCCGGCTTTCTGACGGAATATTCCGGGTTCAAGTACGCCCTTTTTTTTCTGGGCGAATACCTGGGTTTGTTCGCCATGACTGGAATGGCCGTGACTCTGTTTTTGGGAGGCTGGCACGCGCCGTTCTCGTGGCTGGAGTGGGTGCCGTCGTGGCTTTGGTTTGGCGTGAAATTCGGCGCGCTGATTTTCTTGTTTATCTGGGTGCGGGCCACGCTGCCCCGGTTGCGTTTGGATCAATTGCTCAATTTCTCGTGGAGATTCCTGGTGCCGCTCTGTTTGATCAACTTGCTGGTGGCGGCGGTCTGGTTCTGGACGCGCGGCTGGAATTCCGTTCCGGCGCTGCTGATTCGCTGGCTGTTGGGCGCGGCATTCATCGTTCTGCCCTGGCATTGGCTTGGCCAGGCCTTGCGCGGCCCTTTGCCGCCGCCTCGCAAATACACGTATGCTGAATGAATTCGCATTTCTGCTTTGCGCCGCCTTGACGCTGGCGGGCGCGGTCGCGGCCATGACGCTGCGGAACTTGGTGCATTGCGCCTTGTGCGCCGCCGGGGCTTTCGCCGGATTGGCGGCGCTCTACTTGCAGCTTGACGCGCAATTTGTCGGCTTCGCCCAGTTTCTGGTGTATGTCGGCGCGATTGCCATTCTCATTGTCTTCACCGTCCTGTTGACACGAGGCGCGGAAATCCGACCCGGCGAATCCACCGCTTCTCCCGCGCCGTGGATGGGTCTGTTGGTGGGCGTGTTGGTTCTGGCATGTTTGATTGGTTCGATTGTGGCCAGTCCCGGCTTGTTTCGAGTTCCCTCGCAAACCGCGCGTGCGTCCGTGCAACAAATCGGAGAACAATTGATGAATCAATACGTGTTGCCTCTGGAAACCATCGGCCTGCTCTTGACAGCCGCGCTGTTGGGCGCTGTCGTCATCGCCTTGCGCGAACCGCCAGACAAATGACCACGCCCCTGGCCCATTATCTCATCCTGGCCGCGCTGCTGTTCAGCATCGGCTTGGCTGGCGCGTTGACGCGGCGCAACGCGATCCTGGTTCTCCTCGGCATCGAATTGATGCTCAATGCCGCGAATTTGAATTTCATCGCCTTCTGGCGATTCGGCCCGCACCCCGAAAAATTGACGGGTCTGATGTTCGTTCTTTTTTCCATCGCCATCGGCGCGGCCGAGGCGGCCATTGGATTGGCGCTGGTGATCGCCATTTATCGCCATCGCCGCACCGCGCAATTGGATCGGCTCGATTCGCTCAAAGGCTGAACATGGAATCCATGATCAAATTTCTCTGGCTCATTCCAGCGTCGCCGCTGCTGGCAGCCGGGGTCTGCGCGTTGCTGGCGCGGCGGCAGCGGCGATTAAGCGCGGGACTGGCCATTGGGGCGATCAGCATTTCCTTTGTCGTGTCGTGCGCGGCCTTTTTGACCACGCTGCATGGAGGACGGGCCATTCGCAATTTCCGCTGGTTCGATTACGGAACCACCTCGGTCCAACTGGGCTTTGTGCTTGACCCGCTGGGCGCGATCATGGCCGTCATGGTCACGGGGATCAGCCTGCTGATTTTTATTTACAGCCTGGGCTACATGGCCAAGGACGAAAATTTCACGCGCTTCTTTTGTTTTCTGGCTCTGTTCGCGGCAGCCATGCTGGGCCTGATCCTTGCCAACAGCCTCTTGCTGTTTTTTATTTGCTGGGAGTTGGTCGGACTGGCCTCCTACTTGTTGATTGGTTTTTGGTTTCAAAAACCGAGCGCGGCGGCGGCGGCCAAGAAAGCGTTCATCGTCACGCGCATCGGCGATTTGGGTTTTCTAGTGGGGATGCTGTTCCTATACGCCAGCAAAGGCACGCTTCTTTTTTACGATGGCGGAAGCGGTTGCCTGGAAGGTGGTTTCGTCGCCTCGACCTTAATTTGTCTGCTGATTTTTTGCGGGGCCGTTGGCAAATCCGGCCAGCTTCCATTGCACGTCTGGCTGCCGGATGCGATGGAAGGACCCACACCGGTGAGCGCGCTCATTCACGCGGCCACGATGGTGGCGGCCGGCGTTTTTCTCATCGCGCGCGTGTATCCTTTGATGACCCCCGAATCGTTGCAAGTGGTGACGTGGGTCGGCGCTTTGACGGCGGTGTTTGCCGCCAGCATCGCCGTCGCGCAAAACGACATCAAACGCATTCTGGCTTATTCGACGGTGTCGCAACTTGGTTACATGATGATGGGATTGGGAGTTGGCGGCGTGTCAGTGGGCATGTTTCATCTTCTTACGCACGCCGGGTTTAAGGCTTTGCTTTTCCTTGGGGCCGGGTCAGTCATTCACGGATGCCACAAAGAACAGAATATTGCAAACATGGGCGGCTTGCGGAAACGAATGCCCGTGACTTTCGCCACTTATGCCGTGGGCATGATGGCGCTGTGCGGCGTGCCGCTGTTCTCCGGCTTCTGGAGCAAGGATGCCATCCTGGACGCGGCTCATGATTGGCGCATCTCGCAAGTGCCCTTTTACTTCGGTCTATTTGGGGCATTTCTGACTGCTTTTTACATGACGCGACAAATGTGCGCGATTTTTTTTGGCAAACCCGCGACCGGGGGGGCGGAACACGCCCACGAAAGCCCATTCGTCATGACTTTTCCCCTGATGATTCTGGCAGGCGTGGCTGCGGTGGCCGGGTTTTTCGGAACACCAATCTGGCCCTGGTTCCAAACTTATCTGAGCGGCCGCAAGGCCGGATTCGATTGGCCCATCGTGCTCCTGTCCACGGCTCTAGTCATCGCCGCCATCGTGTTGAGTGGATGGATTTATTCGCGGGCTTCGCGGGAAAACGATCCGCTCGAAACGGCCCAACCGGCCCTGTTTGCCTTGCTGCGGCGAAAGTTTTTTGTGGACGAATTGTACGACGCCACCATTGTCCGCTTGACTGCGGCGTTTGCCATGTTTGCCGACTGGCTTGACCGGGTGGTTTTGGGCGGTCTGGTTCGGGCCATGTGCTGGCTGACCCTGGCTCTGGGACGGCTTGATCGCAATGTGGATGAATCAGTCGTCAACGGCGGTTTTGACGTTGGTACGGAGACAGTTCGTGGTTCGGGAAAGTGGGTGTCGCGCTGGCAAAACGGCCAGGTGCAGCGATATTTGCGGATGATCGGGCTGGCCTTTTGCGGGCTGCTGCTCCTCTTGCTGTGGGGGTCAAGATGATTTTAACCATCCTCACATTTCTGCCGCTGGCCGCGGGCGTGTTGATTGCGTTGCTTGACACCTCGCGGCAAAAACTGGGGCGCAATCTGGCCTTCGCAACCAGTCTGCTGGCGCTCGCCGTGGCGCTGGAACTCTGGGCGGCCTTCGACACCAAATACAGCGGAATGCAATTCATTGAAAATGTTCCGTGGGTGCCTTCTTTGAAGATAGACTATCACCTCGGCGTGGATGGCCTGGGGTTGCTGATGGTGTTGCTTTCCGCTTTGATCGTGCCGTTTGCGTTGCTGGCTTCGTGGAAGATCGAGCACAATCCCAAGCTCTATTTTTCGTTGGTGCTCTTCCTGGAATCCGGCCTTTTTGGCGTGTTCACCGCGCAGAATTTCATTCATTGGTTTCTTTTCTGGGAATTGAGTCTGATC
>Ga0302326_10029715_pt1 | contig 10958 bp, 13 predicted proteins | sample Palsa_T0_3_FD_202264 | JGI IMG/M metagenome (GOLD analysis project Ga0302326, IMG submission 202264) | Peat permafrost microbial communities from Stordalen Mire near Abisko, Sweden - Palsa_T0_3 | ecosystem: Environmental > Terrestrial > Soil > Palsa > Peat permafrost | place: Sweden: Abisko...
CATCGGGCGCTGCAGGCCATCGCCGATCGCCGCGGCGTCCCGTTCATGCCGTCGGTCGAGATCTCGACCTCCTGGGCCCATTTCAACGCCTATCCTCTGCGCCTCGGCGAGCCGTTGGCGATCGACACCAGTCGGACCGACATCGGCGCGGTGTTCGCCGAGGCGCGGCGACTGGGCGCCCAGGTGGTGCAGATCAACCACCCCTTCATCCCCTACGGCTACTTCGCCAGCCTCGATGCGGGCCTCGCCCCGGGCGGCTGGAACCCCAGCTTCGACCTGGTCGAGATCAACGCCGCCAACTTCGTCGACGACGGCAAGGTGCTGGCCAAGCTCGCCGCCTTCTGGAATCAGGGCGACCGCTACTATCTGTCAGCGGGCACCGACACGCATGACGTCTGGAACACCCTGTCCGGCAGCGTGCGCATGTTCGCCCACCTGGACGGGCCGCTGACGCCGGTCGCCTTCGCCGCGGCGCTCAAGGCCGGGCACGCCTACGCCACCTACGGGCCGCTGATCTTCCCTGATCAGATGTTCGGCGACGACCTGAAGGTGAGCCCGGGCGCGCCGTTCAGCCTCGGCTTCGATCTGAAGGCGGTGGACGGACTGAAGTCGGTCAGCTTGATCGGCAAGGATGGCGCCGTTGCGACACAAGACCTCGCCGCCGCTGGCCGCGAGACCCACGTGGCGTTCACCGTCTCCACTCCGGTCTCGACCTGGTATGCGCTGAACGTCGCCGATCAGGCCGGCCACCATGCCTACAGCAATCCAATCTGGGTCGACGCGGCGACCTATCCCGCCAAGGCGCCGTGAAGAAAAGCGGTCGTCGGCCGGGTCGGCGGTGCTCAGTTGGAGCCCCCAGGCGAGTCGCCCCAGCCCATCAGCGGGAGCACGGCGTCGCCCAGCAGGTCCTGTAGCGTCGGCGTCGCCGGATAGGGCGGGTGGCGGTAGTGGCGAAAGCCCTCCGCGTATTCGACGCCGAAGTCGCTCCCGCGCCGTTCGCTCCAGCTCACCATCGAGCCGGCGTAGTCGTCGATGCCGTGCTGGTGGGCGACCCAGGCGACCTGGCTGCGATGCGCCATCAGCATGCGCCGCTTGGTCTCCAGGAAATCGCCGATGTCGACGCCAAAGTCTGGCTTGATCCGCTCGCCCTCGCGGCTGCGCCCGCCGATGGCGTCCATGAAATAGAGGTGCGGGATCGCCGGCAACGCAGCGGCCGCGCCGGTGCGGTAGTTCGGCGCCGACGACGCGAAGCAGGCGTCGCGCACCAACACGCTCACCGCCTCGTGGTCCGGGTGGTAGTCGACCGGCGAGGCGGTGATGACGATGTCGGGGCGCGCGGCGCGGATCAGCTCGGTCATCCGCCGGCGCGAGGCGTCGTCGTTGAACACCGCCAGGTCGCCGAAGCCGGCGCAACGGTAGTCCGCGCCGATGATCGCCGCGGCGGCCGCAGCCTCGCGCTGGCGGATGCGCGCGGTCTCCTCGGGGCCGGTCCCGGTCGCCCCGCCCTCGCCGGCCGTCGCGGTGACGAGGGTGATGCGATGGCCGAGTCCTGCCAGCCGCGCCAGCGTCCCGGCGCCGAGCGTCTCGATGTCGTCCGGATGAGCGTGGATGGCGAGGATCGCGGCCATATTAGAAGCGAGCTAGCCGCTTGCCGTGCCGCCCAAGACCGCGGGAAACGCGCCTTTCAACGACGCCGCCTCGGCGTCGGCGGCGAGCGCGATTTCCAGATCCGGGAACAGGGCGAGGGCTTGGCTGGGATCCTGGTTCACGGCCGAGACCCAATTGCTCCAGCTGAAGCCGTCCGGCGGGCCATCGCTATAGGCCAGCAGCGCCGCGCGGCGGCCGTTCTCGAGTCCCCAGACCTCCGCCTGCACGTCGCCATGCTGCTCCAACCAGCCATAGATCGGCTCAAGGTCGGCGGCGCGGAGCAAAAACGTCGTTGCCATCACCCCTCCGGCGCTTGCGCGATCAGCCCGGCGACGAATGGGTCCAGCCACGGGTTGCGCCCTCGGCGCAGCCGCTCGGCATGATAGATGTGCGCCAGTTCGGCGTAGGCGTGGTCGAAGTCGTCGTTGACGATCACGTAGTCGTACTCGCCCCACTTGGTGAACTCTTCGCGCGCTGTTTTCAGCCGGCGGCGGATCATCTCGTCGGAATCGCCGGCGCGGGCGTGTATGCGCCGCACCATCTCCGCCATCGTCGGCGGCAGGATGAACACACGGACCGTGTCTTCGGGCGCGCCGGCGGCGAGGGCGCGCGCGCCCTGCCAGTCGACATCGAACATCACGTCGTGGCCGGCGGCCAGGCTGTCCATCACCTGAGCCCTGAGCGTGCCCGAGCGCTGGTGGCCGTGCAGCTTGGCCCACTCGAGGAATTCGCCCGCCACGACCTTGTTGTCGAACTCAGCCTCGGTGACGAAGAAGTACTCGCGCCCGTGATGTTCCCCCGGCCGCGGCGCGCGCGTAGTCATCGAGATCGAGAGATCGAGCTCCGCGTGATCGGAGACCAGACGACGCGACAGCGACGTCTTGCCGACGCCGGACGGGCTCGAAAGCACCAGCATCAATCCCCGGCGCGGCCGCTCACTCGACATTCTGCACCTGCTCACGGAACTGATCGATCGCCGCTTTCAGGGCAAGCCCGACCCGGGTCAAGCCGGTAGTGGCCGATTTGCTGCACAGGGTGTTGGCCTCGCGCATGAATTCCTGTGTCAGGAAGTCGAGCCGGCGGCCGGCGGCGGCCTCCTCGGCCATCAGCGCGCGGGCGGCGGCGACGTGGCTGCCGAGTCGGTCGAGCTCCTCGCGCACGTCGGCCTTGGTCGCCATCACGGCGGCTTCCTGGACGATGCGATCGGCGGGCGCCGCGTCGCCCAGCAACTCGGTGAGACGTTTGGCGAACTTGTCGCGGATCGCCGCTCCCTGAGCGGCGGCCTCGGCCTCGGCTCCGCCGCACAACGCCTCGATCTGATCGACCAGGCCCCAGAGCACGACCCCTAGCGCCGATCCCTCGGCCAGGCGCGACGTCTTCAGCCCGTCGAGCGCTTCGGCGAGGCTTTTGGCCATTGCTGCCTCTGCTTCGGCGCGCGCCTCGGGCCCCTCGTCCGCCTCGCCGGTCTCCAGCACCCCGCGCAGGCCGAGCAGGCCGTCGGCGGAGGGAGTCAGCGCATGGCCCTTGCCGGTCAGTTCGTCGGCCAGCGTCAGATACCGCTCCAGCACCTCGCGGTTGATCCTGACCGCGCCCGCGGTCTCGGCCCGCCGCGCGGTGATGCTGACGTTGACCTGGCCGCGCTGGAACCGCGCCTGCCCCGCTTCCCGGGCGATGCGCTCCAGTCCATCGAAGCCGGGCGGTCCGCGGAACCGGACCTCCAGGTTGCGGCCGTTGACCGAACGCGCCTCGACCGCCCAGCTCCACGGCCCCAACGCTCCGTCGGCGCGGGCGAAACCGGTCATGCTGGAGAGTTTCAGCACGCTGCGGCCTTTCCGGCCGGGGCAGCCGCCTGGCAGGCCCGTTTGGCCTCGATCGCCCGCCACCTGGCGACGTTCTGCTGGTGCTCGGCCAGGGTCGTGGCGAACACGTGTCCGCCGGTGCCGTCGGCGACGAAGTAGAGATCGCCGGTGTTCGCGGGATCGAGCGCGGCGGCCAGCGAGGCGCGGCCTGGATTGCCGATCGGCGTCGGCGGCAAGCCCGCGATCACATAGGTGTTGTAGGGCGTCTGCGACTGCAGCTCCGAGACCCGCAGGCCGTGGCCCAGCGGCCGTCCGCCGGTCAGGCCATAGATGGTGGTCGGATCGCTCTCCAGCCGCATGCCGGCCTTCAGGCGATTGATGAAGATAGAGGCGATTCGCGGGCGCTCTTCGGGCTTTGCGGTCTCTTTCTCAACGATCGAGGCGAGAATGACCGCCTCTTCCGGCGAGCGGTAGGGCAGATCCGGCTTGCGGTGGGCCCAGAGCGTCGCCAGCTCCTTGTCGCGGGCGTCCATCATCCGCCGCAGCACCGCCGAGCGATCGTCGCCGCGGCGCGCTTCGTAGGTCTCGGGCAGCACCGCCCCTTCCGCCGGCGCGGCGACCACGCCGGTGAGGAAATCGGCTCGCATCAGGGTTTCCATCACCACCTGCGAGGTCACCCCCTCGGGGATGGTCACGAAATGGCGCACCACCCGGCCCTCGGCGATCTGCGTAAGCACCGAATGCAGCGAGGCGTGGGCGGGAATGGCGTATTCGCCGGCTTTCAACTTGTGCGCCGCGCCGGTGAGTTCCGCCGCCAGCACGAACTGCGTGTTCGACCCGATCACCCTGGCGCGCCGCAGATCGCTGGCGATCTCGGTCACGCCGGCGCCCGGCGCCAGCACCACCGTCGACCCCTGCGCGGCCGGTCCGGGACCGAAATAGATGAACAGCGCGATGATCGCGACGATCGCCAGCGCCGCGCCCAGGGTCGCTAGTGCGCCGTAGGCCGTCATCAACCGGCGGCGGGTGCGGGCGTCGCCGGATCGACGGATTGGGGATCGGCGGGCGGGCCTTCGGCTCACGGCGCCTTCTTGAACAGGACCGAGGCGTTGGTGCCGCCGAACCCGAAGCTGTTGGACAGCGCGATGTCGATCTTCATCGGCTTGGCCCTGTTGGGCACCAGGTCCAGCGGGCTGTCGACCGACGGATTGTCGAGGTTGATCGTCGGCGGGGCGATCTGGTCGCGCAGCGCCAGCACCGTGAAGGCCGCTTCCACCGCGCCCGCGGCCCCCAGCAGATGCCCGATCGACGACTTGGTCGACGACATCGCCGTCTTGCCCGCCGCCTGCCCCAGCAGCCGCTCGACCGCGCCGAGCTCGATCTCGTCGCCCAGCGGCGTCGAGGTGCCGTGGGCGTTGATGTAGTCGATGTCGGCCGGATCGATCCCCGCGTGGCCGATCGCCGCCTCCATGGCGCGATAGCCGCCGTCGCCGTCATCGGCCGGCGCGGTGATGTGGTAGGCGTCGCCCGCCAGGCCATAGCCGACCACTTCGGCGTAGATCTTCGCGCCGCGCGCCTGGGCGTGCTCCAGCTCCTCGAGCACCAGCGCGCCTGCGCCCTCGCCCATCACGAAGCCGTCGCGATCCTTGTCGTAGGGCCGCGACGCGCGCTGCGGCGCATCGTTGAAGTGGGTCGACATGGCGCGGCACGCGATGAAGCCGGCGATGCCGAGCGGGCAGACCGCCGCTTCCGCCCCACCGGCGACCATCACGTCGGCATCGCCGTACATGATCAGCCGCGAGGCGTCGCCGACGGCGTGGGCGCCGGTGGCGCAGGCCGTCACCACCGCGTGATTCGGTCCCTTGAAGCCGTAGCGGATCGAGACCTGGCCCGAGGCCAGGTTGATCAGCGCCGAAGGAATGAAGAACGGACTGACCCGGCGCGGGCCCTTCTCGTGCAGCTCGATCGCCGTCTCGGCGATGGTGGCCAGGCCGCCGATGCCGGAGCCGATGATGACGCCGGTGCGCTTGCGCTCGGCCTCGTCTTCAGGCGTCCAGTTGGCGTCCTTCACCGCCTCGTCGGCGGCGGCCATGGCGTAGAGGATGAAGTCGTCAATGCGCCGCTGCTCTCTGGGGCTCATCACCTGGTCGGGATCGAACGAGCCGTCGATATCCGGCCCGCCGCCGCCGCGGCCGTCGATGCGCGGTACTTCGCAGGCCACCTGGCAGGCGTAGTCGGTGACGTCGAAGGCGCTGATTCGGCCGGCGCCCGACTTGCCGGCCAGCAGCGCGGCCCAGGTCTTCTCCGCGCCCCACGCCAGGGGCGTCACCATGCCAATTCCGGTTACGACTACGCGGCGCATCCCGTCTCCTCGAACCCTTAACCTAGCAGACGCCTTGCGCGTGGTCCGCCTCGGCTTGCGCATATGTGGCGACGCTTGCGCGCCCAGTCAAAATAGATAGCCGCATAATAGAAAACCGCCGCGCGCGTCCCGAACAGACGCGGCGCGGCGGCCATGCAGCTCACCGCTGTGCACGCACTCAGGCGCCCAGGCGCTCCTGGATGAACTTGACCGCATCGCCCACCGTCTGGATGTGCTCCGCCGCGTCGTCCGGGATTTCGATGTCGAACTCTTCCTCGAAGGCCATGACGAGTTCGACGTTGTCCAGGCTGTCGGCGCCCAGATCGTCGATGAAGCTGGCCTTTTCGGTGACCTTTTCGGGGTAGGCGTCGAGGTGCTCGATGACGATCTTACGCACGCGCTCGAGAATGTCGGACATTCAGCTCCAAGTCCCTCGTTGTGATTGGGCGCGCGGACCAGCGGCTCCATTCCGCCGCCGCGCAGAAAATCTAGTCACCCTTTACGGCGCCGCCACCAGGCGCGCCAATACTGGCTTAGCAAAATCGGCGTCCTGGCTATCATGTTCCATTCGGGGAGGCCAGCGGCGCGGAATTCCCCTCAGATCATCGCCATGCCGCCGTTCACATGCAGGGTCTGGCCAGTGACGTAGGCCGCTTCGTCGCTGGCGAGATAGACGCAGGCGGACGCCACGTCGGCGCCGACGCCGAGCCGGCCCAGCGGCACGTTGCCCAGGATCGCGGTCTTCTGCGCCTCGTTCAGCGCGTCGGTCATCGGGCTCTCGATGAAGCCGGGAGCGACGCAGTTGGCAGTGATGCCGCGGCTGGCGATCTCCTGCGCCAGAGCCTTGGTGAAGCCGATCATGCCGGCCTTGGAAGCCGCGTAGTTGGTCTGGCCGGCGTTGCCCATCACCCCCACCACCGAAGTGATGCCGATGATCCGCCCGCGCCGGCGGCGCATCATGCCGCGCAGGGCGCTGCGGGCGAGGCGGAAGTAGCTCTCCAGATTGACGGTCATCACCTGGCGCCAGTCCTCGTCCTTCATGCGCAGGACCAGGCCGTCCTTGGTGACGCCGGCGTTGGAGACCAGGATGTCGAGCTCCATGCCGGCGGCCATCTCCGCCGCCGCGACAAGTCCGTCCACCGGTTCGGCCTCGGAGAGGTTGGCCGGGGCGATCGAGGCCCGCTCGCCCAGTTCATGGCGAAGCGACGCCAGCGCCTCCTCGCGGGTGCCGGAGAGCACGACATGGGCGCCCTGGGCATGCATCGCTCGGGCGATCGCCCCACCGATGCCACCGCTGGCCCCGGTCACCAGCGCCATCTTGCCGGAAAGGTCGAACATGGCCGGGCTCCTTAAAGGCTCTTGGCGAAGGCTTCGAGGTCGGCCGGCGCGTTCAGCGCAACGCCCTCGGCGTCCGGCGCGATGCGCTTCACCATGCCGGTCAGCACCTTGCCCGCGCCCAGCTCTGCGAAGCGGGTGACGCCGCCCTCGCCGGCCAGCCACTCGACGCTCTCGCGCCAGCGCACCCGGCCGGTCACCTGCTCGACCAGCTGACGGCGGATCGCCTCCGGATCGTTGGTCGGGCGGGCGGTGACATTGGCGACCAGGAAGGTGCGCGGCGCGGAGATGGCGACTTCCGCCAGCGCCTCGGCCATCTCGTCGGCCGCCGGCTGCATCAGCGGGCAATGGAACGGCGCCGAGACGTTGACCGGGATCGCCCGGGCGCCGAGCTCCTTGGCCTTCTCGCTCGCCCGCGCCACCGCCGCCGCGGTTCCGGAGATCACCACGTTGCCGGCGTTGTTGTCGTTGGCGACCGTGCAGACACCGACCTCAGCGCCTGCGATGGCGGCGGCTTCGGCCAGGGCGACATCGGACTTGGGTCCGATCAGCGCCGCCATCGCCCCCTCGCCCACCGGCACGGCGCGCTGCATCGCCAGCCCGCGCCGCCGCAGCAGCCGCGCGGTGTCCGCCAGCGTCAGCGCCCCGGCTGCGCACAGCGCGGAGTATTCACCGAGCGAGTGCCCGGCGACAAAGCTGGCCTTCTCGATCGGAACGCCGAACTCGCGCTCGAGGGTGCGGGCGACCGCCAGGCTGACGGCCATCAGCGCCGGCTGGGTGTTCTCGGTCAGCGTCAGGGTCTCGATCGGCCCGTCGCGCATCAGCTTGGACAGCTTCTCGCCCAGCGCATCGTCCACCTCCTGGAACACCTCCCGCGCCGCCGCGAACGCCTCGGCCAGATGCACGCCCATGCCGACCGCCTGGCTGCCCTGTCCGGGGAAGATGAAGGCGAGGCTCATGCGCGCGGTCCAGCAGGTTGAAAGCGCGCTTGGTTAGGTCAAGACGGCCGCTGGCTCAAGCGGGGCGCAAACGGCGGCGATTGGGCTAGCGCCGTGGCCCTGGCGGGACTAATGGGGCGAAATGAGCGACAATCGCGCCTAGGGAGAATTTCGCATGAAGCCATTTGTCATCGCCGCCGCCGCGGCCGCGCTCATTTCAGCACCTGCCTTCGCCGCCCTGCCCGTCGGCTCCAAGGCGCCCGAGTTCAACGCCGACGCCTACCAGGCCGGCCAGCCGCTGAAGTTCTCGATGGCCGAGGCGCTGAAGAAGGGGCCGGTCGTGCTCTACTTCTTCCCGGCCGCCCATACCTCGGGCTGCAACATCGAGGCGCACCTGTTCGCCGACGCGATCGACAAGTTCAAGGCAGAGGGCGCGACCGTGATCGGCGTCACCGCCGGCAACCTCGACCAGCTGGCCGCCTTCTCGACCGAGACCGAACACTGTTCGGGCAAGTTCCCGGTCGCCGCTGACCCGACGCTGGCCATCGCTAAGAGCTACCAGGCGACGCTGGCGCTGCGCCCGGGCTGGTCCGACCGCACCTCCTACGTGATCACGCCCAATGACGAGATCATCCTCGCCTATTCGGACCTGAAGCCCGACCAGCACGTCTCCCAGACCCTGGACGCCGTCACCAAGTGGCGCGCCGCCCACCCGCACTGAGACTCTCACCTGTGTCATCCCGAAAGCTCGCGCAGCGAGCCGTCCGGGACCTCCGGCCAAATGGCGCGGCGGTGTCGGAGCTGCGGCTCGGTCGTCACTTCGCATGCTGCACGAGGTCCCGGACAAGCCGCTGCGCGGCTCTCCGGGACGACACCGCTGGGGACGATTGAGAGGCTACTTGCCTCCCATAAGCTTGCCTTCCGGCCCGCATTCCCTTAAGCACCGCGCCTCCCTACGGAGAGCGGTCTTTTCGCGGAGCGTCAAAGGGTCCGGGACCATCCCGGCCGCCGCGACTGGAACCATCGCACACGGGCGCCTTCCGCCGCCCTGCAGCGCCGCTCCCCAAGCCGGAAGAAGGAACGCATGGCGTATTACGAGCACGTGCTCATCACGCGGCAGGATATCTCGCCGCAACAAGCCGAAACCCTGAACGAAGAGCTGAAGGCGCTGATCGAAGGCCTCGGCGGCCATATCGCCAAGATCGAGTACTGGGGCCTGCGCAATCTGTCGTATCGGATCAAGAAGAACCGAAAAGGCCACTATTCGCTGCTGGCGATCGACGCGCCCTCCGACGCGGTGAAGGAGATGGAGCGCCAGCTCTCGATCAACGAGGACGTGCTGCGCTACCTCACCTTGCGCGTCGAAGAGCTCGACCTGGAGCTCTCGCCGGTGCTGGCCCGCCGCGACCGCGAGCGTGATCGCGATCGCCCCCGCTTCGACGACGTGCCGGCCTAAGGCGAGGGAGAGACCACCATGACCGACCTTTCAGCCCCAGAAGCCCCCGCCGCCGGCGGCCCGCGCCGCACCTTCATGCGCCGCCGCAAGGTGTGCCCGTTCTCCGGCGCCAACGCTCCGAAGATCGACTACAAGGACGTCAAGCTGCTGCAGCGCTACATCTCCGAGCGAGGCAAGATCGTGCCCAGCCGCATCACCGCGGTTTCGGCCCTGAAGCAGCGCGAACTGGCCAAGGCGATCAAGCGCGCCCGCTTCCTCGCCCTGCTCCCCTACGTCGTGAAGTAGGAGCCAGCGCGATGAAAGTGATTCTGCTCGAACGCGTGGAGCGCCTGGGCGCCCTCGGCGACGTGGTGACGGTGAAGGACGGCTTCGCCCGCAACTTCCTGCTGCCCAACGCCAAGGCCCTGCGCGCCAACGCCGACAACATGAAGCTGTTCGAGAGCCGCCGCGGCGACATCGAAGCCAACAACGCCAAGGCCCGCGAAGCCGCCACCAAGTCCGGCGATAAGCTCGACGGCTCGTCCTACATCATGATCCGTCAGGCCGGCGAAAGCGGCCACCTCTACGGCTCGGTCTCCGGCCGCGACGTGGCGGACGCCGTCACCGCCGAGGGCGGCAAGGTCGACCGCTCGATGGTGGTGCTGGACAAGCCGATCAAGACGCTCGGCGTCCACCCGGTGAAGGTGCGCCTGCACCCGGAAGTCACCATTACAGTCAACATCAACATCGCCCGCAGCCAGGACGAGGCCGAGCGTCAGGCGCGCGGCGAGAACGTGATCGCCTCTCAGTTCGAGGAAGACCGGGCCGCGGACGCCGAGGCCGCCGCCGACATGCTCGAAGGCGGCGCGGGCTCGCAGGCGCCGGACCGCGAGGTCGGCTAAGGGCGCAGATGAGATGTCATCCCGGAGAGCCGCGTAGCGGACCTCGTCTACGACGAGCTCGGTTTCGCATCGCTTGCCAGAGGTCCCAGACAGCTCGCGCCGCGAGCTTCCGGGACGACATGACGCCCTGCAGCGAAAAGCTTTCCACAGCCCGCAGATTAACTGTGGAGCGGCGAAGTGACCACATCCCCGAGGCCCCGGCGTTAGGCTAACAGATAGCGCATGGCCCTCGCTCCCGCCCTGGACCTTCGTCCTGCTTCCCACGATCCCGCGCCCGCTCACGCCCCCGCCAACGTGGAGGCCGAGCAGGCGCTGCTCGGCGCGCTGCTGTATGACAACGGCGCCTACGAGCGGCTGAACGACAGCCTGCAGGCGTCGCACTTCTTCGAGCCGTTCCACGGGCGACTGTTCGCCGCGATCGAGGCCAACGTGCGCCGTGGCCAGCTGGCCGACCCGACATTGCTGGCGCAGCAGTTCCAGAGCGATCCGGCGTTCCAGGAGCTCGGCGCGGTCCGCTACCTCGCCGACATGGTCGACCGC
>Ga0302326_10029718_pt1 | contig 10957 bp, 6 predicted proteins | sample Palsa_T0_3_FD_202264 | JGI IMG/M metagenome (GOLD analysis project Ga0302326, IMG submission 202264) | Peat permafrost microbial communities from Stordalen Mire near Abisko, Sweden - Palsa_T0_3 | ecosystem: Environmental > Terrestrial > Soil > Palsa > Peat permafrost | place: Sweden: Abisko...
GCCCGCGTACAGGTCCAGCACGCTGCGACCGGTCAGGTCGAGCCGCGCGGTCACGATGCTGAACAGTGACTCGCGCACCCGATCGGTCGTCGGCCGAGTTCCCCGCGGCGGGACGGCGATGCGCCGCCCCCCGGCGACGCCGCCGATGATCCGAGTCACAAGCGCCGCTCCTCTCCCCCCGCAAGCGGGAGGTGCCCCCACATCGCTCTTTGGCTCTGCATCGTCGCCGGCGCGGTCAGGCGAGCACCATCAGCAGGTCCCCGCCCTCGACCTGGGCTGTGGCCGACACCGCCACCCGCTCGACGGTGGCATCGGCGGGCGCGGTGATCGGGGCTTCCATCTTCATCGCCTCGATGGTGGCGATAGTCTGGCCGGCCTTGACCTTGTCGCCGACAGAGACGCCGACAGAGACCACACCGGCGAAGGGCGCGGCGACGTGGTTCGGATTGCCCCGGTCCGCCTTCTCAGCGGCCGGAACCGCACTGGCAATGCTGCGATCACGCACTTCCACCGGCCGGAGTTGACCGTTGATGATGCACATCACCGTCCGCATCGCGCGTTCGTCCGGCTCGGAAATCGCCTCGAGGCCGATCAACAGTTCCACACCCGGCTCCAGTTGCACCCGGTGCTCCTCGTTTTGCCGAAGGCCGTAGAAGAACTGGTTGGCCGACAGCCGCGATGTGTCACCGTAGGTTTCCCGATGGGACTCGAATTCCTTTGTCGGCCCGGGGAATAGCAGGCGGTTGAGGGTGGCTTGGCGTTTCTGCCCCAGCAGCCCCAGTGTGTTCTCGTCCTCCGGGGTCAATTCCTGAACGGGCTTCGGCTCGCCTCGGCCGGCCAACGCTTTGGTCCGCAGCGGTTCGGGCCACCCGCCCACCGGATCGCCAAGATCCCCGCGCAGGAACCCCAGCACCGACTCGGGGATATCGAAATGCCCTGGATCTGAAGCAAATTCATCGGCGCTCAGGCCGGCTCCGACCAGCGCCAGCGCCAGATCGCCGACCACCTTCGACGACGGCGTGACCTTGATCAGCCTGCCGAGAACTCGGTCGGCACCGGCGTAGGCCTCTTCGATCTCCTCGAACCGGTCCCCTAGACCCAGCGCGATCGCCTGCTGACGCAGGTTCGAAAGTTGACCACCGGGGATCTCGTGGTGGTAGACCCGCCCGGTCGGTCCCGGCAACCCGGATTCGAAGGGCGCGTACACCTTTCGCAGCGCCTCCCAATACGGCTCTAGCGCGCACACCGCCGACAGCGACAACCCGGTGTCGTAGTCGGTATGCGCGGCGGCCGCGACAATCGAGCTCAGCGCGGGCTGGCTGGTGGTGCCCGCCATCGGAGCGGCCGCGCCGTCGACCGCGTCCGCACCCGCCTGCCAGGCGGCGATGTAGCTGGCCAGTTGGCCCCCTGGCGTGTCGTGGGTGTGTACATGCACCGGCAGGTCGAAGCGACTGCGCAGCGCTCCGACCAATCGCGTTGCGGCCTGGGGCCGTAGCAGCCCGGCCATATCCTTGATGGCCAGCACATGCGCCCCGGAATCCACGATCCGCTCGGCCAAGTTGAGGTAGTAATCCAGCGTGTACAGATTCTCAGCCGGATCGGAGAGGTCGCCGGTGTAGCACATCGCGACTTCGGCTATGGCGGAGCCCGTTTCGCGTACCGCGTCGATCGCCGGGCGCATCGAGTCAAGGTTGTTCAGCGCGTCGAAAATCCGGAAGATGTCGATCCCGGTGGCGGTGGCCTCTTCGATGAACGCCGACGTCACCAGCTCCGGATAGGGCGTGTAGCCAACGGTGTTGCGGCCTCGCAGCAGCATCTGCAGACAGAGGTTGGGCATCGCTTCGCGCAGCTCGGCGAGCCTCTCCCAGGGGTCTTCTTTCAGAAATCGCAGTGCCACATCGTATGTCGCGCCGCCCCAGCACTCCACGGACAGCAGCTGCGGCATGGTCCGGGCCAGATACGGGGCAACCATGTTCAGTCCGCTGGTGCGTACCCGCGTGGCCAACAGCGACTGATGGGCGTCGCGGAAGGTCGTGTCGGTGACGCGCACCCCCGAGGAATCACGCAGCCAACGCGCAAATCCCTCCGGCCCCAACTCGATCAACAGCTGCTTGGAACCGGGTGGTGGCGCTTTGGTCAGATCGACATCGGGGAGTTTGTCGTGCGGGTACACCGCCGACGGTCGCGAGCCGTGCGGCTTATTGACCGTGACGTCGGCCAGGTAGTTGAGGATCTTGGTGCCACGGTCGGCCGACGATCGCGCCGTAAGCAACTGCGGGCGCTCCTCGATGAACGATGTGGTGACGTGACCCGCCTGGAAGTCCGGGTCGTCCAGGACCGCCTGCAAGAACGGGATGTTCGTCGAGACGCCCCGGATCCGGAACTCAGCGATCGCGCGCCGGGCCCGGCTGACCGCGGTCGGGAAGTCGCGTCCCCGGCAGGTCAGCTTGACCAGCATCGAATCGAAGTGGGCACTGATCTCGGCGCCCAGATTCGTGCCGCCGTCCAGCCGAATCCCCGCCCCGCCCGGGCTTCGGTAGGCGCTGATGCGCCCGGTGTCGGGCCGGAATCCGTTAGCCGGATCTTCAGTGGTGATTCGGCACTGCAGCGCAGCGCCGTGCGGACGGATGTTCTCTTGGCGCAGTCCCAGATCTTCCAGCGATTCGCCGGATGCGATGCGCAGCTGGCTGGAGACCAGGTCGACGTCGGTGATCTCCTCGGTGACGGTGTGCTCGACCTGGATTCGCGGATTCATCTCGATGAAGACGTGATGCCCGCACTCGTCGAGCAGGAACTCCACCGTTCCCGCGCAGCTGTAGCCGATGTGGCGGGCGAAATCGACTGCGTCGGAACAGATTTTCGCGCGCAGTTCCTCAGGCAGGTTGGGAGCCGGCGCCAGCTCGACGACCTTCTGGTGCCGTCGTTGCACACTGCAATCCCGCTCGTAGAGGTGGATCACGTTGCCGTACGTGTCGGCCAGGATCTGAACCTCGATATGGCGCGGGTTGATCACCGCCTGTTCCAGGTAGACCGTCGGATCTCCGAAAGCAGATTCAGCTTCCCGGCTGGCCGCCTCGATGGCTTCGGGCAGTGCCTCGGCCTCGCTGACCCGCCGCATCCCACGCCCGCCGCCGCCGGCAACCGCTTTGACGAACAACGGGAATGCCATGTCAGCCGCCGCGGATACCAGCTCGTCGACCGATGCCGACGGCGCCGACGACGCCAGCACCGGCAGGCCGGCCTCGCGCGCCGCTGCGACCGCACGGGACTTGTTACCGGTCAGCTGAAGCACTTCGGCGCTGGGGCCGACGAAGGTGATGCCGAACCGCGCGCAGGCGGCCGCCAATTCGGGGTTCTCCGACAGGAAGCCGTATCCGGGATACACCGCATCAGCCCCCGCATCGCGGGCGGTAGCGACGATGTCAGCGACCGACAGGTACGCGCGTACCGGGTGGCCGATGTCGCCGATCTGGTATGACTCGTCAGCTTTCAGCCGGTGCAACGAGTTTCGGTCTTCATAGGGATAGACAGCGACGGTGCCGATACCAAGTTCATAGGCTGCCCGGAATGCCCGGATGGCGATCTCGCCGCGATTGGCAACCAGCACTTTGGAAATCACTTGTATCCCTAACTTCGATTGTTCAGATCAACGTTGACCAGTAGGCCCAGAACCGGACCACAATCAGCAGAAACACGGCGGTGAACCAGATTGTCGCGATCGACCAGCGCCAACGGTAGAGCTCACGCGCAACGACCCCCCCGCGGTGTTCACCGCTCGGGCCGAACGCGATCGAGGCGACCACCACCAACAACGAGATGGTCGCCACCCACACCACCATGCAGTACGGGCACAACGCCCCGATGCGGTAGAGACTCTGGTAGATCAGCCAGTGCACAAACCCCGCGCCCGCCAGAGTCCCGAGTGTCATCCCGACCCAGTACCACCGTGGCAGTGGCACTTTCGTTACCGCCAATACGCCGGTGACCGTCGCGACGGCGAATGCGCCGATACCGATCAACGAGTTGGGGAAACCCAGCGCCGACGCTTGCGGCGTCGTCATCACCGAACCGCACGACACGATCGGGTTGAGGTTGCATGACGGCACATACGCGGGGTTGAGCAGAAGATCGATCTTCTCAACCGTCAGTGTCGCCGAGGCGATCAACCCGATCACGCCCGCGACCAGTATCCACCACGCGCTGGCCCTCGGCACGGCCGACTGCGCAGCTAACGGCGGCGTCGAATCCTCTACCGGCCCATCAGGTTTGGCCGATGCCGTGGCGGTCACGGCGCCGCAGGGGTCGCAGCCGAGTCGATTCCGGGCACATCCCCGACGATCTCTTTGATCTTGGCGACAAACGCGTCCGGCGTCGACCACTGGTAGTCCTGGCCGTTGATGCGCACGGTCGGGGTGGCGTGAATACCCTGCGATGTCGCCAACCCGTCGACCATCGGCAGGTATTTGCCGGCCTTCACGCACTCCGGGACCTTGCCGACCACACCGGCCTCACGGGCCAACTCGATCAGCTTTGCGTTGTCGGGGAACGATGTCCCGGTCTCGGAGGGCTGAATGTCCTTGGTGTACAGCGCGGTGTGGAATCGCCGGAAGGCATCGTTCGACTCGTCGGCGACGCAGTAGGCGGCATTACCGGCGCGCGATGAGTAGTCCTGGTTCTGCGCCCTGCTCAGCAGCCCCACCATGTAGTAGTCGGCCGCGATGGCGCCGTCGTCGATCAACTTGCTAACCGTGGGCCCAAACCCTCGCTCGAAATTGCCGCAGGCCGGGCAGAGGAAGTCCTCGTAGAACGTCACGACCGCTTTCGGATCGTGACTGCCGTCCTTGGTGACCAGCTTGCTCGACGTCACCCGGACCGCCCGCGCGCCATTGGCGGCGGTCTTCTTGTCGTGCGAGATCACGATGTAGCCGACGAGGACGACAGCGAACAGCACCACGATCGAGGTGAGCCCGATCCGGACCAGCAGGTCGCGTCGGCGACCGGCGGCGTTCAAGTCGTATCGGGCTGGGCGGTTTGATTTGGCGGCCACGGGCTTGCTCACACTCCGGATAGTTGGCTTCGCGGTCCGGCCGCGATGCGGTCTGCGATAGCGACTAAGCCTACCGGCGTCGCCATCGCCAGGTCAGACGCGGCTGAGATGGGCCCGCAAGGCCTACGACGGACCGACTACGTGCGCCGCACCGCACCACACAAATCGGCCGGCGGAGGACACGGTCAGCGATGGCCCCTCCGCGCCGTCGACCATTGAATAGCCTTGTTCAACACGGGATTTCGGGACATTCTCGCCGAAGCAGATAACATCCGGCTTGCGCCTGCCGCCGCAGTCCTGACAGTCCACGAATCGGACATCGCCATATGCCCTAGCCGGCCAAGCTTTGTGGCCATGGTGCGGTATTGCTGGAGCAGGTCGCGGTGGGCGGCCTCGTCGCCACGGGCGCCGGCCAGCAGCGCGCGGAGCCGCAGCAGATAGATCTCGCGGTCCACCATGTCGTGGTTCGGGGCGGCGGCCAACCGCTCGATCGCGGTTTGGGCTTCCTGCAGATCAGCCTCGCCGCCACGGGACAGCAGCGTCTCCACGAACATGCCGGTGGGAGGAATGGACCAGGCGAACTGTCCCGCATCGAACAGGTCGTCCACGGCTGTCCGCAACGCCGCGATGGCACCGTCGAGGTCTCCACGCCTGGCCTGTTCCCAGGCGATGAAAGCCTCGATCTCTGGTACCTCGGACAGGGTCCAGTGCTCGTGTAGGCACATGTCACGAAGTTGTGTGAGTGCCGTCAGTCCGCGCTCACGATCTGCTGGGGAGTCGCGGTGCATCAGCGCCAGGCCCAGCGCGTATCGGGCGTGACCCAGCGCGAAATCATCAGCGGATCGTTCGGCGATCTGCAGCGCCTCATCAATGAGCTCCAGCGCGGCGTCGTCGGCCAGCAGCACCTTGATGGCTATCCCTAGTCCGTAGGTGAAGGCGATCACCATGGCATGGGTCGTCGGGTCCGTCGCACGGGACATGGCTGCGGCGACGGGGAGGGCAGGCAGCACCTCTGCCAGCGGGTAGCCCAGGCCCCCTCGGGCAACCGCGCGCGTGGCGTGGGCGAACGCCAGCGGAGACCCTATGAGGAAGTTGCCTTTGGTGGGGTCGCCGTCGGCCAGCTCGATGACGGTTTGTGACCAGCGCAGGACGTCGGTGTATTCGCCGGTCTCGATCTTGATGAATTTCGCGACGTACGACAGCCCGACCGTCATGTCCGGATCCGCGATCGCCTCGACCAGGGCCATGAGTTCGGATGCCAGCGCCGACGCCTCCAGCATGCGGGCTTGAATAAAGTGGTTCATCACCTGCCCGGCCATGCCCATCGCCAACGACGCCTTGTCGCCGGCGAGCGTGCTCAGTTCACGCAGCTCCTCAAAGCGCGTCAGGGAGTCTTTCGCATGGACTCGGTAGGCGGTGCCGCATAGCCGGGTGCGCGGCGCGATACGCATCACGATGCGCGCCGGATCGTCGGGGGCCAATGCGTCGGCGATCTCGCACGCCCGCTCCCAACTCAGCCGCGCCGCGGCCATATCGCGGTGCGTCGACCACGCGCCGGCACGCATATGCCAGCCATAGGCGGCCTGCACATCGCCGGCTGCCTCCAGATTCTCGGCGATCACCGCCGCGTTCTGCTCGACAGATCCCGGTTCGCCGGCCTCGATTGCCGCGGCCAGGCGCCGATGCAGCTTGGCACGGTCTGATTTCAGTTGTGACTCGTAGGCCACCGCGCGGATCAACGGATGCCGGAATGCGTACTCGACGGGCGGGGTGAACCTCACCTGATCAATCATCTCCGCCTCGACCAGCGCCTCGAGGGCCGGTTCGATCCCCAGGCTGGCCAACAGATCCGGGCCGAACTGCGATCCGATCACCGCCGCGGCGCTCAACGTCTGCTTGGCCCTCGGTTCAAGGCGATCGATGCGCGCGGCGATGACCGCCTGCACGGTGGCCGGCACCCTGACCTCGGCCACATCGGTGCCGCACCGGTAGCCACCACGCTCGCCCTCAAGCACACCGCGTTCGGCAAGCTCGCGCACCATCTCCTGCGCGAAAAACGGGTTACCGGCGGTCCGTTCGCTGATCAAAGCGGCCACCGCGCCCGCCGAGGGATCCGCGCCCAGCAGCTCACCGACCAACGCCGAGGTGTCCGCCTCACCCAGTGGTGCCAACGCCACCGTCTGCGCACCGGGCACCTGCGCCAGCGCCCCGTGGTAGTGCGGGCGGTAGGTGATCAGCGCCATCGCCGGAGTCTGCGGGATCACCTTCAAGAACCCGGCCAGCATGGATTCGCTGACCGCGTCGATCCAGTGCGCGTCTTCGAGGATGTAGAGCACCGGCCCGGTGCGCGCCAGCGACCAGGAGTTGATCAGCGCGGTCAACCGCCGCCCCCGCGCGGCCGGGTCGATGGGCGGCAGCTCGATATCCGGGTCACGAATGCCCAGCAGGTCATCCAGCAACACCAGATCCTGCGGGTCGACGCCGACAGGAAATCGGCTGCGCACCCGCGCCCGCGCGGCCTCACCGTCCAGATCGCTGATCCCCGCGATCGCCCGCAACAGCCGCGCCACCACATGAAACGAGATGTCACCGGCATGCGACTCACAAAAGGTCGAAAACACCTCAACACCACGGCCGCGCCCGATCGCGGCGGTCTCGTGAACCAGCCGGCTCTTGCCGATGCCCGCCGCTCCCCCCACACACACCACACCCCCGTGGCCACCGATCGATCGATCCAAGATGGCGGTGACGGTGTTCACTTCCCACTGACGTCCCACCAAGGTGGTCTCAAAACGACCGATCTCCCCTGGCTGCGACGCCACCCCCAACAGGCGACGCGCGGGCACCGCATCCTTGGCGCCCTTGATGTGCACCATCTCCGACTCACCCAGCACCGCCGCGCCCTCAACCAGCCGCGCAGTAGATGCACTGAGCATCACCCCACCCGGCGGCGCCACCGACTCCATCCGCTGCGCCATGCCCACCTGCTCACCAATCGCGGTGTAACCCCTAGCGCCCGAACCGATCTCACCGGCAATGACCTGGCCGGAATTGAGGCCTATCCGCAGCTGGAGGTCCACACCGTGGTGGCGCTCAACCTCAACCGCCAGCCGCTTGACCTCATCCTGAATACCGAGCGACGCCAGACAGGCGCGCAGCGCGTGATCTTCCAGCGCCGTCGGTGCGCCAAAGACCGCCATGATCCCGTCCCCGGTGAACTTGTCCACCGTGCCGCCGAACCGCTGCACCACCGCCGAAGCGCGATCTACCAGGCCGAGCATGATCTCACGCAGCGGCTCCGCCCCGACGGCTGCCGCAATGGTCATCGAGTGCACCACGTCGGCGAACAAGACGGTGACCAGTTTGTACTCAGCCGACTGGATGGCCTCCGTCAGCCGCGTACCGCACTCGCCGCAGAACTTAGCCGTCGGGCCACACTGCGCGCCGCAGGAACCGCAGATCAGCCCCACCGTGGTGGGTCCACCGCCACCATCCCCGCTGGGGTCCACGTCAGTATCGTTTCACTGTTGGTCGACGATGTCCCCTATATCACCCTGCGATCTGCGACACGCAGTTTTCCGGTAATTCGCAGGCCGTGCCTCACAGCCACCAGTTCTTCGCCCAGCCAGACCTGGACCCGAACTCGCTGAAGATCGCTGCGCCGTCGCTATTCCCAGATCAGTCCGGCGACGACCCAGGTCGGTAGTCGAGCTCAGACACGGCTGAGGTGTGCGCGCAATGCCGAAATCAACTCGGTGGTAGCGACGGCACTGCCCCCGCCGAGCTGGAAGAAGTTGGCGAACGCATGAGTCAGCGATCCGATGGAGCGTAAATCGACGGCAGTCCCGGCAGCTTGCAGCGCCGCCGCATACTGCTCGCCTTCGTCGCGCAGAGGGTCGAAACCCGCGACCGCAATCAGCGCGGGCGGAAGACCCGACAAACTCTGGGCCAGCAATGGCGACACTCGCGGATCCGTCGGCTCGATTCTGGAACCGCCCAGGTATTGGGCCTCGAACCACTCGATGTCGTGCTTAGTCAGCACGAAACCATCGGCGAACAAGGACTGCGACCGGGTCTTCGCGGTGAGGTCGGTCCGCGGATAGATGAGCCACTGCAGCGCCGGCATCGGGCCGCCGTCGTCGCGCGCCAGCTGCGATACGACTGTCGCCAGGTTGGCGCCGGCGCTGTCACCGCCGACGGCAATCTTGCCGGGGATCACCCCTAGATCGCCGGCGTGTTCGTGGGCCCACCGAAAGGCCGCATATGCGTCGTCGACCGCCGCCGGTGCCGGGTGCTCAGGCGCCAGCCGGTAATCGATCGATAACACGTGGATGTCGGCGTCGCGGCAGGTCAACCGACACAACGCGTCGTGGGTGTCCAAGTCGCCGATCACCCAGCCGCCGCCGTGAAAAAAGACCAGCAATGGCGTTGGCTTGGCGGTCACCGGGCAGTAGTGCCGCGCGGGGATCTGACCGCCCGGTCCGGGTATCGACAGGTCGCTGACGCCGACATGCACCTGCGGGCCGGCGAAGGCCAGCGCGATCTCTCGTGCTTGGCTCCGGGAGGCAACTGGGTCGTCGTCGACGACCAAGCCGTTGACGCCGACAGCTCGCTGCGTGGACAGCATCAGCTGCAACGTCGGATCCAGCGTATTGCCGTCGATCGCCACCGAGCGTCCACCGGCCAGCAGCCGCTTGGCGCGGGTCGGGACCCAGGGAAGGACCTTGAGACCGACGTTGGTGACGACGCTCTGCACCCGACCTGCCCACCCGCTCGGCGCCTTGAACTGCACGTCCGGCGCGCCTGGCAGACTTCGTGTCATGGCTAGCCCCTCAAGTCCCCTCGTCCCACTGAGCGACGGAAATTGCATTCCCGCCGTCGGATTCGGCGTATTCAAGATCCCGCCCACGGACACCGAGCAGGCGGTGGGCACCGCGCTGCGCGCCGGTTATCGCCATATCGACACCGCGGCGATGTACAAAAACGAACGCGAAACCGGCCGCGCTGTCGCCGAGTCCGGCGTGCCCAGAGACGAACTCTACTTGGTGACCAAGCTGTGGAACGCCGACCAGGGTTACGAGAGCACCCTGGCGGCATTCGACGCCAGCATGAATCGGCTGGGGATCGATTTTCTTGACCTCTACCTGGTGCACTGGCCGATGCCGAAGCTGAACAAGTTCGTCGACACCTTCAAGGCGTTCGCCCATCTGCGCGACCAGGGCCGGATCCGGTCCATCGGGGTCAGCAATTTTCAGCCTGAGCACATCAACGCTTTGGTCGACGCCACCGGGATCGTGCCCGCCGTCAACCAGGTCGAGCTGCATCCCCGGCTTCCGCAAACCGAGCTACGCGAGCTGCACGCCCGCCTCGGAATCGCGACCGAGGCGTGGGGTCCGCTCGGGCAGGGTTCGTTGCTGACCGATCCCACCGTCACCGCGGTCGCCGAGCGCTGCGGCCGAACACCGGCCCAGGTTCTGATTCGGTGGCATATTCAGCTCGGTAACATCGTCATCCCCAAGTCAGTGAACCCTGAGCGGATTGCGAGCAACTTCGACGTGTTCGATTTCGAACTAAGCGAAAACGACATGTCGTCAATCTCATCGCTCGACGACGGAAACCGGCTGGGTCCTGATCCACGAACCTTCGACTTCACAGGCAGGTGAATGACGTGACCGGCGAGTCGGGCGCCTACGTCCCATCCATTGCACTCAACGACGAGAACACGATCCCGGTGATCGGACTCGGCGTCGCGGAATTATCCGATGACGAGACCGAACGCGCCGTCTCGACGGCGCTGGAGATCGGCTATCGGCTGATCGACACCGCCGCGGTGTACGGCAACGAAGCCGCCGTCGGCCGCGCCATCGCGGCCTCCGGAATTCCCCGCGCGGAGCTGTTCATCACCACCAA
>Ga0302326_10029720_pt1 | contig 10957 bp, 7 predicted proteins | sample Palsa_T0_3_FD_202264 | JGI IMG/M metagenome (GOLD analysis project Ga0302326, IMG submission 202264) | Peat permafrost microbial communities from Stordalen Mire near Abisko, Sweden - Palsa_T0_3 | ecosystem: Environmental > Terrestrial > Soil > Palsa > Peat permafrost | place: Sweden: Abisko...
TTCATTCCTGCCCACTACGACGAGCACTACGTCGACGTAAGAAACGAAGAGGCGTATGGCAGCGGAGAGGAAAGTGCCACCGAGATCTGGACCGGTGGCCCGGGGCGGCCAGGGCAAGAGCGCCTTGTCGCGTCCCATACGCGACGACTCGCCTGCCGCGAGAATTACTCCGCAAAGGCTTTGCGTGAGGGCCATGTGGGCACAATAGCAAACTGCCGGGGGTATGCCAAGGAGAGGCGGGTGCGGTGGCGCGGTTTGCGCGATTGCGGCGGGCAAACAGCAGGTCCTTCGCGCCGCTCAGGAGGACAATGTTTTATTTGGACTGATGACAATTCTTATTTGGACTTTTGGTGGCTCGATTCTCTAACTGAAGGTGGGTAGTTTGACCAGGTCGTCGTTGGGAACTCGTTCTACGGGCTGTCCGGCTTTGCGCCAGGCGCGCAGGCCGCCAGTGATTACGAATACTTTGAAGCCGAGTTCCTGTAGTTGTCGCGCCACACGGGCGCTTGTGGCTTCGCGCGCTCAAGTGCAGTAGAGATAAATCTCTCGATCCTTGGGGAGGTTCTTGATTTCTTCGACCAGGTTGTTGGGTTCTAGGCGGACCGATCCGGCAATGCGCTCGGAGTCGGCGTCGTAGTAGCCGTGGCTGCGGACGTCGGCGATGAGCATGTTGTGAGCCGCATCGGAGGCGAGGCGGCGGGCGAGTTCGTCCGCGGGGACGCGGGGGATGACGTCGAGCAGACGGTACTTGCGGTAGACCCAGATGCGATAGACGATATAGGCTGCGAGTCCGATGCCGAAGACGACCTCGGCGGCAAAGCCGGCGGAGCGCAATCCGCGAGTGATGGCGCGCAGAGCGTCGCTGAAAAGATATCCGGCGAGAGCGTAGGCACCGACGTATAGGGCCGCTCCCATGGCATCGTATTGGAGAAAGTCTCCGAGGCGCATTTTCATGCTGCCGGCAAGCGGCGGAGACATGGTGTTGATGCCGGGGATGAACTTGGCGAAGAGCAGGGTCTGCTTGCCGCGGCGGTAAAAATATTCCGCGGAACGCAGGATGCAGGTTTCGGGATTCGCGGAGAGGCGACAGAGGAAACCAAGCAAGGCCCATCCGCTGACCCGGCCCATGAAATAGAGAATGACATCGCCAGCGATCATGGTGAGCAGGGCGATGCCGAACACGAGATAGAAATGAAGTTGGCCGTACGCGGCGACTGCACCGGCGGTCAGGATGGCGAGCGCGGCGGGAAGCGGAAGACCGACGGCTTCCGCGAAGCACACTACGGCCAGAAACACATATCCGTGGCGCGAAATTACTGCAAGCATGTCGGTCATGGCGCGAGGGTACCTTTTTAGTATACCAATGGGGATACGACTACTCGCGGGTGCATGGTCGCGTTTGTTTCACGGGAAAAATGTTTAAGGGCCGAACGGCGAAACGAGAGTCGCTATTTCTCTCGTGCCACCACGAACTCCGGCGCCCACAACAGTGCGCGCTTGATCTCGGAGTCGGGAAATATGCAGATGGCCTTGCGCGCCGATTCGGCGTAGCGGGCCGCCTCTTTGGAGGCGTATTCGAGAGAAGCGTAACGATTCAGGATGGTGAGGATGTCGGCATGGGTGACGCCGTTGAAAGCGCGATCGTGCAGGACGGTTTCGATCTGGCGACGCTCGGCGGCGGTGCAGCGCTCCAGCGCATGGATAACGGCCATGGTGGCCTTACCTTCACGCAGGTCGCTGGCTACGGGCTTGCCGAGCACGCTCTCCGACGCCGTGAGGTCGAGCACATCGTCGACGATCTGGAAGGCCAGGCCGAGGTCGCGCCCGTACTGGCCGAGGCGTTCTTCTTGTGTTTCGCTGGCACCGCCGAGGATGCCGCCGACTCGCATGCATACCGAGAACAGGCACGCCGTTTTTCGATAGATCAGATCGAGATGCTCCTGCAGCGAAATCAGCTTGCCGAGCTTTTCCATCTGGAGGAGTTCGCCTTCGACCATCTGCTGCGTCAGTTCGATCAGCACGTCGAGGATGCGGAAATTGCGCTCCTGCACCGCGATCTTGAAGGCCTGCATGTAGAGCCAATCGCCGGCCAGCACGCACATGGAATTGCCCCACTGGGTGTTGGCGGCGGGGCGTCCGCGACGGATCTGAGCTTCATCGATGATGTCATCGTGGACGAGCGTTGCGGTGTGGATGATCTCGACTACCGACGCGAGCTTTACCGCTCCATCGCCCTTGTAGCCGAGGAGCTTGGCGGAGAGCAGCAACAGCGCGGGGCGAATTCGCTTGCCGCCGCCGGCACGCAGGTATTCGCCGATCTCTGTGATGGCGGCGACGTTCGAAACCGTATCGCGTCCGAATTGTTCTTCGATCGCGACAATGTCGTCACGCAGAAGATCGAAGATTTCTTTCCCGTTGATGGAGGTCGTCGTACCCAAATGTGATCCGATCCGTGTCAACCCGTGAACCGCAGAGACCGTAGAGCACGCAGAGAAAATTCGTTTCTGATGTATTGCTCCTTCAAGTGTTTCTCCGCGGCCTCCGCGTTCTCTACGGTTAAAGCGTTCTTAGTTGCTTCGGTAATTCGTGAACTGCAGATCGATGCCAAAGTCCTGCTGCTTGACCATGGCGATGATTTCCTGCAGGGTATCGCGATCCTTGCTGCTGATGCGCACTACGTCGGCCTGGATGGAGGCTTGCGCTTTCTTTTTTGAATTCTTGACGACTTTGACGATCTCGCGCGCCTTTTCGATGGGGATGCCCTGCTGCAGCGTGATCTTCTGCTTCACCGTGCTTCCGGCGGCGGTTTCGAGCGGGGCGTAGGTCAGACCTTTGAGGGGGACGCCGCGCTTGACGAGCTTCTGCTGGAAGACGTCGTTGACCGCCTTCATCTTGAACTCATCGGCGGAGTGGAGCATGATGGCGTCGGTTCCTTCCATCGCGATCTGGGATTTTGAGTCCTTCAGATCGAAGCGGGTGCTGACTTCCTTCATCGCCTGCTGGATGGCGTTGGCGACTTCGGCGAGGTCGATTTTGCTGACAATGTCGAAACTGTTATCGGGCATGGAATATAAATCCAGGTGCGGGGCACCTTAAGACCTGAGACCTCTTTTGACGGATCGCTCACCCCAAACTTGTATCTTTGAGAGTAACAGAAGAGAGATTATCTGCGAAGGCTGGATGGCGGGGTCGTGGTGCAGGTTCGCGATGGAGCCGATGAAATCCTGAACCACCAAGGGCACGGAAGGATCACGAAGGCTTTTGGCCTCAAATGGTTCCTTCGTGTACCTTGGTGGCCTTGGTGGTTAACGATTTCGCAAATCGCACCGCTACCCGATGGGGTGATGGCCGGTTTGGGATTGCGACCGGGAAACAGCAGGTCCTTCGCCTTGCTCAGGATGACAATTCTTATTTGGTGCTTCGCTACGGATGACAATTGTTTACTTGGTGCTTCCTTGGTTTGGCGGGAGGCGGAAGAATTTGTAAAAGTTCTGCGTCGTTTGTACGCCGATTTCTTCGGCGGACGCGCCGCGCAGTTCGCCGATCTGGCGGGCCACCTCTTTCACAAACGCCGGCTCGTTACGCTGGCCGCGATGCGGAATGGGCGCGAGGTAGGGCGAGTCGGTCTCGATCAACATGCGGTCGAGGGGAACGATTTTCGCGGCATCGCGGATGGACTGCGCTTTGGGGAAGGTAATGTTGCCGGCGAAGGAAATCATAAAACCGAGAACGAGTCCGCGTTGGGCATGCTCGATGCTTCCGGTGAAGCAGTGCAGAATTCCGCCCAACTCGGTGGAACTCCAATGATCCGCGATCATTTGCAGGCAGTCGTCCCATGCGTTGTCGCTGTTGTCGGAGGGGCGGCAGTGGATGATGATGGGCAGCTTCGCCTGCTTTGCCAACTCCATCTGCCGCAGGAAAACTGTCTTTTGAATTTCGCGGGGTGAGTGGTCGTAAAAATAGTCGAGGCCAATTTCTCCCCAGGCGATTACCTTAGGATGCCGTGCCCAGGCGGCGAGGCGGGCGTAGGCTTCGTCGTTGGCGAGGCTGGCTTCGTGAGGATGGATCCCGACGCTTGCCCAGATTTCCGGATACTGGGGTTGTCCGGCGTACTTTTCCGCCAGTTGAATTCCGCAGTCGGCGGTTTCGGGGCCGTCGCCGTTTCCGATGGCTAGATAGGCTTCGATGCCGTTCTGCTTCGCTCGCGCCAACACTTCGTCGCGGTCGCTATCGTAGCGATTGCCTTCGAGATGGGCGTGGGAGTCGATGAACAAGGTCGTTGGTCGCTGGTCGCTGGTCGTTCGCAACTGCCGAGCTGCGCTCGGTGGGACGGACGAATGCGTCCGTACCTACATGGTCAGTCATCAACACACAATCTATTTCAGCCTTGTGCCTATGGGTACATCTTCGAGGAAGCTGGCTAGCACGGGCTTGCCGCCTTCGGGCGAGGCGGCTACGATCATGCCGTTTGATTCGAGCCCACGGAGCTTGCGGGGCGCGAGGTTGGCGACGATTACTACCTTGCGGCCGATCAAGGTTTCGGGTTCGTATGCTTCGGCTATGCCGGCTACCAGTTGGCGCACTTCAGTGCCGAGATCGACTTCGAGGCGCAACAATTTGTCGGCTCCCTTTACTCGCTCGGCGGTCTTCACCTGAGCTACGCGCAGTTCTACTTTTGCGAAGTCGTCGATGCTGATCTTGCCATCGGGGATGGCGGCAGATGGCTTGGCTTCCGGCTTGGTTGGGGCCGGCTGGACGGGCGAGGCGCCCGTCCCCACACTTTGGACGGGCGGGGCGCTCGTCGCTCCACTTTGTTCTTGTTCTTCCATTTTCTGCATCCTCTGTATTGCTGATTTGTCTGCTCGCGGAAACACCGCTTGCACTTCGCCTAACTTGGTGCCGAGCCGGAGCTGTCCCCATTGCAATTGCTTCAAGTCGAATTTCGCGATGTCGCCCAGGCCCATCTGCGCCCAGATTTTCGCGGTGGCTTCTGGGATTACGGGATGGGCGAGCGCGGTCACAATCCGCAGAGCTTCGGCGCTGGTGTAGAGAACGGTGGCTAGACGGGCGCGGCTCTCTTCGTCTTTTTTTTCGTCGAGCGCCCAGGGTTCATTTTCGACGATGTATTTGTCGACGGCGGCGACCAATCCCCAGGCGGCTTCGAGCGCCCGCGAAAACTGGTACTGATCAAAGAGCGCGCCGTAGGCGGCGATCACTTTTCTGGCAGCGTCGGCAACGGCGTCATCCGCCGCGCTGTGCGCGGTTTGAGACGGGTAGGGAACTTCTGCCTTGAAGTAGCGCGTGATCATGGTCAGAGTGCGGCTCGCGAGGTTGCCGAGGCCGTTGGCCAGATCGGAGTTGTAGCGCTGCACCAGGGCATCGAAACTGAAAGATCCATCCTGGCCGAAGACTACTTCGCGCAGCAGGAAGTAGCGCAGAGCGTCGGTGCCGAGGACGTCGACGATGGTTTCGGCGCGCACGATGTTTCCGCGCGACTTCGACATTTTGCTTTCTTCAAAGAGCAGCCAGCCGTGGGCGGTGATTCCGTGGGGCAGCGGCAATCCGGCGGCGAGCAGAAACGCGGGCCAGTAGACGCAATGGAAGCGGACGATTTCTTTGCCGATCATGTGGACGTCGGCGGGCCAGTATTCGTCGAATTTGGCAGTGTCGGCGGAGCCATAGCCGAGCGCGGTAATGTAGTTGGCCAGCGCGTCGAGCCATACGTAAATGACGTGTTTGGGATCGTCCGGCACGGGAATGCCCCAGGAGAACGTGGAGCGACTGATCGAGAGATCGCGCAGGCCGCCGCGTACGAAGGCGAGCACTTCGTTGCGCCGGGTTTCGGGACGGATGAAATCCGGCTGCTCGGTGTAGAGGCGGATCAGCTGATCTTGAAATGCCGAGAGCTTGAAATAATAATTTTCTTCGTGGACGGTTTCTGTCGGGCGTCCGCAATCGGGACAGAGGGCGCCGGGACCCACGGCGTCCACGTAAAGTTCATCGGAAACACAGTATTGGCCGGTGTAGGTTCCCTTGTAGATGTATCCGTTATCGCGAATCTTGCGCCACAGCGCCTGCACCCCCTGTTGATGACGGTCGGACGTGGTGCGGATGAAATCGTCGTAGGTCAGACCCATGCGATCCCAGAGCGCGCGAAATTCGGCGGAGATCTCGTCGGTGAACGTCTGGGGTGTTTTGCCGGCAGCTTGCGCGGCGCGCTCGATCTTCTGACCGTGCTCGTCAGTGCCGGTCAGGAACCAGGTGTCGTCGCCCAGCATGCGGTGACGGCGCGCGATGGTATCGCAGGCGATGGTGGTATAGGCGTGCCCAATGTGGGGATGCGCGTTGACGTAGTAGATCGGGGTCGTGATGTAGAACTTCTTGCTCATTCTGTCCCTGGTGTCGGAATCTTACCTCAGCGGCTAAAGCCGCCCTCTGAAAAGTAGCCCTGTATCGCAGCGGTGAAGCGCTGCGCCACCCAAAATCAAGACCGCACCAGTGAAGGCCGCGCCAACCAAATCAAGTGCGGATTGTTGAGCCTGGAATTTAGGTCAGCATCTTCTTATTGTTATTGCCGCCGGCATATGCCTGCGCCGCCTCCTGGATCACCTGCTTCAGCGGTACATGATGTGCTTCTGCCAGCGTCCGGCAGTCTTCGTATTCGGGCGCATAGTTAGAGATGCTGCCATTGAGGTTGGCGATCTTAATTCGCACCGGGCCCCAGGTTGTAGCGACCGTTTCCCATCGACGGGAGAGGGTCTGGCGCTCTTCGACGCGGCGGCGCACGCCTAGAGTTGTGGTCTCGGCAAAGATGGTTTTGGTTAAGCGATTGGCGTCTTCCATTCTTGCGAGCACGGTGAGCAACGCGCCGGGACGGCTTTTCTTCATCTGTACGGGGACGCTGAATACGTCGAGCGCGCCATCGGCCAATAAGCGCTCCATGGCGTAGGCCAGCACCTGCGGGCTCAGGTCATCGAGGTTGGCTTCGAGCACGGTGATTCTGTCATTCGCCGCTTCGCCATTCGTCATTGCAGCTTCGCCACTCGCTGCTGCTGCTTCGCCAATCGTGAGTCGCAGCAGGTTTGGGTGATCGGGGAAATCTCGCGTTCCGGCGCCGTATCCCGACTCTTCGATTTTCATCGATGGAAAGGGCGCGAAACGGGTGATTAGTGTCTTGACGAGGGCTGCGCCTGTGGGGGTCACGAGTTCAACTTGCGGTCCAGAGGAATAGACGGGCGCATCTCGCAGCAACTGCAGCGTGGCGGGGGCGGGGACGGGGAGCGTTCCGTGCGCGCACTTGACGGTGCCGCCACCGACGTTGAGCGGCGAGCATACCCATTGTTCGACGGCTAGAGATTCCGCTCCCACGGCGGCGCAGACGATGTCGACCATGGCATCTACGGCTCCGATTTCATGAAAATGGACTTGCTCGATGGAGGTGTTGTGAATTTTGGCTTCGGCCTCGCCCAGGGTTTCGAAGATGCGAATCGCGGTAGCCTTCGCCGCGATGTTGATTGCGGATTGCTCGATGATGCGGCGAATTTCGCTCAGGGCGCGACCGTGTCGGTGTCCGGAGGTATGAGAATGTTCGTGGGCATGTGCGGACTTCTGCTCTGCTAAGAACGCCTCACGTGGCTGATCTTTCTCACCGTTAACGTACACATCCACTTTTGTCGCCGAGATTTCGCTTCTCTGCACCCGCGAAATCTCCAGTCGCGCACCAATGTTTAACGCTGCCACCGTGTCTTCCAGAAGTTTTGGAGACACCCCGGCATCTACCAGGGCGCCTAGAAACATGTCGCCGCTGATGCCGGAAAAACAGTCCAGGTAGGCTATTCGCATAGAAGCCGTCGTTGGTCGGTAGTCGTGGGCCGTTAGCGAGCGGTGCAATCCACCAGTCTGCGAGCGCATATGCTCTGTTGATCTTGTGCAGGCTAACGACCAACGACCGACGACCAACGACCAATGACCGATCTTTGATCATAGGGAACGCTGTTATCTGCGTCAAACATGCTGCGCACTGGGTAGTGGTGCAATTTGCGAAACCGTTAACCGCCAAGGCCGCCAAGGTACACGAAGGAAATATCTGAAACCGAAGGCCTTCGTGATCCTTCGTGCCATTGGTGGTCCAGAATTTATCGGCTCCATCGTGAAACTGCAGCACTACCGCCCACCGCTAGTTTGTTAGAATCATTTTTCTTCAACAGGTTAGAGTCAACAGGTTAGAGGACATCTTGTATCGATATCTGGAACGCCGGTTGGTGGAACATCTGCGCGAGTTTCTGCGTCGCACTTACGACGTGGAAGTTGCGAACATTGTGGTCGAGCAGCCGCCGAAAATCGAGTTTGGCGAGTATGCGCTGCCCGTTGCTTTCGAGCTCGCGAGGAATCTTCGCAAGGCTCCGCGCAAGATTGCCGACGAGATCGTGGCCGGGATCGGGGCGATTCCCGGGTTTGAGAAATTCGAGGTGGCGGGCGCGGGATACATCAACGTTCGGGTGAGCCGCGCCGAACTGGCCGCAGCGCTCGTTTCGGATCGGGATGGTTTCCAGGCAGATCTGGCCGCAGCTCCCAATGTTCCCGCAGGCAAGGTGCTGGTCGAGCATTCGAGTATTAATCCCAACAAGGCGGCGCATATCGGGCATCTGCGCAACGCTATTCTTGGCGATACGTTTGTCCGGCTCCTGCGCTTTGCGGGCAGGGAAGTGGACGTGCAGAACTACATTGACAACACTGGGGCGCAGGTGGCAGACGTGGTGGTGGGGTTCCTGCACATCGAGAAGAAGTCGCGCGCCGAGATCGAAGCGCTTGCCGGCGCGCCCCGGTTTGATTATTTGTGCTGGGATCTCTATGCCCGCGTTTCACAGTGGTATGAGGAAGACAAGGCCAACCTACAGACACGCTCGGCCACGCTGCACGCGATTGAGGAAGGGAACAATGAGACGGCGGCGGTTGCGGACCTGATTTCCGTTGCGGTGCTGAAGCGGCACCTCGAAACCATGGACCGGCTGGACATTGAGTATGACTTCCTGCCGCGCGAAAGTGAAATTCTCCACCTGCATTTTTGGAATGCCGCGTTTATCACGCTCAAGGAAGCCGGTGTGCTTACTTATGAAGACTCTGGGAAGAACAAGGGGTGCTGGGTGATGCGGCGCGCCGGGACTTCGGCTCAGGCTTTAACCGCAGAGAGCGCGGAGGACGCTGAGATAAAAGAGGAAGACCAGAAGGTGATTGTTCGCTCGAATGGCACGGTTGGCTACGTTGGGAAAGATATTGCTTATCACATGTGGAAGTTCGGGCTGCTGGGGCGCGATTTTGGCTATCGGAAATTCTTTCGCTATCCGAATGCGCATGATTGCTGGATTTCAACCACCCACGGCGAAAAAGATCATCCACACTTTGGCGATGTGGCCGAGATTTATAACGTCATCGATGCGCGCCAGTCCGAGGCTCAGAACACGGTGATCGAAGCCTTGCGCGGACTTGGCCACGACGAAGCGGCCGATCGTTATACGCATTTTTCCTACGAGATGGTCGCACTAACCCCGCGTTGCGCGGCTGAACTTGGCTACGCCCTGAGCGAAGAAGATAAGGGGCGGCCGTGGATCGAGGTCTCCGGGCGAAAGGGGTTTGGGGTGAAGGCGGACGATCTGCTGGACGCTCTGATCGCCTCGGCCGGCAAAGAAGTGGATGGGCGACATCCGGAGTTGAGCGAGGCGGAGCGGACCGGCATTGCCACGCAGGTGGCTATCGGCGCACTGCGTTACTTCATGCTGAAGTTCACCAAACCGTCGGTGATTGCTTTCGATTTCAAAGAGGCGCTGAGTTTCGAGGGTGACACGGGGCCTTACACGCAGTACGCGGTGGTCCGCGCCTCCAATATTTTCCGGAAGGGCGGACTTGATCCCGCTGCGTTCTGCGGGGACTCGGCTGGCGGCGTCTCTGCGGAGCATCTTGCTGCCTATCTCGCCGGACCGGCTGGCAATGATATCTGGGAGCTTTGGCTGGCGGCGGCCAAGACCTCTTATATTGTCAGCCAGTGCATCGCTACTACCGAACCAGCTTATCTGGCGAAGCATGCCTTCCAACTGGCACAGCTTTTTAATACTTTCTATCATCGCTATCCGATTCTGAGCGAGGTGGATGAGGGGCGGAAAAGGTTCCTGCTGACAACTGCTGCGGTGGTTCGGCGGGAGTTGATTCGGGTGCTTGGCATCATGGGGATCACCGTTCCTCCGATGATGTGAAGGCGGGAGCCACGTGTACCTTTGCGGACAGCAAACAGCAGGTCCTTCGCTCCGGTAGGATGACAGTTTTGTATAGCCACATGACAATTCTTGTTTCGCGGTAAATTCGCACTGAAAAACCGAGACAGTATAAAATTTTTACGGTTTATATCGTGATTTCATGGGTAGGTGACGAGTGTGATTCTCACAGGTCGAAGCCAAGGCACTGATATACAATGGTTTAGGCGTTTTACTGGGGAATGGGAAATGGCATCCCCCGTGCATTAACTAAGAGCAGGTCCAGTTGGCAGAGGTTGGTAGGATCTGAGAAATCTTAGAGCAAGGCAATAGTTGGGCAAGGAGCCCCCCGAACCTTATGAATCGCACTTCGTTGACCCTAATGCTGGCAGCGACCATGGTCGCATCTATCGGATGTTCAACAAAGACATATGTGCGTGAACAGACCACGCCGCTGATCAACAAGACTAATGAGCTCGACGACCTGACCGCGAAGAACTCGAAGGATATTAAAGACGTGGATCAGCGCGCGCAAGCCGGGATCCAGGCGGTGAACGCCAAGACCGCGGAAGTAGACCAGAAAGCGATGGTTGCGGGCAGCGAAGCCGACAAGGCGCAACTATCGGCGAACAGCGCTACCCAGCGTGTCGACATGTTGACCAACACGGTCATCAACCTCGACAACTACCACCCGGTGGTGGAGACGGCCGTGC
>Ga0302326_10029721_pt1 | contig 10957 bp, 10 predicted proteins | sample Palsa_T0_3_FD_202264 | JGI IMG/M metagenome (GOLD analysis project Ga0302326, IMG submission 202264) | Peat permafrost microbial communities from Stordalen Mire near Abisko, Sweden - Palsa_T0_3 | ecosystem: Environmental > Terrestrial > Soil > Palsa > Peat permafrost | place: Sweden: Abisko...
GATCAGTGGAGCAACGGGGTTAACTCATCACAGAAACTTTGCTCCGGGTGGTCGACTTGTTACCGCTGGTGATGGCAATATGGTCTTTGAGCGGACCATATAGGACATCCACGGCAAGGCTCCCCAACGGAGCCAAGATTCGCAAACACGCAGGATCGCAGTACCGGTCCGGGAGGAGAGGCCGTACACATGTCTGCACGCACACCAGAGGCAGAGCCGCTGCTGACACCAGCAGAGGTCGCGACAATGTTCAGAGTGGACCCGAAAACCGTCACCCGGTGGGCCAAGGCCGGCAAGCTGACGTCCATCCGCACGCTTGGCGGTCACCGCAGGTACCGGGAGACAGAAGTTCGCGCGCTGCTCGCGGGGATTCCGCAGCAGCGCTCAGAGTAGGACCTGGCCGCGTCCTGACGCCATGATCGTCAGCGCCGTCGCGCCGGAGCGTGATGAACGCGCCGAATGCGGCCAGAAAGTAGAGCAGGGGGGGTCGGCCCCGGCGGCGATGCGCCGCGCAAGGGGCTTGGTTCACGGAACATCGCCAGCGGAAACGCGGTTCCATCGGACATTGCCGGGGTCGATCCGGCTCCCAGGGGAAGAGTGGCCACGGTCCGGCCACTGCCGCCGCCATCATGGTGGCGCGCAACTCAGGCACATGCCGCCTTCGGCAGCGTTCCCGGCTGCCTGAATCCGTTCACGGTCTGCCCGCTGCCACCCCAGCGGCCCGCGAGCTCACCAGCATCAGCCTCTGGCGGGGTTCCCGACTGCCTAAGCCCGCCCCTGTCCTACCTGAATTCAGGTCATTCCGGGACGCGGTACCGCCGCACGGGGTTCGGTTTTCAAACACCCTCTGTGTCCATAGCCCAACTTTTCGTAATCGCCCCTGCTGAGGCAGTGCGTCAGCAATACTGGTCCGCAGGCCGCCGGCGGCGGCTGACGGCTGCGGGCGCCTGCGCAGTGTCGACGAGTCAAGCGATGCGGGTGACTCATGACCGGCGGGCCGACGACAGCCGGGGCGAGCCGCAGGGCCCTGCCCGACCGGCGGAGCATGCCGTCGCTTCAAGGGGAGGATCGCACGATGCGTGATCCGGATTTGGTTTCGCGCGCACAGCGGGCTGCGACAGCGCTGGAGCGGGCCTGGGATCACTGGCGTACATCGCACGGCCTGGACGCGGAACCGCCGCCGCCCGTGTCGAGCTATGTTGGCTACTCGCTGGAGGAGCCATGGGGGCAGCCGCGCGTGGTGTTCGGCATAGCCGCCGAGGAGGCCGAGCAACTCGCCACGTTCCTCGATCGTCATCGGCCGGCCGGCGCGGGCCAGCCTGGCAATGGCCAGCTGTCCCCGGCAGGCAGCAGCCGGCTGTCACCGGCTGTCACCGGCAGGACGTCCCAGGCTGGTGATGGCCGGCTGTCCCCGGATGGCCATGGGCCTGCTAACGGCATGCTGTCCGCGGCTGCCAACGGTTTGTCCGCCCGAGACTCCGTGCCCGGTGGGCGCAACGGTGATGGTCCGGTGCCCGCCCGGCTGGCCGGCGATGGCGTAGCGCCCGGCCGTTCCGCAACCGAGGGGCCCGCGCCGGGACCAGCCGCTATCGGGACCGAGACCGGAACCGCGGACGAGACCGGGACCGCGCCAGCGGACAGGACCGCGGCAGCGGACAGGACCGCGCCAGCTACCGGGACCGGGACCGCGGCCGCTTCCGGCACTGCGGCGGCTAACGGCACCGCGGCCACTAACGGCACCGCAGCGGCTTCCGGGACCGCGGTCGCTAACGGCACCGCAGCGGATGGGAAATCGCTCTGGCGGCCGAGGAGCCACCGCCACGCAGGAGAGCACGCCGCGCAACGGCCGGGCAGGCAGCACGGCCCAGCGGCAGCGGAGGATGGCGCCCTGCCGCCCGCCGGGCCGCCGCCGCGCGACCGGCCCAGCCCCGACCGGCCCAGCCCAGGCCAGGACAACGCGGGCGAGGGCGCGGACCTCGGCGGGCTCGGCCCGGTGGCCGGTGACCTGGCTGGCTGGGCGTCGGGTGAACTGCCAGGCCAGGCATCGCGCGGGACGGCGCCCTGGACGTTCTTGGCGCACCCTGGCCTCGATCACGCGGAACCATCGAACGGCGAGACCCACGGCGGCAGTGCCCCCTGACCGTCGGCCTGATGTCGCGCGTCCCCCTTCCGCCTGGCCGCAGCACGGCGCCGGCGTCCAGCCAGTCGCGCACTTAAGCCGCGAGGCGGGCCGACATTGCTGCTGAACAAACCCCGGCGGCGGGAAACTGGCCCTTTCGCACTCAGCTTCCTCCCAGGTTCAGGGTTCATAATCCCGGGCGGGCGCCGAGTACCGCGGGCGCCAAGCAAGTACCGAGCGCCCGGCAACCAGAAGGAGCTGAGTCCGATGCCGGATTCATGGGGATCGTCCGGGCCGGCGGGACCATCCGGGCCGGCGGGATCGTCCGGGCCGGCGGGACCATCCGTTCCGCCGGGATCGTCTGGATCAGCAGGACCGTCCGGGTCAGCGGGATCGTCCGGGTCAGCCGGCCGCGGCTGGCGATCGCCCCGCCCGCTGATTCTCGCCGGGGTGGCAGTGGCGGCGCTCGGCTCCGGGGCGGGCGTGGCCTTTGCCGCGACCTCCGGATCGCCGTCGCCGGCCGCGTCTGCCAGCGCGATCGCGGCGACACCGTCGCCGTCGTCATCATCTCAGCCGTCGCCATCTCAGCGCCGTGCTGGCGCGGGCCCATGGCGCGGTTTCGCCCGTCCCGGTGCCCGGCCGGGTTTCGGCCGGGTCCGCCGTTTCGGCCCGGGCGGCGGCCTGGGCCTGTTCGGCGTGCTGCACGGCCAGTTCACCGTGCCTAAGCCCGGCGGCGGTTACCGGACCGTCGACATCCAGCGCGGCCAGGTCACCGCGGTGAGCGCCAGCTCGATCACGCTGAAGAGCGCTGACGGGTTCACCACGACGTACGCGGTGCAGGCCGCAACCATCGTCGACGCGCAGCGCGGCGGCATCAGCTCCGTGAAGGTGGGTAACCAGGCGACCGTGCTGGCCACCGTCAGCGCCGGTACCGCCAGCGCGGTCAGGATCGCGGACAACACGCTGCTGCAGGCCGCCCGCGGTCAGTTCGGGTCCCGCGGCGTTGAGCCCGGCCAGTCCGGCCAGTCTGGCCAGGCGGGCGGGACGACCGGCTAGGGACACTGTCGGCACCGCGGGGGACAATCTGATACGTGCGGGTCGCGGTGGTGGCGGGGACCGGGGGATCCGCGCTGCTATGCGAGCTCGCTGAGGACGGCAGTCGGCCCGACGACCCCGTTCATGTTAATGATCTTTCTGCCGCGGTGGCACATTACGAGCGGTGCGGCCAGGTGCGCTGGGTGTGGGCGTCCGGAGCGGCCAGTTACCCGGCCCTGCTGCGGGCAGGCCAGCGGGTCGCGCGCTGTCATGACGTGGCGCTCGCCGGCCGGCTGCTGGTGGGCCGGGACGGGCAGGCCCGCGCAGACGGGCAGCCGGGCGGGGCCGTGACCGGGCCGGCCCCGGATCGCGCCGCCAGCCAGGCCGCGCAGGAAACGCTGTTCGAGCCGGCTGACGCCGCCGCGCCCGACCTCGCCGGCCTGCTGGACGCGCTCGTCACCACGCATGCGGATCAGCTGCGCCGGATCGCGGCCGACGAGCACCCGGCGCGGTTCGCCCTGCTGGTGGCGGCCGAGTCAGCGGGCGGCCTGGTCGCCGCCGAGATGACGTCCGCCGGGCTGCCGTGGCGGGCCGACGTGCATGACTCGCTGCTGGCCGGGCTACTCGGCCCGCGACCGCCCTCGGTCCCGGCCGGGGCGCGTCCCGCCAGGCTGGCGGAGCTGGCCGCCCAGATCGACGAGGCCTTCGGCGGCAGGCGGGTCAACCCGGATTCGCCCGGCCAGCTGATCCGCGCCTTCGCCGCCGACGGGGTTCGCGTGCCGTCGACCAGGTTCTCGGTGCTGCGCGACGTTGACCACCCGGCCGCGCGGCTGCTGATCGAGTACAAGGAGCTGGCCAGGTTGCACGCCGCGAACGGCTGGGCCTGGCTGGACAGCTGGGTGTCCGGCGGCCGGTTCCGCCCGGAGTACGTGGTGGGCGGGGTGGTGTCCGGCCGCTGGGCGTCCAGGGGCGGCGGCGCGCTGCAGATCCCGAAGGTGCTGCGCCGGGCGGTAGTGGCCGATCCTGGCTGGGTGCTCGTGGTCGCCGACGCCGCCCAGCTCGAGCCCCGGGTGCTGGCCGCGCTGGCCGGCGACCGCGCCTTCGCCGAGGCCGCGGCCGGCGGCGACCTCTACCTCGCGCTGGCCGGCGCGTTCGGCGGGGACCGCGCGAAAGCCAAGGTCGCCCTGCTGTCCGCCATGTACGGCGGCGCCGGCGGCGAGGCCGGCCAGCTGCTCGGCGTGCTCAGGCGGCGGTTCCCGCTGGCCTCGCAGTACGTGGAATCGGCGGCGCAGGCGGGCCAGGAGGGTCACGTCGTCCGGTCGGTGCTCGGCCGGACATGCCCGCCGCCGTCGGCGCAGTGGCGGTCGCTCACCGAGGAATCGGGCGACCCGGAAAGCTCGCGCGACCCTGGCGCCGGCGCCGCCTCGCGTGCCCGCGGCCGGTTCACCCGCAACTTCGTGGTGCAGGCAAGCGCGGCGGACTGGGCGCTGGTGCTGCTGGCTGGCCTGCGCAGGCGGCTGGCAATGATTTCCATTCCGAACGGGGACGTGGGGGCCGGGCCGCCGACGCAGAGCCGCGACCCGGCGGCGGCCTGGGCGCAGGGACCGCATCTGGTGTTCTTCCAGCACGACGAGGTGATCGTGCACTGCCCGGAACCCGTGGTGGAGCCAGTGCTTGCCGCGATCCGCGAGGTCGGCGAGGAGGCCGGGCGGCTGGTGTTCGGCGCGACGCCGGTCAGGTTCCCGCTGACGACCGCGGTCGTGAACTGTTATGCCGACGCGAAATGACTCAGGCGGCGTCCGGCTCCGGCCGCCGGGTTGTTCCCGGCTGCGCGCCGTTGACGGGCGTCAGGTGCCGCTGGCAGGACCGACGGCCGGCGTGATCTCGGCGGTGCAGTACATGCAGCGCCGCGCCGCAAGCGGGATCTGGCTGAGGCACTCCGGGCACTCCCGCTCGGTGGCGTCCGCCTTCTTCGCGGACAGCGCCATGAGCCTGGTCACCGGCGCGACGACCAGGAAGTAGATCACGGCGGCGATGATTACGAACTTCAGCAGCACGTTGACGAAGGCCCCGTAGCGGAAAGGGCTGCCGTTGACCGTGAAGGTCAGCGCGGTGAAGTCGGGCTGCCCGCCGATCGCGCCGATCAGCGGCGTGATGAGGTCCGTGACCAGCGCGGTGATGACTGCGCCGAACGCGACCCCGATGACGACGGCGACCGCGAGGTCGACGAGATTGCCGCGGAGCAAGAAACTCTTGAAGCCGCTCATGATCCCCTCCGGACTGCGTTTGGCTCGGACAAGCTGAACTCGCGCCGTCCCGTGTACCCCCGGGACACTCGCGTAACGCTATCCACGCAGCCGCCGCGCCGAATTCAGTTGTCCGTCGGAACCTGTCGGCGCAACCATGGGGCATGGCCTGGACCTTCACCGAAGACGCCGGCGAGTTCGCCGCCGCGGCCGGCGAGTTCCTGTCGTCACGGCCGGCCGAGAACACTATCGAGCTGGTCGTCACCGACGCGGTCCGCCGACGCGGCGCCGCCGCGTTCGGCGGAGGCACTCCGCTGTTCGGCTGGTGGCGGCCTGCCGCGGCGGGACTGGCTGAGTGCACGTTCGTGCATACGCCGACGTACCCTGGCCTGCTCGTTTCCGGCGCGCCCGAGCGATCCATCGGGCCGCTCGCCGAGGATCTGGCCGGCCTCGGGCGGCCGCTGCAGGGAATCAACGGAGACGAGGGTGCCGCGCTGGCTTTCTCGGCGGCCTGGCAGGGGCTGACCGGCGCGAGCGCGGATATCCGGATGCGGAGCCGCCTGTACCGGCTCGGGGAACTGCTGCCCCCCTCGCCTGCACCGCCCGGTGCCGCGCGAGTGGCGGTGATGGCCGACCTTGACCTGCTGGAGCCGTGGCTCGACGCGTTCTCGCGGGAGGGCGCCGCGGAGCGGCCGGTCCCTGGCGCGGCTGCCGACCGGATCAGCTTCGGCGGCCTGACCTTGTGGGAGGACGACGGAGTGCCCGTCGCGGTGGCTGGCCGGACCCGGCCTGCGAGCGGTGTCGTGCGGATCGGCCCGGTCTACACGCCTCCCGAGCACCGTCGCCGCGGTTACGGCGGCGCGGTCACCGCCGCCGTAACCCGGGCTGCCCTGGATGCTGGCGCGAGGGCCGTCGTCCTGTTCACGGACCTGGCCAACCCGACGAGCAACTCCGTGTACCAGCGACTCGGGTACCGGCCGGTCCATGATCGCGTCATCATCGACTTCACGCCATGAGCGCCTGACCGGGGCTGAGCCAGCGCGCCTAACCCGGCGTCCCCCATCGGGCGCGGAACCGTTCAATGATCCGATTAGCCTCGTCCTCCGAGATCTCCACCAGATCATCAGTCGATTCAGCCCGCTCCCACTCGACTATGGCTGATGTGCGATACCAGCCGAGGTCCCTGTGGAGTCCTTCATCAACGAAGCCGTCAGAGTCCTCAAGGCGGCGCACTATCCCCGCTGGGCGGTCGCGGGCGGACTCATCGTCGAGCACGACGTAGTAGGTAATAGTTCGCGGCACGAGTCCTAGCCTTTCCTCAAGTCGCGGATTTCGCTAGCCCGATCCGGCACCGGAACGCGGTCGGCAACGAGGCGCTGGAACTCTCGCAGCTCGCTCATCTCGCGCTTACCGGTCAGCGGATTCCGCAGTCGTTCATACGCGGAGTGCGTAAGTTGCTTTGCCTCGAAGCTTTCCGCTGTATGGAACTGCACCTCAAAAAGCTGACCCTCAGCCGTTCGCCACCGGGTGTTGACGCCCTTGTAGTCGTGGCTCTCCCACGAGTTACGGCTGAACAGCATCCGGCATCCGCGCTCCTGGAGCTGACCACATGTAATCCGATAACCGTCTACGTAACTGTTGTTCGAGAACTGGTAGGTGTAGCGAAGCGCGTCAGGTGTAGCGTCCGTTTCCTTGCCTACTGCGCGTTCCGGCTTGATCGCGAGGCTAGCGGCCACCTTCTCCTTGAGGCGATCTTCGCCCTTGAGGCAGTACTGCAGCCCGACGAGACGCGCGCCTGGTACGTCGGCTTCGACGGCCTTCATCGTGCGGGTCACCTCGGGTTCGGCCTTACTCACCCGGTCCAGCGCGTGCTCGGTGACGAGGTTCTCCTCGTAATTGAGGTAGTGACCCGCGTCGCCGCGCCAGGATCCTGGCTCGTCCTCTGACCGGTCGACCGGAGATCGCTGCTTATCGGGCCAGTTGTCGATGTGACGTTCCCAGAGCTCCTGCAGTCGGGGCAGCGCCGCCAGCCATCCCTCGCTGCCATCGCCCGGGCTCTCCGGTTCACCTTCCCCGCGCCGCGCAGCGCCATCGGCGTGGTGCGGTTGGCCGACTCTGTCAGTCGTCTCATCGACGGGACTGGACTCAAGTTCGTCACCCCCCGCAGGCTCGTCACCCGCCGATGCGGACTCGAACTCGCTGAGGTTCGCGATCGGTGGCTTCGGGCTCCCGTCCTCGTGATTGGGTGATGACGGGTGACCGTCGCGAAACTGCTTAAGTCGCTGCTGTAAGCCCGTCCGCACGTCCGCACGCACTCGATCAGACGGGCCGTTCTGGTCGGCGGCGGCGCGCCGCACGCCCGGGGACTCGAGATCGTCCGGCTTGCCGGGCAGGTCGCTGGCTCCCACTGCTCGTCCCAGCCCTCTCTGCGCATGCCGGCCTCTTTGCGCGCGTCCGCAATGGCCACATCGTAGGGAGCCGGCAAGCACCAGGGAACGCCGATCGCGAATCAGGCAGATGGGCTGAGCTAGCACACGGCCATCTCTAACTGGTCATACTCCGATGCGAACACAGTATCGTTTGTCTTGACAGGAGCGAAAATCTTCGCTAATCTATTCGTATACATAGCTTGGTCTGCAAGAAAATGGATCGGTAGTACATCGTGGGAGGTGAGGGATGTCCGGCTTTGATCCTGGCTCTTCCTCGTTCCCAGGTGACACCGGACCGTCCTCCTTCCCGGCCGGCCTAGAGCTCACCTGGTCGGCGGAGGTCAGCGTCGAGGACATCCTGGCCGCGGCCAAGCGACGTGCCCGTTACCTGGCTGGCGAAGAGATTCCCGGGCGGCCGGACCGCCGCGCGGGCAGCCGCGGCCGCGCCGTGGTTCCGGGCGACGCTTCTCCTTCACCCGATGCTTCTGGGTCACCCCCTGACGCCGTAGCTGCTGGTGGCGCGGCGGACCTGCTCACCCCGGCGGAAGAGGATCCGCTGGGTGAGGGGGCGTTGGAGGCCGCCCTTTCGGGTGCGGGATCCAGCTTTCCGCTCGCCGAGCTCGCCGGGCATGCGGTGATCGACCCCGGACCGGCTCTCGCGGGCTGGCTGAGCTGCGCTTCGCAGACGGACCTGGATGATGCGGGCCTGGTGACGTCGATCGCCGCCTGGCGCAAGGTGACATCCTGGGCGCAGGCCCGGGAATTGACGGCGGTAGCCGAGCTGGCCAGGCGCCGCAGTGGCGGGGCCGGGGCGGCATCTTGCCAGGACCCGGCACAGAAGCTGGAAGCGGAGTTCGCTCCCAGCGAGGTGGCGCTCGCGCTGACTTTGACCCAGAGCGGCGCGGAGTACTGGATGGGCCTGGCCGTGAGCATGACCCGGCGGCTGCCCGCGACCCTGGCCGCGCTCAGCGCTGGCCGCGTCGATCTAGCCAGGGCCAAGCTGATCCAGACATTCACCACTTGCCTGGACGATGACCTGGCCGGCCAGGTCGAGCGCATGGTTATCGATAAGGCGGAGTATCAGACGACGGGACAGCTACGGGCGTCGCTGCAACGGGCCGTGATTATTGCTGACCCGGCAGCCGCCGAACGGCGCCGGGAGGAGGCGGAGCGGAATGCGCGCGTTGAGGTGTCCGGCGACCCCGAAGGCACCGGGTCGCTGGCGGGCCGGTTCTTGCCCGCCGGGCACGCTGCGGCGGCATGGTCACGAATCTGCGCGATGGCAAAGGCCATGCAGAGCGCTGGGGCGGGCGGCGGGATAGACCTGCTCAGGGCTCAGGTCTTCATCGGCCTGCTGCTCGGCACCCTCCCGATCATCCCGCCACCCATCGATCGTCCCGGCGACGGAAGCCCTGACGCCAGTGACGATACCCCCGGCCGTGGACCTGGCAACGGTGACGGACCGGGACCTGTTGATAGTGATGGTGACGATCCGGGGCCGGGTGACGGTGACGGCCCGGGGCCGGGTGACGGTGACGATCCGGGACCGGGTGACGGTGACGGCCCGGGGCCGGGTGACGGTGACGATCCGGGGCCTGGCGACGGTGACGGGCCGGGTGAGGGAATCCCGGACCCAGGCCCACCAGGATGGCGGGCCAGGGCCGGTCCCGCTGGAACCTCCGGTCCTGAGAATCCCTTGAGTCCAGCGAGCCGTGCAGGTCCCGAAAGTTCCGAAAGTACCGAAAGTACCGAAAAAAATCCCGCGAGTCCTGCTTGGCCGGGCATCCCGGAAGCAGGAACTATTCCGGCCCCAGGGTGTGCTCCCGCCTGGCCGGAAGGAATCCCGCCGCCAGAAGCTGTCGAAGGGGAGACCCGAGCAGGAGGCAAACCGGCAGTTAGGAGCTTCCTGGCTGGGGCGATGACACTGACGGTGCCGTTGCGGACGCTGGCCGGGTGCTCGGATGAGCCTGGGTGGCTTGGCCGGCTCGGCGCGGTCACCGGAATGGTGGCCCGGGAAATCGCGGCGGCTGCCGCGGGGAACGCGGCGTGCGAGTGGAGGGTCATCGTTACCAGCACATCCGGCGAGGCAATCGCCGTCACCCGGCTGGACCAGCGAATCAAGGCCCGCGTGCGCGCGTGCGCAGCGGTCGGCACCGGGCGGGACGGGGACTGCGGCCCACGGTGGGTCGCTCGGGTCACACTGACCGTGCGCGCTGCGGACGTGGCCGCTGGCGCGCTGCCTCGCCCCGAGCGGCCCGTCGGCCCGGATTGGCCCGAGCGGCCCGTCGGCCCGGGTTACCCCGAGCGGCCCGCCGCCCCGGCCATGCTCACCGCGATGCTGGACGCGGCGCTGGCGGCCGGTGCTAAGGCTGTTCGGCGCGCTGCTGCCGAGCGCGCCAACGCCGACGGCACCATCGCCGACGGCACCGTCAGCGAGACCCCGACCGCTTGCCCGGGCTCAGGCGACGTGCGGAGCCCGGGGTCAGTCGGCCGGCCAGCGAGCTGCGGACATTCCGGTGCGGTAAGCGGCTACCGGATCCCAGATAGCATGCGGAGGCTCATCGAGGTCCGCGACCAGACCTGCCGGTACCCGATCTGCCGGATTCCAGCCTGGCGCACCGACATGGATCACACCATTCCCTATGACCAGGGCGGCCCGACATGTCGCTGCAACGTGTCAGGAGAATGCAGACACCATCACCGGCTCAAGCACCTCAAAGGATGGCGGCTGAGCCAGCCCCGCCCTGGCTTCTTGATCTGGGTAACTCCGGCCCGGCTGACCTACGCCGTCGAACCCGACCCTTATCCCGCATAAACCTGCTACGCCGCACAAAGCAGGGACTGTCAGTATCGGGGCCGCGTCAGATTCCAAGCGGGCCACCCTGGTGCTGCTGATCTCGCTGTTCCTGGCATAGTTCAATGCGAGCGACGAGTTCGTCAGTGTCTCGGTGAGCGGGCGGTGCGCTGTGAGCGACAACTTCGCGGTCAGCGTCCGCGGCGTCGTGATCCCGCCCGACGAGCTCTCATGGCGATTCTCTCGTTCCCCGGGCCCCGGCGGGCAGTCGGTGAATACGACCGAGAGCCGGGTCGAGTTGTCCTATGACGTTGCCGCATCCGACGCGCTCTTC